>WNFX01003409.1_pt1 | contig 15883 bp, 13 predicted proteins | sample 5400111 | NCBI WGS metagenome assembly WNFX01 (sample SAMN13153363, study PRJNA577476) | soil metagenome | isolation source: 40 cm soil or saprolite under grassland replicate 1 | place: USA:California | collected 2016-06-15 | reverse complement strand
GAACCATGCTGTATCGGATGGTCTCTCCAGTGATCTGGATAGGCAAGCGCGTACGGCGCTGAAAAGGTGTGCTCTTTCGGACTTCTCGCCGCCTACGGCAGGGAGAAGTCCGAAAGAGCAGAGTCCTGAAAAGTTCCATTCGATGTTGATATCTTTTGCCCACAACGGCACCAAACCCCAGCGCATCAGCTCGATATGGTTTTCGCCAATAGTGACCTGTGCTGGCTCCTTGGTCCATCCGTTCAGAAAAGGTCCTTTGAGAAGCGAGAGACCAAGGAGAAAAGGGGAGTGCATGTCTGTGAGGGGCTCGACCCTGAACCAGCGTGGGAGCAGGCATGGAGCACGTTCCTGACACACGCAGCCGGCAGACAGCTGTGTGAAGGGTGGCGACTGGTCTGTCCTCAGATCTCTCCGTACCAGTTATACTATTTATTTCATATTCCATAAATAGACTCATCGGAACCGACGGGTTTCGACTACGCTGTCACCAATTTTATATCTCTTCCTTGCCCCTGCTGGCAAACTGTATCTCAAGGTCCAAGACGTGCTCGCCCACGACGGTGCATATGACGTCAGCCCTCCTCCGATGGTGAGCAAACGGCGACCAGGGCCAAAACACCCCACATACGGTCTTCCCACTGAACACTGGCCGCTGATCATGCAGCAGGTGGTGGAGCAGAAGGAACCTCTGCGCACAGTGGCAGCTGCATACGGTGTCTCGCATGAAACGATCCGTCGCCTCATTCGTGCGGTTACGAAAGAGCATGTACCGCAAGAAGCGCAACGGTCCAACCTATCGTGATGGGTATGCTCGTCATCTTTTCCTGCTCTGTTCAACGGATTCTCTCCATAGCCAACACCATGGTTACCAAAGACACCATCTCTTTCCATCTACGAAAGGCCATCCCGACTGCTCTCCACCCCTACAAGCAAGGGGTTGAGGTGGCAGGGCCCTTGACGTTGCATGGTGGAGACACGGGTCTTGGCCTGGCCGCCATACCGAGAGCATAGCAGATGAAGACAGGATACACCCGGACAAAAGGCGGATGGCACTTGGGGAACAGGCAGAAAATCCGTCGTGATCTGGACAACCATGGCCTTCCTTCGGGCTAGGAGATCCTGGTAAGAAGGCGGGAAAAGACGGATGGCACCGGCGAAATTCGAGGGTAAAAACTGTGCAGCCTGTTGAAAAAGTCCTCAGTAAGCTCATCAGCAAAGAGAAAGGCAGTACATCCTGACCATTGAGGAAGCTGAACCAATCGGCACCTGAAATGACCACACCTCCAAAACGAGGACAAGCACCTCAGGTAAACGACCCCAAAAAGAGGCACAGAGAGCCTCTACTGGGAACGGACGGCGTCCCCATCCCCGTTTCTTGAGTAAGCGTTTGAGATTTTGTCCAGCCGCGATCCGTAATGCCTCACAGTTGACCCGCCAGAGCAGACGCAAGCGGAACCGTCGCAGGCCATGGCAGTCTTTGGCTTCGGCAAACAGCGGCTCCACCCACACTTTGCGTTTGCGCATGGCCTTCTGGTAGGCTGGTGTCTGGTGATAGTTCTTCACCCGTTCGAGGTAACTGGCATGGAACGAGCGATGCACCAGACGCCCGTGATCACTGGGGGTACACTGTGCTTTGAGCGGACAAGCATTACAGGTAGCAGCGTCAGCGCTGTACGCTGCTTTCTGCGCGGTATACTCCATCCGAGAAAGGTGCAGTAGTTGGCCAGTTGGGCAGATATAGCGATCATGCTCGGCGTCATAGGTAAACTGAGCGGGTCCGAAATAAGGCCGCTGGTGTTCCCAATCCGGCAAGGGAACATAGGCGCGGATGCCTGCGTCTTCCAGCGCTTTGATGTTCTCGATAGTGCCATACGTGGTATCACCCGTCACGTGGCGAGGCCGCAGTTTCCAACGAAAGCGGGTGCGAAAGATGAGGTCGCGCATGGGTTGGTTATCCATGACTTCCGAGGGCGTCACCAGCACCTGGAGAATGATCCTGGCTTTCCCGCCATCGACGACATAGTGGGTATGATACCCCAAATGCGTGCCTCCCCCTTTTAACCGCATCGGTGTCGTATCAGGATCCGTGGTGCTGACTTTGAAGTCCGATGTCCGCTGATAAAGGCCATGCACCTCTCGTTGTTGCCGACCTTCCTCCGTGATCCAGTCGTGCCGCCCGGCATTGTCTTGAGCGAGTTCCTCTCCCTCTGCTTGGGAGAGTATGACCGGGAGCGCAACAGGCACCGTGCAGGTCACTATCTCTGGCGAAGTCACTGCTTGTGTTGCGTCACCGACCTCTGTCTCTGCTGGTTGTGGCTCCTGGTGGCTGTCTTCCTCAGCGAACAGAGCGGCCAGATGAGCCTGCATGGCTGCTCGCGCCTCGACCGCAAAGCGAGGAGTGAGCGAATCCAAGTCGGCGTTTGCGTTGACTTGCGTGCTATCAATGTACAACTCTCGACCCCAGACCAGCTTCTCCTGCTGGCACTGCTCAACGATGGCGTCGAAGAAGCGCCGGAACACCTCCACGCCATAGCGTTCTCTGATACGTGTCAGGCTGGAATGATCCGGTAACCGTTCGCCCAAATCGTATCCCAAGTACCAGAGAACGCTGAGCCGATCAGCCACCTGGCGCATCAGTTGCCGTTCGGAACGGATCCCCTCAAAGAACATCACGAGTTGCAGCTTGAAAAAGACGACCGGATCAATGGAAGGACGGCCACCACCTGCGTAGGTCTCCTGCACCAACTCGCGCACAAATGAAAGGTCGAGGGTACGCTCTACATGCCGATAGAAGTGATCTTGCGGCACTAACTCTTCTAAAGAAACCTGGACGAGTGGAGCGAAGAATCGCTGTTTGGTTCCCATCATGGCACGATGCTCTGTTCCTCCTCGAGGCGAGGAAGCGCTCGTGTGACCCGCGTGTTCTGTTCTCTGGATTGGTCAGGTGGACGCAACCACAGCGAGACATGCGCTGGCTGCATCGTCTCATGTACGACGGCCAGCAACTGCTCTCTCAACTGATCCAGGTCCACCTCATTGCGCAAAGTCGCACTGAAGGCTGCTATGACCTTCGCTGCGTCATACTTGTGACGGTAGAAGCGTCGGTCGATGATTACCTGGATACGCCTGCGCAAGGGTTGGAAGAGGTTATAGATGATAAGCGTGGAGACAACGATAGCTATCGCGGAGGTCTGATTAAAGAGCCCTCGCAAGAGCACTCCTAATCCGATAATGCAGCCCGCATACACAGCGATCAGTGTGCCCGTCAACAGGCCATAGACAAGGGCCTTGTTGATGAGCACGTCCACATCCCACAGTCGATAGCGCAGCATCGCGAACCCAATCGAGAGCGGGATGAGGAGAAAAACAAGGGTGAAGGCAGCATCAATGGCCACCGAGGCCAATGGATTTTGTACGGACGTGAAAACGAAGAGACCTAAGAGGTCCAGGATCAGGAAACTGCCAAGTCCAAGGGAGATACCGAGGACGACCCACTTCGTCTGTTGTTGTTGCTCTGTTCTTGAAACATGCCGGTAGCGATAGACCTGTATGATCAGCACGCTACCGATAAAGCCGAGCACTGGCAAAGCCAAGAAAGGGGAGGAATTGAAAGGGAGCCAAGGGAAAAAGACATTCACCGCCCAATACACGACCACGGCCACCCAGAACCAGCGCGTCCAACGCGGGACAAAGCGTCCCGTAGGGAACAGGTAGAAGAAGAGGAAAAAAGAGATATCGCCCAGGAAGGCGGCAAATTGACCTGGCAACCACCAGGCTGAAGGGAGTGTCGCGAGTTCACTGCTCCCCAAACCCGCTGGAATCGTCACGAGGGCCAGTGAGGCAACGAGCGCCATGCGGTCATCGGATCTGCGCCAGAAGATGACCGCCCCGATGACCGTGTAGACACCAATAAGGACGATATAGAGTGCAACCTCATAGGTAGCATAGAAGTCAAGAGAGAGGCCCACTGCATGAAACGCTTGCAGCCTCTGAGGGGTGAGTTGCCCACTGTTCCTGCAAGTGGCGGGATCACCTGTGCAGAGCACATGCAGGGAGGCAAAGTAGCTTGGGATGCTGGCGATCAGTAGACCGAGAGTCAGCAGAGCAATCACTCCCCATACTACACGTGCAAACACGAGCCGACGGCCATGCAAGTGCGTTTCCCTCTCGCTTCGTTGCTCAAGGCTGACGACCGTTTGAGCCGAGGCATGTTGTGTGTTCATCGTTCTGCCCCTCCGGCAGGGTGCATTGCTATACTGGAACGCATAAGAAGAGCAGAACGACGAACAGGTCGTTTTGAGCCTTTCTCTCTGCTATCTTACCACATCCTTGTCTCACATTGATGAGGACAACCGTCCTGAACTGCCATCCTTCTGGAAGGAGTGCAAGGACACCATCCTCCTGATATCAACAATTTCGACTTTTTCAACACGCTGTGTGTCTTTTGAGAACGGACGAGCTAGGTAGCCAGCACGGGGAAATGGAGTGAACTCCACTTCAAGATACTGCCCTCAATTTAGGGTGTGCACTCAGATCTGTTTTTTTTCATGCCAGATTGCAACGCTCTTGAGTGAAGAGTAGAAGAGAGAACTATGCACGTCGTGAAGACATTCTTGCGGTGGACATATCTGCGCGCGGTGTTCCATCGGGGCTATGTGCTTACGCCCGGCCTCTATTTCGTGGTCGATGCGCATTTGTCCGCCTCCCAGATCGTCTTGCTCGGCACGGTCGTGTCGGCCACATTGGCGCTGGCGGATATCCCTACCGGCGTCTGGGCCGACGCGATCGGCCGCAAGTGACCGCTCGTGATCGGGCACCTGTTTCTGGCCGCCGGCATGGTGATGACCGGCCTTGTGACGGCGTTTCCATTGATCCTGGTGACGCAGGTCCTGTGGGGATCAGGGTGGGCCTTCTTGACCGGCGCCGATGTCGCGTGGATCACCGACGAGCTCGATCAACCCCAGCGGATCGCTCGCGTGCTGACGACGAGCGCCCGCCGGGACCTCGCTGGTGGGGCGACGGGGATGGTCGTGTTCGGTGTGCTTGGCTGGGCAACGAGCCTGGCGACCGCGATTGTGGTTTCAGGCGCCAGCATGGCGGCGCTCGGACTCTTCGTCGCGGCGCGCTTCACCGAGTGCAACTTCCGTCCCACGCGAGAGCAGCGGTGGAGCGCGTCGCTCTCGATCTTCCGGCTCGGAGTCAGCCTGGCGCGCCGCGACCACGAGGTTCTGCTGGTCTTCGTCGCGACGATGCTCATCAACGGCGCGGCCCTGGTCGGATGGCTGTTTCCCAGGCAGCTCGTCAACCTGGGCTTTCCGAGCGATCCCGTGCTGTGGTATACGGCCTTCGGCATTTGCTCCTCGGCGGCAGGCTTCGTCGCGCTGCGCATCGTCGAGGCGGGCCTCGACGGCGTGGGCGTTGCCCGGCGCGTGTACGTGCTCACGTGCTTCATCGGTATGCTCGGCCTGGTCGTGCTGGCTGTGGCCCCTGACGCCCTCATCGGTGGCGCCGGTGTGCTGCTGGTGAGCGGCATCGCCTTCAACGTCACACGCACGGTCAGCGTGATCTGGGTGAACCGGCGCACCACGAGCGATGTACGGGCGACCGTGCACTCGTTCCTCGACCAGGCCGAGTGCATCGGTGAGATCAGCGGCGGATTCGCGCTCACCCTCCTCGCCCAGGTCGCGGGCATTTCGATTGCGCTCCTCACCTCGGCTGCGCTCCTCGCCTTCACCGGTGCGCTTGTGGCTCGCTCACGCGCCGACCGGGCGATGGCATTTCCGTAGGCGCCGATGATGAAATTTAACGAACAAGATCGGCCATTTCGTAGGTGCCGATTTATCGGCTAGGAGAGCGGGCTGGCGGGCATCGTAGCCGATAAATCGGCACCTACAGGAATATTACCGATTTTGATTGTAAAAAATCATTATCGGCCTGTAGAGGGCGTTGACAACCTCCAACAGCCAATAATGATTTTCAAAAACCGCTATCGACAATGTCATCCTGAGCGCAGCGAAGGATGACATTGTCGGGTTTGATCGCTAAAGTGAATCATTGCGCTCCTACACGATTTCCCCTCGGAGGATGCAAAGCCATCATCGCCCTGATCGCCCTGGCCGCTTGACTGACACCCTTTTTTCTTCTATGATCTTGTCAGGCCGAAGCCAGGAGAGAGAGCAAGAGAGACAGGATGTAACCATCGAACGTAGGTGCTGTTGAAAGCATCTCACTGCCACGGCAGCGGTTCTTGCGCGCTCGGAAGAACGAAGAGAAGAACAAGGCAGGCCGCCCAGGAAGGAACAGAAACAGGCATGCCGTCACCCACGCCCATTCTCGCCACAAAACTGTATATGCCTCCGCTTCGGCCTGAGGTTGTCAGCCGCCCGCGCCTGCTCGAGCGGCTGAACGAGGGGCTGCGCCGCCACCTGGTCCTCATCTCGGCCCCCGCCGGCTTTGGGAAGACCACGCTGGTCAGCCAGTGGCTCGCCTTAATCGAGCGACCGGCAGCCTGGTTGTCACTGGATGAAGGGGATAACGATCCCGCACACTTTCTGACCTACCTCGTGGCTGCTTTGCAGACGATTGCGGCGCATGTTGGGGAAGGGGTGTTGGGCGTGCTCCAATCCCCTCAGCCACCGCCAACCGAAGCGATTTTGACAACACTGCTCAATGACCTGACCAGCATCTCAGACCAGTTCGTGCTCGTCTTTGACGACTACCACGTGATTGATGCCAAGGCGATCGACCAGGCTCTCACCTTTCTGCTCGAGCACCTGCCACCACACATGCACCTGGTCATCGCCACCCGCGAGGATCCGCCGCTGCCGTTGGCCCGCTTACGCGCCGGTGGCCGCATGACGGAAGTGCGCGCCGCCGATTTGCGGTTTACTCCCTCTGAAGCCGCCGCATTTCTCAACCAGGTGATGGGCCTGCGCCTCTCAGCGCAAGACATCGCCGCCCTGGAAAGGCGCACCGAAGGCTGGATCGCCGGCCTGCAATTAGCCGCGCTTTCATTACAGGGACAGCCAGACGCCGCCAGCTTTATCACATCGTTCACCGGCAGTCACCATTTCGTAATGGACTACCTGCTTGAAGAAGTTCTTGAGCAGCAGCCTGAAAGCGTCCAGGCGTTTTTGCTGCGCACCTCTATCCTGGAGCGCCTGTGCGGTCCGCTGTGTGATGCCATTTTGCTCGACTCCTCCGCTTCCGGGCAAGCCACCCTGGAATTGCTCGACCGCGCCAACCTGTTCATCATCCCCCTGGACAACGAGCGGCATTGGTACCGCTATCACCATCTCTTCGCGGACCTGCTGCGACAGCGACTGCGCCAGAGCATCCCAGGCGATGCGGAAAGCCAGGTGAACGAATTGCATATCCGCGCCAGCCAGTGGTTTGAGGACAATGGCCTCTATCTAGAAGCGTTTCGCCATGCCGCTGCTGCCCATGAAATTGAGCGCGCCGAGCGCCTGATGGGAGGAAAAGGGATTCCCCGGCATTTTCGCGGCGCGGTGACTACGCTACTGGACTGGCTGGAGTCGCTGCCGGTTACCGTGCTGAATTCCAGGCCCTCGTTGTGGTGGAGGCATGCCTCGCTGTTGCTGGTGATTGGCCAGACAACCGGCGTGGAAGAGAAACTGCAGGCGGCTGAAGCCGCCATGCAAGGCGCCGAAGAGGACGACGAGACACGCAACCTGGTCGGGGCAATTGCCGAGGCCCGTGCGACGCTGGCGCTCACCCGCTACCAGGTAGAACCCATGCTTGTCCAGTCGCGCCGCGCCCTGGAGTACCTGCACCCGGACAACCAGTCTATGCGCGCGACCGCACACTGGACGCTGGGGGTTGCCCACATGTTCCAGGGAGACCGTGCCGCGGCCCGCCGGGCCTATACCGAAGCCATTGCTCTCAGCCAGGCAGCCGGGGATATCTTCACCATTATCCTGGCGACCATCGGCCTGGGCAACGTGCAGGAAGCAGACAACCAGCTCTACCTGGCAGCCGAGACCTACCGGCGCGTCCTGCAAATGGGGAGTGATCAGCCGCTGCAGATTATCAACGAAGCGCATCTTGGCCTGGCCCGTATCCTCCACGAATGGAACGACCTGGATGCCGCCGAGCAGCACGGGCGACAGAGTCTCAACCTGGCGCGACAGTATGAGAGCGTGATCGACCGCTTCATTATCAGTGAGGTATTTCTTGCCCGCCTGAAACTAGCCGCGGGGGATGTGGACGGCGCCGCTGATCTGCTCGCTCAGGCCGGTCAATCCGCGCGCCAGCAAAACTTTGTGTATCGCCTTCCCGATGTGGCTGCTGTGCAAGTGCTGGTGTTGCTGCGCCAGGGCAACCTTGCGGCCGCTGCTCACCTGGCGCAGGCGCACGAACTCCCTCTCATCCAGGCCAGAGTACACCTGGCCCAGGGCGACACGTCCGCGGCGCTGGCGCTGCTGGAATCATGGCGCGGTCTGATGGAGGCAAAGGGCTGGCAGGATGAGTTGCTCAAGGTGATGGTGCTCCAAGCAGTCGCTCTGCAGGCACATGGCGAGAAGGACAAAGCGGTGCACCTGCTCGTTGAGGCGCTGGCGCTGGCAGAACCGGGCGGATTCGTCCGTCTCTTTGTCGACGAAGGTCCCCCGATGGCGCACCTCTTGTCTGAAGCCGCGACTCAGGGCATCATGCTGGACTATACCGGGAAGTTGCTGGCGGTATTTAAAGCCGAGGAGCAGGAACGCGAAGACAACTCGTCTCAGCCTGCCGTCCAGCCCCTGCTCGAGCCACTCAGCCAGCGCGAGCTGGAAGTCCTCCACCTCATCGCGCAAGGGCTCTCGAATCAGGAGATCAGCGAGCGGCTGTTCCTCGCCCTGGATACTGTGAAAGGACACAACCGGAAAATCTTTGGCAAACTACAGGTCGAAAGGCGCACCGAAGCGGTCGCACGTGCCCGCGAGTTGGGCCTGTTGTAGCCTCAACGGCAGTGTGCGCGCACACTTGCTCCTAAGAACTGCTCCTTACTCCCCTCACAAAACAACACTCCAAACAACACTTTCGTGTCTCGACCTGCATACCGTCATGGAGCTATGCTTCTGGTATAGATTGAGCCAGTGGTACAGGCTCTGTAGAGCGGTCACCCCGCATAAATTGAAAGAAGGTTATACACTCATGAAAAACTATTCAAACGAAGCTCATACTCCCTATGATGGATACAAAGGAGCGGCCACAGCGCAGCCGCTCGAGGCTTCCAACGACTTTCAGGAAAGCTCTCCAGAGAGCTATCACCCGCCCTTTGAGGGGGGATACCAGCAGCAAGAGCAACTCTATGCTTCTCAGCAGCACTATGGGCAGCCGTACTTTGCGCCACCTGCAGGCCATATCAGCCCTTCTGAAAAGATCTTGCGAACGCCCGCTGCCGGCTGGCTGAGCTACCTGGGCGGCTGGATCACCGGCCTGATCTTCCTCCTGCTTAAGAGAGAGAATCGCTTTGTGCGCTTCCACGCCATGCAGTCCCTCATCTTCTTCGGCGCGATAGGCATTGTGACGACTGTGTTCAGCCACATCCCTTTGCTTAGCTCCCTCAGCGCCGGGCTGTTGTTCGTCTCCTTCATCTGCTGGATTGTCTTGATGGTCAAAGCGGCTCGCGGCAGATACTACAAGCTGCCCATCGTCGGCGATTATGCTGAAAAATGGGCCAATTCCCTGAGGGACTAGAGGCGTCGAGTTAAACGAGTTATAAGAGCGTTTGAACGAAAGGAACAAACCCTATGATGCCACAAAAGGAAGTCAGTGAAGCGATCTATCAGCCAGCAGACCCGGTGTATGGGAGCTACGAGGGCAACCAGACAGCATCTGCTCGCCAGCGGTATGAGACCTCCTATAAGCAGGAGGTGAGAGAAGGATCGTCCGGCAAAGTCTATCCGCTCCCACATGACAGGACGAATATGCTGCGTTTCGCCCTGGCCGTGATTGCCCTGGGGCTGCTGCTGCTGTTTGGCCTGCTCTTCATGTTTGTTCTCGGTGGGACATCAGGATGGGCAAGTTTCGCTGTTGCCTGTTTCGCTATCCTCTTCATAGCCGGTATAGGCATGGACAAGATTCGCTGAGCCATCATCACGAGACTGGGGGACAGAGCTATGCCAGGCACATTCAACTCAGAAATTGATCCAGGCCAACCAATGGTCTATCAGATCAGGATCAAGGGCCACCTGGGTCGTCAATGGACAGACTGGTTTGAGGGTCTGACCATCACGGCTCTCGACAACGGCGAGACGCTGTTAACCGGCCCCGTGGTCGACCAGGCCGCGCTGCATGGCTTGCTCAAAAAAGTGCGTGACCTGGCAATGCCATTGCTCTCGGTCATGCGTGTTACACCCGGCCAGGCAGAGTTGTCAAATGAACTTTTTTCCTGACTCTTCTCTTATGTAAGCAACGAAAGGATTGAAATGCAAACCTATGAAAGCGATTGTCTACACACACTATGGATCACCGGATGTTCTTCAGTTCAAAGAGACAGAGAAACCCGTCCCCAACGCGGGTGAAATCCTGGTAAAGATTTACGCGGCATCCGCCAATCCCCTGGACTGGCATCTCATGAGGGGTGCACCGTTCCTGGCCCGCTTAGAGGGAGGGCTGCGCAAACCGAAAGACCCCAGATTCGGCGCCGACCTCGCCGGGCGGGTGGAAGCCGTTGGCAGCACCGTCACACAGTTTCAGCTAGGAGATGAGGTCTTCGGAGCATGGACGGGGAGTTTTGCCGAGTACGCAACCGTTCCTGAAAACAGGGTGGCGTTGAAACCGGCCAATCGTTCGTTCGAGGAGGCCGCCGCCATTCCTGTGGCGGCCATCACCGCTCTGCAAGGCCTGCGCGATACGGGGCACATCCACACCGGGCAAAAGGTTCTGATTAACGGCGCCTCTGGTGGCGTGGGTTCGTTTGCGGTGCAGCTCGCCAAAGCATTCGGAGCCGAAGTCACCGGCGTATGCAGCACGAGGAACCTGGACATGGTGCGCTCGATTGGCGCAGATCATGTCATTGATTACACGCAAGAAGATTTCACCAGGAATGGGCAGCATTACGACCTGATTTTCGATGCGGTAGGAAATCGTTCCGTCTCTGCTTACAGGCGCGCACTGAACCCCAATGGAACGTGTGTGGTTGCCGGCTTCTCAGGCCTGCCGAGGCTCTTCGAACACATGGTGCTGGGGCCGTTAAGGTCAAAGATCGGGAACAGGTGGGTCGGCCTCATGGGAACAGCGAAAATGAATCAGCAAGACCTGATTTTTGTGAAAGAACTTGTGGAAGCTGGAAAAGTCATACCGGTAATCGAGAGACGCTACCCGTTGCGCGAGGTTCCTGAGGCTATCCGGCACCTTGAAACAGGACACGCCCGAGGAAAAGTCGTCATCACAGTGGAGCAGACTCGCGTGCCTGTGTGATGTAACCGGCCTACGGATTTTATAACAGGCACGGAATCAGATCAGTGAAAAAGGATATCCAGATGAAAGCGATTGTGTATACAAAATATGGCCCCCCCTGATGTGCTTCAGCTCAGGGAGGTCGCCAAACCTGTTCCTAAAGACAATCAAGTGCTGGTAAAAGTTCAGGCGGCATCGGCCAACGCGCTTGATTTCCGGCGCTTCCCATCGACATCGATGGTGGGCCGCTTCATGGACGGTGTGCTTCTCAAAGCCATCAACACGGTCCTCGGAGTCGACATCGCCGGGCGGGTGGAGGCCGTTGGCGCAGCCGTCAAGCAGTTCCAGCCAGGGGATGAGGTGTTCGGGGTATGCAAAGGTGCGTTTGCCGAGTATGCGTGTGCTGATGAAAACGAACTGGTCTTGAAACCGGCCAGTCTCTCGTTTGAGGCCGCCGCCGCCGCCGTCCCGGTAGCGGCGGCGGCGGTCACCGCTCTGCAGGGTCTGCGCGACAAAGGACAGATTCAACCTGGGCAACAGGTCCTGATTAACGGGGCGTCTGGTGGCGTGGGGACATTTGCAGTGCAGCTTGCCAGATCGTTCGGGACGGAACTGACTGCCGTCTGCAGCACGCAGAACGTGGACATGGCGCGCTCGATTGGGGCAGACCACGTCATTGATTACACGCAAGAAGATTTCAGCCGAAATGGACGGCGCTACGACTTGATCCTGGCTGTGAACGGCAACCACGCGCTTCGAGACTATACGCGCGCGTTAAGCCCCGGCGAGACTGCTGTTGTGCTCGGCGGTTCCATACCTCAATTTCTCCAGGGGGTGCTTCTAGGGCCAGTGGTATCGAGGATCGGAAGGAAGCGAGTGCGCAGCTTCATCGCGAAAATAAACCAGGCGGAACTGGTTTTTCTCAAAGAGCTTCTCGAAGCCGGCAAAATTGTGCCTGTCGGTACTGCCCCTCTCGGTAGTGGATAATTCGGACCTCTCTCCCAATCGCTTGACAGTATGATAGACCCACCGTATCCTTGCAACTTGAGGAGCTCTCCCTTCTTTCCATTTTTATCAGCGAGGATCTGTATGGTGCTTCAGGTGCTCGTGTTCCTGCTGGTGGTCTGCCCCCTTCTCTCTGGCGCTGCTTTGGCGTCTCGACTGGCTCCATCTCCGACCCTCCTCCTCACGAGGAGGAGCCAAGCGCAGCACACTCCACCGTCTGCTCAAGCCCGCTGCCCAGACGATTGCCCTGCCTGTCGTCTCGCCTCCCCTGCCGCGTCGAGTGGCGGGCCAGTGCCTGCTTCTGTGCGACCTTGGCGCGAGGTCAAAAGCCGGTGGGGAGCACCCAAACGGGTGAACACCGAGGGCTTTGCCTGTCCCAACCCGCAGTGCGCCTACTGCGGGATCACCGATGCCCAAGTCCACGCGACTTTTTGGGGATGGCACGCATGGCCGTGCCGAACGGATCCAGACCTTTCGCTGTCAGGCCTGCCGCACCACCTTCAGTGCGCGACGCCACACCCCGTTGTACCGGCTGAAAACCCTCGCGCACCAGATCCGCCGTGGTGCTCACTGCACTGGCCGAAGGGCTGGACCTCTCTGCCGCAGAGCGGGTCTTCGGCTATCGTCAGGCCACCATCACTACCTGGCTCTCACACGCTGGCGAGCACGCCCGGACGTTCCACGAGCGCTCCTTTTGCTCCATCCATCTCCCCCACCTCCAACTGGACGAACTCCGCACCAGGCTGCACAGTGCCACACAGATCCTCTGGCTGTGGCTGGCCATCGATCCCCTCACCAAGATCATCCCTGTGCTTCAGCTCGGTCCGCGTACACAACACAGGGCCCACCTAATGATCCACTCCCTGCGACTGATGCTGGCCCCTGGCTGCCTTCTTTCAAGTATAGGTTTTTTGGGGGGAAGAGAAGGCAAGGACACGAGCATCTGCTATGATGAGGACATGAACATCAACCCTCATCAGCAAGGAGAAAGCTCATGTCTTGCCAGGATCGATTATCGTCATGGAAGCAGGAAGTGTCAACCGCCTTCGCGCATTTGATTCAAGCGCAGGTGCTCGGATTAGTGCGTCTTCCGCGTCGGAATGGCGCTGACCGGCAGCGGCGGGATCAATCAAATCAGTGCTCTACTGGCGCAGGTGTTGGAGCAGAAGGAAGGAAGCGTCTTCCAACGGCTGCGCGAGTGGTATCTGGATGCGCCCCACAAACGGGGAGATCAACGTCGTGAGCTGGAGGTGACGAGCTGTTTCGGGCCCTTGTTGCGCTGGATCGTGCGGAGCTTTGCCGGTGAGGAGCGACGACTGGCCTTGGCGCTGGATGCCAGGACGTTAGGGGAGCGCTGGACGGTGCTGGCGATCAGTGTGGTGATCCGCGGCTGTGCTATTCCAGTCGCCTGGAAAGTGATCGGGGCTCACGCCAAGGGATCCTGGCGTCCGTACTGGGAAGAGCTGTTGGACTGCTTGAAAGGCAGTGTGCCAGCCGACTGGCAGGTGTTGGTGCTCGCCGATCGCGGACTCTATGCCAGGTGGCTCTATACGGCCATTGTGGCGTGTGGGTGGCATCCGTTCTTGCGTCTCAATCTGGGGGTCAAGGCCCGCGCCCAAGGCGAAGAGGAGTTTGACTGGATCAGCCGTTGGGTTCCAGTGACTGGGGCGAAGTGGCAAGGGACGGTGGAGTGTTTTGCGCAGAAGAAGAGCCGACTCACCTGCCGGTGCTGCTCCAGTGGGAAGAGGGCTACGAACATCCGTGGGCTGTGATCACGGATCTGGCGCCCCAAGAAGCTAAGGTGGCGTGGTATGGCTTGCGTGCTTGGATTGAAGCTGGCTTCAAAGATGTGAAACGCGGAGGCTTGGGCTGGCATCAGAGCAAGATGCAGGATGCTGGGCGCGTCGAGCGGTTGTGGCTAGCGATGGCTGTGGCCATGGTCTGGATGATAGGCGTGGGCAGTCAAGCCGACAGCCAGCGTGCGCCGCTCTCTCTGGAGCACCTGCCCGAGAAGCACATCGCACGCAAGCGCAGGAAACGGGCAGCGACGCAGCCGCCTCCTCGCCGGTTGAGTTGTCTGCAACGCGGACGATTGGTGCTCGTAGCGGCCTTGTTCAAAGCCGAGGACTTGCCTGTGGGCAGGCTGGTGCCCGAACCTTGGCCGCAGGCCATCACGCCTCCCAAGAAAGCGCCCTCGCCTGCCAAACGACGAGAGCGGCAGAAACGACGAGAGCGGAAAAAGCGGCACAAGGCGGCTCAACGTCGCAAAGCGGCGGCCTAGCCTCCTGCCTACCCAAAAACTATCCTTGAAAGGGTGTACCGCCCCGACCTATGCAAGCGACAGCTTGCACAGCGCCGTGGTAGAGATCAAGGTGATGGAAGGTGCCCGCGTACGCTACACGACCATCCAGAACTGGTCGAAGAACGTCTATAACCTCGTTACCAAGCGTGCAGCAGCCTACCGAGACGCCACGATGGAATGGGTCGATGGGAACCTCGGTTCGAAGGTGACGATGAAGTATCCAGCGGTCCTGCTGATGGGGTCAGGCGCTCGTGGTGATATCCTCTCCGTCGCCTTCGCCAGCGATGGGATGCAGCTGGACGCTGGAGCCAAGGTCACGCACCTTGCTCCGCACACCACTTCCCAGATTCTCTCGAAGTCGGTCTCCAAGGGGACTGGTCGAGCCTCGTATCGCGGCCTGGTCCGCATCAACCGGGGTGCGCACCACACCAAGTCCCATGTCCGCTGTGATGCGCTCTTGCTCGATGAGTATGCTCGCACCGATACCTATCCCACCATTCGCGTCGAAGAGAACCAGACCGAAGTCGGCCACGAGGCGACCGTCTCGAAGGTCGGTGACGACCAGCTCTTCTATCTGATGAGTCGAGGCCTGGATGAGTCCGAGGCCTACTCGCTGATCGTCAACGGCTTCATTGAGCCGATCACCAAGGAACTCCCGATGGAGTACGCGGTTGAGCTGAATCGCTTGATCCAGTTGGAGATGTCCGGCAGTGTGGGCTAAACGACAGCCTCTCTCGTAACATGCGGGGGCCACCAAATTGGTGACCCTTGTTTTTTCCCTCTGAGCGGCAGGACCCAACTGGCTGCCAACGGCGGAAGCGATCAGCGCCTGTCCCTGTTCGGTGATAGTATGCACGCTTCCCATATGGGCGTACCCGCCACCGGCAAGAAGGTCGCGATTTCAGGAATGTCCGTCTTCCGCATTGCAAACGGCAAGATTGTGGAACACTGGGGTGAGAATGACACGCTGGGCACCGTGCAGCAACTTGGCCTGGTTCCAATGCCAGGAAAATAGGCATCAAAGCTGATGACCACAAGGGGTGTCCTCACTGTCATAGACGACAGAGAGTGACACCCCTCGTGGCTGCTAGACCACACCCAATCGCTCACTCTCCTCGAAGAGGCACTCCAGATCGAGGCTAGCATGAGCATGCTGCTTTCCAACAGGTGATG
>WNFX01009661.1_pt1 | contig 15888 bp, 14 predicted proteins | sample 5400111 | NCBI WGS metagenome assembly WNFX01 (sample SAMN13153363, study PRJNA577476) | soil metagenome | isolation source: 40 cm soil or saprolite under grassland replicate 1 | place: USA:California | collected 2016-06-15 | reverse complement strand
GAATCCATCCGCGAGTACCCCTGCCCCATCTCGGGGCACAGTTTGACCTCGTGACCGCGCATCGCGTTTGTTTTCATCGCTTGGAGCGCAGAGCGGACAATGACTGGACCGAGTGGAAGCCGGCCAAATGGAAATTTTTTATCGATGACATCCGGTCGCGATTTCTCAAGCCAGGCGGCCGTTTACTCTTGGAGTTCAATCCGCGGCCGGACGGATCTTCCTTCTTCACACCGGAACTACGCGCTCTTTTTCTGGCAGAAGGCGCCCGCATCTTCCGCTCGAAAGCATTGTTTTCGGCCGATCCGAAAGACCGTCCGCGATTCAAACAGACTGGACGGTAAGTTACAGTTTCCAATCAGAGCAATCCCAGCCAAGCAACTGTTCGAGCTTTGCGATGTCGGCGGCGAAAAGATTGTAAAGGAAAACTCGCTCTTCCCAATTCATCGCGCGCTGGTATGGCACGACGTTCCTATCCTTGCTCCGGAACGATGGAAGCGGTTTCACACCGAGGAATGAAAAGATCGAATTCAATGCTTCGCGTTGCTCCTCTCGAAATTTCTCGAACTTGACGATCAACATTTGTTCTCGTGAAAAGAATTGGAAGAAGCGTTCGAGTTGCGGCACATAAAACCCTCGATCGACATAGGCGAAGCGGCGGGCTTCGAGCGGCGGCGCGCCGGCAATTCGCGATTTTTCCTCCTTCACCGCCTCGAAGAAATCGAGTGGCTCAAGGCCTCTGAAGCGTTGCATGTTCCAATGGGCAAAGGCGCGATCGACTGGATTTCGCAAGAGCACGAGCAGTTTGATTCGCGGATTGTAATTCCAAATGCGCTCCGCCGCCGGTTTCCAGTACAAATAACTCGGGCTGCACTCACCGGCGATTGTCGATCTGGCCACTGGCCGAAAATGGCGATGCAATAAATTGTAATCGACTGGGCCGGAAAACAGACCGTCGTCGTCGAAGAAATGCATTTCCTCCTGATCGCCCATCGTAATCCGCGGATGTTTTTCTAAAAAGTAACGCAGCGCCGTCGTGCCCGATTTTTGCGCGCCGGCCAGGATAAAATGCCGGGGACTTGTCGCGTTCTCAGCGGCGCTTTATGCTGGGCGATGGTCCATGCTCTCACGATTCCATCCCGATCAATTCTCTTTGCTCTCGCCGGCGCGCTCATCGTCATCTTCCCGGCGCACGCGGATGAGGGGATGTGGCTGTTCAAGAATCCGCCACTGAAGCAATTCAAGGAGAAATACCAATTCGAACCAACGCCGCAATGGATCGAGCATCTCCAAAAAGCAAGTGTGCGCTTCAACTCCGGAGGCAGCGGTTCGTTTGTTTCGGCGAACGGCCTCGCCATCACGAATCATCACGTCGGGGCGGACACTCTCCAGAAGATCAGCAACGAGCAACACAATTATTTGCGCGACGGTTTTTACGCCAAAACGCGAGCCGAAGAAATTAAATCGACCGATCTCGAACTCAACGTCCTGATGTCGATCGAAGACGTGACCGCGCGGGTGAACGGCGCCGTGAAAGCAGGCTTGTCTGCCGAGGCTGCATCAGCCGCGCGCGCGAGCGCGATTGCCCAGATCGAAAAAGAAAGCAAAGAGAAAACCGGACTCCGTTCCGACGTGGTCACGCTCTATCAAGGCGGTGCGTTTCATCTTTATCGTTACAAACGCTACGATGATGTGCGGCTCGTCTTTGCGCCTGAACAGCAGATGGCCTTTTACGGCGGCGATCCCGATAACTTCGAGTATCCGCGCTTCGATCTCGATATCTGCTTCTTCCGCGTTTATGAAAACGGGCAGCCGGCGAAGATCGACAACTTCCTCAAATGGAATCCGCGCGGACCGGCCGATGGCGAGTTGACGCTCGTCAGCGGCAGTCCGGGCAAAACAGATCGGCAACTGACGGTGGACGAACTGGCAGACAAGCGCGACCGGGAGGTACCGAACTGGCTCGGGCTTTTCAATCGCCGTGAAGTAATGGTCAACGCCTGGAGTCAGCGCTCGTTCGAAAATGCCCGGCGGGCACGAGACGACTTCTTCGGCGATCAAAACAATCGGAAACGCTACGACGGTTATGTCGCGGCGCTGTTCGATCCGGAAATTTGGATGTCGATTCAGGCACGGGAGAAGAAACTGCGCGACGCAATCACGCGCGATCCGAAGCTAAGATCGACATCGGGCGCTTACGATCGAATCAAGAAAGCACAGGGCGAGATCATAAAGATTGCGCCGCGTTACGATTATCTCGAACAGGAACGGCCGATTACCGTCGGTTACCGCGGACCGCGCGCGTTCTACGGAACTTTGTTCAAGTACGGGCGGTTGCTCGTTCGTGCGATCGACGAACGGGCCAAACCAAATGGCGATCGCATCGCGGAGTTTCGCGACAGCGCGCGGGACTCGCTCGAGCTCGATCTTTTTTCCTCTTCCCCGGTCTACGACGATTACGAAATTCTACGCTTAACCGATTCGCTGACTGATTTTGCCGAAAAATTCGGGGCGAACGATCCGCTGGTGAAGCAAGTTCTTGGCGGCAAATCGCCGCACGCCCGCGCCATGGAATTGGTTTCCGGGACGAAGTTAAAGGACCTCGCTTTCCGCAAAGACCTCTACCGGAAAAACGCGGCGGCGTTGTCCGCCGTGCACGATCCGATGATCGATCTGGCGCGATTTGTGGACGGACCGGCCAGATACGCACGAAAAATTCACGATGCGCAGGAGGAAACTAAAAAACAGGCCTACGGAGAAATTGCCAGGGCACGTTTCGCGACCGAGGGAACGAGCAATTATCCGGACGCGACATTCACATTACGACTGTCCTATGGAAACGTTCGCGGCTACGAGGAAGATGGAAAACAGATTTCCGCGCTCACAAATTTCGACGGTTTGTACCAACGCGCCGCCGAACATGATAATAAACCGCCGTTCGATCTGCCGCAGCGTTGGATCGACAAGAAGGCCGCGCTCAATCTTTCCACTCAGTTCAACTTCGTCTCCGACGCCGACATCATCGGCGGCAATAGCGGCAGCCCGGTCGTGAACAAAGCCGGCGAGTTTGTCGGGATTATTTTCGACGGCAACATTCAATCCCTCGTTCTCGACTGCATTTTCAGCGACAAACAAGCCCGCGCCGTTTCGGTTGATTCCGCCGCTATCACGGAAGCATTGCGCAATGTTTACGACGCGGCGCCATTAGTGGATGAGCTAACCGCAGCAAAATGAAGATAGCGCGAGACTCTGTCGAGCCGACGAAATGATCTTACGGCTCCGTAGAACGTCGCCCTTACCGAAAAATTACATCACAACTGCTTGAGTAGCGTTTTCCAGCGCGCCCAGGCATCGTCGCGCGCTTTTTTGTCTCCTTCGCGAACGTTCGGGTTGTTCGGCTCGCCCGAACGCATGAAGCCGTGGCCGGCGCCCTTGTAAATTACCGGCTCGTATTTCTTGCCGGCAGCTTTCATCAATTCTTCCGCTTTCGGGATCGTCGCGTTCACACGCTCATCGTTCTCGCCGTAAAATCCGTAAACCGGACATGGAATATTCACAACCTTAGACGAATCGTCGGGCGCCGTCCCGTAGAACGAATACGCGGCTTTGAGTTTCGGATTTTCGTTCGCGTAGGTAAAGGTCCATTCCCCGCCCCGGCAAAATCCGCAGACTGCCAGAGTTCCATTGCACGCTGGAATTTTTAGCGCGTAATCAGAGGTCGCATCGAGATCGGCTTTGATTTGCTCTTTCGGCAAAGCCGAGATCGCTTTGCCCGCGCCGTCGCCGTCTTCGAATTTTTGTCCGCTGAGCAAATCGGGGGCGATCGCGATGACGCCGTTCTCCGCCAGTTCGTCGCAAAGGCTGCGCACCCAATCGGTCAAGCCAAAGATTTCGTGGATAACCAGAACGACCGGCGATTTGTCTTTGCGCTCTGGATAAACTACGAACGCCTTGATAGTGCGGTTGCCCGATTTGATATCGACCCACTCACCGTGACGCGGCGAGCTATTCAGACGTTCCTTGCCAAAATCCTTGAACTCCTGCCCGGAAAGCGATTGAGCAAGAACAAGAGCGGCGATTGCAACGACAATGCGTTTCATGGCGAAGATGTCGATCTTGTCGTTAACTAGGGTGCAGCTATGTCGTCGCTGTGGCTTTGCCCCTCCCGATCAACGCATCAATGCTCCAGCGGCCAGCGCCATAAAAGACGACGAACAAAAAGAACCAGCAATAGAAGATAGCCAGTTCGCCTTTGTTCGAGACTTGTGGTCCGGCGCTCGAAATCGGAAAAAACTTCGCCATCGGAGTCTGGGCGGTGGCCACGTGAATCATGAAATAAGCCACTGCCATCTCGCCGCTGGAGATAAACGCGGCCAATCGGGTCAGTAATCCAAATGCAATAAGAAAGCCCCCGACGAGTTGAATCCAACCGCCGACCTGCATCATGATGTTCTCTGAACCGGGCATTCCGCCGAACATGCCCAGCACTAATTGCCCCCCATGAGAGGCAAACATCAAACCGACAATCAGTCGCGTAACGCAGTAAAACGGATCCGCAAATCGATTGAGAGAGTTCATGGTTGTTTAGGCTGAAGGATGTCGATCTTGCCTGTCAAGCCAATCGAATAGCCGTCTTCTGTAGCGGCGCTCTGTGAGCGCCGAAATTAGGTTTGTGCGGGGTAGGCCGGCGGTTCATAGATCGCCGCTACAATCACGCCGCCTTCTTCGCCGGCTGTGCGTGCTTCGTGCGAGCTTTGGTTTTCTTCTTTCCCTTGGTTTCGGCAAGGCTTTGCTGCAAGACCTCGACCAGATCGATCACCTTGGTCGGCTGCTTCCTTGGTTTCGGTTTTTCTTCGATCTCTTTGCCGCCGGCTTCAACCTTCTCCTCGATCACTTCCATGAGCGCTTCGCGATATTCGTCATGATATTTATTCGGGTTCCACTTCGCGCTCATGCTGTCGATCAGCGACTTGGCCATGTTCATCTCACGTTTGCCGACCTCCGTCTTTTTTGGAACGCGCAACTTTTCCGTATCGGCCAGTTCGTCCGCGAAATGCATCAGTTCCAGAACGAGCGCGCCTTCTTCCGGTTTGACTCCCGCGAGATATTGGCGCGTTTTGATGACCACCTTGGCGATGCCTACTTTCTTGCTGCCCTCCAAGGCATCACGCAAAAGGGCATAAGCTTTGTCGCCTCCTTTCTGCGGCTCGAGATAGTAAGGCTTGTAAAAAAACATCGGATCGATTTCATCGACATCGACAAAATCCTGAATGTCCACCGTCTGGGTCGCTTCCAGGTCGACGCGCTCAAAATCTTCCTCCTTGAGGACGACGAATTTCCCTTTTTCGTATTCATAACCTTTGACGATCTGGTCCCACGGCACTTCTTTGCCGTCTTTTTGGGCGACGCGCTTGTAGTTGACCGGGCTAAGATCGCTCTGACGCAAGAGACGAAACTTGAGCTCTTCCTTCCTGGTCGCCGGATACAAGGCAATAGGGATGTTAACCAAGCCAAAACTGATGCTGCCTTTCCAGATTGCGCGCATAGACAAAATCATTTCGCACGAGGCGTGGGAATCGCGCGGGTGAGATTGTTAAGGTCTTAGGCGGCGAGCTCGAGCTCTTCGCGCGGAATGCCGCGAAGCTCGAACAGACGAATCAGCGTTTCTTCGATCAGATTATTCGGACAAGATGCGCCTGCGGTAATGCCGATGACGGCAGGACCGCTCGGCAGCCAAAAATGCGAAATGATTTCGCGTTTCTCGTGCAGATCGTAGTGTTTGATCTCCTCGCGTGAAAGCAGACGCGAAGCGTTCAGGACAAAATAGGTGGCCAATTTTTCCTCGCCCATCTCGGCGAGGTGCGACGTGTTCGAGCTGTTATAACCGCCGACGACGAGTAAGAGGTCCAGCGGAACGTCCAGCAACTCGCGCAACGCATCCTGGCGTTCCTGAGTGGCACCGCAAATCGTGTCGAAAAATCGGAAATTCTTGACGGCTTCCTCCGCCCCGTCCCGATCGACAATCGCCCGGCGAACCCGTCGTTGCACTTCTTCGGTCTCGCCACGCAACATGGTGGTTTGATTAGCAACGCCGACGGTTTGCAAATGCACGTCGGGATCGAAACCGGGCGAATACGCGCCGCGAAATTTGTCGAGAAAAGCCTGCTTATCGCCTCCATGACGGATGTAGTTACAAACGTAATCGGTATCGGCCAGGGTGAGGACAACGAGGTAATGCCCTTTCCCATCGCCAAGAGCGCGAGAGCTGGTCGCCTTGGTCTCCTCGTGCTCAGCTTTGCCATGAATAATCGATGTCGCTGATTCACTGGCGTATTTGCGCACCCGCTTCCAAACGCTCATTACGTCGCCGCAGGTCGTATCGACAATCTGACAGCCGCGTTCCTTGATCTGCTGCTGGATCGATAATTCGGTCCCAAAAGCCGGCACGATTACAACGTCATCGGGACCAAGATCGGAAATGTCCGCCTGCTTATTATTGCCCGTAAGATTCTTGATCCCTAACGAGGAGATCTGTTCGTTGACCTCGGGATTATGAATGATCTCACCGACAATGAATAGGCGACGGTCCTTGAAAACTTTACGTGCAGCATAAGCCAGGTCGATGGCGCGTTCGACACCATAACAAAAGCCGAACTGCTTTGCCAGACGGACGGTTGTGTCGCCGACAGAAATAATCCCGCCGGCGCGCCGGATTTTTTCGACAATGTCGCTGCGGTAATGCGATTCAACCTGCTCCTGCACCGCGGCCATCACGTCCGGCGTGCGCAAGTTCACTTTCTCGCGCGCCGTTGTGCCGCTGGAAATCAGATTTGTGCTCACAAAAATCGCAGGCCGCCAGGCCGCGTTCCCAAAATTACTCTAAAAGTTGACCGGTCGGCTTGGTGAAAGCCGCGTCCGAAATCATCACGTGCGGATCGGGATCAGGCGTTTTCGAATCATCCACTCGCTGTACTTTGGAGGCGAGAGCGCCATCCTCGGGTTGCGATGTCGCGATGTTCACCGGCGTGCCGATCTTGACCAGGGCAAAGAACTTCGGCGCAGCCTCCCCGTGCAAACGGATACAGCCGTGCGTCATAAGCGGGAGCAAACTCGCACCAGTAGCCCATCGGGTAACCAACGTAGCGCCCCGCCCCGCCCCCGGTGGAGGGAACAACGCGATTGCCTTGTACGCTGAATCCGTACGATCCGGAACGTTTGCGTTCCTGTTTTGAATAAATGGTGAAATTGCCCTTCGGCGTCGGCTTTTCCGGAATGCCGACCGAACACGCGACCGCCATCAGGCAACGATCGCCTTCCATCACATAAATATTTTGCTTCGACAACGAGACCTTCACCCGCACCGCGGAGGAATCGTGGGGTCGATAAGCCGTCACGTGATACGCTTTGCCGCCGGCCAACCGCGAAGTTTCGCAGCTCGTCAAAAGCGCCGCGCAAGCCGCCGCGCCAAGGAAAAACGAAAAGGAACCGAGTCGCATAAGTTCCATACTGGAAGAGCTTGGCAGCGTTTTGTCAACCATCGGCGACCTCTGGCGGCTGAGTTGTGAATGTAGCGCCCGAGGCCACATCGTCCGGTTGAAGAAGATCATCGAATCGCACCCAGGTGTGCGCGTAAAACGGATATTTACGCTCGGTGTGGAGCGGCCGGTAACGCCAGTGTTTGTACATCCAAAGCCACGGCGCCGGATTTTTGCGCACGTAAGGCTCGAACGAATTCCAACACGCTTGTGCAATCTGCTGGTGCGTCTTGCCCTGCGTATTGTCGATCCTGGGATGAAAAATGAGACGATAGCGGCCACCCGGGAGCGGCTGGCAATGGGCCGGAACGATCGCCACCCCGGTCCGTTCATGCAGCCAGGCGTGCGCGGAGGTGACGCTGGTTTTTAAACCAAAACAATCGATCACCACCGCGCCCTGAGTCGCAGGAACGGTAAGATCGACCAGTAGCGCAGTGCGTCCTTTTCGCCGCAGAACTTTGTAAAGCCGGACGATTCCTCGTTCGCGCGGAACTAGCTCGTGCCCGGATTGTTCGCGAATATTTTTGAAAATCGGATCGAGCAGCGAATTTTTGAATTCCTGGGCAATGATTGTGCCGGTCAGGCCGAGAAATCCGCAGGCCAGACTGAGCCATTCGAAATTGCTGTAGTGATAGCATGCAATCATCACGCTGCGCTCCGGTCCAGTGCCACGCGCCGTCTCCTCCAGGTTTTGCAATTCGATGTATTCAGAAAAATTTTCGCGCGTCAGGCGCGGACTCCACAAAAGATCAAGCGCGGTCCGGGCGAAATGCTGGAAGGATTGACGAACGATTTTTCGGCGCTGCAAGATCGACAATCCGTCCTCGAAGGCGACCTCAAGATTCGCGAGCGCGACTACGCAGCCACGGCGATCGACGATCGACATCAGAAATCCGAGAACTTGAGCGAGACGAAAACAGGCTTTGCGCGAGAGCAAAGGGACCAGTTTTGCTGCGACCTGAAGCCCAATCCATTCCAGTTGGTAGCGAATTTTCTTCCATCGCCGGCGCATTGCGATTCTATACACGCGTCTGACAGGCCTCGCCACTTAGCGACACGGCGGAACTGGAGCCAGCGCCGATTGACTTGACTCCGTTCGATCCTAGGTTGCAAATGCGCGCGCTCGCGCGCTGCGCAAATCGTGAAAAGCGTCCTTTTTGTCTGTACCGGAAACATTTGCCGCAGTCCGATCGCGGAAGGTTTGTTTCGCCGTTTGCTCGGAAATCGTAAAGACATCGAGGTCGCCTCAGCCGGCGTTCATGCTGTCCGCGGCCAGCCGCCAAGTCTCTACGCTGTGCAAGTTTGCGAAGACGAAGGCGTGGATATCAGTGACCTCCGGAGCCAGCCGCTGACGGCTGATTTGGTCGATCGCGCCACGCACATTTTTGGCATGACCGGAGCGCATCTGGAAACAATCCACAGCCTCTTCCCGCACGGAACCGAGCGATCCTTCCTCTTCCGTGAATTTGAAGAGCCCAATACGACCGTCTGGCGCGATGTGCCCGACCCGATCGGACTCGGTCGCGAAGTTTATGAGGTTTGCGCGCAAACCATCAAAAACGCTTTACCCAGCATCCTCGCCTTCGTAGAACAAAGCGAGCTTGCGCCAACGTCGCGCGGCAGTGGGGCTTCTTCCTATCTCATGAGCGATCTTCCGCGTCAGATTCAGTCCGAATCCGGTGGATCGATCCTATCGGCCGGCTCAGGTCAGGGTCTCCGCCGGGTTGATCCCGAGATTTTCGATGCGATCAGCGCCGAAGAAAAGCGGCAACGCGAAAATATCGAGCTAATTGCATCGGAAAATTTCACGAGCCGCGCCGTAATGGAAGCGCAAGGGAGCGTGCTAACAAACAAGTACGCAGAAGGTTATCCGGGCAAACGCTGGTATGGCGGCTGCGAGAATGTCGATGTTGCCGAGCAACTGGCGATCGATCGCGCCAAACGATTGTTCGGCGCGGAGCACGTGAACGTGCAACCGCATAGCGGCGCCCAGGCCAACATGGCGGTTTATTTCGCCGCCATTAAACCCGGCGACAAGATTTTAACGATGAATCTCGCCCATGGCGGACATCTCACTCATGGGCATCCGGCAAATTTCTCCGGCAAATTTTATCAAGTGACCCATTACGGCGTGGATGAAAAAACCGAGCGGATCGATTACGACGCGCTGCAAAAACAAGCGGAGGAAGTTCACCCGGTCATGATCACCGCCGGCGCCTCCGCCTATCCCCGCACGCTCGATTTTCCGCGGTTACGGCAAATCGCAGATTCGGTGGACGCAATTCTTTTCATCGACATGGCGCACATTGCCGGACTGGTTGCGGGCGGCCAGCATCCGAGCCCGGTTCCGCATGCGCAATTTGTCACGACCACCACGCACAAAAGTTTGCGGGGACCGCGCGGCGGGATCGTTCTGTGCAAAGAGGAATTCGCCAAACAAATCGATTCCACGCTCTTTCCCGGAGTGCAGGGCGGTCCGCTCATGCACGTCATCGCGGCCAAAGCGGTTTGTTTTCAGGAAGCACTTCAACCGCAATTTCGCGAATACCAGCGCCAGGTTGTGGTGAACGCGAAAGCGCTCGCGGCCGGAATTGCCAAGCACGGTTATCGGATCGTTTCCGGCGGGACCGACAATCACCTCATGCTTGTCGATCTTCGCCCGAAGGAGATCAATGGCAGGGAGGCGCAGGAAGTTCTCGATCGCGCCGGCATCACCGTGAACAAGAATGCGATTCCCTTCGACACTTATCCGATTTTCAAGCCGGGCGGCATTCGCATCGGCACGCCCGCTGTGACCACACGCGGGATGAAAGAAGAGGACATGCTTGAAATTGCGGACTTGATCGCAGAGGCGCTGGAAAAACGAGCGGATGCGGATTCACTGGAACGCGTGCACGTGAAAGTGCGCGAACTGACGCGACGCTTTCCGATTCCCTCGTAGCTGTAGCGGCGGTCTATGAACGTCGCACTTAATTGATTCGGCGGTCATAGACCGCCGCTACAGAAGATTCACCTTACACAACCTGCCGAAATCTGCGTAATCTGCGGAGGCTTCAACGATGAACCGGGCAAGCGAACAACAGCAAACAAATCCGCTCCGCGAAGGCTTGTCCACCCGCTCTGTGCCGCAGCCGTGCAGCATCGTGATTTTCGGCGCGACCGGCGACCTCACGCATCGCAAGCTCATCCCTGCCCTTTACAATCTCGCGGCTGACGGCGAGTTGCCGCCGGCGGTTGCCATCGTCGGTTTCGCCCGCCGGGAAAAAAGCGATGACGATTTTCGCCGTGAGATGGAGGAAGCGACAAAGAAATTCTCCCGACAAACAGTTCGTGATGAAATCTGGAAGACTTTCTCGCAATCCGTTTTTTATCACCAAAGCGAATTCGAAGACCAGGCTGGCTACAAAAGCCTGGCGGACCGCCTCGATAAGATCGACAAGGAGCGGGGCACGCGCGGCAACCGCCTTTTCTATTTCGCCGCCGCCCCCGACCAGTTCGAGCCAATCCTCAAAAATCTAAAGGCCGCCGGTTTGAGTGAAGCCTGCAAGGGAAGCTGGGCGCGCGTCATTGTCGAAAAACCATTCGGGACCGATCTTTCGTCCGCGCGTGAGCTCAATCGCATCGTCCGCAATTCCTTCACGGAAGAACAAACCTACCGGATCGATCATTTTCTCGGTAAAGAGACCGCCCAGAACATCTTGGTCCTGCGCTTCGCCAACGCGATCTTCGCACCACTTTGGAACAGGCATTATGTCGATCACGTCCAGATTACCGCTGCCGAAACACTCGGAGTCGAGGGCCGCGCCGGTTACTACGAAGGCGCAGGCGCGCTGCGCGACATGGTGCAGAATCATTTGCTTCAACTCCTCTGCCTCGTGACGATGGAGCCACCGACCGATCTCAGCGCCGACAGCATCCGTGATGAAAAAGTGAAAGTCGTTCGTTCGCTTCGCCGTTTTTCTCACGACGAAATCGCCTCGGCCGTTGTCCGCGGTCAGTACGCGACGGGCGCAATCAATGGCAAATCGGCCGCCGGTTATCGCGAGGAAGAAAAAGTAAAAGCAGATTCAAAAACGGAAACATTTGTCGCCTTACGCCTCTACATCGATAACTGGCGCTGGTCGGACGTTCCGATTTACATGCGGGTCGGAAAACGGCTGCCCAAATCTGGCACCGAGATTTCGCTCCACTTCAAACACGCGCCCGCTGTTTTGTTTAACAAGGAAGCTGTGACCCTCGATCAGAACGTGCTCGTCATTCGGATTCAGCCTGACGAAGGAATTTCATTGCGGATGCAAGCGAAAATGCCGGGCACGAGTTTCCGCATCCAGCCGGTGAAAATGGATTTTCATTACGGAACTTCTTTCGGCAAACCCAGTCCCGAGGCCTACGAACGTTTGCTCCTCGATGCCATGAGCGGCGACGCCACCCTCTTTGCCCGACGCGACGAGGTCGAGGAAGCCTGGGCTTTTATCGACATCATCGAAAACGCGTGGGCCGCGGAAAAAGACGCGCCGGGTTTGTTCTTTTATCCCGCCGGCTCGTGGGGACCGGAAGAAGCGGATGATCTGCTCGCGCACGACGGCCGCGGCTGGAGGAGGTTGTGAAAATGAACAGCGCGCCTTCAAAAGCTCGTCCATCGATGGAGGGACACGCGCTAACGTGTCCCACTTTAAGGCGCCGACGGCGCGGCGCCCTCCAACGTATAGCTAGCTAGTTATGCCTGTAATCACGGAGAATTATTCGATCGGCCTTCAAGTCGAGATCGGCAAGATCGACAAGGAGCTGAAAAAGCTTTGGGCCGAGAGCGAAGGCGTGATGACACGCGCGTCGCTGATTAATCTCGCGATTTACAGTGAGACGCCCGGCTCGCTCGAAAAGAACACACAGATCATTTCGAAGATCACCCAGAGCCACGCTTGCCGTGCGATTGTCATCGGCGCCGATTGCAAGGCCAAGGAAGACCGTGTCGAAGCGTGGATCAGCGCGCATTGCCACGTCGGACACGCCGGCAGCAAACAGATCTGCTCCGAACAGCTTTCATTTCTTCTCGAAGGGCCGTGCGCGAACCTGTTGCCGAGCATCGTCTTCTCGCATCTTGATTCGGATCTGCCGTTTTATCTTTGGTGGCAGGGCGAGTTTCACGATCCGATGGATCAGCAACTTTGGGAATGGGTCGACCGGCTCATTTATGACAGCCAAACGTGGAGCAGTTTCGCCACGCAAATGCGCCTGGTGGAAACCGCGCAGCAGGAAGCAAGACAGCGGGTCGTGCTTTGTGATTTGAACTGGACCCGGCTGGACAAGGTTCGTTATGCGCTCGCCCAATTTTTCGATCATCCGGCTTCCCATCATCATTTTGCCGAAGTCGAAAGCGCGCGGATTGATTTCGCGCCTGAGTTTAGATCGACCGCGGTGCTTTTTGCCGGATGGCTCGCGGCACAATTAGGCTGGCGCGCCGAGAAAACGAAAACACCGAACCGGCTGCAGTTTAGCGACTCCTCTGGACGCAAGATCGACATCGAGCTGCGCGAGCGCGCCGGCGAGCCGGTCGGCAAAATTATTTTGAATTCGAATAGCGTGGAGTTCGTTGTTGTGCCCGCGAAATGCGGCGATCTGTTGGAGGTTTCGCGCGGTAAGCCAGGCGAGAAACGAATACCGCAATTAATGCCGGCGCAAAGCAACGATCCAGTGGGCTTGATGAGCCAGGAGTTGCTGCGCGGCGGACCGCATAAGGTTTACTTGCGCGCGGTCAACTGCGTTCGGGATCTGCTTTAAGAGTGTCGATTTTGGAATCGGCGAACTGATCGAAAATCCGCACCAGCGACCGCGCATTTTTTTCGATCGAGAAAAGTTCACCGGCGCGCTCCCGCCCCTTCTCGCCCAGACGCCGCGCGAAAGAAAGATCGACAATCACTTTTTCAATGGCGCTGGCGAGGGCAGTTGCATCCTTGGGAGGAACGAGAATTCCAGTCTCATTCTCGACAATCATTTCCGGGATTCCGCCGAGCGCGGTTGAAATGACCGGCAATCCTGTCGCCATCGCTTCCATGATCACCGTGGGCAAATTATCCATGCCACCATCGGCACCGATCACGCTCGGAAGGACAAAAACCGTTCCCGCCGCCAAATGCCGCCCTATCTCATGTTGCGGTTTTGCGCCAAGCAGTTGAACGCAATTTTGCAGATCGAGTTGTTCGATCTTCGCGCGCAATTCTTTTTCGAGCGGACCTTCCCCGATGATCTGGCAGCAAAATGACTTTCCCCGGTCCTTGAGCAAACGACAGGCGCCGACCAAATCGACGAATCCCTTCTTTTCGATCAAACGGCCGATCGCGACGATCGACGGCGGAGCGGCCGAAAAATCCGCACGCCTGAATTCAGCCAGATCCAATCCGTTGTAGATACGACGGATTCGATCCGCCCGATCCGGAAAGCGCTCCTTTAAAAAGATTGCCGCGTAATCGGTCTCGGTGACGATTGCGCGCCCGGCATCGACAAGTTTATCGAGACCGATCTCGAAGTTGCGCGGCGCGAAAATGTCGTTGGCGTGAGCGGTAAAACTGAAATTGATGCCGAAGAACTTGTCGATCCAAAAGGCGGTGCGCGCGGCGATACCGGCGAAGTGCGCATGGACGTGGCGAACCCGGAGATCGCGCAGGCGCAACCCAACGTAAATTGCCTGATAAAGCCGAAGAAAATCGGTTCGCCGCCCCCATTCATCGAGCGCGGCAACGATCTCTTTCGTTAGCTTTTGTTTTTGGGAAGCGCGACGAACCTCGTCGAGCAACTCCTTTTCCTCGGGCAGGTAATGCACCCGCTCACTAATGCGTTCGTCCCAATCCTGCGGAGGTTCGTCCTTCGGCTTGCGAATCGAGAAAATGGGCGGCATTACCCGCTGTCGATCGAGCTCCGCAACTTCTCGGTAACAGAAGGTTTGCGAAAACGACGGAAACCGCTCGAAGAGGTAAGCGAAGTTCGTCATCGATCCCAATTAACCGGGAAAGCGTCCCTTGCAAAGACCGAGCACAGCCCCACCCGCGGCGCCGCTTCGCACAAGTTCTGCTCTAGAGAAGGAATGCTGGATCAAATTTTTAGATCTTTGGCCGTCATCCTGGCCGGTTCTCTGATCCTGTCCGGCTGTGCGCACTTTACCAAAAGCGGGCGCCAGCAGCTGGCCTACGAAAAATACGTGCGAAAATGCAGCTACACGCGCGACCGCCAAAGATCGAAAATGAAAATGGCGCGCATCGCCATCCCGGCATCCGCGCCTTCGGAGAATAAAGTCAGCGCCGAGATCGCCGATGCGCCTTCGCCACAATCGGTCACGGCCGGCGATTCGCAGAGCGAACAATAGCGGCCGGATCAAATGGGCTCGCGTTTTACCGGGATTGGCTTTCCGGCATCATCGACCGCGACGTAAGTGAAAACGCCATGCGTGACCCGGAGTTGCTCGCCAGTCATGTAACGCGTCACCCAGACTTCCACCGGAATGGTCATTGAAGTGCGGCCGATGCGCTCGATCCGGGCGTAGCAGGCAACGGTGTCCCCCATCCGCACCGGATGAAGAAACGACATCCCTTCCATCGCCACCGTGACAACGCGGTTCTGCGCCGTTTTGGCCGCGAGAATCCCGCTGCCCAAATCCATCTGCGACATCAACCAACCGCCAAAAATATCGCCGTTGGGATTTGTGTCCTTCGGCATGGCGATGGTCTGAATAACGAGCTCGCCCTTGGGCTGATCGACATCCTCCATTGGCGCGGAGAATAACACAACCCTTCGGCAGAGCGAGCACGCTCACAGGATCAACATGCAATCGCCGTAGCTGTAGAAGCGATAGCGCTTACGAATTGCTTCTTCGTAGGCGGTAAGAACGAAATCGCGTCCCGCGAATGCACATACCAGCATGAGGAGCGTCGATCGCGGGAGGTGAAAATTGGTAAAGAGAAGATCGACATACCGAAACTGGTAAGGCTGGAAAATAAAGAGGTCGGTCGAGCCGGCTTGCGGAAACAGTTTCCCGTTTTGACGACGCGCCGACTCCAATACCCGGACCGTGGTGGTTCCGACCGCGACTGCTCGTTTTGCCGTGTCGATCTTTTCAGCGGCGGCGGCGGAAATAGAAAAGTGCTCGGGATGCATGCGATGCGCGCTGAGGGTTTCCGATCGCACCGGGAGAAATGTTCCGGTGCCAACATGCAAGGTCACGAAGGCATGAGGTATCTCATTCAGAATTTCACGGGTGAAGTGGAGGCCGGCGGTAGGCGCGGCCAACGCGCCGGGCGTATCGGCAAAAGCCGTCTGGTAACGTGTTTCGTCCTCAGCGTCGCTTTGCCGGCCGATATAGGGCGGC
>WNFX01004629.1_pt1 | contig 15898 bp, 12 predicted proteins | sample 5400111 | NCBI WGS metagenome assembly WNFX01 (sample SAMN13153363, study PRJNA577476) | soil metagenome | isolation source: 40 cm soil or saprolite under grassland replicate 1 | place: USA:California | collected 2016-06-15 | reverse complement strand
GTCCGCGTTGCTGGCCTGTGGGCGAGCCAACGCGCTCTCAATGCAAAGCGTCATGGGGATGTCTCCGCCACAACGTATAACCTGCGCCTGGCGATCCTCAGCAGCTTCTACACGTACTACCAGGAACAAGCCAGGCTCTCTACTGTCGAGATCGTTAACCCCATCCCTCTGGTGAAGAAGCGCAAAGTCCAGGCCTATGCTGGCGCTCAACCTCTCGACGGTGACGATACCACGGCACGATTAGCCGCTATGGATGTAAGCACATCCAGGGGCAAGCGGGATTATCTGCTGCTCTCGATTGCGCTCATGACGGGCCGACGTGGGAGTGAGTTAGTTCATCTGCGCTGGCGTGATGTCAGGGTAGCAGGGAAGAAAGTCACACTCACCTTTGCGGCCAAAGGTGGAAAGGTCATGCGGGATACGTTGGACCCGGCGCTAGGGAAGTTGTTCCTGGAGTATCTGCATGAGATTTACGGCGCCAAGTTTGGCAGCGATCCGGATGCACCGTTGTGGGTGTCCTTCAGTAAGCAAAACGCTGGCCAGCCAATCACCATCCACACCCTCTATGATCTGTGTGAAGACGTGCTAGGAGTCAGTAAGACACATGCCTTACGTCACACCTTTGCCGTGGAGATGGATAACCTGCATGCGCCACTTAGTGAGATCTCCGCACGCCTGGGCCATACTGATGAGAAGATTACCAGCCTCTACTTGAAGCAGGCGCGTAGTGCAGAGAACCCATATACAGGCCGATTGGCAGCCCGATTTGGCATCGGCAAAGAAGCCAGCTCAGGCCAAGACTTGAAAGTGTAGTTGTCACCCGCTGCCGACTCTGCTATACTCAGATCAGAATGCGCGTCTATCTCTCCCGGCTATCTACGGAATGCATGCGTCGGGCTCGGTAGTCGATCATTCGATGAATACAACAAAGGGCCACTCCCAATAGCGCTCACAACGTTTGCTGACTTGGGGAGCGGCTTTTTGTCTGCTGTGAGCTCGGCAGGAGTACACTGACCCGTCACCTGACGCTACTACTGACGGGGCTCGCTCGCATTGACTGCCACAAGCTTTACTTTTAGTATCATAAACTTATGCCTTACCCCCTGGTTTCGTGACATTCACAAAAGATCCAGATGCTTTTGGCCTCCTTCCCTGTTTATCCGTACAGATCTGGTGCCTGCTCATAAAGCAAGCAAGCGCAATGCTTGAACGGATAAACAGGGAAGGAGGCAATAACCTGGGCCATTCGCTGTGATAGTTGAGCAGTCAACCACGGAAAAACGCGGGGAAACCTGGGAAGAACGCGGAAAAAGATGGCATGGATGAGCTTACCGATCGAGATGATCCAGATCGAGATTGCCCACCTCGCCAAAGGCGTGCCTCTGTCCTGTGGCCTCTAGAGCCAATCGGGAGCGACGAACACGACTGCTTCTCTTCGTTTTCGATGCACATTCAGTTCATCTGCATGCCTGCAACCGTCAACTGACGCGTCCGTAGATGTGGTAAAGACGGTAACACTGACGAGAGCAGCATGAGACGGGAGGCAGAGAATGACTCCAACACACCAGCGCATTCTTGACGACCTGTTAACCAGAACACACCAGCGAACGGTAGAGCTGGCGACGGCGACCAACTTCCCACAGGGGAAACGCCCGGAAGAACAGACGATTGAACGGTTACGAGAGAGCCCGCTCGGTCAGCACCTGGCTGCCATTTTCAACTATGCCGAGGGGCACGACTACCCCTACGAGGGAGACGTGCGTACATCAGCAGGCATCATCACCCGGTATCTCTTCGGTGATACCCTCTCCACGCAACGATACCGCCTTCCCTCAAAGTTTCACCGTACGCCTCTCGGCAAAGAGGTCCATGCTGCCCTCGCCCGCTTTTTCACCGAGCAGCGACCAGGGCAATTGATGAGCATGCAACAGATGCGCGAGCACTTTGGAGTGAAGCGGCAAACCGTCCATCAGTGGATAGAGGATGGGCAGATCTTCGCCGTCTACATCGACAACCAGACGCACTTCTACCGCAAGGATGTCGAGCGCCTGGCCACACGACGCACACGGCAATCGGCAGCTGATTCTCTCACGAAAAGTGCAACGAAATAGGGTAGTACCCGCGTTGTTCACCGCATGCGCATTGGCTCTACAGGCGCGCACAACACGGTATCCTCTTCTCAGAATTGGGCAACTCCAATCTGGATTAGACCGGACAATGACCAGCAAACGTACAGCGTCGGGGATGCGTCAACTGACGGTGGAGTTGACGCCCTACAGAGATTTCAACAGATCAAACACAACTACCCGCACCAGCACATCTGGCAGGACCGTTGGCAATGGTTGAGCTATTGGAGCACATCTGGCAGAACGGCTGGCAGTGTCACGAAAGTCGGTGTACAGCAACGAAGCCGTGTCACGAAAAGAGCAAAAAACAACGGCTATGAGGAATCCGGGGTTGATTTTGCTTGGGAAACTGAACAATTCAAAAATCTCACCCAAGGATTCCAGCGTTGATAGCTGACATACTCCCCTTCACCAATGATAAGAAATCAACGCTGGAATCCTCAGGGTGATTATTCTCTGAAAGCACGATGAAGCGAAGTTCACTGACACGGCAACCCCTCCCGTAGCTTCTTGTGATTTGCCAGGATAATTGTCTCCTCTGCAGGGCGTGAAAAAGGGCGGTTGCTAGCCTCGCCTTTTTTCACGCTCAGTTTGTATGTTCTAGCCAGTATCACATGTCTTAGAACTGGCTTGTCCAGCCATCCATGCTGATTCGCCATGTGTTCTCGAGCGAGCCGTTCACACAATGTCCCCATGGATCGCAAAAACCACCATCATTGAACAGTATGTAGGGGTGTACCTCCTGGCTTCCATCAGAAAAATGAAATACGATGACTAGCCTATTATCTCTAGTGGCTACTTCACAACGTGTTATACCTTGAACACCTGCTTTTGCCTCAACATTGTGCCTCAGTTGAGTAGCATTGATACCCTTCCCGGTACCTTGAATAGCAAGGCTATTTATAGCAGTAGTGTAGTCAGGCTGGTTCATTTTATTCGCAGGCCCAAGTTCTTCACAGAACGTCTGCAACCTGTTCACTGCTCCTGCATTCGACAGAACTCGAAAGAAGAACACGCCGATTAAAACGATTACGACCACCAGTACGAGGCCAATACGACGGGCGACGGAAACCTTTCCGCGCGATCGCGGTGCGGATTGTGGAGGTGATGATGATACCGCTAATCCGGATGAGTAGTATGTGTGCGGTGGACCTGAGTATGGATTCCCTGAGGGTGGCGGTGCTTTCGGTTCGGGTGAGTAGTATGGATCCCATGGATCTGGATATGGGTTTTCCGTGGGTGATGGCTGTGTTTTAGCAGTTGCAGCAGCAGGCCAAGTCCGTGGAATCGAGGGATGGTCTGCACAGTAGGAAACACCCGGAAGTGCTTGGTTCCGACAGACATCCCTACCGTTAGGATGGTTAGTGCATAAATGTATCGTCATATTGTATCTCCTTGCTTCAATAGACATCTTTCCACATCAAGATGTCCCTATCGGATGAGACGATCAATCCAAATAGCAAAGAAACATAATGGGACTATTGGAGCAATTTAGCGTTTTAGTCGCTTTCGTATGAAGTTTACCGAGGAGGCCAAATGGCAACAGTGTTGATGGACCATTCCTGGGGATGACTCTATCACGATTTTTGCCTCAGGATCAATAGGCGAATGGGGAAGTTCCATCAACCCTAGAATCCTGATAGCCAAAACAACATGCGGAAATCAGTTCTTCCGCACAAGCTTGCCAGCATTCATTGCCCCTGGCAGGGATGAATGGCGAAGTGGCTGGGTGACTTGGAAAGCTACACCTGCTCGTTCTTCTGCTAGGGAAAGTCAACTACTGCTTGATCATAAACCAGCCGAACGGCCCGCTCGAATTCCCATGTTCATCAGAATGTATAAACGTTCCTGCGAAGGTGAGTGGTGCTGTTCCGGTAGGGTTTGCAAACTGAAAACCCGTGTATTGTTGAGTGATGGATAGTGGGTTGTCTAAGGTTCCTACGTAGAATGTACGAGAAAATCTCATCTGTTGCGGTTGTGTAGTGTTATAGTTCCCAACAATTGAATCCGCTCCCCCACTTGGTGCCACAAAACCTTGTAAGAAGAGGCCCCCAATATCTACTATGTCGCCGATATTTATGATGACGGATAATACGAAGCCATTGGCATTGAGGGTCCATGATCCCAGGAGCGATGGAAGCAATGCGCAGGTGGCTTGCTTCTTCTCAGTGTTCCCGAGCTGTTCTGTAAGCTTGTTGATCTCCTGCTCAATAAGCTTACACTTATCACAATTATCCGTACAGGTGTCAAGACAGCGCTCAAGAGCTTTTTGCTTCGTGCGGATCTGACCTTGCAGTTGGAGCACTTCTTGATAAACAGTCTCGCAAACACTCATGGTAATGCCAGTCCTTTCAAGAGCAGCTTCTCCCTTAATGAGTCAATGAGCCTAAGACTTCGTCCGGCTCTCTCTGTTGGTGTAAATTTTGGAATTCCGTGGGAGAAATTTTGATAATTACGTGAGTGATTCAGCCTCTTTCACATAGCGATACAGCTGATCACCCCAATACGGCAAGCAGCTTGGACAATCTGGCGGATTGCTATTGGGAACAGGAGAGATACACAGAAGCGAAAACGTTATGGGAGCGTGCTCTTTCCATCTACCAGCAGAGGTTAGGAGCACAGCATCAAGCGACGCTCGATGCACGAGAGAACTATACCTCTCTCTTGCGAAGTATGGGACAAAATGAAGAGACAACGTTGCTCGAACCTGACTAACTCATATCGTAGCGAGGCAATGATTACCATTGTTTGTCTGGTTAAGGATCGTTGTGCAGTATACACCTGTTCTCAAATTTTTTACGTTGCTATCCGGGTATGTGTATGTTACAATTTCATTATGTTTAATGTTTCTTTAAAATTGTCATCTTGTATGAAACAATTTTTCTAGTGAAAGTGTATTAGGAAAACTAAGCTATGGAGATTGAAGGGTTCTTCTCTCGACCTTATAGTAATCGCCAATTGGTTGAGTTTGTAGATGATACTAAGGGAGCGGAAAACTCACTTCCTACAGCAGCTAAAGTTGGAATTGGGGTTGCGGCTTTATTCGTACCCATGACTATTGGCATTCCCGTGTTGGTAGGATTAGGAGCAAATGAAATACTTAATAAGGATAAGAGGGGAGGATTGGCTATTACACAGATAACGAAAAGCAACTTACAATCCTTCAGGCTTCCTCCTGGACATCCATCCGATCACACGATTTACGTGGCACATCCAGCTATGCCAGAGCAATATATTCCATTTGCAGATTTCCATCGATCTGTTTTTGAACAAAAATTTAATGAGCTAGTAACACTCTTGTCATACCTGGGAGCAAAAACCATCGAGGTTCACTTTATTCGAGGGGGGGGAAAAGAGTTCGCAGCCAGTTTAAATGTAGGTCTTAGCGGGTTAGCCCAAGCGGCAGGGAACGTTACGAAACAGGTCGAACAAACACTCTTGTATCAGGCAGCTTTGAAGGGCCATCGTCCACGCACGCCAGAGAATTTGAAATGGTACAACCATGAACCTAGCTGGCAACAAGTGGCTGGTCAACGGAGGGATCATGGGCTGAAAACGTTTTCTCTCTCTTACCGCTATACATCTGATTTTGGTATCAACGCGACAGTAGCAGCAAGATTAAACAAGGCTGGTTTTGAACTAGGGGGAACTTTTCATGACCATATTTCAACCGAGTGGCATGTGAAAGGAACTTTTTGAGGAAGAACACTTTGGATTGAGTCGGTTGCTCGTTAACCTATCTGATTCCATTTGATGGATGCCCTTGCTGAATTTGAGCGTGATCTGATTCGAGGCAGGGCTTCCGCCACACATGCAAGTCTATTGATCTGTGGTGTGCCTAGGTAAACAGGGAGATGGATGAGTATTTGGAACGTCCCAGCCTGTTGAAAAAGTCCAAAGAATCTCATCATTTTCTCCTTGGACGCAAAATTTGAGCGTACATAGCAGCGTGATCGTAAGCTATGCTCATCCATTGGAGACTTTTTCAACAGGCTGGTCCGTTTAATGAACTCTTCCTTAGTTCCCCTGGCCTGCTCTCTGTCCGTGCTCACTTGTTCCCCAAATAAACTCAATAATATGTCCGCTTTGCCATCTGCAAATCAACGTTCATTTTCTTGACTCATGCGATGAGTTGTTGTACGATTAGATCAACAATAATGCGCAGAGAGATGATCAAATGAAATTGGGCTATATTCGTGTCAGCCGTGACAAACAAACCACCGCGCTCCAGGAAGATGCCATGCGGCAGGAGCAGTGCTCTCGAACCTTCACGGACAAAATGACTGGCAAGCGCTTTGATCGCCCCGAATTTCTGCGCCTGCTCGATGTCGCGCGAGCAGGCGATGTGATTGTTGTTTGGAGGCTCGACCGCCTCGGACGCTCGCTCAAAGATCTGATCGAAACGGTGCAGGCTCTGGAGCAGCGCGGCATTGAGCTGAAGAGTCTGAAGGAGAATATCGACACGACGACGCCCACCGGCAAGTTGATGTTCCACATGATAGCAGCCCTGGCTGAGTTCGAGCGTGATGTGATCCGCGAGCGCACCCTGGCTGGGCTAGATGCAGCTCGCGCCCGAGGGCGCACAGGAGGCCGGCGCAAAGCCAGCGAAACACTACGCCCAGAGCAACTGGATCGTGCAAAACAACTCTACGCTGCCCGGCAGAATAGCATTGCCGAGATTATGGCCCTCACTGGCTTCAAGAGCCGAGCGACGTTCTATAAGTATGTCGTCAACCCGGAGAAGCAAAAGTAACGTGAGCCGTTATCTGCCGATCACTGCTTAGCGGGGAAAACGGGCTGTTTTTGCGACAGCTCATCCGCTCAAGAATGGTCCACTTAATGATCAATGCACATTAGCTTGGCAGGTTGGTGTAGTTCTCCCTAACAGCTACTGTATCGGGGTGATCGGGTCCCAGGACGCGCTCGCAAATGGCGAGGGCTCGCTGGAAAAGCGGCTTGGTTTGCTCATACTTGCCCTGCCCGAAGTAGAAGTTGGCTAGCTTACAGAGCTGGCTAGCCAGATCGGGATGGTCAAGATCCAACGTTTGTTCCCAAATGTGTAATGCCTGTTGGTAGAGCGGCTCAGCCAGTTCGTAGAGCGCATGTCTTTGTAAATAGGCCGCAGTACGGTTGAGAAGATGCGCGGCCTCTCCCAATGTGAGAGCATAGTTCTGGATCAACATAGCACAAGCTTGAGCCTGGGAGAGATATTTCCTCCAGAAGTATGATTCATATTCTACACCTTCCTCAGGAAGCACAGCGTTGATCGCTTGCACTGTTCGTTCTGCCCATTGGTGTTGGGTTGCTCTCTCCATCGTATCCTTGATCACAGCTTGCACAAGGCGATGAATACTTAGGGTATTTGTATCAGGATTCTGTTGAATTAAGGAGAACTTACGCAGTTCCTCGATGACTTGGTAAAACTTGAACATATCTGCCCCCCACCGTTGCACGCGAGGAGGAGGAGGAGGGTGTTTTCCCCACTCGAGAAAATAGAGACCTCCGCCCGTATTCTTGAGTATATCTGCTACACACTGTTGCAAGAGCAGATCCTGGGGGATTGCGTCAGGTTCAAGGAAAGCACAGAAGCGTAAGAGGTCAATTGTATTAGGATTTGTTTGTTCGAGTTTCAGAAAAGAGAGTGACCATGTCGTTGCAACAGGCTCAGGATGATCGGAAGGCAGTTGACCCCGTCGTTGGAGGAGATCCTTGCGGTGCATTCGGTATAAGTCCAAATAGGTAGCGAGACTACATCCGACCTCCTCAATGTAGGCCCCGGCTTGATCAAGCGCAAGAGGAAGAAAGTCCATCTCAATGACAATGGCTTCTGCCGCTGCAAGATTTTTTTCGGACACTTGATCGAGGAAAGCGTCTTCAGCAAGCATCTTTGCTCGATGGAGAAGGAAGAGGCTTCCTTCAACCATCCCCATCTTCTCAACATCGATTCGTTGGGCTAGTGGTCCCATTGCTTGAGCTCGACTTGTCAGTATAATGTGGCCTTTACTGGCTGATGGCAGAAAGTCACCTACCATTGCTACATCATCAGCATTGTCGAGGATTAGGAGCCACTCATCATGCTCGGTAAACCACTGTTTGACAGCTATAATCACCTGGTTCTGATCTTGCTCACCCTTCTCGGGTAAAAGCAGTAGATTAGCGATGGTCACAAAGTCAGAGGTCAATGTTTCTCGTGACGCAGCCCTCACCCAGAAGACGAAGCGATAGGCTTCACGATACCGATAGGCGTACTCCAAAGCGACTTGGGTTTTGCCTATCCCTCCAAGTCCGCTAATAGCTTGTGGTTGGGTCAGTGCTGCTGCTTTAGCCGTAGTGAGTTTGTCACGTAGCAACCTAAGCAAATCTTCCCGGCCTGTGAAAAAAGGATTATGTCGGTAGGGAACATTCCAGATGGAAGGGAATGTTGTGGCAGGAGTGCTGACCGAGGGCAAGGACAGATCTTCGATCACCTGCCGTAGTCCAGCAGCAACGTGTTTCCATCCGCTATCGATGGGCTTCCAGGTGCTGATCGGTTTGGCATCTGTCGGTAAAGCGAGCAACTGCCCAATGGGGAGGTGTTGCCAATCGCAGGGGCGTACGACAAGAGGAATAACACGTGCGTCATTCGCATGGTGTCGTTCCAATGCTCGCTTCATTTCAACACCATAACAATAATCTGAGGCGATGAAGTCAGGACTGATCAACAGGAGGATAATCGAGGCTGTAGAAAGATGTGTATCAATAGCCTTGGCCCAGTTCGCGCCAGGCTGGATCTGGTGATTATGCCACAGAGAGATGAGTCCTTGCCGTTTAAGCGCACTCAGATGCTTTTCGAGTTGTCTGAGGTGACCTTCGTCTTTATAGGCATAGGAACAGAAAATCTCAATAGATTCCTGAGATCGTGCCATATATATCATCTCTTCCATTCATGCTCATGTAGTCAATCACATCCTCTGTCATAGAAAACGAACGAATTCGAGACACCTCATCAACGCTTCGCTTATCCCAAGACAAGTCTTTCTCGTGCTTTTTCCACCACCTCTTTGGTCACCGTCTGGAGGTGGTTGATTTCCAAAATACGTTCGATCTGCATCAGCAGACGGTGAATGACACGAAAATTGCCTCCGGTAATACGCACGATAGCGGCTAGAGCCTCTTGATCCGTAAAATCATCGACGCGGATATGCATGCCCAGATGACCCCAGCGCTGTTCAAGCAGCCACCTGGTTTCCTGCTCGGAGAGGACGTGAAACTGATGGGCAAACCCCACGCGAGAATATAATTGTGGGTAACGTGCCAAACTCTTTTCCAATCCTGGCTGGCCCATCAAGACTAAGCCGAAGCTCCCTCGATCATAGAGGTCGCGCAGCTGCTCTAGCGCCGCCATTTTCAGGCGTTGGGCTTCATCGACAATCACTAATTCTGCTCGTTTGGGGAGGCGGTAGGCGAGCAAAAAATCATCCTTCCCGCGACCAGCTTGCTCGGCTGCTTCAACTAAATAGGAGAGCGTTGCAGAGAGGGCCATCACCTCTCGCTCGATGCGAGAAGGGGTAGCAGCTACTGGAGCCGTATAGTACACCGTCCGGCAGGAGAGGACTTCCGTGAAGGCAGGAGAACCAGGGGTTGCGAACGGTTTATGAGGAAACTGGTCATCGAGATAGCGCCGCCCAACCAGTGTAAACAGCTCTTCAGGAAATAAGGGAGTGAGCATATCCCATTGAGCATATTCTCTTGCAGAGCGCGTTTTTCCCGCTCCGGGAACCCCATGACAAATACCAATGTAGCGATACTTCCGGCAGGCATCGCAGAATTCGCCGAATTGGAGATGCTGCTTGGTGGTGGCGAAAACCAGTTCTTTTGTCCCAGGCTGCTCACTCATTGATATACCCCTTCAACTTCGGACGCCCCACAGGTTCCGGCTTCTTCTCCTGCTCGGGCCTGGGTGCAGGCTCTTCCTGATGGACAGCAAGAAAGTGTTCCACGACTGCGGAACGGGCGGTCAGTCCAGCCCGGACTTGTTTGCGCCGCTCGGATCTGGCCTGTTCGATCTCCTTCAAACTGACTTTCTCACCGCTGAGTTCAGTACAGATCGCGCGGCAGAGAAAGCGATCCTGGTAAAAGACATGGATCTCCCCCAGATCGACAGGGTCGAATCGAATCAGAACTTCTTCCTTGACAAAGGCAGCCAGATTGATGTCCATATAGCGCTGCCCCTGAAAGCGAATGCCATCCTGATGCACACGACGCGTCTTTGCTACGGTCAACAGCAAGAGGTCAAGACGTTCGAGGGAATCAGGCATTCGAGGGAGAAACCCACCTCTCTCCCATCGCTCAGCAGGCTGGCATTTCGTCTCACTGTGGCGACGTTGATGATAATCAGAAAGCAACCACATCCGAAATTTCTGCTCGAATGCTGGGAGAGTGAGCTTCGCCTCCGTCGCCTTAGATCCCTCAGGGGCATATCCCGGTAGATCCTGCAGAAACAACTCGTTGACACTGCGAAAAAAGCGCTCAATCTTGCCACGCCCGCGAGGGACCCCTTTTTCTGAGAAAATCAGTTCGATTCCCAGATCAGCCGCTACTTGCTCCATATGTTTGCTGGTAAAGTCAGACCCATGGTCAGTGTAGAAGACGCCGGGAATGCCACAGATGTGCCAGTGCGGATCTTCTTTTCGCCAGATCCCCGTTCGTAGAGCCAGCGCCGTCGTGAGCGCCGTCGATTCTTGGAAGCTGAGACGGAAACTGGCAATACATCGGCTGTAATCATCCTCGATCACGGTCAACCAGGGCTTGGCAGGTTTGCCCTCTTCATCCAGCAACCAGATAGGAAGCTTGGTATGATCAGCCTGCCACATGGCATTAGAATGGGTCGCCTCTCGCCGATAGATGAGATCAAACTCTTCGCGATAGGCGGCCGCGCCCTGGTGGGCGAGGGTGACGAGCGCAGGGGAAAGCGCCTTGATGATTTGACGAACGCGATCATACCCAGGTGGCTTCCACCCTTGCTCTTCTGCGATGGCGACTACTTGACGATGAATCGCGGCCATTGAACGCGGAGGTGTTTGTAAAGCAAGCCCTTCAATCAAGGAAATGGCATCGGGGGGGAGGCGGCGCGATTTGCCTTTGTCGGAGCGTGTGGATCGATCTGCCAGGCCCGCGAGACCATCGTCACGATAGCGCTTGACCCACCGCCCAATGGTACTCGGAGGGATGTTCTGGGTACGAGCTACCTGGGCCTGGGTGATGCCATCTTCCAAGGCCGGACGGATAATGGCAAAGCGGTTTTGTGCTTGTGCTCGCTGCTCTTCTGAAAGGGCCGTGAGTGGTGGAACTGGTGGTTTCGTCATACCAAACCATCTCCCATAGGTAGGAAACCAGTCACAGGTTCTCCCTCTCAGTATATCCTATCTCTCACGGAATTGTCAAAATTTCTCCCACACAATTCCAAAATTTACATCTTTCATAAAAGCGGTGTCCTAAAGCACCGTGATAGATGAGTTTGCTAACAGGATGATATTCCCCTGTCTCTTCAAGCAATCGATGAGACTCCTCTAATGACATCAGAGGTTTGCTTTCATGCCAGAACGGTTGCAAGTCGCCCCAAAGAATAAAGACATCTTTTTGTGATGCTAATGCCAACCGGCGAGCTTTTTCATTCTCTTCATCTGTCGGTATTTGTCCCTTAATCTCAATCCAGCCAGACAGTTCAGGCAGCCAGAAATCGGGCAGATACCATGTTCCATCGAGATCATACCCTTCGAACTCGTATCGATAGACGACCCCCAATGTATCGAAGAACACTGCCCATCGGGCCTCTAGCCTGCTACGAAACCGATAGCCATTGTACACCGTCTCAATCGCTTTCATGTTGTTCTTCCCCCCCTGATTCACTCACTCACATCTGTTTTCCCGACGTGTTGCCAGTCGAGAGGGCAGTACAAGTTCCCTTGCTCATCATAGGAAAAGATGTCTGCCGAGGCGCTGGCATCCTTGCCACAGACACAACACAGCAGGATATCACTCTCTTGCAGGATCGTGCGAAGATGCCGCAGCCCTTCTTTCCCTTGCAGACGATAGCGCGCAGACCAATCCTTGACCTGGCTCTCTTCCGAGGGCGTGCAGCGGATGGTGCGTATCCCCTTGCGTCGGAATATCTTCTCATCACGCCTGGCAGCCTCTTGTCCCTTTGCATCGCTGTCATAGGCCAGGGTGGCAGAAAGCACATTGACCGGAAGATCCTCGCTGCGGATTCCATCTCGACCCGCTGCTACCACATCATCAATCTCCCCGGCCAGCAAGGCCAGTGCATCAAACGGCCCCTCGACAATGGTAATATGCTCATAGGCCTTGAGCACTTCTCCATGAAAGTACCCACAGGTCGCGGTGGTCTTCCATCGGGTGATGACGGGTTTTTGCTGCTTGCGCTCCACCTTCTTGTTGTAGGCTTCGGTCCTTTTCTGGAAGTCGTCCAGGATCTGCTTATGCTGCTCTTCGTCCATACCCGGCTCCCAGAAGGTCAGTGCCCGCCCGGTGAATCCACCATCGGACAAAGGGAAGATCAGCCGATCCGTCCACAGGCGCATGTGAAACCATGCATCCTGTGTTTGCGCGTCCATTTCTTTATAGGCAGGGATGTAACATAAACCGTGTTCCTGTGCCGTCTCAAGAGGAACACCACGCTGATTGAGGTAGGCACGCGCCCGATCATGCAAGAGTCCTCGTCGCAGATACAGATAGCCGTCCGTGAGAAAGGCCAGTTCTTTCTTCTGCCACGCTTTTGTGCTCACCTGGCGACGCGGTATCGCTGGCTTCCCCTGGCCGATTTCCAACGCTTCACATGCCTCTTGAAATGACCACCCCTTGAAATCTCGTAGCAGTCGGACAATATCGCCTGCACGTCGGCATCCCCGACAGTAAAAGTGACAATGACGCGAGGTCAGTGCGGTCCACACCATAAACCCATTGGTGTCCCGGTCACAATCCGGATACGGACAGGTGCGCTCCTTATCCTCAACCAGGGCCAGCATCACATCTGCTGTGTACTCAATATCTCCCGATTCTTTCGCACTAGCCAGAGAGGTGGATTCCCCCCTGGTATAGCCGCCTCTGTTCTGGCTTGCGATCGCTATCACCCCGCAGTTGAGCTCAGTTGATAAGCCTCTCAACTCTTCCGCAACCCTTGTGACCATCTCTCGCAGATCAGTGGTCAGGTTGAGACGCGTCTTGACCGCACGCGCAATGCGCTGCAGATAATCGACTATCAGCACACCAGGGCCCCCGCCTTGCTGCTCATCACGATACTGCTCAAAGTGCAGGCGTGCGCGCTCCTGGATGGTTCCCATGTCAATTCCGTTGGTCGCGTCCAGGTAGCGCAGTCGTTCGCTACTCGCTCGATCCATCTGCCGCGCGATCGCCGCATTGATGCCAACACGACATTCCTCTTTCCCCTTGAGCACATCGGTATAATCAATGCCCCCGATCCTGGCCAGCGTCTTGGCAACCAGGGCGGACGGTCTATCTTCTGAAGTGACATAGAGCACTGGTCGCCCACTATCAGCAATGTGATCGGCGACTTGATGCACAAAGGTGGTTTTTCCCGTGTTGGGCGCGCCCAGCAGGATCACCAGGCGCTCGGCCTCAATGCCGCCTGAGAGCGCCTCATTCAAACTCCGAAAGCCAGTGGTCGCGGTGTTGACACGTCTGCTGACTTGATTCCAGTAATCTTGCAGCAGCTCGCGAACGGAATAGTCCATCACCTGCTCTGGCTCCGTCCGTAAGCCTGCCTCGATCTCCCGTAAGGCCCATTGGAGTTGCTCGGACAGATCGACTACCCTGCCTGCCTCATAGAGCCGATCCTGCTCAGCCAGCCGATAGAGCACTTGTCGATAGAGGGACAGGATATTATCATTGGTTGGGGGGGTACTCTCTGTTGACACAGGCTACTCCTCTGTTCTCCCTCGTTTCCTGCGAGGGATTCTTTTTTTCTTAGCAGGGAAGCGTCCCCTTTCCTCTGCTCGGTCGGAACTCCTCGTTACCCTACACGCCGTACCGCGCGACAGCAAGCGGGACGCAGCGTGTTTATATACTTTATATATTTTACTTTTTGCGAACCCGCCTCTAGAGCCACTTCGCGCCCCCCGTTGGTGCAAGATAACGTCGCGGTTGGTGCAAGATAACGTCGCGGTTGGTGCAAGATAACGTCGCGTATAGTGTACCGTCTACACTAATTTCAGACCGCTTTCCAGGCGCGTTCATGATGGGTTCTCCTGATTTTCTACGATTTTTAAGGGGTGGTAAGGTGCGATGTAAATGCGTACTTTTTGTTGGAGCCAGGTGGGCAGCCATCCGTGTGATTGGAGGTCAATTGCTTCGGTATACTCCCAGCCGTCAATTTGTCGGTCTTTGGTGAGATGATTCATCGCCTTTTCAAAGCGTTGTTTGGTATTGCGTTCGGGGAAACGCTTATCGATGGGTAAGCTGAGTGCCTGGAGGAGTTTCCCGATCTCGCGATTGAATGAGCCAGCACTGGCGTTCATGCGGAAGTGGAAGAAGAAGTAGCGGGCCAGGCGCTTTTCCCATTGTTCGCGGTAAGGGTCGTATTCCAGGGCTTGCTTACAGATCCATGCCACCTGTCGGTTCTGTAGGAAGGGTTCGAGCCATTTGCCCGCGCGGATGAACCAACCGATCGGGGTCTGACGCAAAGGTTTGGTGAGGACGGGTTCGTTGATGTCGTCAGTGAGCTCCCGCTGGTACCACATGCTCTCCAGGTTCACGACACGCGAGCGTTGGGTATATTCCCGCTTTTTCGTTTTGCGGTGACGGCGTTTTCCCTGCTCTGGTTCTGCGTCTTCTTTGATGATCTGCTGAACTGTGACCCAGAGATCGCTGATTCGCTCGATCGAGTTGGCGATATCGTTAAGATCTTCATATCGGTGCCCAGCTCGTCGTTTCGGACCTCCTGGCGTATCTGCCTGCATCCGTGGTGTGAGCCCGCGATATGCCAGGATGTTGCTGGCATAGATCCAGGTGGCGCGTCGATCATTCTCCACTGGCGAGGTGAGTAGCTGGGCAAAGACGGCGAGCAGGACATCGGCGTCCAGGTCGCTGAACCGCTGCAGTTGTGCCCAGAGCTGCTCCACGCTCATGTTCGTGTTGTTGTATTCCACAATAGTACTCCCAGCCTCACTTGTGCCTGTAAAAAAAGGTGGTTGGTCTTCAGATCGTTGCCAGCGATCCGCGCCACTGGCAGCGTTTTGAATCCCATTGATCACATGTTGTAAGGGCAAGCAGGAAGGGATAAGGGCTTTCCCTGCCGTGAAGGGATCGGGGAGACTGAGTGGCGTCCCATAGTGGGGGGGATTTGGCTCAGGAGTGGTTGTCATCGTGCCACTCCTTTTCTGAAAGGAGACAGAGTACATTGACGTGTGTTGAGTGCTATGCTATTCTTACTACAAAGCATATTTGCTGTCCTTTACTACTAAGGACATCAAGAAGCCTCTAACAGTGATGCGTTGGGAGGCTTTTTTGATGCCAACAATCATCGGTGGCGTTTTGCTGTTATCTGGTCCCTCCTCTCTTGCTCTCCACTCTCATAGATCTCACCCCTCGTTGCCTCATCCTGTGCCCATCGTTTTGTTGCTGCATATTACACTGGACACGCCCTGTCCAGCAACTTTTGTGCCCTGGTATGCAAAGAAAGCAGCCGCGCTTTGGTACAAGCTCGCTGCTTTGTGCTCATGCTTGGTCGCTCTCCTGCTCTGCCCGCTTGCCTACCC
>WNFX01003402.1_pt1 | contig 15899 bp, 12 predicted proteins | sample 5400111 | NCBI WGS metagenome assembly WNFX01 (sample SAMN13153363, study PRJNA577476) | soil metagenome | isolation source: 40 cm soil or saprolite under grassland replicate 1 | place: USA:California | collected 2016-06-15 | reverse complement strand
CCAACGCCGCATGATCTTGCATGCTCCCGCATTCCGTCCGTACCGCTGCGTCCCGGTCCCGTCTCGCCTGCGCCGCTCAGCCCCGGCCCCGGCGACTGCGGGCGCCGCCGCGCGGCCCGCCGCGCGAGCGCACCGCGGTACCGCGGGCCAGGCGGCGGCCGCCGGGTACCGGCTCATCGCCACCGACCGCGCCGCGTCCGGGGACCTTGCCTCGCACCTGCCCGGCGGTGAACCGGATCACTGTCGCAGCCGGATTGACCCTACCGCTACCGGCATGCAGAACCTCCACGTCCCGTGCGCCCAGCCGGTTCAGCACTGGCCGTGCCCGGCTCACCTCGGCTGCAGCCCCAGCCCCCTTGATGGCAAGAACCACCCCGCCCGGATTCGCCAGCCCGATCGCGAGGCCAGCCAGCTTGTACATCGGCGCGACCGCGCGGGCGGTTACCACGTCGGCGGATAGCCTGCCCGCCATCTCCTCGGCTCTGCCCCTGCGCACCTCGGCATTGCCCAGACCCAGAATCTGCACGCATTCGGTCAGGAACGCCACCCTCCTGGCCATCGGCTCCAGCAGCGTGACAGAGACGGCGGGAAGCAGGATCGCGAGGACGATCCCGGGCAGCCCGGCACCGGATCCGAGATCAATGAGCGAGCACGGGGACGGCACCAGCTCCGCGACTACCCCGCAGTTGAGCAGGTGCCTGTCCCAGAGCCGTGCTGCCTCGGCGGGGCCGAGCAAGCCGCGCTCGACTCCCGGTCCGGCCAGCAGCTCCGCATAGCGGACAGCTACGCCCAGCGCGGGCCCGAAGATCTCAGCCGCCGCCGGCGGCGCGCCAGGCGGCAGCTCGCCGCCGGACGGCGAGTCGCCGGAATGCGGGTCGCCGGACGGCGGGCCTGCCGCCGTCCATGACCGGCCGGCCGGCAGTGGCGCGGCCAGCGGGCCGTCGGGTGCTGACATCGGCAGTACCTGCCTATCCGGCCGGCTGGTCGGCCGGGCGCCCGCGCGCGGAGCCCGGCCTACCCATCACTGGTGCCCGTCGTGCCGGTCCCGGCTGGCCGGCTATCCGGCCGGCTGGTCCGGGCTCGCCGGCCGGACCACTACCCGGCGGTCCGGTTCCTCGCCCTCCGACTCGCTTTGCAGTCCGGCCGCGGCGACCGCGTCGTGCACGACTTTCCGCTCGAACGGGTTCATCGCTGCCAGCTTCTTCGCGACGCCGGTCCGCCGTACCTCGTCGGCTGCTGCCTGTCCCGCCTCGGTCAGCTCTGCCCTCCGCCGCTGCCGGTAACCGCCCACGTCCAGCATGATCCTGGTGCGAGCACCGGTCTGCCGGTGCACGGCGAGCCTGGTCAGTTCCTGCAGCGCCTCCAGCACCTCGCCGCGAGGGCCGACAAGCTCGTCGAGCGTAGCCCCGACCACTGAGACCAGGGCACGGTCGCCCTCGACGTCCATGTCGATATCGCCATCCAGGTCGGCGACGTCCAGCAGTCCCTCTACATAATCGGCCGCGATCTCGCCCTCAAGCTCGAGGTCGGCCAGATCCACCGCACCATGCCCGTCGTCGGCCGACGGCTCGGCCCCGGCCACGGCCACGGCCCCAGGAGTCTCGCCCGCTGGCACCGCAGCCGCCTGGCCGGCAACTGCCTCCGCCGGATGCCGCTCGGCGGCTTCTCCGTACGGCTCGGCGACCGCGTTCTCCCCTTGCGTCACTACCGGGCCTCCTACTGTCGGGTCGACCTGTCCTGGCAACACGCGGATCCCGGCCCGCTGGCGCTACCGCTTGCCGGAGCGCTTGCTGCGTGACTGCCGTTGCCGCTGCTGCCTGACGAGCTTAACCTCGGGCGCCTCGGCTTGTGGCTCCGGCTCCGCACGTCCCCTGCCGAGCCGGCGGAGCAGTCCGCCCCCACCTGCACCTCCGGCATTCTTGCCGTTGGCGGACGGCCGCGCGGCACTGGCGGGCTTCGCGCCCGCGGGCTTGCCCTGCGATCGGGGCCGCGCAGTCCGGCCCGGCTGCTTGTCCCGGCCAGCCGCTGCGGGCTTGCCCTGGCCATCTCCGGTCGTGCCAGCCGACCCGTTGGAGTCCGGCGCCGACGGCAGCGGGCGAGCCTTGCCGGGCTTGAGCGCGGGCGCCGCCGCCGCACCGCCAGCCGCGGCACCGGCGGCCGCGAGCGGCTGCGGATACCGCATGAACAGCACGTACTGCTGGCCAAGCGTCCACAGGTTCGTCGTCACCCAGTACAGGACCAGCCCGAACGGCCAGTACAGCCCGGACAGCGCGAAGAACGGCATGATGTACGCCATGTACTTCTGCGACTGCCCCAGCGGATTATCCGGCGTGGCCGTGGGCATCATGCCGCGCTTCATGCTCTGCCGCACGGTGAGATAGGTGGTGATCATGCTGCCGATGACGGCCAGCAGGATGACGATCCGTACGTGCAGCGGCGTGCCAGCGGACAGGAATTTGTCCGCGATCGTCACCCCGAGGATCTTCGCGTGCTGGGCGCTGGCTACCATCGCGTGCGTCATGCCGTACTTCGTGGGATCGCCCGGCTTCCATTCGGCGATGGCCCGCAGCACGCTGAACAGCGCGAAGAACATCGGCAGCTGGGCGGCAACCGGGAGGCAGCCCATCAGCGGGTTGACGCCCGCCTCCTGGTAGAGCTTCATCATCTCCTGGTTGAGCGTCTGCTTGTCGTTCTTGTACTTCTTCCGCAGCGCGGTCATCTGCGGCGCGAGCGCCGTCATCCGGCGGGTGGTGTGCATCTGCTTGATGAAAAGCGGCACCATGATCAGCCGCATGAGCACCACAAGCAGCACGATCGTCAGCGCCCAGGTCCAGCCGCTGGCCGCGCCGAAGACCGGGCTCAGCACGCCGTAGATGCGCGAGAGCACCCACGCGACCGCGTCATAAAGCGGGTTAAGCGGGTTCACCAGCTAGCTCCCTTGTGATCTCATCGGCAGCGCCCTGCCGGCGCCCTGAGGTACGGCCGACCGGCGGGCCGGCACCGGATCAAGACCGCCGGCGTGAAACGGGTGGCACCGGCTGAGCCGCCGCGCCGCGAGCCAGCTGCCCCGCAGCGCACCGTGCGTCTGGATCGCCTCCAGCGCGTAGGCACTACAGGACGGCCAGAACCGGCAGCGGGGTCCGAGCAGCGGACTGACGAAGCGGCGGTATCCGGCAATCAGCGCTGCCAGCATCCGGGCCGCGGCCGATGGCCGGTCCCTTTTCTCCCGCTGTGTCGTCGTCATTACCGGCGAAGCGCCCTACCCTGCCGCCGCAACAGTATGCCGAGTACCAGGTCGAGCTCGGCGGCGAGATCCGCCTGGCGTGCGGTCGACGCCCGGGGATTGGCGCGCACCACAAGCAGGCTACCTCCAGGAAGCGACCCCAGATACCCGCGGGCCAGGTGACGCAGCCGGCGACGGACCCTGTTGCGCACCACCGCGGTGCCCACGGCGCGGCTTACCACGAACCCCACCTTGGCCGGATCATCCCGGCCGGAGCGCACCAGCAGGTGGCCCGTCAGCAGTGGCCGGCCCGCGCGGCTGCCACCCCTCACCGCCTCGGCGAACTCCGCCTGACGCCGCATCCTGGCCGCTGCGGGGAGCATCGAGGATCACCATGGAATGGATCGCCGCGCAGGTCAGACGCTAACTCGCGAGCGGCCCTTGCGACGGCGCGCAGCGAGCACTGCGCGGCCGGCCCTGGTGCGCATGCGCAGCCGAAACCCATGCGTCTTCGCGCGGCGTCGGTTGTTCGGCTGAAACGTACGCTTGCTCACTGGGGCTCCAGATACGGTGCATGCTTCGGACGGTGCCTGATCCGGGCTCGCCAGGCCTCGCCGTTTCGGCACAGGCAAAACTGGCGCCGGGGTGACCGGACCTATGAACGTTACGCGCACCAGCGCGTGCCGGTCAAACGGCCGACTACCGGGCACCGGGACGCACCGGGACGCAGACCGCGCCCTTGCCCGCTTGCGGGCGCAACAACGCTATTTGCGCAGCGCATCCAGGAGCCGGGGCCTAGGCTGTGGACAACGGTCCCGGGAGGCGGGCCCGGGGGCTCGCTGGCGCAGAGCCATCCGGCGGCGGGCGCCGAAGGAGCGGCCACAGGCAGGAAAAGAACATGCACACAACCTGTGGAAAAACCTGTTGATCACATGTGGGGGCTGGCGCGAGATGAACAGTCGATGAGCGAAGCAGACCTCGCGGAGGTGTGGGCCCGGTCTCTGGACGAACTCGCGGAGATGCACATCGAGCCAGCCCAGCGCGCATGGCTCCAGCTCACCAGGCCGCTCGGCCTGGTGGAGAATACGGCGCTGATCGCGACGCCGAATGAGTTCGTGAAGGAACAGCTCGAGACCAGGCTCCGGTCGCTGATCACCAATGCACTGTCCAGGGAACTCGGGCGCAGCATACAGCTGGCCGTGACCGTCGATCCTGCCGTGATCTCCGCGATGCCGCTGGCCGGCGGCCACCAGCACCCGATGCCCGCCATGCCTGCCGACGCCGAGCCTGGCGGTGCCAGGGACCACCGGATGCCCGAGCTCGATCACGACCGTCTGCCCGCCCGGCACCGCCAGCCGGTGACCGAACCCGGCGATGACACCCTCGGCCCGCCGCGCGGCCTCCGCATCGACGACACCCGCGCCGGTGAGCACGAGATGCTCGGTGACGGGGTGGATCCCGTGACCGGGCGGCCGCGGCATCCGGCCATCCCCGGCCAGCCCGCGCCCGGCCATGGCGCGCCGCGGCCGGGGCAGGCGCGGCTGAACCCGAAATACACCTTCGAGACGTTCGTCATCGGATCGAGCAACAGGTTCGCGCACGCCGCCGCCGTGGCGGTCGCCGAGGCTCCGGCAAAGGCTTACAACCCGCTCTTCGTCTACGGTGACTCGGGGCTGGGGAAGACGCATCTGCTGCATGCCATCGGCCACTACGCGCAGAGCCTCTATCCGGGCGTGCGGGTGCGGTACGTCAGCTCGGAAGAGTTCACCAACGACTTCATCAACATGATCAGGGACGGCAAGCAAGACGGATTCAGGCGCCGCTACCGCGATGTCGACGTCCTGCTCGTTGACGACATCCAGTTCCTGGAGAACAAGGAAGGAACTCAGGAAGAGTTCTTCCACACCTTCAATACCTTGCATAACGCGAGCAAGCAGATCGTGATCTCGAGCGACCGCGCGCCCAAGCGCCTGGTGACCCTGGAAGACCGGCTGCGGAGCCGGTTCGAATGGGGTCTCCTCACTGATGTCCAGCCGCCAGAGCTGGAGACCCGCATCGCTATCCTCCGTAAAAAAGCGGTCCAGGAAGGCCTTAACGCGCCGCCGGAAGCACTCGAGTACATCGCCAGCCGCATCTCCACGAACATCCGCGAGCTGGAAGGGGCGCTGATCCGGGTCACCGCGTTCGCCAGCCTCAACCGCCAGTCCGTTGACCTCCAATTGGCCGAGATCGTGCTCAAGGACCTGATTCCGGAGGCGCAGGGGCCGGAGATCACGGCATCGACCATCATGGGCCAGACCGCCTCGTACTTCGGGCTTTCGATCGACGACCTCTGCGGCACCTCCAGGTCCCGGGTCCTGGTCACCGCCCGGCAGATCGCCATGTACCTGTGCCGTGAGCTGACCGACCTGTCGCTGCCGAAAATCGGGCAGCAATTCGGCGGCCGCGATCACACCACGGTCATGCACGCGGACAGGAAGATCCGCTCCCTGATGGCCGAGCGGAGATCGATCTATAACCAGGTCACCGAGCTCACCAACCGCATCAAGCAGCAGGCCCGGTCCGGGTGAACGGTTACATTCCAGCGTCTCGCGCAACAATCAGTGCGCACAGGCTGTGGACAAACCTGTGGACGCCCTTGGGACAAGCGGAGGACAACGCCATCCGGCCGGGGGGTAACCGCCCGGCGAATGGCGGGGGCAGCGCCGGTGTCCACAGCCCGCGGCTGCCAGGCCGGGCTCGCGGCACAGTTGCTGTGGATGCCCGAACCAGCGCTGAGCTGCGGCGGCGGCGGATATCCCCAGTGTCCACCGACCCTATGACTACTACCTTTCTCTATTTCGCTGAGATACCAAGTACTAAGCAGGCAGCGCCCGGGCCCGGCCCGGCCGCCCCGCTGGCACGTCCCGGGAAGGGGAGGAAGCTTCCGTGAAGATCCAGGTGGAACGAGACGTCCTGGCCGAGGCCGTGGCATGGACCGCGCGCGCTCTCCCGGCCCGCCCGACCGTCCCCGTGCTGGCGGGCATGCGGCTGCAGGCCGGCGCCGAGCTCACCTTGTCCAGTTTCGACTACGACGTGTCGGCGCAGGCGCGAGTGCCGGTGACAGCCGAGGAAGAAGGCAGCGCGCTCGTGTCCGGGCGGCTGCTCGCTGAGATCAGCAGGAGCCTGCCCAGCAGGCCTGTGCAGATCAGCTCGGACGGCGCTCGCGCGGTTCTCACCTGCGGCAGCTCCACCTTCACGCTGCTGACCATGCCGACGGACGAGTATCCGGCCCTGCCGGAGATGCCGCCCGCCGCGGGTTTGGTCGGCAGCGACGCGTTCGCCACCGCGGTGAGCCAGTCGGCTACCGCGGCCGGCCGGGATGACACGCTGCCGGCCCTCACCGGGGTGAGGATCGAGATCGAGGGTGACGCCATCACGCTGATCTCGACCGACCGCTACCGGCTGGCCGTGCGCGAGCTGCGCTGGTCGCCCGCCCGCCCTGACCTCTCCGCCGCCGTGCTCGTTCCGGCCCGGGCGCTGGCTGAGACCGCCCGCTCGCTGACATCGGGAGCCGAGGTATCGATCGCGCTCGCGCTGCCGGGCGAGGAAGGAGCCGGCGGCGACGGGATGATCGGGTTCGAGGGCGCCGGCCGCCGGACGACGACCAGGCTGCTCGGCGGCGAGTTCCCGCGCTATCAGGCGCTGCTGCCGACGCATGTCAACTCGGTTGCCGAGATCTCCACCGGGCAGCTGGCCGAGGCGGTCAAGCGAGTGGCGCTCGTGGCCGAGCGGAACACCGCGGTCCGGCTTGCCTTCACGTCCGGCCAGCTCGTCCTGGAGGCAGGGACGGGGGACGAGGCGCAGGCAGTAGAGATCCTGGAGGCGAGCTACGAGGGCGACGACCTGGCCATCGCCTTCAACCCGCAGTACCTGCTCGACGGCCTGACCGCGATCGACTCGGACACGGCCAGGATCTCGTTCACCGAGCCCGGCAAGCCGGCCTTGATCACCGGCAAGCCCGCGCCCGACGGCCAGCCCGACTACCGGTATCTGCTGATGCCGATCAGGCTCGGCGGCTAGGGCGGGATGGCTGCCGGGCCCGGTCAGTCCCGGGCAGTGCCGCGCGACAGTCCGGGCTGGCCGGGACTACGGTGATGGCAGGCCGGAAGGATCGGGTGTGGTCATGGCAAGATCGGGAGAGCGCGGCGGAGCCAGGCGGGCGGGCAGGCCGTGACCACGGCCGATGACATGGCCGGCCAGTAGTCTGCACTGCCGTGCACATCACCCGGCTCGCGCTGACCGATTTCCGCTGCTACGGGTCGGCCAACCTGACCCTCGCGCCCGGCGTGAGCACCTTCACCGGATCCAACGGGCAGGGCAAGACCAACCTGGTCGAAGCGGCGGCCTATGTGGCGACGCTGGGCAGTCACCGGGTCGCCAGCGACGCGCCGCTGATCCGCCGTGGTGCTGACCGCGCGATCCTGCGCGCGATGGTGACATCGCAGGCCAGGGACAGCCTGGTCGAGATCGAGATCAACGCGGGCCGGGCGAACCGGGTCCGGCTGAACCGCGTCCCGATGCCGCGGCCGCGTGAGGTGCTCGGGACACTGCGCTGCGTGCTCTTCGCCCCGGAGGACCTCGCGGTGGTCAAGGGCGATCCTGAGCAGCGGCGCCGGTACCTCGATGACCTGCTGGTCGCGGCCGCCCCGCGGCACGCGGGCACCAGGGCCGACTACGAGCGGGTGCTGCGGCAGCGCACGGCGCTGCTGAAGTCGGCGCGGGCGCGCGGCGGGGCCGTGCCCAGCGCGCTCGATGCCTGGGACGATCAGCTGGTCAGGATGGGCGCCGAGCTGACCGCAAGCCGGCTGACGCTGGTTGCCGCTATCCGGCCGCTGGTGGCGAAGGCATACGCGGCCGTGTCCGGGGATGATGGCGCCGCTGAGATGACGTACCGCCAGCCCTCCGGCGGTACGGGCGAGCCCGATGGCGGCCTGGCGCAGCTGCAGGAAGGGCTGCGCGAGGCGCTGGCCACGGCCAGGACGGCCGAGCTAGAGCGCGGCGTATGCCTGGTCGGCCCGCACCGGGACGAGCTCGAGCTGAGGATCAGCGGCCTGCCGTCGCGCGGGTATGCGAGTCAAGGGGAGTCATGGTCGCTGGCGCTGGCGCTCCGGCTGGCCGCGTATGAGCTGCTGCGAGCCGACGGCGAGGACCCCGTGCTGATGCTCGATGACGTCTTCGCCGAGCTGGACGCAGGCCGCAGGGAGCGCCTTGCCATGCTGGTCGGCGACGCTGAGCAGGTCCTGGTAACGGCGGCGGTGCCCGCTGACGTGCCATCCGTTCTGGCGGGCACGAGGTTCGAGGTGGCCGACGGGGCGATTACCCGTGCGTGAGGGCGGTGCCGGGAACGAAGAAGGCGCCGTGCCCGCCGTGCCCGCCGGGGGTGCCGGGTCAGGCGAGGGTCCGCCCGTGCCTCCCGACGTCCCCGCGCCCGGTGAGGACCCGGCCCGGCCCGCGGCCGACCCGGCGGCCCGCGCGCAACTCGCCCGTGAGGCCCTGCTGGCTGCGAAGGCGGACTCGGCAGCCAGAGGGAACTGGCCAGGCCAGCAAGGGCGCCATTCGTCCGGAGCACCGGCCAGGGCGGCCGGCCGGCGGCGGCGCCGGGATGACCCGGAGGCACTGGATGCCGCCATCGCCGAGCTCATCGACGCCCGGGGGTGGCGGCTCGCGGCCGCCGCAGGCTCGGTATTCGGCCGGTGGGAGCAGATCGTCGGGCCTGAGCTTGCCGCGCACACCAGGCCTGACAGCTTCGCCGATGGCGAGCTGACCGTGACCGCCGACTCGACAGCGTGGGCGACGCAGGTCCGGCTGCTCGCCGCGGCGCTCGTCCGCAGGGTCAATGCCGAGCTGGGCGACGGCGCGGTCACGAGGGTCAAAGTCCGCGGCCCGGCCGCGCCGCCGCAGCCGGGCCAGTGGCGGGTGCGCGATAGCCGCGGACCGCGTGACACGTACGGCTGAGCCTGACGGTGCTCCCAGGTAAAATGGTAAGTGCACCAGGGCGGCGGCGGGGGCTTGCGGCGCCCGCGGGTGTCCGTTCCAAGAGGAGCTTCAACTTTGTCGTATGACGCACGCTCGATCAAGGTCCTTGAGGGCCTGGAGGCGGTACGCAAGCGCCCCGGCATGTACATCGGCTCGACCGGAGAGCGCGGGCTGCACCATCTGGTCTACGAGGTGGTCGATAACGCCGTCGACGAGGCGCTGGCCGGGTACTGCGACCGGATCGAGGTCACGCTGCTGGCCGACGGCGGCGTCCGGGTCTGGGATAACGGCCGCGGCATCCCGGTGGACAATCATCCGGTGGAAAACCGCCCGGCGGTCGAGGTGGTGCTGACGACGCTGCACGCGGGCGGCAAGTTCGACGGAAAGTCCTACGCGGTCTCCGGCGGGCTGCACGGCGTCGGGGTCTCGGTGGTCAACGCGCTGTCCGGGCGGCTGGTGGCCGAGATCCGCAGGGATGGCTACAACTGGCGGCAGCTCTATGAGGTCAGCCAGCCCGTCAGCCCGCTGGACCGCGGCGAGCCGACGGACCAGACCGGCACCACGATCACCTTCTGGCCGGACGAAACGATCTTCGAGACGACCGTCTGGTCGTTCGAGACGCTGTCCCGCCGCCTGCAGGAAATGGCCTTCCTCAACCGCGGCCTCGCGATCGTGCTGACCGACGAGCGGCCCGATCACATCAACGGCGAGCCGCGCGTCACCAGCTACTGCTATGAGGGCGGCATCGCGGACTTCGTCCGCTACCTGAATGCCTCCAAGGAGGCCGTCCACGCATCGGTCATCGACTTCGGCGGCGACGGCGAGGGGATCTCGGCTGAGATCGCCATGCAATGGAGCGGCTCGTATTCGGAGTCCGTGCATACCTTCGCGAACACGATCAACACCGCAGAGGGCGGCACGCACGAGGAGGGCTTCCGCGCGGCGCTGACGACCATCGTCAACCGGTATGCCCGTGAGCAGAACATGCTGCGGGAAAAGGACGAGAACCTGACCGGCGACGATGTGCGCGAGGGCCTCACCGCGATCATCCACGTGAAGCTGGCCGAGCCGCAGTTCGAGGGCCAGACCAAGACCAAGCTGGGCAACACCGAGGCCAAGTCATTCGTGCAGCGGGTGTGCAACGACCACCTGCGGGACTGGTTCGAGCGCAATCCGGGCGAAGCCAAGGCCATCATCATCAAGGCCACCCAGGCGGCGCGGGCCAGGATCGCCGCCCGCCAGGCCCGCGACCTGACCCGGAAGAACCTGATGGGCGGCTCCGGGCTGCCGGGCAAGCTCGCCGACTGCCAGTCCGGTGACCCGGTGCAGTGCGAGATCTACGTGGTGGAGGGCGACTCGGCAGGCGGCTCAGCCAAGAACGGCAGGGATCCGAAGTTCCAGGCGATCCTGCCGATCCGCGGCAAGATCCTCAACGTGGAGAAGGCCAGGATCGACCGGGTGCTGAAGAACAACGAGGTCCAGGCGATGATCACCGCCCTGGGCACCGGCATCCACGAAGAATTCGACATCGCCAAGCTGAGGTACTACAAGATCATCTTGATGGCTGACGCCGACGTGGACGGCCAGCACATCACGACCCTGCTGCTCACCCTGTTGTTCCGGTTCATGAGGCCGCTGATCGAAGCCGGGCATGTTTACCTCGCCCAGCCGCCGCTCTACAAGATCAAGTGGGAGGGCCGGAACGTGCCGCCCGGCTATGCCTACTCCGACCCGGAGCGGGACGCCGTGATCGAGGCAGGCATCGCCCAGGGGCGGAAGGATCCCAGGCCGCGGGACAGCGTGCAGCGGTTCAAGGGGCTCGGCGAGATGAACGCGAACGAGTTGTGGGAGACCACGATGGATCCCGCCCGGCGGGTGCTGCGGCAGATCACGCTGGATGACGCCGCGCAATCTGATGAGTTGTTCAGCGTGCTGATGGGCGAGGACGTGGAGGCGCGGCGCGCGTTCATCCAGCGCAACGCGAAGGACGTCCGGTTCCTGGACATCTGAACGGGCGGCCGCCCGGGCAGGCTCTTTCATGATCGCGAAGGATCAGCGCCGTCGGGGACGCCGCATCCGCCGGGAGCATGGAACCGGGACTGGTACTGGCTGAGAAGAGACGCGAAGTGACCGATGTGAACACGCCTGACGCCCCGGCGGACGGGCACGACCGCACCGAGCCCGTTGACATCCAGGTAGAGATGCAGCGCAGCTACATCGACTACGCGATGTCCGTCATCGTGGGCCGTGCGCTGCCCGACGTGCGGGATGGCCTCAAGCCCGTGCATACCCGCATTCTCTACGCGATGTACGACGGCGGGTACCGGCCCGAGCGCGGCTACTCCAAGTGCGCCCGCGTCATCGGCGAGGTCATGGGCCAGTACCACCCGCACGGGGACAGCGCGATCTACGATGCGCTCGTCCGGCTGGCCCAGCCGTGGGCGATGCGGATGCCGCTGGTGGACGGCCAGGGGAACTTCGGCTCGCCCGGCAACGACCCGGCGGCCGCGCACCGCTACACCGAGTGCCGGCTCGCCCCGCTGGCCATGGAGATGCTGCGGGACATCGACAAGGACACCGTTGATTTCCGGCCCAATTACGATGGCCGGTCCGCTGAGCCGATCGTGCTGCCCAGCCGGTTCCCCAACCTGCTCGTGAACGGCTCGGAGGGCATCGCGGTCGGCATGGCGACCAAGATCCCGCCGCATAACCTGCGCGAGCTGGCGGCCGGCGTCCAGTGGTTCCTCGAGAACTTCGACGCAACGGACGACGAACTGCTCGAGGCGCTGATCGAGAACGTCAAGGGCCCGGACTTCCCCACCCGCGGGCTGATCGTCGGCCGCCGCGGCATCCAGGAGGCGTACCGCACCGGCCGTGGCTCGATCACCATGCGGGCTGTCGTCGAGGTGGAGGAAGACCAGCGGGGCCGGGCCGCCCTCGTCGTCACCGAGCTGCCCTACCAGGTCAACCCGGACAACCTGGCGCTGAAGATCGCCGAGCTGGTCAAGGATGGCCGTATCGGCGGCATTACCGAGGTCAGGGAGGAGTCCAGCGGCCGTACCGGCCAGCGGCTGGTGATCGTGCTCAAGCGGGACGCGGTCGCCAAGGTGGTGCTGAACAACCTGTACAAGCACACCCAGCTGCAGGAGACGTTCGGCGCCAACATGCTGGCGCTCGTCGACGGGGTCCCCCGTACCCTGCGGCTTGACCAGATGATCAGGCACTGGGTCACCCACCAGATCGAGGTGATCGTACGGCGGACCCGCTACCTGCTGCGCAAGGCCCAGGAGCGAGCCCACATCCTGAGCGCGCTGCTCAAGGCGATCGACCGGATCGATGCCGTGATCGCGCTGATCAGGGCCAGCGCGTCCGCGTCGGCCGCGCAGCAGGGCCTGATGGACCTGCTGGACATCGATGAGATCCAGGCCAGGGCCATCCTCGACATGCAGCTGCGGAAGCTCGCTGCGCTGGAGCGCCAGCAGCTCGTCGATGAGTATGAGGAGCTGATGGCGCAGATCGCCGACTACGAGGGCATCCTGGCCTCGCCGGAACGGCAGCGGCAGATCGTCGGCACGGAACTCGCCGAGATCGTCGCCAAGTACGGCGACGACCGGCGCACGGAGATCATCGCCTATGACGGCGACATGTCCGTCGAGGACCTCATCGCCGAGGAAGATGTCGTCGTCACGATCACCCGCGGGGGGTACGCCAAGCGCACGAAGACGGACCTGTACCGCGCGCAGCGGCGCGGCGGTAAGGGCGTGCGCGGCGCGCAGCTGCGGACCGACGACATCGTCGAGCACTTCTTCGTTACGACCACCCACCACTGGATCCTGTTCTTCACCAACAAGGGCCGGGTCTACCGGGCCAAGGCGTACGAGTTGCCCGACACCGCAAGGGACGCCCGCGGCCAGCACGTCGCGAACCTGCTGGCCTTCCAGCCGGATGAGCGCATCGCTGAGGTGCTCGCGCTGCGGGACTACGCGGTGTCCCCCTACCTGGTCCTCGCCACGTCCTCGGGGCTGGTGAAGAAGTCCAAGCTGACTGACTTCGACTCGCCGCGGGCTGGCGGCATCATCGCCATCAACCTGCGCGAGGACGACGAGGTGATCGCCGCGCGGCTGGTGTCGCCGGACGATGACCTGCTGCTGGTCAGCAGGAAGGCTCAGGCGATCAGGTTCCGGGCGGGCGATGAGGCGCTGCGGCCGATGGGCCGGGCGACGTCCGGGGTGATCGGGATGCGATTCACCAACGGAGACGAGCTGCTCGGCATGCATGTAGTCCGGGCGGGCGCCGACGTCCTGGTGGCCACCGGGGGCGGCTACGCCAAGCGAACCCCCGCTGACCAGTACCCGGTCCAGGGCAGGGGCGGCCGCGGCGTGCTGACCGCAAGAATCGTCGAGACCAGGGGCGAGCTCGTGGGAGCGCTGATGGTCCGGCCCGAGGATGAGGTCTTCGCGATCACCTCCGTCGGCGGGGTGATCAGGACGGCGGCGGCCGAGATCAAGATGTCAGGCCGGCAGACCATGGGCGTCCGGCTGGTGAACCTGGCCGGAGGCCAGAGCCTCGTCGCCATCGCCAGGAATGCCGAGTCCGCCGAGGCCATCAGCGCCGCCGGGGCCGAGGATGGCGGGGCCGGCGATGGCGGGGCCGACGATGGCGGGGCCGAGGATGATCCCGGTGAGGTGGCGGACGACGGCGGTCCCGCGGCCGTGGATGCTGCGGACGTCAGCGACTCCGCAGAAACCGGCTCGCAGGCCAGCCCGGACACAGACTCGCAGGCCAGCCCGGACACAGAACTGTGACAGGTAGGGTGCGCTAGCCCTGCTAGGTGATCCAAACTCTGACGTTGATCTTGAGTTTTCAGGCGGCGTTGCCCAGGCGTGCGTCATCGATGTAGCCGTGGACGTGCCTGTCGATGGCGGCCAGGGCGTGGCGTAGCTCGGCGGGCGCTGGTGGCGCGTTCGCGGCGAGTAGCGGTCTTAGCAGCCGGTCGTGGAGCTTGGTGTAGAAGACCGCGACGCGCTGCCCTTCTGGGGTCGGGAGGTAGGTGTTGGTGTGCTCGAGGCGCTCGATGAGTCCGTTGAGTCGCAGGCGGGCCAGGTCGTAGCTCATCTGATTGGCCGTGTAGGCCGCGCCGAGCAGGCGGCTCACCCGGGCGCGCAGGCTCCGGTGGGTGAACCCGAGGGCGCTGAGCCCGGCACACAGGGCGCCGAGCAGGGCCATGACCCGAGGGTCGCCGAAACGCAGGGCTGGAGCCCTCCAGCCATCGGCCGTGACCGAGGGCAGCGCGACCCGCTCAAAGGCTGGGCTCGCAAGGACACAACCCTGCCCGACCCGTTCAGTATCGAGCAGCCGGGTGCTGGCGTCACGGGCTTTGGCCTGCAGTTCGTCGAGGTTACGCAGGCGCCGCTGGCACCGCAGGTCGTCCGGCGAGTTGACGACGGTCTCAATCCGCAGCGCCCGGCCGTCTTTCAGATACTGTTTCACGCGCGAATGCTTGTAGAAGGCGTTGATGGTGACGTCGGTGTCGCGGGTGACCACCTTGGTCTTGTAGACCAGCGGCTCCTTACGCGGGCGTCCTCGCCGCTCATGGCGGCCAGTGAAGATCAGCTCCACGCTATCCGGGCGGCCGAGGTCGAGGTTGTCGCTCACCAGTGCCTCGAAGAACCCCCGGGCCCGGCGCGGTGCGTCGAAGACCAGGGTGCGTGATACCTCGATCTGGCGCATCGACAGTTCCCACCAGTAGCCGGCCTGGCGGTCGTGTTCAGTCAGCGGCAGCGGCAGCACGCTCATCCACCGCTCGAAGAACACCTGGATGGCTCCCGGCCCGAGCCGGTCACAGATGGCCTGCAGCCCGGCCGGGTCCTGGCAGCTGGCGAACCCGTTGGACAGCGCGGTGAACCCGATGCCGGCCCGGGCGCACTGGCGCTTGGCCCACTCGTGCCCGTTGACCCACACCTTCACCGGGTAGGGGAAGTAAGCGCACACCTTGATGAACCCGGGCCCGAAATCGGCGTCCCACAGGTAGAAGTAGAAACACGACACCGGCCGGTCGGCCTTGGTGAAGGAGAACCAGGGCACGCCGTTCCGGCCTTGCCGCTGCGACGAGGCGAACACGTTCTGGTATTCCTGCGCCACCCCGATCGCCGCGACCCCGGACCGCCCTGTCGCAGCCTGCGCGTCCACGTGACGGCGCATCACCTCGATCTTGCGGTCACCCTTACCGAAGCGCACCACCGGGATGTGCTCAGCCCCGGCGAACTCGCTCACCGCCCGGCGGAACCGGGTGCCGATCTTCTCCATCACCGCCGGCGACGGGATCGGACAGCCCAGGTGCTGCATCATGAACGACACCACCTGACCGCCGACCTGCAGGTTCGGCACATAGCCGTTGAGGTAGATCCGGTCCAGGCACTCCACATCCAGCGCCACATGGCCATCGAGGAGATCGTTCACCGTCACTGCTGCAGCCATACCCGCCAGCCTGACCGCAGCCGGCAGCCCAGGCCAGCCCGAACCTCGGCGGTCAGAGGCGGAGCCTCACTGGGAGCCTGCTGAAAAAGGCGTGGCCGCCCATTGGCGGGTGCTCGAGCATCTGGGATGGTTTTTGTCATGCAGGGTTTCGAGCGGGCAGACCGGGAGTTACCAGACGCCG
>WNFX01004964.1_pt1 | contig 15901 bp, 25 predicted proteins | sample 5400111 | NCBI WGS metagenome assembly WNFX01 (sample SAMN13153363, study PRJNA577476) | soil metagenome | isolation source: 40 cm soil or saprolite under grassland replicate 1 | place: USA:California | collected 2016-06-15 | reverse complement strand
AGTATCACAACGTCGCTATTATCAACAATCCACTGACCTGCGGCAAGAAAAGCATCATCAGAACAGTCCTGATTAGGCAACCGATATACTCGCTGACAGCTATTCAAAAGTCGATGATATTCACTTATCGACTCAGAGGTCGAGAATATCTCTTCGTAACGTGCACAAGGTACCACAACTTCAACAGAAATACCTAACTCCAAAGCAATATTTACAAAAAGCTGATCAGCACCTAGAGCCAAGGCAGAGTAAACCAGAAAATCTCTTCCCGACTGATGTGCTTGCTCACAATAAGCTACAAGCAATTTACGCAAGTGACAAGCAACAAAACCAATAGTATCCTCATCACCCAACTGCTGATGACCACTGAAACCAACACAAAAAACAGACTGGCTCATACCAAACTATCACCTTCTTTTCATCAATTCTCACTCATCACAGTATACCCTAACACACACCTCAAGGACAAAAGCATCTACACCCTAACCAGCCTCAGTAGCAAGCAACTTATAGAACACCTGCTACTAGCAATTCAAAGAATAACCACCAGCAACGAGAAGTAAAAGCTACCATTTGTTCTTGCAGAACAACACACGTCTTTTTATAATGAGAGCATTACGAGAGAGAGAAAGCTGTATGGCAAAGCAAGAACAACTTGATATTCTCCAAAGGGGGGCAGAGACATGGAACACCTGGAGACAACAACACCTGGGAACATCTATTGACCTCATCGGAGCCGATCTCAGTGGAGCCGATCTCAGCAGAGTCCAACTCAGTAGAGCCGATCTCAGTAGAGCCGATCTCAGTAGAGCCGATCTCAGTAGAGCCAACCTCATGGGTGCCCACCTCAACAGGGCCAACCTCATGGGTGCCCATCTCTACGGAGCCACCCTCATGAGTGCCTACCTCAGAGACACCGATCTCAAAGGAACCGACCTCAGAGACACCGACCTCAAAGGAACCGACCTCAGCAGAACCAGCCTCAGCTTTGCTGACCTCAGCGGTGCGATCATATCCCAGACACATTTCGCTGATATCGATCTGCGCAATGTGAAAGGGCTGGAAACCATACGCCATCTCGGGCCATCCCATATCAGCACTAGCACCCTTGAAAAATCGGGTGGCGAAATACCAGAAATCTTTCTCAAAGGTACAGGAGTCGGAGCCAACCTGATTGAGTATGCTCATTCGCTGTTCGGAAAACCCATTGAGTACTACACTTGCTTCATTAGCTATTCGAGCGAGGATGAATTGTTTGCACGACGGTTGCATAATGACTTGCAGCAGGAAGGTGTACGCTGCTGGTTTGCACCAGAGGATATGGACATCGGGGATAAAATCAGATACCGCATTGATGAGTCGATCAGACTGTATGACAAACTGCTGCTGATTTTGTCTGAACACTCCATTGCAAGCACATGGGTTGAATACGAAGTGGAACAAGCACTGAATAAAGAGCCACAAGGTATCCCAAATGTCCTCTATCCTGTACGAGTAGATAGGACTGCCTTGACCTGCACTGAGATATGGGTGCACGAGATCAAGCGCACCAGGCACATTGGGGACTTCGAGAACTGGACCGACCCACAGCAGTATGAAAAGAGCTTCAAACGCTTGTTGCGAGCACTCAATACTAAGAAAGAACAGGGAAAGAGCTAGCTTATTAATCGTACACCTTCTTCTAAAGCGCAACTACATGACGCTGAACACGCTGCCAGATTGCCCACTCTTCCAGAAAACACTGGACTTCGTTTGCATCCGACGAAAAGTACCATCCTGCTACAGCTGAATAGGGGTTCTGTTGAGCATACCAACCCAACGCATCATAGGCCGACCGAGCGGGGATCTGAAGCACATCCCCTCCATCGCTCCTTGTCACCAGCAACTGATAGGCAAACGCGAGGACCGAGGCACGCACCTCCTGCCGCTGTTCTCTCTGAGTCATCTTTTCACCTGCTTTCTAACTGGCTTGTCGCCTCTCGTACCGTTGTCGCTGCAATCGCTGATAGGACCAGACCGAGAGCACCCGGCCAGAGATCCACCAACGACCCGCACGCACTTCCATCAGCGCCTCCAATAACGCCGCACGCCTCCGCGTCCGGTATTCCCTGATATCAGTGGTAAAAGGCTCCTGCTCATAGAGGGACCAGGAGGGACGTTTTTCCCTGTTCTCCTGTTCCTGTTCCTTTTTTGTCTCATCTTCGTTACTTCTCTCAGAGCGTATTTCACCTCCATCCACGTCATCTACATATCCCGTTTGGAGAGATACGCTCTCTCTCTCGATCTGATCTGGGTCTTCCAGACGAGAGAACAACTTGAAACGCAGATCCTCCACCGCCTCCGGGAAGAAGTGACGCGAATAGCGAATACGCCGCGCATGGCTCGTAACTTCCTCCTTGTAGAGCACCTTTTGTCTCACCGGATTGCCCGCAGCATCCAGGCCAAGATCCACTGCCTCACGATATTCCTCCTTGACCCCCTTCTCCTGCCGGGTGATTTCTTTCGTCAGGTATTTCGTCACGTAGCCAACCGCCCGACCATTTTTCACCCGATCCACATAGGCAAAGCGGTTGAGACCATGGGTTGCCGAGGCCCAGGAGGCATCCAGGATCTCTTTGGGCAGATAGTCCACCCCTTTGATCAGGATATGCCAGTGAAAGCCCGTTTCCTCGAAGTTGGCATGCCGCTCCAGGACCGCGAAGTATTCAATGGGAAAGGCAGGCCGAGCGCCGACATGGGAACGACCACGCCCCTTGGAGCCACGCCGCAGGTATTGCACCCAGGTGGTCAGCGCACGCGCCGCCTCCTCAACGGTATGACCTGCCCGCGAGAGCACCACATGCAGCACCGGCTCCGCCGCCGCGATCAACTGCCGCCATTGATCCGTTTTGCGAGGACCGCAATACAGGCACTTCCAGCGATCGCAGCGCGCACGAACGGTTTCGCCACTCTCGTTGCAAGGGACGCGGGTAAGGGATCTACATAGTCATGAAGTAGGACGTCATCAATTGCGTACATACGAACGTACCTCCGAATGCATACAAACGATCACAACACTATTTCCAACCCTTACGCACTGGCTCACGAAAAGCGCAGTTCCACCGGAGAATAAAATCCTGGTAGATCTGAAAAAGATCCTCCTGTGAAACACTTAGCAGCCAGTTCGTAAAATCAGCACACTTATAGCCCAGGAACACGTCCCAGGCATCGACACCGTTGTAAATCGTCCATACTTCATCGCCTGTCGAGTATACGTCAATAATCCGAAGCACTTCATTGATGAGTACATCAATCATATCAGGAAACATATGTGATACCTCCAAAACAAGCTACCAGGAGCCAGGAACAACCACCCTTTGTAGCTCCTAAAAAAGACAGAGTTCTGTTTGAGCCTTTATGTAGAGCGGATGACGAGGATACCCCGCCCGTGTCACCCCGAGACAAAACACCGGACCATGTACCAGCGAGAGCACAACCCGATCCCGCCCATAACTCATACCTGTATTTCCCCAGGCAGCGACGATCATTGATGCTCGTTGCACTGCCTCCCTAATGACCCGATCATTCTCTGGCCCAATCGGGTCCGCTACCCGCCAGAGCACCTCCGGAGACGGAGACCGCCAAGCAAAGAGGTTCACCACTTCCAAACCGCCAAAGCCGAAAGCACGGGAAAAGCCCATCACCCGCCGTAATGTGGGATCATCCACCAATGCATCTGCCAGACTAGGATTGAGCATGATCCAGAGCACTTGAGGACGCTCTAGATCCCATCTGCGCCAGAGCAGATAGCGATAAGGTCCATCAATCACAGCACCATTGTCCCATTGACCAAAGGAAAAAGACATAGACATACCTCCTTGCAATCTCCCTTACGGAAAAATCCGATACCAGTTCAATGAAATGATTTCTTCTCCATAGAAATCTGGTATTGCCAGCAAGACCGATTGCGCCGCCCGATCAGGAGCCGGAACGATTACACGAAGAAAAACACCATCCCGCCTGCATACAGGAACAATCTCCGCCCACGGATACAAGGTATACAGATCACACAGGACCGCATCTTTACAGGAAGCCTTGCAGACGACTTCTAACTCCACCATAGCTACACCTCTTTTGCTTGTTTTCATCTAGTCCAGGGATCAATTCCCTGCACCGTGCTTTTTACTTGTGTGAGTTATCCTTATTAGGGTCAAGTAAAGCCCCCTTCGGGGGGCGCACGCGACGGGGACCCCTGCCCCGCGCCGCGCCAGGGGGCGGGTCACGCGACGGAGGGAACGGCAAGAGAGCCATACCCCACCACCAGGGCGAGAGATGAGAGGTCAGCACGCGCGCCAGGGAAGGGGGACCAGCCCCACTAGGGACCGAGAGACCCCGCCCCGGTAGGTGTGCCAGGCCCAGCCAGCTGCTCCGAAAGCCTCGCGATCACATACCGACAATGGCACCCCTCATCATCGCCCCGGCAAGCGCAGAGCAGACAGAGGCTCAGGCCCTTGCGCAACAGATCCACCGCCCCGGCAATACTCTGCTCCGGCGCGACCAACTCCACCGGCAGACCCGGATGCTTGTAGTTCCTATTGGAGAGGCCCCGCTCATGGGTATAGCGAGGACTCCAACGCGCCAGCAACCGACGTTTGTTGCACCAGGGGAACCAGCGCGACCGAGCCGCATAGCGAATATCAATGAGCAACATCGACGAATCTTCCATCAGCTGCTCGATCATCGTTTCCGCAGAAGAGGCAGCCGTTCCTATCAGATAGACCTGCCCTTGCGCCTCACTCACTACCCCCTCGATCCTTGTCCCACGAGCCAGTGCCTGCCAGCGCCACAAGGCAATCAACGGCCAGTACCGACTGCCGTCCTCCGCCAGCAAACACCAGCCCGACTCCCGATACACCAGGCGCACCGCATAGCGCTGCCCGCCATCAAGCAGATCACACGCTGCCCCCTCGAAAAAGCCAAAGGGCACCCCAGGACGAGGCACCACCACCGGCACACGTTCACTCTTCATCGTTCACTCCACAGATCCAAGGGAACCGCACGCAGGCCCGCCGACTCTGGATAATTCATCAGCAGCACTTCCTGACCCATATCACGCTGCACATGTGTCCGTTGCGCATGTTTGACCGTTGCCCAACTGAGACGACGCCAGCGATCCGGAGGATACCATTCCTCCAGGTGAGGATGTGCATAGTAGGAAAGCGCCACCTTTGCCTCCGTTTCGTTGAGCAGCACCGCCAACCGTTCATGATCCGCCCAGGTAAACCGCGCTGCCCCGGTTTCGTCCCGGTAGTAGTCCTCACAGCCAATGTAGGGCGGATCGACATAAAAGAGCACACGAGGCCCCTGGTATTGTGTGATCACCTCCACGAAGTCTCGACCATCCAATTGCACATAGCGAAACCGCTGCGAGACGGCCTCAAACAGCGAAAGCGCATTCTGATACGAGCGCGCCTGATTCTTGCTTCCACTTGCGCTCCAGCCATAGGGACAAGGCCCAACACACGCCGAAAAGCTACTGCGCAAGACGTAAAACCAACGCACCGCACGCTCCAGGGAGTCTAGCTCCGTTCCATCATAGAGACTGCCATGATACTGGTAGTACAGGACCCGACTATAAGGCAATGACCGCAGCCGTTCCTCCAGGACTTCGGGCATATCCCGCACCCACATCCAGAAATTGACCAGATCCCGGTTCACATCATTGTAAATTTCAACATGCGACCCCTCCGGTTTGCTCACCAGCACATGGGCCGCGCCCCCCATCGGTTCACAGTACACGTCATAATCCTGCGCAGGAGGCAGCGCCGCCAGCACATGGGCCACACTGTAGTACTTGCCACCGATCCAGACCAGGGAGAACGCGCACGCCCTCGACGCACTGCAACTGTCATCTTTCATCCCTTCTAAACACCCAACTCACAACGAGACACCACGAAAGCAACACCAGCAATATAATCACCAGATGGCAAAACATGACGAGCAAATGATGTTGCTTGCTCGTTACGAGGAGAATGCTTGCGCTTTCCACTTTCGTCATACACCATATACACCCCATCACTCAACCCAATGACCTCGAACCACCCCCCAACTACATCATGTACCTGCTTATCTACAGCAGGACCAGAAGAAAGCACAACCTCAGAAAAAGAACCATCAGGACGAATCATCACTGCCATGAGAACACCTTCCTTATACGATCCGACCAGCGCGCCATGTCGCTACCGCCGTCTCTACTGCATTGATATAGGCCGACTCATCATTGTGATCTGCCGTCGGTGCATACACCGGAATAATCTGCTCAACGGAGGTCAAACCCAATTGATCCACATACATCGTACGAATTAACTGGTACCAGTCCCGAAAGCCATCCTCCCAGGAGCCATACGCCCGATAGCCACCCTCACAGACATAGCCCGCCGTGCAGCGAATATTGCCGAGCGACCGATTGACTGCCCCCCAACCCGCCTCACCAAAGCTACTTTCATGTTGGAAGAAGGCTAGCGCATAGGCATCATCAATACCAAACTCTAAGCTATCCTCATAGAGCGCCTGCCCCGTGCCTTGCGCAGGAGACCCATAGAAGGTCAGCACCCGATCGACAAACGCCGCAGAAAGCGAAGGCGATCCCATGATCTCACCCGTCACCACAGGAAATGCAGGATGCACCGACGACCACAGTGGAGCAGAGAAAATGGGAAGCGACCAACCCTCCTGCTGTGCCAACGAGAACAGGGCGTTTAGCAGAAATGGCAGCACGACCAGGGGGCAAACCCCGACAATGAACACCCGCCTGATCCATGCGCCCAGGCCCATCTTGCGTTCATTCATCCGAGCCTCCCGGCCTGCAACCACTGCCACGCTTCTTGCTGCGACAGGTGGTAGTACAGGCAGAAGAAATCAAAGAGATCCCCGGCCCGCTGCCATGTGTAGCAATACCAATGCGGATTCTGGCCTCCAAACACCTGGAAGCTGGGACGCTGATCCCCACGCGCATGATGCTCCTTGAAAGGACAGGACCCCACTCCGCGCCCATCCAGTTGCACATAGCGGCCAATCACCTGAACAATATCCTGCGACTGGCACCACGCTCGAATCGCCCCATGACCGTTCGATGAGCCACTGCTCAGGGGGGACGAGGCAGGAACCTGCATCCCCTGTACAGACACACCGACCCCCCCCTCTCTCGCCTCCCGTCGCACCTCGATCCTAGAGGGAACCTGCACCCGCTGCACAAAGGCCGCCGCCCAGGCGAGGCACTCTGCAACCGTGTTGCCCACTGGCACCAGTTGCCCATCAGTACCAGCGACCAGGAAGGGATACCATCCCCCCGTTTGTCGATGGATGCCCAGGGGGAGACGAATGAGCGACCCAGGCCCACTGCGCAGAGCGTCCTGTTTGGGGTAGAGTTCCACTCGAAGCTGCACCGCATAGGGTAACAACCACGCCCGAACCAGGGACGCGGGAACCGGCTCCACCAGGAAGATCCAGAGATGCGCACCCCGCCGACTGGCCTCCAGCAGCGTCCAGATCCCCAGGAGTGCCAGCTGCTCCGCAAGGTACGCGAGCGCCTGCACACCATCCGCGCCATCGGCATCAAAGACGGCAAAGCGACAGGTCCCCGCCGCATCCAGCACATAGGTCCCGAGCGTATAATGCCACAACAGATGATCTACCAGACGAGCCGGAAACAACGACTCATGTGCACACCAGTACGAGCCATCCGCCTGCTGCACCGCATAGGCGTCCCAGGAGTGCACAAAGAGCGTACTATACGCCTCCACCAGATCCGCCGTCAGCACAAGCATGACCTCACCTCCATTCCTTCACGTGTGGACTCCCCTCACGTCATCGGGCGAAGAGTCCACTCATGGACATTAGCGCATCTGCCCAGGCATCGATGTGGGATAGCTTGCCATCGGCACATTCGTCGTGTTCATCACCGGCGTACCTGCCGTCGTATAGGCAGCGGGTTGCGCTGGCTGATAGCCCGTCGCATACGGTGGGGTATAGGCCGGGGCCGCACGTGGAACACTGGCACCCGCAAAGCCCGTCGCAGGGGACACAGGCATGTTCACCGGAGCTGGTTGCATGCGTACCGGGCCCGAAGGCGCTTCCTGTCCATATTTCTCCCGATCCAGACTCACCTCCAGCATCGACAATCCCACCGTAAAGAGCGGGGTCACCGGTAAGAGCACATAGCAGAAGAACGAGACGACTGCATGCAGTCCCCCATGCAGCGAGGACAACCAGGTGATATGCTGAATCCCTATCGACGCCTGTGTGAAGCAGCACCCAACCTCAACCAGTTCATAGAGTAAGGCGATGAACAGGACCATTCCCACCTTTTGCTTATGAAGAATGCGGTGGGCCAACGCACGACTAATCACAAAACCCAGGCCCACAAAGCCGGCAGCCAGCAAAATCGTCACCAGCCATTGCAGACTGTCAATCCAGTTGAGCCCCGAAAAGAACCACCAGACCGCATGCGCACTGGCTAAAGAACAGATGATCGAGACCAGCGTCACCATCGATCCCTCCACCCGTCGCGCCCAATGGCGATGCACTTTTCCTTGTTGCATTGCTTTCCTTCTTTCCACGCCCGGTTCCCCACAGCAGAGAGAACCGGGCACCCGTCGTCAGACGAGACTATTCAGACACCCCTACATCGAAAGAATGGGAAAGGTCACAAACCCCTTGGCACGCGGTTTGCCAACCAGCAGATTGAGCCGCTGGCCTTCCAATTGCTTGGCCGCCGCTTCAATCTGAGCAGCCAGGGCATCCCGATCGGCCTCCGGAGCCTTCTGTTTGCGAGCCTCCCGCATATTCTCCAGACCAAAGCCCTGGTTGAAGGAGCACTGATGGGACTCATTGGTCTCCATATCCGTGACCGTGGCCTGAAGAATATAGCCAGGGTCAGGCACGCCCGTTTTCGGATCAAAGGCTTGAAACTTCTTCATCTCGACTTTGTTGACTAATGCATCCATTCTCATAGCAATCACCTCTTTCTCTGTTCTTTAACTGTTATGTTTCTAATCACTTCATACACGACACAACCAGCATTATTCAAAAGGACGTCAGGACTCCAGGTCATCAGCATAGAGATCTTCCCAGGCATCCAGAGCCATGTCCTCTTCTGCCCCTCGGATTAACTGCCCCAGGTCACTCCACTGTTGCACCGCTTCTGCCCCCTCGGGCAAGGCATCCAGAGACACCTGTTCGTAGGAGCGCGACCGCCTCCAGGGGTCCGCCCGGAACACCGAGCGACCACGCCGCCGCGCTGCATACATCGCTAAAACCGAGAGACGAAGCAGATCCCGCCCGTAGAGACCGGGCATCCGTTCCAGCATGCGGAAGGCCGAGAGCATTCCCTCTTGAAAGAGATCCTGGTACAACTCACCGACATCTCCCACGTGCCCCTGTGCGGAGCAGGCTAACCGCTGCGCATGATAGCCGAGCAAGTACTGAAAACGTTGATTCGCCAGCCGCGCCTCGATGGTCACACCGGGAGAGTGCAAACTGTACATCGACACCACAGCACCTCGCTTTAGCGTCCCCCAACATACGGCGCGATCACGCCCAAACTGAGGAAGCGCAGCTGCACCACGTCTTGCTGATAGTCTGCATACAGCATGTTTGCTAAGCCTTCCAGCGCCGCCTCGACGCTTGTCGCAATGACCCCGGTCGGCTCAGGGTGCCGCATCCCTGCCTGCGAGGTATAGGGACCGACCCAGGCCACCACTTCGCCCGCATGTCGCTGCTCCACCCCCGGCACTTGCGAGGCCCACTCTTGAATAAGGGACTGATACCACACTACCCGATCCGGATGCTCGATCTGTCCAAGCTCGAACATAGAACCACCATCCTTTCATGAGATCCTTGCCCCTTTTGACAGCGATGCCCTGCTATGCCATACTAGCTCTGAGCACCTCGCCACACAGCACCAAAGACTGTCAAAGGGGACTCACCGCTGACTCCCTAGCGCTCACTAGGAGAGTCAGCACACTTGACCATGAACGCACTCCGACAACGACGATCAGTTACCGACCCTGCACTTCTGTCAAAAAAGCCTGTGTGTATTCAGGAAGGGCCAGCTGGTACTGTTGACACCAGAGCACCACCTGACTGGCCGCCACCTGTTGCAGGAATTTGCCTGTCTCGATATGCTGCACCGCATCCTGTTCCCATTGCCCTGCTGGTCCCACAACCTGCGGCATGCGCTCCACAACATACGCCCAATACTCCACAACATTGCCCGCCTCATTGACAATCATGTCCAGGTAGAAGATCACCGAGGAGACATGCGTCGAAGACCCGAGCAGACTCAGAGCACTCTGATACGACTGATAGGCCGCATCCTCCCACCAGAGCGCATTAAAAACACTTGAGATCAGGTTAAATCCCTCTTGCGTCGACACCTGCCCGGCAGAGGAGGCCCACATCTGCACGCGTTGCGGAACCACCGGCTCGACAGTAAACGGAAATCCTTGTTGTACCATTGTCATCGTGACACCTCTTTCTTTGTCTCGCGACGAGGCCCTCAAAGGAGCACCTCGCCACACAGCACCATTGAAACTAGTTGGACGCACTCCACAGATCTTCAAACACACCGGCATCAGGGGCAGCGCTACCTGCACCCTTGCGACCAGCGAACCAGATCAGACCACATGACACCCCACAGATCCCATACGCCCGATAGACCAGAGACCCATCACCAGCAATAGCCGTTGCATGTGCCACCGACGAGAGACCATAGACATGCATCAGCTGTACCACCGCCGAAAACGCATTCTCTGCCACCAATCGCCCTGTCCACTCCGGCCACAAAGCCGGGAACCGACGCCAGAGCGCCACGTCAAAGCACTGACACCCAGGAGAACAAGCCACCAGCTTACAGGACATCGGCGACCTGCCTGCGGGCATCCAGAGAGACAATACAAACCTTTTGAGTCACACTTCCATAGGACAACTGGACATACTTTCCAACCTGTTGTGTAGGAAGGGTTGACGCACAGAGCGGATCTCCCCCGCTATTGGCAAACACAATCTTCCAGGCGGTACACGCCCCTTTCGAAACCGTGAGAGGATAGGGGTACTGAAGCGAGCCATTAGGCGTATAGGTGGGAGAGTCCGAGCCATCCCCTACATCAGTACACGCACTCAGCAGGAGAGGCCCTCCCACCAACAGAAGACCAAGACAACCCATCACGATCCATTTTCTAGCAAGCAAGCATTTCATCATGTCATCCTCCTTTTAGAGATGAAAAGCGACAACGACGAGCACAACAACAACCAGGAACAAGACGACCCAGGCCAGGATCTGTAAGGCTTTTCCTGCCAGTCCAAATGCGAGCAGAACCGTTACTACCAGCGCCAGGGACCAGACCAACATGAACATTCCTCCTTTCGGCAAAGAGATCTCCAGGTGAAGAAAACCCGCAAGGCACAAACGCTGCCAGCATACTCAGGCTAGACACTCCACAAGCCAAAGAACGCTCGACAGGCTGCAACATCCAGCCTGAAAGCAGTTGACCACCGCCGCCAATCACGCGAACCACCGTCCACCAGCAGCGACGAGGCAGACCACACCGGCAGCAATACGCTGGACAAGAAACCACTAGACCCAGAACGCACCTCCCTCAGAGAACCGCTCAAACTATGCAGCCGCTTCTCGCAACCATCGACAAAAATCAGAGATTGTAAGCCGAGGGGCTTCCCCATCCTCCGCATAGGGATGAAAAATCTCGACTTGCTTAGCCGTCCGTTTGTCAAACGCCCCATACAAAAACTCCAGGATAACTTGCACATCCGCCTCAGACATGCCAGGCGGCAATCTACCAAACCGCTCTACAAGAGTCTGCTTTCGCACTTCTCACCTCCTTCCCAGCAGTCAACAAGATGAGAACCCACTCACTGCAAAAACTGCGTATCGAGAGAAATCACCTGGGAAGCCATTAACATATATTCACTTCAGTTAGTGCAGTAAGCAATATGAAAAATCACTAACAAGATGAGCGCATTTTCCAAGAAACAGCAGGCCGTACTTGTGTTCTAATCGGCTATCGGCTATACTGTTGCTGTTAAATGCATGTGTCAATATTGGTCATAGTAGAGCATTTCTCCTGAAGTCACCACGATGTAAAAAACAAAAACACGAAGTCGGACTTCGTGTTTTGGAGGGATTCCAGTATGGCAAAATCACCTGTAACAATAGAAGAGGCAGCAGGACACCACGGAAGGGTTATAAAATATTACAGGCGATCGGTAATAAACCCTCCTGATGGTTGGACACAAGAACAGCTTGCAGAAGCAATGGACATCAGTGTAAGATGGGTGCAAGAAATGGAACGCATGTCATTTATTCAAAGCATTAGCAGAAGAAAAGCTCTAGTTGCTATTCTGGGCATCCCTGCTGCTCTACTTGATTTAGAGGAAGTAGTTAAGATTTCTAACTCTGCATCCACACATATGCAGACTTGGTTACTTGATAGCCTTGAAGATGTAACCAATACCCGCTGGCAACTCTATTATACTAGTGGCAATAGCATCACTGAAGAAGGATTACTTAACCAAATAGAGCGTTTAGAACAAATAGCAGATGAAGGATTAAAAGACCAGAACAGGATCTACCGCATACTTGTACAGAATTATCAACTCGCTGGTAGCCTTGCAAGAGATAACTTCCATTACAGCAACGCGAAGAAATATTTCCGAGAAGCGCAACGGCTTGCCCAGGAAGCACAATCACCCGATCTAATCTCTACTTCTGTTTCACGATACGCAGTCGCACTTTTGCGCCAGGAGCGTATTGAAGAAGCTCTTACAATGTACCGCAGTGCTGCCGATCTCGCTGCACACACCCAACCACATGTGAAAGCTTATATACTATCTGGACTAGCCGAGGTCCTTGCCAGAACTAACCAGCGTACCGAATGCTACAAGACACTGGACCTGGCTGAAAAACTGCTTGACCGCGCTCAGCTCGTTTCTTCCGTAGAAGACTCCGCACATGTTCGTCTATCTCTTCAATCATTAGAAGACTCAAGGGGCGAGTGCTATGTACTCCTTGGCGAACCATTAAAAGGATTGAACTATCTGCGCACCGCTCAAAAACAGCTTGATCCAACAATGAACCGGAACCGCTGCCGTTTGCTGATGCAACAATCCGAAGCATTCCTTGCGGCCGGTCATCCTGATCAATGTGTACGATATGCGCTCAAGGGCTTACAGCTAGCGCAAGCTCTTGAAAGTACCAGCAATATCAACTGGGCACGTGAAATTCATGTAAAGCTACTCCAATCAAAATGGAAGGGTGAACCAATAGTAGGAGAGCTAGGAGCTGCTCTCATCAGTTAACACTAAGAAGGATAAGACAAACCTTGCAGAAGCAACAAACAACGACGATTTGTATAGGTAAAGCTAATCTTACTGGTAGCCGAGTCGGCATAGGTACCTGGGCTATTGGAGGAGGATGGGGACCACAGCCTGAAGAACAATCATTAGAGGCAATCCATAAAGCCCTTGATCTTGGCTGCCAACTTATCGATACAGCGGCGTTGTACGGGAACGGCCGAGCAGAGCAAATACTCGCTCGTGCATTTAGAGAGCGTGGCTCACGCGTAACCACTTTCACAAAAGTCTATCCCCTCAACTATCACTGGGCACCAGCTCCAGGCACCCCCATTAACGACATCTATCCAACTGAGCATATCATTGCCCAAGCAGAGGCAAGCCTACAGAGATTAGAAACAGATTGCCTCGATTGCCTCCTACTACAAACATGGTGTCCAACCTGGTCAGAGGAAACTGATTGGTATGAGACAATGCTCAAGCTACGCGAACAAGGCAAAATACATGCTTTCGGTATCTCTGTAAGCGACCATCGAGCCGACGACGCAATGGGAGTCATAGAAGCGGGTAGAATAGATATCGTCGAGGCCCCTTACAGTATTCTCGATCAGCGTGCAGAAGAACTCCTCTTTCCAACCGCTCAGAAACACAATGTCAGCATAGTAGCACGCAGCCCACTTGCATCTGGAGCACTATCAGGAGACTGGCACGAAGGGATGAAATTCCATCGAGACGACTGGCGAAGAAGGGTGTTCCGTGGTAATCTACTACAACAAACTATACAACGTGTAAATAAGTTGAAACTTCTCCTAGAGCCAACGACCCCTCTCGCTCAAGTTGCCTTACGCTTTTGCCTCAGTCACCCCGCAGTTACAGCAGTCATACCAGGCATACGCTCAAAAGAACAAGCTGCTTGCAACCTCGCAGTCCTAAATCAAGGCCCGCTCTCAAAAGAACTATTAGACCAGATCACGAACCTGTGGCAAGAAGAGTTTCGTTACAATGTGCGAACCAGCATAGGTGAAGAGGGAGAGAGCTAGAAACCACAGCATCTACAACCAACAGAAAAGCCAGGCCAGGAGCAGCTTCTACCCCTGGCCTTTTTCACTACACCTCCCTACTCGGTCTTAGCCCTCTCCCTCTACCAGACCCCCGCTTAACAGGATCACGGAAATCTGTACGCTGCTTACGCGGCTGGCTTTGCTGGACAAAGGGCACGCTATCCCCAGGGCTGAACTTTCGTTTCTGAGACTGCACGTTGAGATCATTCAGGTGCATATAGTTCTTCACAGTGGCAATGTCCTCATGCCCTAATATCTCTTGCAGGCTGAAGATATCCCCGCCTAGCATAAGATAACGCACAGCAAAAGTATGCCTGAATATATGAGGGCTGATACGACGATCTGTCAGATTAGCGCGCTTGCGGAGGCGCTTGAAGAGCATTTCCACACCGTAGAGCGTGAGCGCCGTGCCATCCTCGGTCAGGAATATGTGATCCTCATCAGGGTTCCCTATCTCCTCCAACTCATCATCACCTTGACGCCAACGATCCAGGTAATACAGCAGCGTTCGCAGGGCATTTCTACCGAGCGCGACACGTCGTTCTTTTCGCCCCTTTCCAAGGGCAATAAAAACCCCTTGACGCCGGTCAAAGTCCGATAGGCGCAAACCGACCAGTTCTCCCAGGCGTATACCCGTATCCCAGAGCACCCAAAGGATAGCACGGTTGCGCGCTGTGTTCCTATCGGCAATAAAGCCCTTTTCCTGGGGAGCAGCGCACGCATCCAGCAAAGCCTCGAACTCTTCAAATTCGATAATGCGGATAAGCGGCTTTTCCAGCTTTGGCAGTTTCACACGCGCAGCCGGATTCTCCTCCACGTACTTCTCTTCATGGAGCCAGCGGCAAAAAGCACGCATTGATTGCGCGTAGCATCTCAGCGTACGGGCAGCGCGGGCCTTTCCCCTGGCGCTTGGTTCTCTCTCCAGGGAAACCATCCAGGCCCGCAGATGTGTTGCTTCCAGTTCAACCAGGCGCGTCACCTTTTGTTGAGACTCTAAAAAATCGATAAGGTAAGACAGGACGAGCTGATGCCACTTCAACGTCCTGGGAGTATAATGCCGACTCTCCCTATCCAGAAGAAAATCATCGATGGCGCTCCGGATCGTTTTACTGGCACGGCGAGCGTAGACAGAAGAATCTTGCTGAGACACAGCAGCCTGTGATTTTTCAGGTTTGCGCGAGGTACGAGGTTTTTGTGAGTTTTCAGATTTGCGACCTGCCATAAGGAAGCCTCCTTTTTCTGTTGGCGTCCTCATGTATAGCCGGTTGTTCTCAACTTTTTGAGATAATTGATCACAAAGACTTTTTTGTGATTATTAACCCAACCATATACATAAAAAGACGCCTGGAAAATGGCTTCCCAGGCGGTTTCGGCTCCTCGAACAGGATTCGAACCTGTAACCCATCGGTTAACAGCCGATTGCTCTACCGTTGAGCTATCGAGGAATGTTTGCTCTTAACGACACTGGCAGTATATACCAAAGCCGGGTTTTC
>WNFX01003399.1_pt1 | contig 15901 bp, 9 predicted proteins | sample 5400111 | NCBI WGS metagenome assembly WNFX01 (sample SAMN13153363, study PRJNA577476) | soil metagenome | isolation source: 40 cm soil or saprolite under grassland replicate 1 | place: USA:California | collected 2016-06-15 | reverse complement strand
CTTCTCCTCAATATTCAATTCCTGTTTCGCTGTTAATTTACGGTAGGCGGGGGATGCTTGAAGACCTTGCCGGCGGCCGCTCGCAATAATCGATCGCGTATGGCCAGTCCGAGCCCGTATTCGTCGAAGCTCCGGCAGAGAATAACCTCTACGCCGGCAGTCTCCAAGGTACGCAAACCAGCAAATAACGCAGTTGCGACCTGTCCAGGCGCAGCTGCGTTTCCAAGCGAGTGGACCAGTGCGCCACTATCCTGAAACGCCGGTACATCTTCGTCAGCAACCAGGACGCCGACGCGTTCTCCGCGCTCGCGACGGCTCCGTACTTCGGCCAGCATAGCTACATGCATCTCCTCCACTGTACCATCGAAGAGGAAAAGCGGAACAGTAGGAGCATAATGGGTGAGGAGTTGACCCGGCGCTCGCTGCGCCTCCGGGTTTGCATTATCGTCACGCTGTACCTTGTTTTTCACTCGCGGAGGAAGCCGAACGTCAGGCAAGACGGCCCGCAGTTCTTCCAGGCTAACACCCCCTGGCCGCAAAATCGTCGGGACTGTTGAACAAAGGTCAAGCACCGTCGACTCGACACCCACCTCACATGGACCACTATCAAGGATTAACGGTACTTGCCCATTCAAATCGGCCAGAGCATGTTGGGCAGTCGTGGGGCTAATATGCATAAAGCGGTTGGCACTGGGCGCGGCAATAGGTGTACCTGCCGCGCTAATCAATGCAAGGGCAACTGGATGACGCGGCATGCGAATAGCAACGGTGTTCAATCCCGCCGTAACCAGCGCTGGTACAAGCGAACGACGCGGCAGGATCAATGTCAACGGTCCCGGCCAGAATGTACGAACCAGCTGATGTACCTGTACTGGAATGTCAGCAACCAGTTCCTCCAACGCGCGTTCATCCGCGATATGTACAATCAACGGGTCGCTCAATGGCCGCCCTTTAGCAGTAAATATGCGCTCCACAGCACGAGGTTGCAACGCATCGGCACCAAGGCCATAGACGGTCTCGGTAGGGAAGACAACAACCTCGCCAGAGCGAATCAAAGCGGCTGCACGCTCGATTCTGGCTATCTCAGGATGAATAGGATCAACAGCTAGAACTTCAGTATCTATTTTTGACATAAGCATTACAGACCTTCAAGACGTAAATGAGAAAGAAAAGTACTATCATTTTTTCCCTGCTGGTCACTCAGAGTTACCTTGAAATCTTTTCACATGTCTACTCTGTTCGCGATAGAGGAGGAAACGGTCAAAAACACCTCTTTGCAGTGGATGTATCTTTACAAGCAACTCCGCTTCATCACACCAAGTAGCCCTTCCCTCGATGCTAGGTTTCAGTTCTCCAGAGAAGACCTCAGCATAAAAGATAATGGTAAGTGTGCTCATACGAGTTATACGATTACTGACGTTCGAGCTATAACCAATGAGATCATCCACTTTCAGCTCCAAGCCAGTCTCCTCCATACATTCGCGCAAGGCTGTTTGTTCAGGATTTTCCTCCCAGCGCATAAAACCACCGGGAAATACTAATCCACCTTCGGGCCGTTCAACAACAAGATAGCGACCTTGATCCTGGACAACGACAGCGACACAACCGAAGGGAGGTAAGTTACCTGCGAGGAGAAAGTTGAGGATATTAAAAAAGATACTCACTGAGCGCTTTAGCAACCGATAGAGCAGGTATATTACCACAGATGATCTTCCACCAATCTTTTTATTGTCTTGCCATTGTACGTGCAAACATCTAAGAGAGCAAGAGCGATGAACAATCCCTGCTCATAATAATCGCGTCACGAGAGACAATCAGATTGGGGGGTTTATCATACATGAAGCACGCAATGAGCGCTCGTTATGCTGGTTTTCGGCCAGCATAACAGTACGCACGCTACGCATTTGACATTTCTAGAGTATTTCTGGTAAACGAACTCCTGGGTTTTAACGCCCGCTGCGGGCCTGCAGACGGCGCACAACAGCATCGACAGTGACAGCGATCAACAAGACAGCGCCTTCTACCATCTGCTTTACGTCTGTAGTCTGGCTCTTCAAATCCAGACCATTCTCCAGGCTACCGATAATGAGTGCCCCCAAGACGATAGACCAGACCGAGCCAACACCGCCAAAGAGGCTGACGCCACCGATTACTGCGGCAGCAATAGAATCGAGCAGGAGCGTCGGGTTAATTTGCGTTGCCACGGCATTTGCGTATGAGGCCGCAACTATACCACCAATGGCGGCAAGCGTCGAGCAGAGCGTAAAGACTGCGATACGTATCCCTGTGACATTGATACCGGCACGGCGAGAAGCCTCGGCATTGCCTCCCACTGCATAAATGTGACGGCCAAATGTCGTCTTTGTCAGGACCAGCCACATAATCAGGATTAATCCAAAGAGGATCGCCGTTGAATTCGGAACGCCAAGGAATTTTCCACCTGTCGAAGGGGTATTTTCGAGCACAAACACAATTCCTTCAACAGCGACGGCCGCAATCACAATTTGAGCGATGAGCCGGAGAAGCGGTTTGGTTCTCAAGCCAGCACGACGACGAGCCACCTGGTCGAACACAAGACCTAAGGCATAGAGTACTAAGACAACTGTTGGCAGCCCGACACCAAGTATATCTGGCAGGAAACTATTGGAGCTCCCAGCAATGGCAAGAACTGTATCGTCATGAATGATCAGCGTTGCCTGCCCTTTGAGCAAATTAATCAGTAATCCCGAGTAGAAAATGGACGCGGCCAGGGTCACGATAAAAGAGGGAATACGAAGCAACGCGATAAACAAGCCATTGATTGTGCCGGCAATGGCACCTGCAAGAATACCGCAAAGAATAGCTTCCCAGGCAGAGAAACCATGATAGTTGATGAGCACGCCCATCACGACGGCGCCAAATGTACCAACCGAGGCGACGGAGAGATCGATCTCACCTAGCAGGAGAACGAGAGTAACACCAAGTGCATCTATACCGGTAGTGGCAATCTGCTGTAAGAGATTGGAAATGTTAACCGGCAGAAGGAATAACCCGTTCGTAGTTATTTGGAAATAGATAACTATGGCTACGAAGGTCGCTAAAACAGGAATAAATCCGAGATCACCACGTAGCAACTGGCCCAGCGATTGCTTTTGAATATTCGATGGTACCTCTACGGAAGCTGCTGAAGCGGGCTGGTTTTTAGATGAGGTTGTATCTTGCTCAATGCTCATTGATCGTCTCCTCCCGACGCACCATTACCATTGGTTGGTGTAGTCTTCAATAATTCGCCGAACTCGGCACCTGTGATTGCTGCCACGATGCGCTCAGGGGTAGTTGTTTTGATATCGAATGTGCCAACCCTCCTGCCAAGCCGCAGCACCACCACGCGATCTACAACCTCGAAGACGTCAGCCAGGTTATGTGAAATTACGACCACGGCCAATCCCTGGTCGCGCAGGCGTCGAATCAATTGGAGCACCTGTCGAGTCTGCGCGACGCCCAGAGCGGCTGTTGGTTCATCCAGCAAGACGATCTTCGCATGACGCAGTATGGTCTTTGCTACGGCAATGGATTGGCGTTGTCCACCAGAGAGTTGGGCGACCTTCGAACGTATAGAGGGAAGTTTTACATCAAGCGTCTGAAGTACTCCTAGCCCGCGCTTCTCCATCTCTACCTCAGCCAGGGGAACGACATTGACCAACTCATGCCCTAGAAAAAGATTGGAGACGACGTCAAGGTTATCACAGAGTGCAAGGTCCTGGTAGACGGTCTCGATGCCCAGGCGGGTAGCGACCTGCGGGCTGCTAATATTAATCTGTTGACCCTCCACGAAGGTCTCGCCGCTATCAGCAGGTCCAACACCTGAGATAGCTTTAATGAGCGTCGACTTACCGGCACCGTTGTCACCAACGAGGCCGACGACTTCACCAGCGTAGACCTCAAAATCGACGTCCGTGAGCGCCCGCACAGCGCCAAAACTTTTGTTGATGCCACGCAAACGAAGACGAGGCTCACCCTGTGGCGGTTGCCCTGGCTCGGGTGTTGACTCACCACCAACGAAAGGAGTAGTACTATCAGCCATATGGCCCTCCAAAGTAGTTGTAAGCTGGTAGCTCTTATCTTGAGAGCTGGGGACAGGAATGTTACAGAAAGTATAACATAACCATTCCTATCCCCATGCTATAGGCAGATTATCGCTTTGATGGCGACAAGCTGCCAATATACTCTCGAAAGCTACTTAACAGATTCCGCCAGTGCCCGCGGGGAGACCCTGACAGATATCAGCCTTTGTCACGAAACCATCAGCGATCACTGTGGATTGAATATTTGTCTTGTCGACCGCTACAGGCGTCTCGAGGACCGACTTAATGCTCGTACCATCCGCCGTTTTGACGGTACCGTTGGTCAGCGAAGAGGCACCAGAGCCATTATAGATCGCCTTCACCAGGTCAGCGGTAGCTTGAGTCTCTTTATCGATAGCTTTATAGACGGTCATCGCCTGGTCGCCAGTGAGAATGTTCTGGATACCGGCAACAGTTGCATCCTGCCCTGTCACCAGCACTTTCCCATTGAGCTTCTTTGCCTTGAGGGAGGCAATCACAGAATTTGCCATACCATCGTTAGCAACATAGGCGATCTGGACATTGTTCTGGTTCGCGGTCAACGCGCCATCCATCTCGGTGCGAGCGGTGTCATTATTCCAGTCAGGAGTGAACTGCTCATAGACCTTTTTGAGCGCACCGCTTGAGATCAGCGGATCAAGGGCTGAATGAGCGCCCTGGCTGAAGAGTAACGCGTTGTTGTCGGTCTGTGCACCATCGATCATGACGAGGTGGTTTTTGCCGGGAGACACGAAATTTTTGTAGTGATCGACAATGTACTGACCTTGCAGTTGACCAACTTTTACGTTGTCAAAAGACACATAATAGGCAAGGTCTTTCGACTGGATCAGGCGGTCATAAGCGATAACCGGCACACTCTTCGCATTCGCTGATGCTACAATTGTAGCGGCCGCCGCGCCGTCGTGCGGGGCTATTACCAGGATACAGTCGCCCTTGGTCAGATCGGCCTGAGCTTGCGACTGCTGTACGTTAGAATCACCACCAGCATTATTGTAGTCTACGGTGGCGCCAGAGGGCAAAACCGCTTTAATTTTCTGCGTCAGCAGGGGCTTGTCTTTACTGTCCCAACGGGCTGAGGAAGCGGTCTCCGGGAGAAGAATGCCTACCTTGGTACAACCTTTGCCATTTGTTGGAGCCGATGTCGTTGTAGTCGTGCCGCTGTTACCACATGCGACCAGCAAAAGCATCAACAAGCCAACACCAAAGACTGCACCAAATGACCTGTGTTTTCGATCAAATAGTTTCATTATGAACTTATCCTTCCACTCTGTGCTTAGTCAAGCACGGAACTTACGACTCAGAAGCATACGCTTCATGAGAACAAAGCTACAATACATTCTCATACGAGAAATGTACTTTCGCTAAAAAGATTTATTGCTCCTCCTTCCTAGCGCTCATGGCCATCATTTGAAAGGAATGGCCTACTTGTTAGCCCACCTTAACGGGTGTTGGTCCTTCAACAGCCTGCTGACTGTGCTGACTGGCGTCCTCTTCCCTGGCAACGAGAATGCGCTCCCAGGCCCTAAAAAACGGAAAGTAGATAAGAGCAGAGACGGCGAGATCAAAGAACTGCAAGATGCTTCCCCTGATGTCACCACCCGTTGCTACAAAGCCACTAATTCCAAGAGGAACGGTAAAGGGTTGTATGACTACAGGTACGTGTACCAGTCCAACAGAGAAAACGAGGTAGTTAATGGTTACGATAATCACTGGCACAAGCACGAAAGGTATCATCATGAGAGGATTCAGTGCCATTGGCACACCGAAAGTTACGGGTTCATTGATGTTAAAGATCGCGGGACCTAATGCTATCTTCCCGACGGTACGCAACTGAGCTGAACGCGACAGAAGCATGTAGATCACCAGAGGCCATGTCGCACCTGAACCTCCAAGATGTGCAAAAATATGGAAGAACGGTTCTGTGACGATACCGTGACCACCAGTCGCGTTACTGGCCAGCGTTGTAAACCAGAAAGGGGCAGCAATTGCCGTGACAATGTTCATTCCGTGAATACCGACCGACCACAGCAACATCATCAATACAATTTCAGCTAACGCCGCTGGATAGCTATCCTGTACAGCGACTAGAGGTTTGAACACCTGCATCAACAAAATAGGCAGCGTCAATTGAGCGTTTTTACCATCTATACTGACGGTATGCGAGCTGACAAACCATTCAAGCCCCCACACAAGGGTCAGCAACAAGAATGTCGGCACGAGAGCCTCAAAAGCGCGCGTCACATTCTTTGGCACACTCTTTGGCAGCCGGATGGTGAAACGCGATCCGCGGAACCATCGCATTACCTCCGTCGTCATAATGCCAATCAAAATCGCAACCAGCAGCCCCTGGCCGCCTAAATATGGCAGAATATCACCTAATTTCAAAGTTGTCAGATCAGTTACCGGGACAGTTGCTACCAGGAACAATACCATTGCCAGTATACCTGGCTGGACTGGTTCTGTACGGCGATACTGCGCCAAACTATATGCAACTCCAAAGGCAAGAAAGAGAGCCATCAAGCCGAACGAAAGTTGAAAAGGGACCAGAATAGCATTTTTATAGTTGCTCACCAGGTTATCAAGGAAGGGGAAAGGCGGATTCGCTATTATCAGAAACAGACTCCCAGCAATGATGAGTGGCAGCGTAAAAATAATAAAGGCGTCGCGCACAGCTTGTAGATAGATATTACTCGCAAGTGTGCCGAGTGGTGGAACAAGGTAGCGTTCAAACCAATCGCTGCTGCGCTCGATAACACTGCTCACGTTGCTGTCTTCCCTTCCTGAGTATTTTGTGGTAACAGGCGAAGTACCTGCTCCAACACTGCCTGTCCATTCATTGTCGCGTAGTGAAATGGCTCAATCATTGCAACGGGTTTCCCCACGGAAGCTGCCAGTTTCTCAATACTCTTGCGTAGATGACGAATCTGAGGTGCGATAAGGACGACATCACATGCATCGACCTTCTCTGCATACTCACCGGCGCTCAAAGCCTCGACGATCAATTCATATTTACGTTCTTTGGCAGCTTCGAGCATGCTATCGACCAGTAAACTGGTTGACATGCCCCAGCTACACACTATCAATACCCGTATCATGACAACTCCCCCTACGAGTTTTGAGCTTCACGCTTGTAGTTCCGTGTAATGAATTGCTACACACTACGGCGTCAATTTCTCACTCACGGGTACACTCTTCTATACAGCAACAACCATGCCAAAATGTGTGCTACACAGATAACACACTAAATAAGCCGAGAGTACGCCTTTCCCCACCTGCCAGGGCGACGCAAGCGTCCCCACTCCACATCCGCTCCACCCCCGCCCCTACGAATGGGACGATCAGCCCCAAAAAACCTGCCTGTGTAAGACTCACTCTCCCAGGCCACCCTGAGATGAGTCTACAGGCTATTTGAGATGAAAATATCGACCTGCCGGAGAATGCCAACTATATTGTATGCTTCTTCATCGGGAAGTGGACGGGCGATCTGTGCGCTCAGGACCTGTAGCGCACGGCGGCAGATACTCAGCTCACGAGGAAATTGTTGCCCTACCTGGGTACGCACCGTCTCACTGACAAGCACTCCTTTATGCTGAATGCCACGTTCCAGTATACAGGCAAGATGGAGCATTAAACCTGCCAGCACATCAATATCAAATGTTTCTCCTACCTCAACCTCTATCAACTCGATCATATGATCAATCAAAGGCATCGCTCGCGCAGGGTTGAGAAATAAAAGACTCTGACTGAGCGTATGGGTAATCTCGCGCACCAGTTCGCTGCGTTGTGTCAACTGGGGGGTAGCACCAGCTGTGAGCAGAGGGGGATCGGTATCACTGGATGAAGGAACGTCGCGCTGTCCAACCGCAGAGGAAGGGTGCAGCAATGCCGGATCTATGAGGGTTCCGCCCAAAAGAGTTCGCAGACGCGCAATACCATCGCCAAAGAGAAAATCAGTGAGCGCTATGAAGGGGTAACTCTCGAGGTGCGGATTGATCGTTCCAACAATTGCCACGACATGTCGATTGCCCACCAGGCGCTGAACATCTTCCTCTGTCTTCCCGGATAGATTAATGTCCATACAGATAATCTCCACCTCTTGCTCACGCAAGCCTGGTAGATGCTCTTCGATCAACTCGGCAATCTTTGCTGCGCTGCCAAACCCTGTCAAACAAACAGAGAGAATCACCTGAGAACGTGCAACGGCAGGGAATTGCGCATCCTTCTCCTGGTATCCATCAGATAATATGTTTCTCTGCGTTAATGAATGAGCGTTTGCCTTACCTGTTTCATCCTCAGGGTGGAAGAAGGTGAGGCTGGCAGCCAATTGATCCAAGGTCACCATTTTTGAGCGCTGCGCCCTACGAACTGCCTCAACCACTAACGGCGCACAGACACCGGATACGGTATGTACCTGCACACCTGCCTGTCGCATCACCAATTCACCCAAAGGGAGGAGCGAAGCGAAGTCGACGAGCAGCAATACTCCACCACCTTGATCCGCCGTGCGTACCCAGTGCGCCACTTGACCGAGCAATTCTTCTGGAGATTGTTCCAGTGAGAGTTCCACCCAACGTACGGAATTCACTCCGACCAGCGTATTCGCTAGCTCAGCCAGTCCTGAAGCAATACCGTGTCCATGTGCCGCTACCACAATACCAACCGTTGATTGCTCGCTGCTCAGGAGAGCATCGGCATTGGCTAACAGGACCGCCAGGACGTCCGTTTCGCTCTCAGGTAGTGATACACCCAGCGCGGAACGGAATTGTAGTAATGCCATGCGCGCTACTTCGTATTCAATTGGATAGGTGAAACGGACTGACTGGATGGCAGGCTCAGCTATCGAACGACCCTGTGATATACGCTCAAGCGTACTGGTCAAGTGCATGGCAAGCACCAACGCCAGCTTTTCGGGAAAGGTACGCGCCAGTCGCTCTTCGGCATATTGCACAATGCGGCGGCTCAATACGCCAATGCGTTCATCAACGAGGTTAGAGGCTGATCCCTGTTTCCCCGCGGAAACCTCGTCCGCGAAGCGCTGGAAATAGTATTGTATATCAAGATGGAGCAGCCTGTTCATTTCATGCTCTTCCAGCCCGCTACGCTGGAGCATACCCAGGTGCCTGCTGATGGTATCGTAGAGGTCCTGGGCAGACTCTGGCAAACCGTCCAGGCTCAGGCCAGTGGGAGTAAAGATGTGTGTGGCCTCCGACAGGTGCAGAACTGGTTCCAAAGCGCGATTCAGCTCAACGGTGTGTAACAGGCCCCGCCGCACATGATCTGGTAATTCTCCCATGTGTATATTCAATTCAGTATGATTGCCGGTGCGATACTCGAGGTAGGCCCAGGCACAGGCGAGTTGTACATCCGTGCGCAGTTGGCCGATGTTGCCAGGGCACTCGTACAGTAAAAGGGCGCGCAGCGCCTGTGGCGAAACGTGGATATGTGCCCCTATACTGCTACACTCGGTGGTAAAGAAGGCCCGCAGCAGTTCGTAGCGCTCCATGATAGTTCTCTCGTGGAGGCCGGGGAGGTTAATTGACATGGGAATGCGCCGACGAAAGGTCGGCAGTAGAGCAGTGTTGGGATCTTCTGTTGTTGCAGCAAGCAGGAGAAGCGAAGATTGCCGTTCTCGAACGTCACCCATGCGGCGAAAACGCTCACGATCCATCAAGTAGAATAACATCTCCTGGCCCTCGGGCGGCAGGCGATGTACTTCATCAAGGAAAAGAATACCCTGGTGGGCCTGTTCCACCAGGCCTTCACGGTCGCGGTCTGCACCGGTGTAGGCGCCGCGCACAACGCCAAAGAGATGCGCCATCAACAACTGAGGATTGCCCGCGTAATCGGCGCAGTTGAAACTGATAAAGGGCGCATCTGCTGGTAGCGCGTGGTGTTCCAGCGCAAATCCATGCATTAAACGAGCAAAGGTCGTTTTACCGACGCCACTTGGCCCATGAAGCAGGGTATGCAGCCCACGTGGTGGATAGAGGATGGCTGCTTTGGCCTGTTGAATAGCGACTTTCAGCCCTTCGCCTCCACCGATCAGCGTCTCGAAGTTGGTTACAACTGCTCCAACGTGAACTGAGGCGACGACAGCCGGCGCTTTACCAGGCTCATGCGTCACCTGTAGGGGAGCTTCTTGACGGTATTCCACCCCATGATGGTAATCTACCTTCCCGGACGGATGCCCGTTGTGAATGCTCTGCCTGTTGCCGTTGCTGCCAGGTACGAGCACGGGTTCTGTAGAAGGTATTTTGACTGCGAACAACACAGGGCGTCCAGGGATACGCTCAATTTTCCCTTCCTGTGCAAGCAGGTTAAGGTCGCGGCTCGCGTTGGTTCGATCGACGCCAGCGAAATCTGCTACATCTTCAGCGCTGAAGCCAGCATAACGACGCAACGCACCACTCCGTGCTGGTCGCTGTGCACACATCGATCGTAATGCTTCAAGTATCCGATCTTTGCGGAGCACGGAACGACTCCTTCCAGGCAGGCAATACGAGGCTACCTATGTTTCAGTGTGACATATTCACCGATACGGAATAAATAAATAGCATGCAACTTCAATGTTATAGCGATTATTACCTGCTCTATATTTTACTATATTACGCCGAAAAACAGAACAATGTCACAATGCTTTGACCCCATTTACTTTCTTGTTGATCCAACAATTCTGCTATAATGAGGAAGAGGTATGATGGAGTTCCTCTCCTTTCATCTATTTGGCCTATGTTGCAACCGTATGCGTATGAATTAGCAGAGAGTTCGGCAAGACAGCGAAAGTGAGTAACCATTCATTCAAGATTGGAGAAACATATGAGCGACCAACACGAACAACAAAGGCCTCTCACGACGACCGATGCAGGCATTCCCGTCTCAAGCGATGAATACTCGGTCACCGTAGGTCCCGATGGACCCACGCTGCTGCAAGATAGTTATCTCATCGAGAAGATGGCGCAGTTCAATCGCGAACGTGTCCCTGAACGCGTGGTCCACGCCAAGGGCAGCGGCGCGTACGGCTATTTCGAGGTGACGGAGGATGTGACCCCGTGGACCCGGGCCGCCTTCCTCAACAAAGTTGGCAAGCGCACGCCGCTGGTCATCCGCTTCTCGACGGTGGCCGGTGAACTAGGCTCAGCCGACACGGTACGCGACCCACGCGGGTTCGCTATCAAGTTCTACACCGAAGAGGGCAACTACGATATGGTCGGCAACAACACGCCGATCTTCTTCGTGCGCGATGCCATCAAGTTCCAGGACTTCATCCACTCGCAAAAGCGCATGCCCGACACGGATCTGCGCAGCAATAACGCGCAGTGGGACTTCTGGTCCCTGTCTCCGGAGTCGGCACACCAGGTAACGTTCTTGATGTCCGACCGGGGCACGCCGCGCACCTGGAGGAATATGAACGGCTATAGCAGCCACACCTATATGTGGATCAACGCCAAGGGGGAACGAGTTTGGGTCAAATACCACTTCAAGACGGAGCAGGGGATCCAGAATTTCACTGATGCCGAGGCCAAGGCGATGACGGCCGAAGATCCCGACTACCATCGGCGCGACCTGCGCGAGGCCATCCAGAGGAAGGAGTACCCAGTCTGGCGGCTGGAAATGCAAATCATGCCCTTCGAGGATGCGGCGAGTTATCGCTTCAATCCGTTCGACCTGACCAAGGTGTGGCCGCACAAGGACTACCCGCCCATGACGATCGGGCGCATGGTGCTTGACCGCAACCCGGAGAACTTCTTCGCAGAGATCGAGCAAGCCGCCTTTGAGCCCTCGAATATGGTGTCCGGCATCGGTCCCAGTCCTGATAAGATGCTGCTGGGCCGTCTGTTCAGCTATGCCGACACGCACCGCTATCGCATTGGTACCAACTACAAGCAGTTGCCGGTCAACGCGCCCCAGGTCGAGGTGCATAGCTACAATAAGGATGGCGCAATGCGCTACCGCCACAACGGCACCCAGCCCGTCTACGCCCCCAACAGCTATGGCGGCCCGCAGGCTGACCCGCAGCGCTATCCTGAACCAAACTGGTTCGCGAGTGGGGAGATCATGCGCGGCGCCTATACCCCACACGCGGAGGACAACGACTTCGTGCAGCCGGGCAATCTCTACCGCCACGTGATGTCCGAGACGGACCGGCAGCACCTGGTCAACAATATCGTCGGACACATGAGCCAGGGCGTCGAGCGCTTTATTCAAGAGCGCACAGTCAACACCTACTGGTACGCTGTGGATCCCGATCTGGGAACGCGGGTGGCCGAGGGTCTTGGTTTGAAGATTGCGACTGAGCTCCCCACATCGGTTGGGGGGGGAGAATAGTTGCACGTATGGGGTTTCGTTCCTTCCAATATGCGTACTCTTGGAAAGTTGGATGAGACGAAACTCGCGAGGTATGTCAGAAGCGTAGAAGCATGAGGTTAGACTGAGAGCGATACCTTTGAGTTTGTGCTTCATCTGTTCACGATTCGTCTGGGTATAGCGTGCGGTCCCTACAGGCTGGGAGGGGGTAGACGTGTGCGTCTGCTCCCTCCCCGTCAGCCAACAGTGGCAGCTTCCCCCTGCTAAAGTTGGCTGTAGACGTGGACGTAGTCGAAGTAGGCGGGGATAGTGTTGGCGGGGCCGCCGGAGAAGGCGAAGAGGTCGATTTTGATGGGGAAGTGATTGGGGGCGGTGAGGCTCCAGGCAGCTCCTTTGACCCAGTGCTTGTTGTCTAGACTGACGTAGGGGGTGTAGACATTTCCATTACGATAGATGCGCAGCCAGTTGGTGACGGTGGGGTTGGAGGCTGTGCTGCCGTTGACGGTAGGATTGGGGTTTGTGAAGTAGTCCCAACTTTCGCCTTCGTTGGGGCATTGGTCACGGGTGTAGGTCTTCAGGGCAATGTTGCTGGTGGGTGAGGGCTGCACGTCACATGCCGTGACAGTAGATGGTAGAGGTTCCAGGCTCTCATGCCCTGAAAGCATTTTGTTCAGCGAGTCGCCGTGGAAGGGGCCTACCTTGATGTAGTGATCGTCGTCGCTGTAGACGAGGAGGCCTGTCTGCTGGTAGTTGGCGTTCGGATCGAAGGTGATTTTGGTCTCGATCACGTAGTTCGTGGAGGGCTGATTCTCTAGCAGGAGATTTGTGGCATTGTTAGCCTGGCGGTAGAGGTCACCGTTGACTATAATCGAGAGTTGGCCATTGACAAAGGCGTGTTTGGTTGGGTCTTCACGTATCCATGACCATTGGGGTTTCAGTGAGTTGTTGAACTCATCAGAGAAAGCGTTTAGTATCGTGCCCAGTGGGGGCGTCTGCTGCGAAGGGGCGATAGTTGTGTCCAGCAAAGCGGTAGTGACGTTGTCGAAGTCAGCATGGGCATTGATGGTGAGCAGACCGACGCTGCCACTGTACTGACGAAAAACGGCAGGAAGTGAGCGTTGCTGTACCACTAAGGGGTCCCGGTTGAGGTCGGAGAGCGTAAAGCGGAAGCGAGGTTTGCCCGGTTGGCTGACATCTTCGTCCATGCTGAGGTGATGCCAGTCGGAGGGATCGAAGTTCGTGGGCAAGGGTGTGGCTTGTTCGCCACCGAGGAGGTGCCCGTTCTGGTAGGGAGCGGTGACCAGGGTCTTGTGTGCCGGGTCAATGAAGGCGGCGACGTAGGTGTCGCTACCATGAGTTGTACCATTGTGGCGATAGGAGGACAGGCAGCCGTAGTGTCCATTGGCTGTGGCTTTTTCTAGCCGGAGGTCACACTCGGCGCGGTAGCCTGGTGGTGTGGTGGCACGGCTGACAATCAGGCCTTGTCCGGTTGTTGCGGTTTGCTCGGCAAAGCCACCGATGGTACAGGTGCCAGCGTTGATATCCCAGGTGCCGCTGAGAACGCTCCAGTTAGCATTGAGCTTGCTGCTTTGGCCCGATGGGGGGCACGAGTTTGGTACATTAAAGTGATCTCCGAAAAGGGGCGTGGTGGTCGGCGCATGGTTGACGACTGAGGGCCCGGCTCCATTGTTGACGACGGGCCAGCCATCTGCTGTCCAGTCAAGGCGATCCATCAACAGCTGCCGGTAGGTAATGCGAGCATTGGGATCGGAGGCATTGACCCAGCCATTGTTGGCTTCGACGCCGTGGTAGACGATCCATTCCTGGCCGGAGAGGTCGGTGATGATGGCATTGTGCCCGACACCATGCCACTTATTGCCGTTCTGCTTGAGGGTAGGATAGCCGCCGCCTTGAGCACCGACATTGTCGCCAGCAGGGTCGTGGGATGGACGCTGGGTGGGTACTGGCTGTGCTAGAGGCCGCTCCATAGGGAAGCCATTTTGATCGACAAATGGGCCCAGAGGGGAGGTCGAGCGGTTGACGACTACGCTATAGGCAGTATTCGGGCCGGCGCAGCAGTTTGCGGTCGAGGAGAAATTGTAATAATAGGGATGACCATTGACGTCATGACGGACGATGTATGTGCCTTCATAGCGGTCCCAGTGGCCGACCTGGATGGCACTACCAACGACATGCAGGCCATCGTTGGCCATTTTCTGACCCAGGGTGCCGCCAAAATAACTGCCGTAGTAGAAGTACTTCTGACCATCATGATTCGTGAACTCGGCGGGATCGAAGGTCCAGTAATAGCAGTTGGGGTCGGTATTGAAAACGCACGGACGAGGTGGGACTATGGGGCCATGTTGAAAGCTGCCGCCAGCCGGGTCACCTGCATCTGTCCAGGGGCCAGCGGGGCTGTCGGCGGTGGCAACCCCAATGGCACTGCCTCCGTTGGTGCCGTATTTGGGCAGCGGGTTGGTCCAGGAGGCGGTATAGTACATGTAATATTTGTGGTTGTAGTATTGAAGATCGGGTGCCCATAGACCGGCGTCGGAGGCAGCCCAATCAGGTCGGGCTGGGAAGGCATCGCGTACGAACGTCCAATGAACAAGGTCGGTTGAACGGTAGATAGGGAGGATGTGGTATGAGCCATCTTGCCAGAAGTCCGAGGAAGCGATAACGTAATAGTAGCCGTCCAGTGCTTTGATGATGGCCGGATCTGGCGATGTTTGGGCGATGATTGGATTGGTGTATGTCGAAGCGGTTGGCGCTGTTGCGTGGAGCGATGGCGAAGCGGTCCATGTGGCTGCGCTGGCCCGGGTTGGAGCCAGGAACAATAGTAAGGCGATGAGCAAGGCAATGTCAACATAGACAGAACGTGCCAGTGGTAAGGGTCTCGATACGGAAAATGGCTGCGACATGTGGAGGTCCCTTTCCTTCCTTACTAAGGAGACGGTGATCGACTTCAGTGGTCTTATAATGCAGTTTAACGAAATAATCCGGATACCGCACCATCCACTGAAGGCCGATCAATCGGCTGTGGGCACAATAAATCGGCCCCTACTGTATGGCCGGAGTATTTTGTTCATCTGCATAATAGGGCATCGCTGCGTTACAGCCATCCTTCCAATACTGCTATGTTGTTTGGATGCCTGCTTCATGTAGGATGATAACATAGGAAAGTGTGGGCGTCTAACTGAGCTTTTGTGGATGGCAAAACCTGACACGTTTTTTGGGGTTTTTCGTGTAGTGGGTAGTAACACTTTACCAGGCAGGTTGTGTTCAGAATCCTATGAAAAAGTGAGTTTACTACATGGCGTTACAGTTTGGTTTGCTCGTGCCACAGGGATGGCGTATGGATCTCGTCGGGATTACCGATCCTGTTGAGGCCTATGAAACGATGACACGCGTCGCGCAAGAGGCAGAGGCATTGGGGTATGATTCGATCTGGCTATTTGATCACTTTCATACAGTTCCCGTGCCCACGCAGGAAG
>WNFX01003398.1_pt1 | contig 15902 bp, 21 predicted proteins | sample 5400111 | NCBI WGS metagenome assembly WNFX01 (sample SAMN13153363, study PRJNA577476) | soil metagenome | isolation source: 40 cm soil or saprolite under grassland replicate 1 | place: USA:California | collected 2016-06-15 | reverse complement strand
CAACGAATGCGCAAGCACGCGATCTGGCCGCATCAGGACTATTACGGGAAATAAAGCTGACATCCAATGTCAAAGATCTGACCCGAACTCTCAGAGAGATACTGGTTCCTGAAGCTGTGTAGTAACTACCTGTTTCATTTTTGCCATAACCAGCGCGATCGGGCTCGTAGCAGCAACGCCCCCTCGCGTTTGATCTGCTGCAATCTACTAAATTCTTTTCCCTCCGAAGGGAAAGGATCGAACCAGCTCTGTATCTCTAGTCGCTCTCCGAAGCGAGCACTTTCTGCATATTCAATATCGTACTCGAGTGCATTGATCGCCGCTGCATCTGGCAGTATTCCGGCCTCTTTGTATGCTTCCCACACTGCATTGTCTAACGCTTCAACATAGGCGGCGTTATTCATATGCTTCATGATGTCGATGTCGGAGGAACGTACAGGATATTCAACACAATGAGGCGTGCTCTGGGGAAAAGCTGACCAGGGAGCCTCTGGCTGTTGCGGAAGAGGGCCATCAGGCAACCAGATCTGGGCCGTTTGTTCGGGAAGGCGCGTAGGGCGTCCACGGGTATCGAGATAGACCCATAATGTGCAGGCAGAGATTACTGGCGCGTTATGCTCTGCGCCGACAATACGCGCTTCATAGCCGCGCTGAGCAGTGATGCGGGTAAAACCTATGCCAAAGGTCTTAAGTTCGAGCCTGGTGTGCAATGGGACTGGAGCTGCGAAGGAAATGACCGATCTTTTGACCACCCAGTAGCCGGGGCCAGAAAGCTGCGCATCTTCTGCATCCAGTGCCGCGACATCCTGCATATAGCGTATAAACGCGGCGGGAGTAAGTAATCCATAAGCATTGCCCTCGTCATAACGTACGGTATATGTGTGACGAAATTGTCGATTCATATTTTTCCTCTCTATGTGGAATTTCTGTGCAGCAATGGGAGGGAGGCCTTACCGTACACAACGGTGTGTGGGGGGCGGCTCCTGCGGACTTCAGTGAGAGTGCAACTTTCGGTACTCTCTTTAGTTAGCATCCTATGAGCCGCCTGACTCTATTTTATCCAAACTGCTTCATTTCGTCAATTCCTGCTCAACTATCCTTCAAAATACCCTTTAGTGCAGCTAAAAATGTAGCTTATCCGTCCACAACCCCTCAAAACTGCCTTATTTGGCCGATAAAAACAATCCGTCCATTTTGTCCATCGCTTCTTCTTGCATACCCATCAACACATGCCCATAAATGTTTGCTGTCAGAGTGTAGTTACTATGTCCCAATATTTCCTGCACGACTTTGAGCGAGACGCCCATTGACAAGAGCAGCGTTGCTGCACTGTGTCTCAAATCGTGAATGCGCATATCTGGCAGCCCTGCTCCATTCAAGAGCTTCTTGAAATGCCGTCCAAGGGTTGCCAATCCATAATAGGCACCCGTTTTGTTGCAGAAGATCAGGCCAAGATCATTCCAGGCAGCTCCTGCCAGTAATCGTTGCTCTAGCTGCTTTGTTCGATGCTCTTTCAAGGCATTGATCGCAAATTGAGCAAGCTTGATCGTCCGTCTACTGCTTTTACTTTTTGGCGTGCCTTCTACCATCCGCCGCTTTTCCCCGTTCGGCCCAGGCAGATAAGATGCTGTACCGCGTACTTTCAGCGTTTTCGCCTCAAAGTCAATATCTGCCCAATGCAGGGCAAGTAGCTCACCTCTACGCATCCCGGTCGCCAGCGCGACGGTAAGCCAGCATTCCAGTGGATTGCCCTTCACTGCTGTGAGCAACGCTAGCGCCTGCTCTGGCGTCAGGACAACTCCCTCATGTTTCTCAGGCGCTGGGAGCTGCACGTCTTTACACGGGTTGTAGTGCAGCTTCTTCCAGCGAATGGCATCATGAAAGGCCGCTGAGAGAATGAGCACTACTGCATGAACCGTACTTGCCTTGTGCGTCTCTAGCAAAGCATTGCACATTGTTTGTAGCTGGCCTCCGTTCAACCTGGCCAGCTTCACCTGCCCGATGTGTGCATAGACGGCCTGCAAATGATAGCTCTGTGTATTGACGGTTGACGCCTTAATGTCTTTGCGCCCCTTACGGACGCTCAGCCAGTACAGTAAAAAAGCCTCAACTGTTTCAGGTTTAGCGGTGATCACCGTCCTTTGCTCTATGCTACGCTGTAGATCCTTCAGTTTTTTTTGCACGCCTGATCTGGTTTTGTCGTAGACGTATTTGCGTTTTCGTTGTCCAGATGCATCCTCCACACGTGCGTAGGCCACATACAAGCCATCCGATTCACGCTGGTAAATGCTTCCATCTCCCCTATCTCTTCTCTGGCGTGTAGCCATTGCTATGCTGTCCCCTCTCTCCTGGCCTCTAGCCACTCCTGCACTTCAGACAGGCGTACCCTGACTGAGCGCCCGAAACGATACGCAGGGCATCCCTGATAGGCGATGTACTCATAAAGAGCTGGCTGACTCAGATTGAGTTGTTGAGCTGCCTCTTCAACGGTATTTAAGATTGGTTGTACGGGCTGTTGTGTGCGTTCCATCATCGCTGTTTCATCCCTGCCTTTCTGCAAACTGTACATTTCCGTACATTTCAGTCTATAATGAGAATGTTAGCCGTGTGGTACGCGGTGCTATCTCGTTTCTCAGGCGTGTGATTGCCGCGTACCAGTGGGCTAGGCCACATCCTCTTCTGACGATTCTTGCTCGCTTAGGGCTTGATATCTTTCATCTGATACAACCAGGTCTCCTGGTTCGGCGTCTAACGCTTTCGCAATACGCTCAAGCTGCTCAAGCTCAACGCTTTTTGTAAAATTATGCCAGTAACGATATAAAAGTTGAGGTGTGACGCCTGCTTTTATTTGCAATTGGCTTTGATTCAGCCCTTTTCCCTCTGCTAGCCGTTTTATGATGAGCTTTGACAAGTTCTTAATTCACCTCCGTTCGTTATATTCTTGTCACTATAATACCACGAGAACACACCATTGTCAATGAGTTTGCGATGACTTTAAAGAGCTTACTAAAGTACATGTGTAAATGTATTGACAATGGTGTGTTCTCGTGGTATTATATAAATGTCCCAGATGAGGGACGCGGAAAATAAAAAAGAGAACGATACCGAAGTATCGCCCTCCAAGTTTCGGATAGCGGCTTTCGATTGGACCCGCGAGCCTCTATCACAGAAGGAAGTATAGCACATGCGTACAGCGTCTTCTATCGATACCACCACGGTTACACCCGAACAAATTGGTGCATGCCACAAGGTTTTCTCCGGTTCTATTCCCTTTTACATGGTTGAGAGTGCCAGCGATCCTGACAAAGAATACAAAGTTACCTGGAGTAATGCTCGTGGCTTTCAATGCCAGTGTAAAGCTGCTCTTTATGGCAATCTCTGCTGGCATATTCGCGCAAGCATTGCTTGTGAGGCAGAAGTCAATGATGCCCTGGCAGAAATGGCCTCGCTGTGTGTCCCACAGGCCGCTACAACGGCTGTCGTAACCACTGTTGACGCGGATACCCTGGCACGCGTGCAGGCGGCGTGTGAGGCTCCTGCAAAAGTTTCTCAGGCTAAGGCCACAAGTAAAGCGTTTTCGATACTGCGTAGCGCGTAGTAGTTCATCCGGTAGGCTGTTCAACCAGACAGCCTGCCCTACGTACAAGTGAATATCGTGATTAGTGATTGTGAGTTTTTCAACAAGAAAGGTTTTAACCATCATGGCAATGCAGCATTTCAACACAACCATCGTTCCTACCGTTCCTACCGTCGTTTCTTCCGAAACTCTAGGGACTGATGCCTTTGCTGGCATAACAGAACAGGGCGCAGTCCTGCTTATTCGTCTGGCAGAAGCCCAACAGGGTACTACTGTACCCACGAGCGGCTTGCAGGCGTATCGCGATATCGTACTCATGGAACAAGCCGAAGTGCACCGGCTGTACGCCTGGCTCACTGAGATGGATACCCTCGGCAAACTACGAGCTGAGCCGGTGCTCTACCCAGCCCTGCAACAGGGCAGCTCTTTTGGAACCGTGCGTGTCGTGCAAGATAGCTGCTACCCTGACGTGGCTGAATGGTATCTCGGCTCGGATGGGACATTCTCCATTGATCGCTACGGCGTCCCTGGGCAGTATGCCGAGTTGAGCCAGGCTGAGACAGTGCAACTCCTGGCATGGATGAATGGCTTACATGCACGAGGGTTGCTGTAGAGTGGCCCGGCATTTCGCACAAAGGGACGTGGTAGCAATACTGCGTCCTTCTTACTCTATCCGCTACGGATATATCCGTAGCGGATGTATCGCGGCGATATATTGCAGTACCTGTTATCATAGGAAAAATTTAGATACATGCCTGCAAAGGACTATCGAAAATATATATTTCGTGCACAAGATGCACAATGTGATTTGCCGTGAGATTTGTGAGATTTTTTTCTGCAAGCTCACGGCATTTTTTCTAAGCACGCACGAAAGACAATAGAACATCGGGAAGAGAAGATGACATGCTTTGACTGCCTGGTATGTCACTTGAACGCGAGAGGCAGAAAATACGCTGAATGCGGCGGCTTTCCCTCTTGGCTCAAGAGGAAAGAACGAGCTCTAGTTACCAACCCGGCAACCCACTGATGTGGAACGAGCCCTACGGCGCGGAAACACCCAACGGGAAAACACTTGTAACCATCATGAAGCACCAGTTGAGGAGATAAGCAAATGAGCAATCAAATAAAAAACTGCTCACCTCCCATGTAAATCATCGGGAGGAAATACACCAAAAACGGAAGAAGGCCCAGCAGCAATCAAGTTTTTGCAGTTCTTCTTTGCTGTCGGACCCACCTTGCAGAAGCAGAAACAGAAATCGAGAGAAGCATAGCATGTTCTTTCTGTTTCTGCAAGAGTCTCAAAACCGTAGAAACATAGGAATATGATAATGCAAAACGTAGTCACGCAAACAGCATCCCGCCAGGCAGCAACATATGGGCCTGCGCTCCAAAAAATGCTTTCAGCATTTCCCGACGCCCGCGAAAAAAATAATGGGTGGTGGGCACACCCTGATAATCCTACATTTGACTTCCGGGAGAATGAAAACGGAACGGTCGCGATTCATTCATGGACAAATCGCACAGCAGAAGAGATTCTCGTCCTTAGAGGGTTGAGCCTCAAAGACGTCTCACCTATTGGATACTTTAAAGCCAGGGTACGTGATAGCCTGGATCTTCTAGAGCTTGCGCAGGCAAAGAGAATACACTGGAGTTTCCTTGCATCCATCGGATTAGAGGATGGTTATCGTTACCACGGATACAGCTACGTCAAAGTTCCTTACTACTTGCCAGATGGGATACAGCATACAAAGATCAAAGTTCGCAAAGCCATAGATGGGAAGTACAAGCACTGCTGGGACGAGGGAACGCCTGGCGATAGTATTCCGTATGGATTACATAAGCTGGACATGGCAAGGCAGGCCGGGTATCTCCTGATCGGTGAAGGTGAGAGCGATGGATGGGCATGTTGGGTACATCACATACCATACCTGGGAGTGCCAGGTGCAAACATGCAAAAGAGTCTGACAGGTGTCAGCCTGAACGATATCCCTGTTATCTACATCCTTGCAGAACCCGATCAGATGAAGAGCATGTTGAGCAAGGGTGAGAGCTTCTATAAGAACATTCATGACAAATTGCGCTCGCTCAACTACTCAGGAGAAATCTTTTGCATCAACTTCAAAAAAGCAACAGGATGTAAAGATCCGAGCGAGCTGCACATCACACTATGGGATAATCAGCAGATTGAACAATTCACTACGATTATGGACCAGGCGAAAGAGCAGGCGATCCCATCTAACGATGTAACGGAAGAAGAGCAGAAAAAGACATCCTTAGATGAGGTAATTGAGCATAAGGACACAGATGCGCTTTATCAACATATTCCCACACTTGCAGGGATGTCTCGTACTGAATATCTCCCATATGAGCAAAAGATAAAAGCGACGTTCGGTAAAAGCCTTAACATGAACACGTTCACCTCTGCACTTGCTGAACAGAGAAAAACTGTTGCTGCTGAGCAGGCAAGCGCACACAAGGCAGAAATGTTAAATGTCATCTACGAGAAAACTGATACAGGGATGATATACGGGACAAAGAGCGGTGAACCTGTATGGATCAGTAACTTTACTGCTGAAATTATTGCAGATATCACAACGGACGATGGAGCTGAAAAAACACGCTCGTATGAGATAACATCTGCTCTCTTTGGCCGTCAAAAACTGTTTGAGGTTCCAGCAAAAGACTTTGCAAAAACAGATTGGGTAGATGAGAAACTAGGCGCCCGCGCCCGGATTACGACAGGGCTGTCAATGAAGTCTCATCTTATCAATGCTATCAAGTACTGCTCACAGCCTCAAGAACGCTTCTACTACGCACATACCGGATGGCGTAAGGTTGACGGTGAAATGGTATATCTCCATGCAGATGGGTATGTGAGTCAAGTGAGTCAAGTAAACCAGGAACAATTTAAAGACTTGACTCATAAAAACAAAACTAGCGAAAGCGCTTCTAGAGCCAATTTAGAAGACAGTAACAATGCAATAAGTCAAGTGAGTCAAGTGAGTCAAGATAATACTAGAGTAAAGGTTAAACTAACAGGCTCCCTCTCTCATTATTGTCTACCTGGTGAATGCAGCGACCTCAAAAAAGCGATTCGTAGTTCCTTGCGCATCATAGACTTAGCGCCTGATACTATCACGATGCCTCTTTATGGTTCCTTGTGGCGCTCTGTTCTTGGTGATGTGAGTTATGGTGCTCACCTTGTAGGTCAGACAGGATGGGGAAAAACCGAACTGGCAGCACTGCTACAGCAACATTATGGTGCCTCGATGCACGCGCACAAGTTACCAGGTTCATGGGAAAGTACAGAAAATTCACTGGAGATGCTCTTGTTCCAAGCAAAAGATGCCATGGTAGTGATTGACGATTTCAAGCCCAAAGGTAGCAAGCTAGATCAAGACCGCCTGCATGCAAAAGCAGATCGTGTATTCCGTCAACTTGGCAACGGTTCAGCTCGTGGACGATTAACCAGCAATCTTGAGCAACGCCCTGAGCGACGGCCACGCTGTTTTATCCTTTCCACAGGCGAGGATGTACCTCGTGGACAGTCCCTCAAGGCACGTTGTGTAGTCGTCACGATGGAAGGGCCAATTACCATAGGAGAAACATCTCAGAGACTGCTAGAAGCTCAGAGAGACGCTAGAAGCGGTTTATATGCCCAGGCGATGTACAGCTACATCGCCTGGCTTTCTCCGAAAATTGAAGACATTCAGGTAAAACTTTCTGAACTCACTGAGTCAGAAAGAGACCGACTTCACATTGATGGGCATGGGCGATCAGGAACGAACACGGCAAACATGATACTTGGCATGAAGTACTTTTTGCAGTTTGCTTGTGAGAGCGGTGCGATCACTGAACAAGAGTCAAAGACGTATCTTGCCAGATGCCTAGATGCACTCAGGCAAATCGCTTCAGACGCTGCTTGCGAAAACATTTATGATAAGCCTAGTGAGCAATGGAAGCGTCTACTGATCGCTGCACTCACTAGCAAGAGTGCACACCTGGTCACTCCGAAAGGCGAGAATCCTGGTCTTGAATATGGATGGACGCAAAGCGTTCGTGAAATAACAGATCGCGACGGCAATTTAATAGATGAAGAAACGGTACGTGGTGGCGGGTCACAGATCGGATGGATAGACGGAGATGATATCTATCTGTTACCTGTGGCTGCATACAAGGTAGCCCAGGCAGTTGGAAGTATGATAGGTGATCATATCACCACGTTAGAGCCAACGCTACGAAAATTCCTTGTACAGGATAAGTTACTGGCATCGACTGACTTAGACAAAGCGAGAAAAACGATTGCTGTCAGACGCCGCATTCAGAATTTACAAAGAGAAGTCCTTCATATCAAGGTAGGTGTCCTTTTTCCTAATGACTCTCTTCCTAATTCTTCTGACTCACCTGACTTACCTGACTCAACACCGTCTGAACCTGCTTCTGAAGACGGTTTAAAGGTGAGTCAAGTATCTGACTCAGAGTGCAGTGAGTCAAGTGCTTTACCTGACTCAGAACCTGATACAGGTGAAATTTTGAATACCATTCCTCTTTTCCCAAACGGAAACATAGAGGATAGGGGGGGGGATATAGAATTGTCCCAGCGTCATATTGGGCAATGGGTGAACACTCCTGATGGTCTGGGACAGATCACACGCAAAGATGCCTACGGGCTAGACATCGACGTCATGGGGAAAATCCGCTACTACACTGGGGATAGTCTCCCCAGAATTTCAACGAACGAGAAAGGATAAGCACATGAAGAACCGGACCGGACAGCTGCGCATTTATAGCGCGAAAGAACTCCTTGAGAGCCCGCTTACGCGCGATACAGACGAGCAGACGTACAGGCGGGCGTATCGCGATGGATGGGTCCAGGCACTCTATGCGATAGGTGAGGCGATGTTTGAACGACATATGAGCCGCGACGCATCGCACCAGGCGTGTTGGCAGCATTGGGAAGATCAACTGGCGTACTGGATGCAGCGTGCCAACGATGGGGAGGTAACGCGCGAGACGCCTCCTGCCGTTCACCTGAAAGGGAGAGGAGAGAACACAAGGTATGGACTGTAAGAGTGATACAGAACTGCATAGTTTTGATGTGGCGCTTGATAGAAGCGTGAATAACCGAGCCTTTGTCGTTGGAGATGATGGTACCTACCTGGCCGAGGTCCGCGTATTTCCTTTTCGCGGTGACGACTGGTACGTCGCCTATCTGCTGACGTCTACGGGTGAGAAGGATAGCTATAGGATGAGTTGTGATCGCATCTGCAATCGATCACAACTCATTGTTTGGGTACTAGAGTGTGGGCTGGTTAAATCGAGAGTAGGGGCTGAGAAGTTTCTTTCTCAGCGTATCTGGAAGGCAGACATAACTAGTTCCTATTGAAATGGAGAAAGGATAAACAGCATGATCGCTACCATGGTCACCATTTGCAGGAAGTGCTACGAAGTGGAGGTCATTTACAAGTGAACAAGAAGACAACAGTCGGGGATAGCAGCGCCCCGACCATCGCCTTTGAGGCCGCATTACGTGCCCGGTTCCTCTGGGCGGACAGAGAGTACACCGTCGGGGACTGCGATCTCTCGATACTACGAGCGTTTCTCAGTTCCCATCTCGAACACCGCCACTACATGCTTGAAGAAGTGATGTCGTGTCTTGCTGACGGTGATGACGACTTGGCACGATGGTCGGCGGTCGAGATGGCATTGTCGGTTTCATCGGCCACGATCCCCTTCCTCCTAGTGGAAGGGGCACCTTAGTAAAAGCAAGTGTTAGAACAGAAAGGAAATTAACCACATGATCGCTACCATTGATACCACTATGACCATACCCGAAGAAGAACAGGAAGAACAGGCCCAGCGTTCCCACCTGGCGCGTGTCATCGCGGACCAGCTGGGTGAGACTGAGCCAGAACCCTGCTATACCATACGCCTGGCATTGCTCTTACTGGGCCGTGTACGAGTGCAGGCGCTTGTTGACAAGGCACTCGGGGTAGAAGCAACGGGAGGCATGGCTACCCTCGATGGACAGAGACGCCGTACGCCTGGTGGGGTCTTCTTTCACCTTATGAGGAAAGCCTGCAACAAAGAGCAGAGAGAACAACTCTTTGCTGTTGATGGTGACACGGGAAAACCTACACGTAAAAAGTATACAAAGCGGAAGCCTGTAAAGCGCAAATAACGCGACACGCGAAAAATCGCCCGTTTGCGCGGGCGAAAGGAAAGGATTGAAATATGCATAGCACAAATCCCCCCGCGGGAAATAATACCACAATGGGCAGTCAAAGAACCATCTCCACAAAAAGAACCCTACCAGAACCCTACCAGCGCCTGTTCATAAAAAAACTGGAGACTGGCAGTTACCAGGTTCGTATGTGGAGCCCTGGCGCTCGTGGTAGCAACATTAAGCGTATCATCCATCATTATGGCACCCATCCTACCTACTGGTTGGCAATGGAAGAGAAAGACAGGCGACACCATGAGCTTTTCAAGGAATATATGAGAGGGTTGTGAGTATTCTCTGACAGAAGGACAGCCATTTGTCAGGATGCATGGTATGCAGTAGGATAGGAGAGAGAACAGGGCTTGCAGTGATGCAAGCACTCATTCTCTCTCTCACTACAAGAAACGGCAGGAATCGCTTCTCACAGCGTTATCCTGGCCTATGCGATTTTGGAGGGATACTATGACGATTGATTGGGAACTCATCAAAAAAGACTACGAGCAAGGCTTTTCTTTGCGTACGCTCTCTGCCAAATTTGGCGTAGGCAAGAGCACGATTCACGATCGTTCTGTTGCTGATGAGTGGACACGGCCATCTGTAGTCCGGACGCTGGAACCGGACAGCTATCGGACAGCTATCGGACACCGGACACCCGCGGTTGCTGAGCAACCGCCCGACGTCGTAACCGTCTCATTGGCCAGGGCAATGGTTGCTCAACTCGCCACTATTGCAAAAGTGCCTCTTGACTTGAAAGAGCAGACGATGTTCGCTCAAGCATTGAATCAGTACAATAAAATCATGGTGACAGCTCCCACTCCTGAACAAAATCTGCCCAACGGAGTAGATTGGTCTATCTTCACGCAGGATGAACTTTCAATATTGCAACCCATCTTTGCCCAGGCAGAAGAACGAGCACAAGAAAAAAGAAAGCAGGCAGTACATGATGCAATCAGAAGAGCTTGAGATGAAAGCACGCGTCACTTTATGCGCTTATTTGCTCGAGCAAATAAATGAGCGAAACCGAAATAACCTGACAGACGCGGTGAAGGTCGGCTTCATCTTGCGTCAGGCAAGTACGACTCAGCCAGAATTCGAGAAATGGGCGCAAGATAACTTTCATTTGACATTAGAAGAGGCTCATCATTTCATGCGCGTATCGATGCAATTTGAGGAAGGGCTCCTATCGCAAACAAAGATTTCTGAATGGTTGCAATGAATGGTATACTAGATACTGATGATATTGCCATGTCCTTTTTATCGCAGTGATGAGCGTACGGAGCGCGGATTTCTACCTCTGTGCAACGCTCATCACGACAACTGAATAGAGCCTACAACTAAATACGAGCACATGATTGTATACCTGGCGTGACCGGCCACGCGGATTTCTACCACTGCACAACACGCCGAGCACAACGCACCGCGAAGGCGCGGATTTCTACCCTTTGCGTGATTGAACGTTTGTTCACTTCAAACACACCACGAAAGGGTAGATTTTTATGGGAATACAGGAAATTAGCGCAACCATTGATCAAGTTCAGACGTTGCGACACACCATGAATTCGCAATTGGATGAATTCTACAAAAACGGGATGCCTGCTGATGTTCGCGCGAATCTCGATACGCTCAATAGCGATATCACGGGCAGCATTTCAAAATATAATGGCCTGATTGCTGAGCAGAAAGAACTGGCATTAGCCAGGCAGCGTCCTGGCTACGCGGGCAATTATGCGTACGGTGGCCACAAAGCCGAGTCAACTCGGGCCATTGAGAAATGGATACGGAAACAAGGCGATATCCTTGCCTTGACGCCTGAGGAGCGTAAGCTCATCGATTTCAATCAGATGAACTTTGGCCCGGATTCGCCGATGACGCACGAGCAGAAAGTCATGACGAGCGCAGCAGCCGATTTAGGCGGGTTCTTTGCTGGGACTGACTTGTCAGACAAGTTCGTTCAGAAGCTCTTCTTGATCAGTCCAGTGCGCTCTCTTGCCGATACACAAATCATTGGCGGGGAAAAGCTTTTGATCCCGAGTGAGGGTGCAACGGACACCAACATATTCTGGTCAGATGAGCAAACGGGCTTCGTAGCATCACCAGATCCTAATCTGGGCATGATCGAAATTTATGCGCGTGAATTAAACGGCTATCTCAAATTGTCCAGACAGAACCTGGAAGATTCAGTTTTTGATATCGAGGGCTACATCCTGAAGCGTTTGACGCGTCAATTTGCGCAGAAGGAAGGCGCGGCTTTCTTGACTGGCGATGGTGTAGCCAGACCGGAAGGCATCCTTACCTCAGTAGCGTCGGGTGTCATCACGCAGGTCATTAACAATTCCAGCGCGGGCGTCATCAAAGCGCCAGATATCATCAACCTCATGCATGCCACAAAAAGCGGCTACCGTCCGACTGGGACCTGGATGATGTCCAATAACACCATTGGAGCATTACGGCTCTTTACTGATACTCAAGCGCGGCCCTTATGGACGATGTTTGGTGATGTGTTCCGTGAAACGCTGTTTGGCCGGCCAATTGTCGAGATGCCTGACATGGTGAATCCGAGCTCATATCCTGCAGGCGTTCCCACCTACACCGTGGGTGGCTATCCCGTGATCTTCGGAGACATCAATCAGGGCTATCAGATTGTCGATCGTGTCGGGCTGACGTTCCAGACGCTCAAAGAACTGTACGCCATTCAGAATCAGGTAGCCTATCTCGCGCGTATGCGCGTCGGCGGGAAAGTGGTTCTGCCCGAGGCTATTGCAGTACTAAAGATAAACAGCTAGTTAATAAAAAGAGATGCTACGCTTTCGGGTGTAGCATCTCTTCTTCACGGGCCTGGATGGCAGGTTGTACAGGCGGTGTGTAGGTAGATGCTATAGGACGTTGTGCAGATTGCTGTGATACTACCTCTTGCTTAGCCTCTCGGATAGCGGGTACGGTAGGTTCAATCTGTCCTGACTCTACCATTTCGATAACTACGTCAGGTGTTGAAGGTGCTGCCAATTCATAGAGGACTGACGGAGGCAAAAACACCAATTTGGTGTTTTTATCGCCAAATTTCTTAGCTACCTGCATAAAACGAAGTGAAGCAGTATAGGACATCTCGAACTCTGCTTGTATCCAATTTTGAAATTGCCCATGCCCTAAGTGCGCTTTCACGGCTATTAAGTCCTGTCCTATCGCTATCACATCCTCAGCAGTACGCTTTAGTCGTGCATGAATGTTCTGTGCTTTCTCCTGCACAAATGTGCGTGTATCGGTATCTAATACGTCATACTCAAACAGTGCTCTATCTAACATGCTTACATTTCCTCAATCAAACTATATTTATTTCCTTGCCTACCCTTCACTTCCTCTACAACGCCGTCCCTGGCAAGAGAGGAAAAGAAGAAGCTAATCAGGAACGCTTTCTATGAGCTCGGAGACATCGACACCTAACACGCCTGCCAGCTTACTCAGCGTTTCTGTTGTCACCACACTCATAGGGTTGCGGTAGATCCTGCGGACCGTATTGATATCCACGCCAGAACGCATAGACAGCTTACGCTGGCTTATGCCCTTGCTCTGGGCTATCTCTTTCACCTTCAAACGAACTGCCATACAGTACCCTTTTCTCGTGTAGACATATGTACAAAAGAGTGTATCAAGGTAGATGGCTTGACAATAGCTCACTTGTAATCATATCGTTTCTCTGTGGGTGGTTTATTGGCCACCTACCCGATAGAGATCTCTATCGGCAGAAGAGAGCAGGAAGGACAGCAGAAAGAGATGGCAGATCGCCTGTACACGATTGAAGGGAACCCACAGGGAGGAACCACGTTTAGTATTTTTGATTTTGAGGAACGCCAGGTACGACGTGTAGCAGAAAATCCACATCCTGATGGAAGCAACACATTGCCACCATTCTATGTGGACAAAATAACATTTGATGCGGTTGTTGGGCAGATTCAGCGGTTAGACGAAATCAATCCGCAACGCGCCAGAACATCCTTCTGAAAGCGCCGTAAGGAAAGCGTCACAAAAATGACGGTATTGGAGGGAGAGCGTTTTTTGTCAGAAGAGTTTATTTCAGAGAAAGAAGCGGCCCAGTTTCTGGGCGTCAATCCCCGGACAGTGGGAAGATGGGCTGATCAAGGCAGACTCACCAGGTACAAGCAATTCGGATTGAGGGTACTCTACAAGCGTGATGAGATCGAAAACTTTGCAAAGCCTATCCCTGATATACAGCCGATCCCTGATGAGACGCAACCAAAGAAACTGACAAAGCGCGCATGGTTGTAACGTTTATCTGAATGGACACATACAGCAAGGGACACAGTGCGATATTCGCAGGAGTTCCCTTGCTTTTTTTGCGCTTCTCATCATTTTTATCCACAATTCATAACTTTTCCTTATGAATTGTGGATAAATCATCACGATTGTGTATAAGTCTCTCAGAATCTGGTATACTTAGCTTGACGACATGACATATATTCATCATTTCAAGCGGACAACAGAAAAGCGTAGGGTGTATACTTTTCTTCCTGCTCGCTCATTGATTGCTTCCCTTTCCTTTCGCTTTCTTGTACTCAGCGACGTACTCATTGGATGCATTGTCCTTTATCGCCTTCTGAAGCGATTCCTGCAACTCACCGGCGGAGAGGACTCCCTGCTTTGCCATAGTTCCATCTATCGAGCCCACGAGCCCATGATGCACTTTATCAAGTTTCTCAAAGAACTTGTCTTTCATGGGTGTTCTCCTTTCTCCTATTGATCACTCAGATAGCGATGATGAATCCACAACATCGCCAACGTAAGCACAGCTATAACCCACACGAAAATGATAGCGTCCATGAATGCCTCCCACTCCCCCGGTGTTCGAGAGAGCACTTTGCTGATTTTGCGCTGGCCGGTCAGTCAGCCACTTTTTGAGCTCAGCCAGCCACTCAGTCAGCCACTTTTCACGCAATTTCCAGCCAGATCAACCAGAGTTCAGCCACGATTTTTTTTGATAATTTCCGAGACACGATACCGAGTCAGATTTGTTTTCTCAGCTATATCGCGTTGCGAGTTGCCGATATCGTAGAGCTCTAACACGGTATCATCATCGCTTGTTTGCTGCTCTTTCTGCGCTTTAGGGGCCGCTATCTCTTTCACCGTCACATTTGGCAGTTGTACTTTCGCTCTCTCATGTATTGCCGAAAGATGCGCAAACGTTCCGTCCGCGTTGTGGTACACCACAACGTCTCCTGCCACCAGCAGCCTACGGCGATTGATCCACAGGGCAATGCGTGACCAGGTGAAGAACAAAATGAGCACCGCAAGGCAAAAGAGCATCACACCCACGACGACGACGGCCATTTTGCCGATGATCGGGAAATACGGTATGATCGATGTGATCACGATGATGCAAAAGCCCGTGGCAAGCACTACGACGACAGCGATAGATGTGAGAAAGAGTTTTTGCATCAGACATCACCTGATCCTGATCCTGATTCTGAGAAACGTGGAGACCAGGCATCACTACTCCATGTGATGCTCTGGCCTGCCAGGCAGACATCGTAGTAGGCCTGCTGTCCTTCATTGTTCATCACTACGACCACCCCCATACTTGTCGCTTTGTGTTCCTGCATGGCAAGGATAGTCGCTGCCCGGGTGTCTCTTGCCTGCACTGGTATCGTTGCTATGGGTAGTGGCGAAAGCGTGCTCTGCCAGAGTGCTACCCGATAGGTGTTCATAGCGTTTTCCCTTTCTCTATTGATGAGCTTACTGTACCCGATTGCTGCACCTTACCGGGTGCATACATAGGGAACATTTGGACAACATGAACGGTTATGGATGCTCAAAAGAGTATCATTCTGAGTCTTGAGCAAGGGGAGAGCAGTCTTATCCAAACTGCTTCAAATTGGCAACCCTCTGATCACCCTATCACCTGGGGGCGCACGGCACAGGCAAGGCGGACACGGCACACGCAAGGCATGCCGCTACGGGACTTTTTTTATACGTGTTACCTTTTCAACCTTTCTCTCGTGTAACCTGAAGGGTAAGCTTTCTTCGCGAACTTTTATTGAGGTCGCTCCACAAGTAGGTTTGAGAAATGTTTTGATGAAGAAACAACGTTTT
>WNFX01009435.1_pt1 | contig 15903 bp, 28 predicted proteins | sample 5400111 | NCBI WGS metagenome assembly WNFX01 (sample SAMN13153363, study PRJNA577476) | soil metagenome | isolation source: 40 cm soil or saprolite under grassland replicate 1 | place: USA:California | collected 2016-06-15 | reverse complement strand
AGCTGTGCGCGCGGGCGCGGGTCGCCCACGCGCCGGAGCTCACCGACGAGACCGAGGAGGCGTGAGCGATGCCTGATCCCAACCCCGTCCCGGTTCCCAGCCGCTCCAGCCACATCGACAGCGCCGGCGAGCGGGTGGTGTGGACGATGGACCGCGACACCGCCACCCACCTCGCCGCGCTACTGGCCGAGCTTGGCTACACCGGCTGGGCCCGCGAGGCCGAGCAGCTCGGCTACGCGGTCGCACGGGCGGCGCCGCTCCAGCCTGGCGACTGGGTCCAGTTCGATGCGGTGCCGCGCAGACGTAACGGCGTCGTCGAGCGGCAGGGCCCGGATGGGCGCTGGTGGGTGCGGTGGGACGACGCCTCCCATGCGGCGCCCTATTCGCGTGGATGGCTCCGCCGCATCTTCGCCCACGAGGAGGACGACGGGAGCGGAGGTGTCGATGATGGCTGAGCAGCCATTGCCAGGCAGCAATTTGCAGGAGAGAGCCATGCCGAGACCGTGTTACGGTGGACCGGAAGAAGGTGTTACGTCGACCAGTCCGGGAGCGGCCATGCCACGCGGACCAGCCCGCGCCAAAGCGATCGAGGAATACGACGCCAGGGCCGCAATCGAAGCGGAGGCCTTGGCGGCGGCACGAGAGAGCTACGCCGAGCTCGAACCCGCAGCGCTTGACGCTCGCCGCGCCGGGCGGACCCGCGACTTCCGGGTGGCGTATGTGGCGGCGGGGGAGAACTGGTCGAAGGTTGGCGCGGGGGTTGGCGTGTCGCGGGAGTGGGCCCGCCGGCTCGGCGGCGCCGACGATGCCGACTTCGACATGGCCATCAAGGAGATCCGCCGGCAGGTGCAGCGGCAGGTCCAGGGGCAGCTCCAGGTCGGCGGCGAGACCCGCGCCGGAGTAGGGTCCAAGCGGACGACCGGTCATGCCCGGTCCCGCACGCCGGACATGAGCCCCCGAGCGTGACGGAGCACGAGCACGACATGCGCGCAGCCACGGCCACCACCCCGGCCATGACGGCAGGCCACCCCCGAGGCCCCCGGTCGGGCGGCGCGCGGTCAGCGGCAGCGCCGGAGATTGCCGGGCGGGACGGCAGACGACAGAGCAGCCGCGCCGGACGGTCCACACCTTTGGGCGCTGGCGCCGTCAGGACGTCGTCCCGCCCGGCAACTCAGAGTGTAGGCAGGTCAGCGGCCATCCCGGGGGTAGGTCTCCCGGGGTAGGTCAAGGAGCAGGCTAGGGGAGCGGCTGGTAGAACTCCGCCGCGTAGCTGGCCAGCTCCGCCATCGTCGAGAAGACCGGGACCTGGTAGCGGGCGGCGAGCGGCTCGACATGGACGTCGGCGCGTTCGTCCGGGTCGACCGGGGCGCCGTCAGCCCGGACGCACCCGGGCCCGCTGCACCCAGAGCAGGGACACCCGCCCAAGGACCCCTTCCCGACCGGCATGCCGAACATCCACGCGCCGTCGCCGGAGACCAGCCCTGCCGCGACCGGGGCCTCCTCGGCCCGGTAGTGGCGGGCCGGCCGCGCGGCGGGCCCGAACTGCCGGCCGGGGCGGAGCAGCGCCAGCACCCGCGCGTGGCTGGCCCGCCACCCGTTGGTGGCCTCCTCGACAGTGCCGCTCAATCCGACCAGCCCGACGATCCGGCACCAGCACGCCCCCCGCTGGCTGCGGCTCCCCGCCGTCGGGCAGAGCAGTGGGAGGTGGTGGTCGGGATGCTTGACGGCCCACAGCCCGCAGCCGCAGCCCGGCGCCGGCGGGGAGGGATGCTCGGACACGACGCTGACCGGCTCGGCATCGTCAGCGCCGGTCGACGACACGGCGAGCGTGTATGTGTATGGGGCTCGGGTGCATCGGGCGGCGTTGCGGCCGGGCTGCCAGTCGCACTCCGGCGAGTCGGTCCCGGCCAGGCCGACCAGGACATGGTCGACTTCCGGGTAGGTCTCGATCTGGCCGCGCAGCTCGACCGGCGGCCAGTCCGGCCAGTCGGGCATCCCGGCGGCGAACCAGCTCTCCCGCTGGCGTTCATAGCGGGGCACGAACCGCTGCAGCGTCCGGCCGGTGGGGACCTGGCGGACCGCCCAGGTCCGGTAGCCGACCAGCATCCGCGTCGACGTGGCCGCCGGCAGCGGGGCCGGTGCTGCGGCGGCCGGTGCTGCCCCGAACACGACCGCCAACGGTCCTCCCGACTGCAGCACTTGCCGCATCCGCTGCGCTATCTGGTTGAGCTGCCCGGCAGTGATGACCCCGCCAGCAGCCGCCGTCATGATCGCGGCCACGCGGCCGTCGACTGCGCTGTCGCCGGCGTCGTCCGGGCCGTCGAGGTCCCCGCCGGCCGCCACCACGGCCTCCTCCAGCCTCAGCCGGGCCTTGTCCCGGGCTTGGCGGAGCGCTGCCTCGCGCTGCGCAGCCGAGGTTTCGAGCTGCCGCCGTTCCCACTCCCCACTCCGAGGGCGGGAACGAACCGGGGCGGTCCCAGCCCGGAACGTCCAGGTCCCCGCGGCCGGGGCGGTCCACACCGACCGGCGAGGGACCGGAAGGATGCTCATGCCGGGACCGGGACCTTCGCCGGGCCTGCTGGCGCCGGCGTGGCTGGGGCCGTGGCTGGGGCCGTGGCTGGGGCCGTGGCGGGAGCCGTGGCGGGCTCGGCCGGGACGCCGTCGGGCCAGCGCTCCGGGACGTGCATGGGCTCCTCGTCGGGGACGTCCGTGTAGCGGCGGAGCGGCTCGCCGATGTTGGCCATGTCAGGGCCTCCTCATGTCGGTGCTCGTCGGCTTGCGCTGGTAGGCGGTGATCCAGTCGTGGATACCCCACCAGTTGACCGGCCGGTGGTGGTCGATCTCCTCCCAGTCGGCGTCGAGCCGGGCGAAGAACCCGTCGTCGGCGCAGCAGCCACCAGGGCCCTCGCCGATGTAGATGAGCCGGGTGCCGGCGTAGTGGGCCAGGGCCTGGTCGGCGAACGGCGTCGCGTACGGCGGCCAGCACAGCAGCAACGTCAGGTCCGGGCCGGCGGCGGCGAGCTCCGCGCCGCCCTGCCCGACGGGGTGAAACACCGGCCGGGTCGGGTGCGCGGCGCTGTCGTGGCGGCTGCGGCGACGGTGCGGCCGATGCCAATGGTTGGCGGCCCGGTCGGGGGGCATCTCGTCGTAGGCGACCACGGTGATGCCGAGCTGGTTGAGCTGCCAGGCCCAGTACCCGGTCCCGGCGCCGAGCTCGAGGATCCCGCGGCCGCCGAGGCGGGCCTCCAGGTCGACGAGGAAGGCGAGGCTGGCCGGGTCGGGGATCGCCCAGGCGTACTTCCAGCAGAGGTCGTCGCGGGTCGGGCCGGTGTCGGGCAGCGCCGGCTGCCCGACCGGCAGCTCGAACCCGGGTGGCCAGGGGAACGCCCGCGGCTCCCAGCGGCCCTCGTACTGCAGGGTGATGTCCTCGCCGGGCAGGCGGCGGACCTGCTCCCAGTAGGGGTTGCGGGTCGGGCCGGGATCGGCGCGGAGCGCCTGGTCGGCCGGGTCTTCCTCGGCCTTGAGCGAGGAGACCAGCCCCGGCGGCAACCCGGAGATGTACGACACCCTAGCCGACCTCCCCGCGGCGGATCAGCCGGCGCCGCGGCTCGACGTCGAGCGGTCCCGGCCGGGTGGCCTGCTGGAGCGCTTGGAGGCCCGCGTCGGCGATGCTTGTCTGCGCGGCCAGCCGGGCCTTGAGGTCGGCGATCTCGGCGTTGGCGTTGCGGAGCTGCCCGGCTAGCTCGTCGATGCGGGCCTGCATGCTGGCGGCGGGTGCCGGCGGGGCCATCAGCCGCCACCGCCCGGGCTCGGGCCGCCCGGGCAGGTCGGGTCGGCGATCACGAAGACGGCGCTTTGGCCGTTGGCGGTCTGGTAGACCCGGTGGCCGTGCCCGTCGCAGACCGCGTCGACGTTATCGAAGCCGTTGGGGACCTCGAAGATCTCGTTGGTGCCGGGCTGGTTGGCGTCGGCGCCCTGGTCGTGGCGGACGACCTGGCCGCCGCGGTGGACGATCACCGGCGGCGCGTCGCCTTTGCCGCGCTGCTGCTGATAGCCGGACGTCCCGGTGCGGGAGCCGCAGCCGGCCAGCGCCAGCAGCGCGGCCAGCACGATGACCAGTCGAGTCATGGGCGATGCTCACTTTCTGGTTGTGGACGAAGCGCGCGAGGAAACCCGAAATCGCGGCGCTTGAGCTTGGCCATCCGCCCGTCCGGGTGATGCCAGACGATCCCCTCAATGCCGACGTTGGCCAGCCACGCGGCAAGGGCGTCGTAAGTTCGCTGCGGCGGGTCGGCGATCACATGGCCGCCGTGGGGCACGAGCACATGCATGGCGAATCCTTCGGGGTCGCCGTTGATCTTCGGGCCGCACAGCTCGTAGGTGCCCGGCTTGAATGGGTCACCGTAGGCGTCGGATGGGCGATGGTCGGCCGTCGGGCCGTCGGGTGTGCGGGCCTCGGCGTGCCATCTGGCGAATGCGGACTGCGTGATGGGTTCCCAGCCGACGATCCTGCCGGTCTCCTCGTCCAATTCCAGCGAGGTGAAGTTGGGTGGCGGTTTCTTGCCGGGGTTGACCTCTCGGCGGGCCCACCAGCGGCCTTGGTCGTCGAGCATGACGCAGGTCCCGTCGAACTTCCGGGTGGCGGCGCCCTCACCGGCGGCGACCCACCCGCAGGCGGGATGGAGCTGCCGGGTGACGGTCCGCAGACCGGTGGCGGGGTCGCGGAGGAAGAGGGTGGGGATCTTGTTCATGGCAGGGTCTTCATGGCAGGGTCGCGGGGGCGGCCCGCTGGCTGTAGACGCAACTGCTTTCTTGGGCGATCCAGGCGCCGCCGGCCTGGACGCAGGCGACGGCGACCCGTTCGTCCTTGGCGGCGGAGCGGCCGGAGATCCGCACGCCGACCGCCATCGCCGCCAGCACGGCGATGAGCACCACCGCGGCGACGACGGCGGTCATGGCCAGGACGAACCGGTTGTCGTCGTCGGCGACGAACCGGCGGCGGGCGCTGGCCGGCGCGGCTCCATCGGTGGTGGTGGTGGGGTTCATGTGGCTCAGGGCTCCTCTCGGTCTGCGGCCTCGGCCTTGGCGGCGCAGGACCGCCTCGGCCTCGCCACGAAAGAACAGGTCAGCGGCCCACGCTTTGAGGTAAGCGACCTGCGCGTCGACGTCGGCGAGGCCCTGGTCGTTGTCGTTCATGGCCGGGCATGGCCGGGGGGTCTCGTTCATGCGTCCTTCCTCGCTTCCAGGATCCGCGGCGGCGCCAGCGCGGCCGGCTCATCGGGGACGGTGGTCGGGCCCGGCGGGCGCGGCACCGGCACGGCCTCGACGATAATGCTTGCTTCCCGGTCGATGGTCGCCTTGCCGAAACGGCGCATGGCCCAGCTCCTGGCCAGGGAGACCTCGGTGATCTGCAGGCCGTAGGTCGCGGCCGCCAGCACGATCCCGGGTTCCAGATGCAGCGTCGGCGCCGCCGAGTTGTCGGGGAGGTAGCAGCCCTCGAACCGGAGCTCAACCCGATCGGGAACGTAGGCGTCAACCGCCATGAGGCAGGCGGCCACCGCGCCGGCGTCGTCGGGGAAGGTGAGCCGCACCGGGGTCATGCCGCCCTCGGCTCCTGGTCCTGGTCCGGGTCCTGGTCGTCTGCCGGCGCGGCGAGGGCGCGGACGGTCCGGCCGAGCGCCTCCCAGTCGGTCGCGTCCCAACGCTGCCCGCAGCCGCGGCAGACGACCAGCCCCCGGCCGGGGACCGCGACCAGGAGCCCCCCGCACACCTGCGACGGCGTCTCTCCGCCGTTCTGTGGGGCGGACGCCGGGCAGGCGTAGCCAAGCGCCACGATCCGCTCTGTGAGGCCCAGAAGCCGCCTGCAGGCCCGCAGCAGCGACGTCTCGTCGCCGTCGAGGACCTGAAGGACATGGTCGGCCCAGCCGGCGTCGTCGAGCTGCCACGCGACTCGGCCGATCCAGACCAGCGCGGCGAGCACGTGGGGGGACTGGCGGTAGCGGACGTCGGCGGGGCCGACCGCAGTCGCCGGGTTGTAGCCGAGCGCGGCCGCGCAGGCCCGCCGCAGGTCCAAGACGACGCTGTTGACCTCGCGGATCAGGTCGAGGACCTCGACGCGGGACGGGCCGGGCGGGTCGTTGCGGTTCATCGATGCGTGCTCGCGGCCGCCTTGGCCGCGGGTGGTGGCCTCGAATAGGTCGGGGTACAGGCCGGCGAGCTGCGCGGTGGCCCGTTCGATCCGCCGGGCGGCCGGGCGGAGCCGCGTCGCCGACGCCGACGTGGCCTGGTCGGTCACCAGACCGGCCTTCCGAGCGCGTGGTTGACCACCGCGAGAAGCAGCATGGCCGCAGCGACCAACACGACCAGCACGCTCACCGAGCTCAGCCCGACAAAAACGGCTATGCGGCTGAGCTGGCGCAACAGGGTCATGATCCCGGGCCGGGTTGGGCGCCGGGTTGGGCGCCGGCCTCGGCCGCGTCGAAGATGCGTTCCGCGCCGACCAGCGACATCAGCGCCGACTCTGCCAGGTCGAACGCCCGCCCGTCGTCGAAGCCAGCCCGGACGAACGCCACATACAGCTCGTGGGTGAAGGTGGCGAGGTCGTCGATCGAGGTGAGCGGCGGCAACGGGTCGACAGGGAGCGGCAGCCCGGTCGGCTGCCGGTGCGCGTGAGCCTGCAGCAACCCCGCCAGGTGGTCGGCCGGGCCCAGAAACCGCGCGGCGGGCGGGGGAGTGGCGTCGGGCTGGTCGGGCGGTGGCGTCATGCGCTGGCCTTCTCTCGGTCTGCGGCCTCGGGCTCGGCATGCGCCAGGGCTCGGGCCGGGCGGGGTTGGAAACGGGCGGGACGGGCGGGACGGGCGCGGGCCGCTCTGGCGCGGACCTCGTCCAGGCAGACCAGCCGCTCCGGCTGCCCGGTCGGCGCGGTCCCCGGACGGGAGTCGATCTGGCGGTCGCGCGCCCACAGGTGGATCGCCTCGCGGCTGATGCCCACCGCAGCGGCGACCAGCCGGACGCTCACCCACGCCCGCGCGTCGACGTGGACAGCCGGGGCCGGCTGGCCGGGCTGCCAGCCGGCCAGCAGCAGCAGCGCCCGTTCCAGGTCGGTGGTGCCACCCCAGATCCCCACCGTCGGCGCCCCATCGGCCAGCGGCCGCATCCCGATGGCCAGGCACGGCCCGCGGACCGGGCAGGCGGCGCAGACCGCCAGCGCGGCCCACGGCCGCGGCGTACGCCAGTCACCGGCGAGGGGTTGGGTGGCGTCGGTGGGCGTCGGGAACCAAGCGTCCGGGTCGAGGGCGCCCTTACAGGCGGCGGCGTGCCGCCAGGATGCCCGCCCGGATGCCCGCCCGGGCAGGCGGAGACCCACGCTGTGGGGCAAATGGGAAGTACACGATCCTCGCAGGTGATAGACGGTCCACGAGGCTAGTGTCCCACGGTCGCAGCGGCGCTCATACATGGCCCGCAGCAGCCCAGCCGGGCTAGTCGCCAGGGCTAGTCGATGAGCATCCGCATCGGCCATGCCTGGACCTCGGCCGACGGCGGGCTGGCCTGCTGGAGATCCCGCTGGAACTCGGTCAGGTCGGCGTCACGTTCGGCGGTGATCCGGGTGATGAACGCGACCACCGGGACGCCGCTTGCGGTGTGGCCTTCCCAGACCCGGGCGGGCACGGTCGCGCCGTCGTGTTCCAGCTCGACGATCTTGGTGGTGGTGTGCAGGGTGACGTCCATCGGCGTGGCTCCTGGAGGACGGGGCTGGGGCGTGGCCGCCGGATCATCTCATCCCCACAGGGCAGCGCTCACAGGGCGAAGCTCACACGGGCAGGCTCTCGGGTCTCTAGGGGTTGACGTACTCACCGCTGGGATCGCCACCGGGCCGGCGCCGGCCGGTCGTGGGATGGCGCATCCACCCATCCGGGTCGCCCTGGCCGTCCCAGACGTCCATAGCCGCGACCGCGACCGCAGGATCGTCGTATCACCAGCCATCCCGGTACCAGGTGTGCGCGGCGTCGTCGGAGACGATGAGGCGGGCACGGTCGAAGGTGAGCGACATGACGCACAGGTGCCGCCCGTCGGGCAGGTCCCGGTGGGCGAAGTAGCCGTCATCAGCAACCATCATCACGCCGCCGCCTTCCCGGTGGGGAATGCCTCTGACCAGGGCAAACACGGACCAGGTTAACATAATCACTATTATGGGGATGTAGCGGGGGAGTCGGACAGCTCAGTGGAAGTCCACGTCCTCGCCGGCCATCGCCGCCTTGCGGAGCCCGTCGATGAACCGCTGCGTCACCTCCCGCATCGACCAGATGTGGCCGCCGCTCTGGCTCTCGTCCAGCTTCGGGAGAAGCTGCTCCAGCCGGGTGGCGAGCGGTGCGCCCTCCTTGGGGTGGATGACGCCATCGCAGTCAGAATGGACGATCAGGTACAGCAGCGGGTCATCACCTGGCGGGTGGTCCCACTCGCCGTGGTAGTTCTTCTGCTCGAAGGCGTCCCAGTCGATGTCCACGTCGTCGTGCAGCCAGCCGCCCTCGGTGCTCCGGCTGACCGTGTAGCCCGCCGCGATGGCGACCGCGTTGCGCCAGCGGCTGAACGCCGAGTAGGCGCCGTGCCAGCAGTCATGCGAAGTATCAAGGCCCAAGAGATGCTCCTAGGTCGGCGGTTGGAAGGGCCGTTGGCCGTTGACGGTGAACTCCATCGAGCCGTCGCAGGCGGAGCAAAGATCGCGGCCGCCTTCGCGGCGGTAGCCCTCGTCTCGGGCGAGGGTCGCCGCAGCTATCGCACACGACGTAGGACAGGTGCCGGATCATGCGGGCTCCTGGAGTTCGGCAATCAGCCGGTCGAGGAACGCGAGCGCGTCGTCGCCCCACAGCGCTCCGGCCCGCGCCCGGTCGAGGACCTGGCGGTAGGCGTCGACCTTGCCGGGCCCGGAGGCGGTGAGCAGGTCGGCGTAGGTCTCGACATCGACCAGCGGCCCGCCAGCGTCGTCGGGGCGTTCGTAGAGGTTGAAGCCATGCAGGTAGCGGATCGGCGCCCGGGTCGCGAACGGGATCACGCCGAGCGAGATGTTGCCGCGGGTGGCCTGGAGCCGCACGTACCCGAGCTGGAACCGCAGCGACGCGACCGTGCCAGGCCGCCACCGCAGCGCCCCTTCGGTGACGATGAACTCGAAGCTCCTCGGGCTGTCCAGCAGGGCCTGGTTGCGGAGCCGCCCGGCCACATACTCGGCGACCTGGTCGTCACCGACGTCGGGGTCCCAGACCCGCAGCGCGTCGGCGGCGTATTCGGCGGTCTGCAGCAGCCCGGGGACCATCGTCGGCTGGAAGCTGGAGAGCGCCGTCGAGGCGTGGAGCACCTCGCCGACGGCGGCCTGCCCTGGCCCGTAGCCGGCCCGGAACAGCAGCCGCCAGTCCCGCAGCTCCGCGGCGGCCCGGTCGGCGAGGTCGGCCAGTTCCTGTGCGGTGCGGTCGCCGCCGTCGACCACGCCCAGCCAGGCCTCGATGTCGTCAGCGGATGGGATGGTGGTGGCGGTCTCGATGCGGGAGACCTTCGCCTGGGTCCAGCCGAGCCGGCGGGCGAGTTCCCGGCCGGAGATGCCGCCGCCGGTCCGGAGGTCCCGCAGCGCCGCGGCGAGCGCCCGGCGCTGCGGGGTGGGCTCCGGACCGGCGGCCATCCTCAGCGCGACCCTGACGCGGCGGCGGCGGCGGCGGTGGCGGCCAACCCGGTGAGGTAGTCGGCGACCGGGACGCCGGCGGCGGCCACGAGGCCGCGGACGCCGCGGTAGTAGCTGACCGGCAGCTCGCCACGCACCGCGCCGAGCCAGGCCCCATCGGGGCCGTAGCGGCACTCGGCGACGTCCTGGTCGTCGAACAGCCAGAACTCCGGCCCGAGGGCGGCCACGATCCACGGTGCCCGGGACGTGTCGCAGACCCTGATGTCCTCCCCGGCCGGGCCGGTCTGCTGCTCGTAGACGGCAAGCTCCCACCGCAGGTAGTCGGTCAGCGGCGGGGTGACGACGTGGACCCGCTGGAGCGTCCGGCCGTCGGCGGTCCAGGCCCGGACCTGGCCGAGCCACGCTTGGCCTTCCGGGCCCGGCTCGGGGAGCGCGCCGGTACGCAGCCAGTGCCGGAATGAGTCCTCCTGCTCGCCCTCGACCAGGTAGCGGTCCAGCCGCTCCAGCCGGAAGGCGGAGCGCTGGAACGAGCTGAACGCTTCCTTGAGGTTGAACGGCTCGCTCATCGGGTGGCCGCCTCCCCCTCCAGCTTCAGGCGGTGGGCGGCCTCCAGGAGCATGGCGCGGGGGACGCGGCCGAGCAGCTCGCCGTCCGGTAGCGGCCCGACCGCGGCGGCGTGGGCGGGGTCGACATCGGTGTAGGCGCGGATGATCAGGTCTCCCCCGCCAGTGTCGTAGACCGCCGGGCAGTCGCCGTACGGGCAGTCGGTGATCCTCTTGACCGGCCGGCTGGGCGCGGTCGTGCACGAGGGCGTGGATGTGGCTGATGCGGGCGTGGTGGGCATGGGCTGCGGACCTCCTGCTCCCCCCTGGGCGTGACGCGCGTGACGCGCCGTGTCGCGCGTCCGCACGAGCATCATCCGGCAGGGTGCAGGGCAGGTCAACGGTGCCTCCGAGCAGGACCGTCCGGGGATCTCCCGACGGGCCGCTTCCCTCCAGTATGACACGGACTCTTGACAATGACACGCGAGTCATGCGTATCATTCTGGTGCTCGGATCGCATGCCCTCCTTGGAGGCCGGTGCGGCCGGTCGCCGTACCGGCTGGCCGCACCGGCCGTCTCATCCCACGGCCCACGAACGGAGGGTCTTGCCATGCCCATGCCCGGACCGGTACCCGAACCCCGCATCGCCGGATTCGGCGCCGCCAAGGTCGCCCGCTACGCGGACGGCACCTGCGCGTTCTGGTGCACCAACGGCCACTGCCAGGCGTTCTGGCACCGCCGGACGGGCTGGCGCGACGCCAAGCGCGCCGCCCGGGCGCACCGCTGCGGGCGGCCCGTCGCCGAGCTGACCGCGATCGGCTACGCCACCACCGATTTCTGATGCCTGGCCTGCCTGCCTGGGACCTGGCCGCCTGCGCCAGGCCGGGCGTCGACCCGGCTTGGTTCACCGACGCGGAGGACGCCGCCGAGGCCGACACCTACATCGGCCTGGCCAAGCGGGTCTGCCGCACCTGCCCGATCGAGCTGGACTGCCGCGCCTGGGCGGTGGCGACCAGCCAGCCCGGCATCTATGGCGGCCGGACCGAGTCCGAGCGTCTCGGCCGCCGGCGCCGACGCCGGCGCCCCAGCCCCAGCCCCAGCCCCAGCCCCGACCTTCAGGAGGCCTCCTGACATGGACGGCATCACCGGCATCGCCATCACCCGGTTCCGCCACCTCCCCCCCGTCGGCCAGGCGATCATCATCTTCTCAGCCGTCGGGGTCTTCGCCATCGTCGCGCTCACCCTCAGCGCAAGCTACAACGCCGTGTACCGGCTGGTCGGCATGCTCGGCCTCTACGGCACCGCCATGACCCGGGTGATCCCCGTCGTGTTCGACACCGGGCTCCTGGTCGCCGAGTGCGCCGCGATCCTCGGCGGGATCTTCCGCGCGATCGCCAAGACGACACCGGGAATCGACCACACCGAGATCCGGGTGTGGTGGCCGTGGGCGCTGACCTTCGCCTGCGGCGGCGCGACCATCGGCTTCAACGTCTGGCACGCTTGGCTGCTGCCGCACGCCCCGCACGACCCGCTGGTGTACGCGCGGATGGCGTTCGCGGGGTTCGTCCCGGCGCTGATGATGCTCGCGTTCCAGGTGCTGCTCGCGATCGTGAAGTGGACGATGCTGCACCTCGGACGGCCGCTGCAGAGCGGCGCCGTGGTGGCACCGCTCTCCCCCGCCGTAGCGGCCGCCGCGGCGGGGGACGCGGAATTGCAAAGCCCCAGGTGGGCACGTGCTCAAGTCGGTCAAAGTGGACCGGCGCGGGGGACGTTGAAGGAACGGGTCCAGCAGCACCTCCGCGAACTCGACGCGGGAGAGGTCCAGGCCCTCGCCGCGCAGGGCTCGCGCACCGCTGCCGCGCGGGTCACCGCGGCGCTCGCCGAGCAGGGCGTGAACGTTTCCCACCGGCACGTGCAGAACATCGTGACGGACTGGTTCGGTGACGCGTTCCCCCGCACTTCCCGCAAGCGCCGCACCCGCACCACGCGGACGCGGCGGGGGAGGTGACGGGGGATGCTGAAATTCCTCCTCCGGCTGTACATCCTGGCCGCCACCGTCACCCTCGCCGTGGCGCTCCACCGTGGCGGCATGCACCTGGCTGTGCGCAGCCTTGGCATCGGGCTGGCGCTCATCATGCTGGTGTCGGCCTCCCAGTTCCTGTTCAGGCTGGTGTTCGCCGCCGTGGACTGGTGGTGCTGGCGGCGTGCCAGCCGGGCTGAGGCCGGCCAGCAGACCGGCCTCATGCGGCTGGGTGGTGGGCGCTGATGGCGATCACCCGCTACCGGCCCGGCCGTCCGTTGCCTGCCGCCAACTGGCCACCGATGACCGACCGCAGCCGTGGGGGAGCACGGCGTGGCAGGGGCAGGGGGCGAGGCGCCTGGCTGATCACGCTCCTCGCCGGCTTCGGGGTGGCGGTCGGCTGGGTAGAGGAGGGCGACCCGGGCCCTGGCCTATCGCTGTCGGACCGGGGCCTGTTGGTGGTCGCGCTGGCGGCGGTCGTGGCGTTGGTGCTGGCGGCCCACCACAGCGGCGGTGCCAAGCATCTGCTGCGGACGGTGGCCGAGTTCGCTGTCGTCGCGGTGCTCGCCGTGCTGCTCGCAACCGGCACCACGGCCGCACCACCAGCCGCCAAGCCCACGCACGGGACCGCGCACGGGACCGCGACGGCGCAGCCCTCGCCCGTCGACCAGGCGCGAGCGTGGCTGACCGCGCAGTGGCACCGGTTCGAGCAGGCCGATAAGCCCGCCGCGAAGAAGCACCCGGCCAAGTGATCCGTCACGGTTTCAGCAAGGCGGTATTCGCTACCGCCTTGCTGGTGGCGTTCCACCCGAGCCCCGGCGGCCTGCCGGCCCGGCATCACGCGCACCGCCAGCGGTCGGCGCAGACGGCCGAGGCCCCGGCGCGGCAGCTCCCACCCACCGCGACCGGCATCACCGACATCCCCCCGGCCTACCTCGCCCTGTACCGGAGTTCGGTGGGGCAGTGCCCGGGGATGCCGTGGCAGCTGCTGGCCGGGGTCGGCCGCCAGGAGACCAGCCACGGCCGCTCGCCCCTCCCGGGGGTCCACTCGGGGCTGAACAGCTACGTCGGCACTGACGGCCGGGTGCATCACTGCTGCGGCGGCCCGATGCAGTTCAAGCTCACCGCCCCGTCGACGTGGGCGGTCTATGGCCGGGGCGGCAACCCCTACGACCCGCGCGACGCGGTCCCCGCGGCGGCGCGGAAGCTCTGCGCGGACGGCGCCAACCGTCCCGGCGGCTCTCTCGCGCAGGCCGCCGCCCTCTACTTCGGCGGGGGACTGCGCGACCCCGCCAGCTACCGCTACGCCATGAGCGTGCTCGGCTGGGCACGCTCCTACGGCCTGAAGGAGGCCTGAATGCTCCACGGCACCGACCCTGGCGCCAACCTGCTCGCCGCCGTCGCCATCATCGGCGCGGCCGCGGTGCTCCTGCGCGACCCGCACGGCTGGCGCAGCCTTACCAAGCGCGTCGACGCGCTCAGCGACAACGACGCGCACGTGCTGTACCAGCGGCTGTACCGCCGGTTCCAGCAGACGCTCGACCGCGCCGCATGACCTGACGCTAGTCGACGTTCCTCCGAAACCAGCGCCCGGCGATGCTGCTTGATCGCCGGGCGCTGGTGCGCCAGCTACCCAGGTTGGCTGAGCGCGTCGGCGGCGCGCAGGTCCCGGTAGCCCTCGATCAGTTCCAGCGTCCGCAGCCGCCCGAGCGCGTTGCCGAACCCGCCGCCGTCGGCCGCGTAGCCGGTCCGGTCGGCGACCTCCTGCTTGGTGAGCGTGCCGGGCCAGGCGGCCACCAGCACCCGCAGGATCAGCCCCTCTGCCTTGCCGAGCTGGCGGGCCCAGTGCTCAACGAGCGCGTGGCCGCCGCTCGGCAGCGGCGCCCAGGCGCCGCCAAGCGCGTCGATGCCCGCCGGGGTGACGCGGACCTGGTCGCCGCGCTCGACCAGCTGCGCGGACCGCAGCGCGCCCAACGCGTTCCCGAAGCCGCCGCCCTTGACGGCGTAGCCGGTCTGGAGCGCGAGCTGCCGTTTGGTCCGGCCCTCGGGATGCTGTGCCAGGACGGTCAGGATCGCCCGCTGCGCCCGCCCCAGCTTCCCCGGACCCGGACCCGGCGCTGACGCCGACGCCGGTGTGCTGGTCGGCCTTGGGCTGACGGCAGCGGCCGGACCCGGCTCGGCCGCTGGTTGCTGCCAGCGGCCGAGCGCCGCGCCGATAGCATCGCTGGCCTGCTGGATGCCCTCGGCGACCCCGAACAGCGGCGCGGCTGCCGCCTCCAGCCGGGCGACGAGCTGCTCGTCCAGCACCGGCACCTCGACCCGTTCGACGACCCGTTCGACCCGGGGTTCCGGCTGGGGCTGGGGCTGGGGCTGGCCAGCTCGCGCCGTGGCCGTGGCGAGCTTGCGTTCCAGTTCGGCGATCCGTTGGCGCAGCCGCCGAGGATCGTCGGCCTCAGCCCGCTCGACGGTCGCAGCGATCCGCTCCCGCAGCCGGCCGAGGTCCACCGCCGCGAACGCCTTCGGGCCGGTCACCCGGCCGCTGGTGACGCTCGGGGTCGCGGAGGAGTCGAACGTCTCCCGCTGGCGGATCTCGACCCGCTGGAACAAGTCGAGCCAGCCCGGCGACCAGAACCAGGCGGTCCCGACCGGCAGCGACGCCAGCGACGCCATCAGCTCGTCACGCTGGCCGTAGGCGTCGTGCTGGCGGACCCAGTCGTCGATCGCGCTGTGGTCTTGCGGGGCGATGATCCGCAGGGTGATCAGTACTTCGACCTGGGTGAGCACGTTCTTGTTAAGCACGGCGGGCCGCTGGGTGATGAGCGTCACGCCAAGCCCCCGTGCCCGGCCGCGGCGTACAAGGTCTTCGGCGGCGCCGAGCATCCGCTCCTGGCCTTTCTGTGGCCGTTGCGGCGCGAACGCGTCGGCCTCGTCGATGATGAGGTGGAGCGGGTCGCGGTTGCGGTGGTACAGCCGCTCGGCGAACTCGGTCAGAAACCGGGTCGCCTGTCCTTTGCGGAGCAGCGAAAGGTCGAGCACAGCGGGGAGCTGCTCGCTGACGAGGAGGTCAGCGAGCAGCTCCCCGGCGGTCTCCTCCAGCGGCACGTCGCCGTGCTCGCCGCCGAAGATCACGACCGGCAGCCCGGGATGCTTGCCGTCAGCGGAGGAACGCAGACCCCACCAGACCCCCACCGGGTCGATCACCGCGACCGGCAGGCCGGCCTTGAGGAGCTCCTCGGTGAGCACGGCGGCGGTGTAGGTCTTACCGACGCCGCGTTTGGCGAGGATGGCGAAGGTCTGGGTGACCGCGGAGACCGGCAGGTGCAGATTCGGGGCGAGAGTCAGCCCGTCGGCGCTGCCGGGAGCACGGTCGGGGCTGGCGGTGGTGAGGGCGCGGATGGTTCCCATGGAGGCACGTTTCCTTGTGTGGTGGGCGCCGTCTCGACGCCGACGCCGACGCGATGCTACCGCTCGTCGGCGTCGGCGTCGGCTGCTGTTCCGACGTAGACCACCCTGCCGTCCTCGACCCTGCGGCCGTAGTGGGCGAGATGTTCGGCGCAGTAGGCGTACCAGTACGGCCGGCCAGTGCGAGGGTTGGGGCCGCGGTCCATGTCAGCGACCGGCGGCTGGGTGCAGCCGCGCCGCGCGACCTTCTGCCGGCAGCGGGCATACCCGGA
>WNFX01003397.1_pt1 | contig 15903 bp, 12 predicted proteins | sample 5400111 | NCBI WGS metagenome assembly WNFX01 (sample SAMN13153363, study PRJNA577476) | soil metagenome | isolation source: 40 cm soil or saprolite under grassland replicate 1 | place: USA:California | collected 2016-06-15 | reverse complement strand
GCCACGATGCAGCACGTGGAACTCGCCGCGAATGCGATAGCGCCATGGGTCGTCCATTCCCAGGACATCGATGCGATCGAGTGGAAAGCCCAGGTGAGCACGCTCGAGCTGGCGATGCAGCACCTGCCGCTTCTGCGCGAGCTGCTCCGGATACGCGAGGTACTGCAGCTGACAGCCGCCGCATCCAGCCTTGAAATAGGGGCAGGGTGGCTCGACGCGCGCGGCCGCGGGGTCCAGCACCGTGGTGGCCTGGGCGCGCCAGAAATCTTTGCGTCGATGGGTCACCTCGGCCTCGACCGTCTCGCCGGGAATCGCTCCTTCGACGAAGACGACGCGACCGTCGACGCGCGCCACCGCCGCCCCACCATGGGCGAGCTCGCCGACCGTGAGTTCCACTACCTGATTTTCTCCCGGAGCGACGCTTCGAGCCGCTGCGGGTTGGCCCGGCCTTTGGAGATCTTCATCCCCTGGCCGATCAGGAACTTCAGGGCCCGTTCCTTTCCGGCCTTGAAGTCCGCGACGCTCTGGGCATTTTCGGTGATGACCTGGTCGGCGATGGCCTCCAACTCGGCGTCGCCGCTGATCTGGCTCGATCCCTTCAACGCGGTCAGCGCCGGCCCTGGATCTACCTCGCGGTACATGACTTCGAACGTCTCCTTCGCCATCTTGCCGCTGATGACGCCGGAGTCGATCATTTGGATGAGTTGCTGAAGGTGCGCCGGTTTGACCGACGATTGCTCGATCTCTTTTCGGTCGGCATTGAGCAGCCGGCTGAAATCGCCGAGGATCCAGTTCGCGGCCGCCTTGGCCGGCGCACCCAGCCGGACGGTCTCTTCGAAAAAGCCGGCCATCGGCTTGGACGAGGTCAGCAGCGAGGCGTCATACGCCGTAAGCCCGTACGCCGTGATGAACCGCTGCCGTCGCGCGGCCGGCAGTTCCGGCACGCCGGCGCGGATCTCCGCGACCCATTCCCGGCTGACGTCAAGTGGCGGTAGGTCCGGCTCCGGAAAGTATCGATAGTCTTCGGCGAATTCCTTGGTGCGCTGCGAGACCGTCAGCCCGCGGGCATCGTTCCAGCCGCGTGTCTCCTGGACGAGCCGGCCGCCAGCGTTGAGGACCTCGGATTGCCGCCCGATCTCATACTCGATCGCGCGGTGAATCGCCCGAAACGAGTTCATGTTCTTGATCTCGACCTTGGTGCCGAGCTCGGCCTGGCCGGCCGGCCGCAATGACACGTTGGCATCGCAGCGCAGCTGACCTGATTCCATGTCGCCGTTGTTGATGCCGAGGTACTGAAGGATCGTGCGCAGCTCAACGACGTATTGCCGCGCCTCATCGGCGCTGCGCAGGTCGGGCTCCGACACGATCTCCATCAGGGGAACGCCGGCGCGGTTGAAATCGACGAGCGAGGACTGCGCCTCCTCGATCGCGCCGGCATGGAGGAGTTTCCCTGTGTCTTCCTCGAGGTGGACGCGGGTGATGCCGCAACGGCGCGCCTCGCCCTTCACGTCGAACTCGAGGTGGCCGTTGCGACTAAAGGGCAGGTCATACTGCGAGATCTGGTAGCCCTTGGGCAGGTCGGGATAGAAGTAATTCTTGCGGTCGAACTTCGAGAATTCCGGAATGTCGCAGTTCAAAGCGAGCGCGGTCCGGATCGTGCCCTCGACTGCGCGCCGGTTGATCACGGGAAGCGAACCCGGCAGGCCGAGGCACACCGGGCAGGTGTTCGCGTTGGGGGCCGACGTCAGGTAATCCGTCGAGCACGAGCAGAACATCTTGCTCTGCGTCAGCACCTGGGCGTGGACCTCGAGGCCGACCACGACTTCGTAGCGCGTCGCGACCGCGCTCACGCCGCCGCCCGCATCAGCGGCGACTGGAGCGTGCGGAAGTCCGCGGCCGCCTCGAAAGCGTAGGCGACCTGCAACGCGATCTCTTCGCGAAAGCCGGGGGCGATCACCTGCAGGCCGATTGGCAGGCCATTCGCAAGACCGCATGGAACGGAGATGCCGCAGACATTGCCGAGGTTCGCGGGGATCGTGATGATGTCGTTCAGGTACATCGCGACCGGGTCCTGCGTCTTCGCCCCGAGCGGAAAGGCCACGGTTGGTGACGTCGCACCAACCAGCGCGTCGACGCGTTCGAAGGCGCGCTTGAAGTCATCGATGATCAGCGTACGGACCTTTTGCGCCTGCAGGTAGTAGGCGTCGTAGTAGCCCGAGCTCAGGGCATAGGTCCCGAGCGTGATCCGGCGCTTCACCTCGGGGCCGAATCCCTGCTGACGCGTCAGCATGTATTCCTCGATCAAGTTTTTCGCTCCCTCGGCCTGGTAGCCGTAGCGGACCCCGTCGTAGCGCGCGAGATTCGAGCTCGCTTCCGCCGGCGCGATAATGTAATACGCCGGCAAAGCGACGTCGCTGTGCGGCAGGCTGACTTCTTCGATCGAGGCGCCCATTTGCTCGAGGAGACGAATGGCATCGCGGATGGCCTGCTCAACGGCCGGCTCCATGCCGGCCACGAAGTATTCCTTCGGCACTCCCAGCCGCATACCCTTGACGCCGTTGCGCAAGGTCGACAGATAATCGGGCACCGGGCGTGACGAGCTCGTCGAGTCGCGTGGATCGTGACCGGCGATGGCCTGCAGCAGGATGGCGCTGTCGCCGACGTCCTTCGTCATCGGGCCGATCTGGTCGAGCGACGACGCAAACGCGATGAGGCCGTAGCGGCTGACGCGCCCGTACGTGGGCTTGAAGCCGACGATGCCCGTCAGCGCCGCCGGCTGCCGAATCGAGCCGCCCGTGTCGCTACCGAGCGCCCCGATGGCTTCCCCCGATGCCACCGCCGCCGCCGACCCACCGCTCGAGCCGCCCGGCACCCGGTCGACCGCCCACGGATTGCGCACCGGCCAGTAGCCCGAGTTCTCGTTCGAGGATCCCATGGCGAACTCGTCGCAGTTGGTCTTGCCCAGGAAGACGGCGCCCTCCGCGTCGAGCCGCTCGACCACGGTCGCGCTGTAGGGCGGCAAAAAGTCCTTCAGGATCTTCGATCCGGCGGTCGAGACGACGTCCTGTACGCAGAGGACGTCCTTCAGGGCAATTGGGATCCCGGTCAGCGGCCGGACGTCGCGCTTGGCGAGCAGGCGTTCGTCGGCCGCCTTCGCCTGGCGAAGCGCGAGCTCGCGCGTGACGACCAGGTACGCCTTCGTCTTCTCCCCGACGGCCGCGATCTGGTCGAGCACCGACTCGGTCAGCTCGACCGATGAGATCTCACGGTCGAGCAACATCTGGTGCAGCTCGCGGATCGTTTTCTGAAAGAGGTTCATTCCTGGATCGCCTTCACCTTGAAGTAGGCGTCCTCCCGGCTCGGCGCATTCCTGAGCGCCGCCTCGGCCGGAAGCGAGGGCTGTCGCTCGTCCTCCCGCATGATGTTCCGCTCTTCGAGCGGATGCGCCGTGGCTGGCACCTTCGAGGTATCGGCCCGTTTGAGGGCGTCGATCGCCGTCAGGATATGGCGGAGCTGATCTCGGTAGCGGACCACTTCTTCTGGCGTGATTCCCAGTCGCGCCAGGCGGGCGACGTGCTCGACCTCACGGGAGGAAAGCTCGGACTCGGGTTCGGGCAAGACTTATAGATTACTGCGCGTCAGGTAGTCAGCGCGCCGTTCAGGCCGGCGCGGTTTCGAAGCCACGGCCCGAGCAGCCCGGCGGCGGCCGGGCGGCTGATGTGGAAGCCCTGGATGAAGTCACAGCCGTACTCGCGCAACATGGTCTCAGTCTTCTCATCCTCCACGCCTTCCGCCACGACTTTCAGCCCGAGGTTGTGCCCGAGATCGATGGTCGAGCGCACGATCGCCGCCCCGTCGCGGTTCGTCGCCATGTCGATGACGAAGGACTTGTCGATCTTGATCTCCTGGACCGGGAGGCGCTTGAGGTGCGTCAGCGACGAGTAGCCGGTTCCGAAGTCATCGACCGAGATCTGGACACCAGTCGCGTGCAGGCGCTGGAGGGTATCCTCGGCCTCCGTGGCGATGATCGAGCTCTCGGTGATTTCGAGGCTCAGCTTCTGGGGTTCAACCTGCCACGTGCTGAGCAGTTGGGCCACGGCGTCGGGCAGCTCGTCATCGAGCAGGTTTCGTGCCGACAGATTCACCGACACCCCAACGTCAATGCCGGCTTTCGACCAGGCGTGAACCTGGCCCAGCGCCTCATTGAGCACCCAGGCCGTGAGCGGCTTGATGAGGTTGGTCTGCTCCGCAGCGGGAATGAAGTCATCGGGTGGCAACAGGCCGTGGCTAGGGTGGCCCCAGCGCACGAGCGCCTCGACCTTCCTTGGGTACCCGTCGGGGACGGAAATGATCGGCTGGTAGTGGAGGACGAGCTCAAACTGGTCGATCGCATAGCGCAATTTGCCGATCAGCGGCGGGCGCCCACCGTTGTCGCCGCCCTCCTGTTCGACCGAATAGACGCTGAAGCCACTTCGGGCGCGCTTGGCCGCATACATGGCGACGTCGGCGCGACGCGTCAGCGCGTCGGCATCTTCGGCATGTTGCGGGAAGACGGCGATCCCGATGCTCATGTTGACGGTGATGGGCTGGTCATCGATCGTGAAGGGCCTGTCGACCGCCTGCAGGATTTTCTCGGCAATCAGCACCGCCCGCGTGACATCGGTCGCGCCCCACGGCACTACGGCAAACTCGTCCCCACCGTAGCGGGCGATGGTATCCGCCTTACGCAGCACGCCCCGCATCCGCTGGCTGACCTGCTGCAACAGCCGGTCACCCGCCCCGTGGCCGAGGCTGTCGTTCACGCTCTTGAACCCATCGAGGTCCATCAGCAGCACCGCGCACGGCTTCATCTCGCGCTCTCCGGCGCGAATGGTTTCTTCGAGCCGCTCTCGGAGAAACGTGCGGTTTGGCAGGCCCGTCAGCGAATCGTGGAGTGCCCGGTACTGCAGCGCCTCGGTTTCGGCTTTGCGTTCGGAGACGTCACGCAGGCTGCCGACCACCAACCGCTGCGGTCCGAGCCAGCCGACATTGAACTCCATGGGAAACGTGCTGCCGTCTTTTCGGAGGCCGAACGTCTCGTGGCTTCCCATCTCGAAAAGACCTTGCTGAGCCCGCAGGTACGTCCGCAGCCGGGGCTTGACCTCGGGGCGGTAGGGTTCGGCGATCAGGCGGGCGAAGTCCTTGCCAATCACCTCGTCGGCCGCGTGGCCGAAGAGTCGCTCGGCCGCCGGGTTGTACGAGCGGATCACCAGACGCTCGTCGAGCGTGATGATCCCGTCGGCGACGTTGTCGAGGATGGCTCGGATCCGCTCGCCGCTTCGTCGCAAGTCCTCCTCGGCCCGGCGCCGCTCGATGAACTGGCCGATCTGGCTGCCGATGTCGGTCATCACTCGCAGCATGGCCCGGTCGAGCGAGCTGCGGTCATGGCTGTAGAGGGCGAGAACGCCGGTCACCTTCCGTCCGTTGGTGACAGCGAAGGCGAACTTGGCGTGCAGACCGGCCCGGCTCGCCGCCGAGGCGCGCGGCGAATCCCCGGCCGCGACATCGTCGATGGACGCGGCGCGGCCCGTCCGCCAGACTCGTCCCAGGAGACCCTCCCCCCGAGCGTAGGTCAGTGCCTGGCTGGCTTCCAGGAACGCATCGAAGTCCTTCGAGGGCCGATGCCAGCCACACTCCCAACGCAGCACATTGGCATCCTTGTCCACCCGCCAGAACTCGCCCGCGGCCCAGCCGAGGGACTCGCAAATGCCGCGGAGTACCTGGGGGGCTGCCTCGGACCACGTCGCCGCGCTGGCCAGTGGCCGCGTCACGGCGAACTGAACTCCTCGAAGGCGCTCGGCCATCCGCCGCTGACTGATGTCGTTGATGAACGCGACAAAGTCGACGCCAGACGCGGAGCGCGACGTCGGGGAAACGGAGACCTCGACCGGAAACTCACGGCCGTCGCGGTGCAGGCCGGCCAGCTCGACGGTGTTGCCGATCAGCCGGCCCTCACCGGTCTCGATGAAGCGGGCCAAACCTCGCTGGTGGGCGTCGCGATAGCGACGTGGAATGATCGTGCCGATCAGGGTCCGCCCCACCGCTTCATCGTGAGACCAGCCGAAGATCTCCTCCGCCTTGCTGTTCCAGCCGGTGATCAATCCAGCCTCATCCGCGCTGATGACGGCGCTTGGTGAAGTGTCGATGATGACCTGAAGCCGTTGCTGTGACGCCTTCAGCTGTTCCACGACGCGCAGCTGGACCTCGGCATCCCGGCGGGCGGCCGTGAAGAGACCGACGGTGCCAACCAAGAGTGCGACGCAGGGCAGCAGCATCAAGCCATGCCCGACGTACCAGAATCCGTCGTAACGAGCCTGCATGAACATGAAGACCATCGTCTCGACACTGACGAAGATCAAGCCAGCGATCACACTCGACTCGATGCGGCGTTCCGCGCCGCGCGCTCGCCGGTAGAAGATGGCGACAAAAGCGAGGACGAGAAATGGCCCGGCCTGACACAGGGTGTTGAGTCCGGTGAAGCGACCATTGACGATGAGCGGCGGCAGGATGAGAGCGAGCCCCACCGCCACGGCGACGGCAGCCATACTCACCCCGAGCGCCAGGGCCAGGGTCCTGAACAGTGACCGCCGCGGCCGAGCCAGCGGACCGGCCCGGTGGAACAGGATCCAGGCGAAGAGCGCGGGCGTGCCAATATGCCCCGCCTGGAAGAGGAACGGTGCGGTCTGATTCGTCACCAGCGGCAGCTTGAAGGGAGCGACGCCCGGGAAGGTCAGCATGTGCTGAAGCCACACCACGCCGAGGACGAGGCTGACGAAGGCCAGGGGCAGCAAGCGGCCGTGCCGGCGGATGATCACATCACTGGACGAGAGGAATAGCACGACCGCGAGCGTGACCACCATGGCGCTGTCGAGCACGGGTACGTACCAGGTCAGGGGCAATGTCGCGTCCGGCAAGAGCGTCCCGAGGACGAAGACGACCATGATGACGGCCGCCGCCAGCAAGGCGAGCAGCCCACGGCTGCCGATCCGCTTCAGGCGCCCGACGGCGCGGCCGCTGGGCACCGCCAGGACGGGCGGAATCGACATACGCGCAATATGCGTGGCGCGCCCCGAAAGAACGGTTAAGGACCTGTCACAAGTCGTTACAAATTCTTATAGCGTTCACTAAGCGTTATATGGTCGCTTTCATGGCGACATCCTTGAGCAGGGCGAGAAAGGCCGCCTCCTCCAGGATGGTGATCTTGAGGCGCTGGGCCTTCTCGAGCTTTGAGCCGGGATCCGTGCCCACCACCAGGTAGTCCGTCTTCTTCGAAACACCGGAGCCGATCGCACCGCCGAGCGCCTTGATCCGTCCCTCAGCTTCGCCCCGGCTCAGTGAGCTCAACGCGCCGGTGAGGACGAAGGTTTTCCCGCTCAACGGCCCCTCGCGTCGCTCGGGTTGCTTGATCTCGATTCCAGCCGCGAGCAGACGCTCGATGAGGCGGAGGGACTCTGGGCGCTGGAAATACTCGTGGACGTCTTCCGCCACGGTTGGACCCACGCCGCCGATGGCCCGGAGGTCGTCCACGTCAGCCGTTTGCAAGCGATCGATCGTTCCGAAGTGATCGGCCAGCAGGCCGGCCATCGTCCAGCCGACGTGGTTGATGGCGAGCGCAGAAAGAAACCGAAGGAATGTCGTCGACTTGCTGGCGGCGATTCGGTCGAGCAGGTTTTGCGCCGATTTGTCAGCAAAGCCGTCCAGGGTCAGTAGTTGTTCCTTTGTCAGGTGATAGAGGTCCGCCGGGTCCTTGACCAACTTGCGGTCGATCAGCTGCTGTAGCGTGGCGTACCCCAGGCCCTCGATGTCGAGCGAGCCGACGAAGTGTCGAAAATGTTCGAGCACCTGGGCCGGACAGGTTGGATTGATGCAGCGGGTTGCGGCCTCGCCCGGCTCCCGTACCAACTCCGTCCCACACTCGGGACATTTCTTGGGCATGTGCCACGGCCGGCTCGATGGCGAGCGCTTCTCGGTCAGCACACGGACAACCTCGGGGATGACGTCGCCGGCGCGCTGGATGATGACGTGGTCACCGGGCCGCACGTCTTTCCGCGCGACCTCGTCCTCGTTGTGCAGGGTCGCCCGGCTGACCGTCGTCCCCCCAATCTGCACCGGCGTGAGCCAGGCGACCGGGGTGATGGCCCCGGTCCGCCCGACGTAGACCTTGATGTCGTCCACGACCGTCTCGGCCTGTTCCGGCGGGAACTTGAAGGCGAGGGCCCAGCGCGGGCTGCGGGAAACGAAGCCGAGCTCCGCCTGCTGCCCGAGGTCGTTGACCTTGATGACGATGCCGTCGATTCCGTAGTCGAGCTCGTGGCGTTTCTCCTGCCACTCGTCGAGGAAGCCGATGACGGCATCGATGTCGGGATGCGTGCGACGGTTCGTGTTGACGTGAAAGCCCATCTCGGCGAGCCGGTTGAGGATCTGCTCCTGGCTCCTGGCTCCGCCGGGTGGATCGAGGGCATAAATGAACGTATCGAGCCGACGGCGGGCCGTGATGCGGGGATCGAGCTGCCGGACCGCACCGGCGGCCGCGTTGCGCGGATTGGCGAAGAGCGGCTTGCCTTCCGCGGCCAGCTCGGCGTTGAGGCGCTGAAAGCTGCGCTTTGGCATGTAGACCTCACCGCGGACTTCGAAGGCCCGCGGAAACTCCGGTGGAACGATCACCGATAGCGGGACGCTGGAAATCGTCTTGACGTTCGGCGTCACGTCTTCACCGACGTAGCCGTCGCCGCGGGTCGCGCCGATCTTGTAGCGGCCGTCCTCATAGAGCAAGCTCGTCGCGAGGCCGTCGATCTTCAGCTCGGTCACGTACTCGACCTTGACGTTGCCGAGCGCCCGCCGAACGCGCCTGTCGAACTCGCGCACCTCATCGCGGTCGAAGGCATTGCCGAGGCTCAGCATCGGCGTCCGGTGGGTCACCTTCGCAAAGGCGTCGGACGGCGGCCCTCCAACTCGCTGGCTCGGCGAGTCGGGCGTGATCAACTCGGGATACTGCGTCTCCAGGTCGACGAGCTCGCGGAACAGCGCGTCGTACTCGGCATCGGTGATCTCCGGCTGGTCGAGCTCGTAGTACTGCCGATTCGCACGGTCGATCTCCGTGCGCAGCTCGAGAACGCGAGCCTGCGCCTCTTCCGGGCCCGCCGGCCCACGCGAGCCGCGCGGAACGTGCGATGCGAGCGTTTGAGGCGTTTGCGGCTGCTTGCTCACACCTTGACGATCGGTGCCAGGCTGACCGCGAGGATCTTCATGCCGACCCGATCGAATTTCACGATGATCTCCTCGTCGGTTCGGGTCATCGTGCTCTTCAGCACGCTCCCGCGGCCCCAGGACCGGTGCTCGACCTGATCACCCGGCTGGTACCGCTGAACCAGCTCGACCGGAACCCCGGGACGTGCCGCCTCCACCACTCGCGCCGGCGCCATGCCGGCATCGGGAACGCCCTGCGGGATTCCCGCCGATCCGTCGATGAGAGCCGGGGGGATGTCCTTGAGAAAGCGCGACGGCAGGTTCAGGTTCGCGCTCCCCCAGAGGTGCCGCCGAAACGCATGAAAGAGGTAGAGCCGGTCCTTGGCGCGGGTCATGCCGACATACGCCAGCCGTCGCTCCTCCTCCAGGCCGGAAGGTGAGTCCAGGCTGCGACTGTGTGGAAACAGCCCTTCCTCCATGCCGAGCATGAAGACAACCGGGAACTCCAGGCCCTTGACCATGTGCAACGTGATCAGCGTCATGCCCTGGGCGCGATCGTCCATAGTGTCGACGTCGCTCATCAGCGCGACATCCTCGAGAAAAGCCTGGAGGCCCTCGCCGGGCGGCAGCCCGTCGTACTCGGAGGCGAGGCCCCGCAGTTCCAGCACATTGGCCCAGCGCTCGTCGCCCTCTGATCCCGTTTCTTTGACGTAGCGCTCGTAGGCGCTGCGCAACAGCAGGAGGTCGATGATCTCGACCAGCCGGCGCTCCTCGGTGGCGGCCCGAACCTCCAGGATGAGATCACGAAAGTCGGCCAGGGCGCCTCGGGCGGCCGCGCTCAACTCGCTGATCTCGTCCAGCCGCGCGAGCGAATCCCAGGGCGAGAGGCCGTGCGCGTCGGCCCAGTAGCCGAGTTGCGCCAGCGATTTCTCACCAAGCTTGCGGCGCGGGACGTTGATGACGCGCGAAAAGCTGAGGGTGTCCTGCGGATTGGCGACGAGGCGCAGGTAGGCGAGGACGTCCTTGACTTCGCGGCGTTCGTAGAAACGCAGCCCGCCGATCAGGCGGTACGGCACACCTCGCCGCAGCAGGACTTCTTCGAGTGCACGTGATTGCGCGTTGGTGCGGTAGAGGACGGCGATGTCGCCCAGGCGGTAATCGCCCTCGGCCACCAACCGCAGCGCCTCCCGAGCGACCGCCTGTGCCTCCTCCTGCTCGTCGTAGGTCTGCGCCACGACGACCTTGGGGCCGCCCGGCCGATCGGTCCACAGGCGCTTGTCGGCCCGGTTCGGATTGGCCTTGATCACGTGGTACGCCGCGTCGAGAATCACCTGGGTCGACCGGTAATTCTGTTCGAGCTTCACGATCTGCGCATCCGGATAGTCCTTCTCGAAGGACAGGATGTTTCGCACATCGGCGCCTCGGAACTGGTAGATCGACTGGTCATCGTCCCCCACAACGGCGAGGTTTCGGTGCTTGCTGGCCAGGTGGCGCACCATCAGGTACTGCGCCCGGTTGGTGTCCTGATACTCATCGACCATGATGTACTTGAAGCGTTTCTGGTATTTCTCGAGCACCTCCGGGTGGCGATCGAACAACCAGACCGTGCGCATCAGGAGATCGTCGAAGTCGAGCGCATTGTTCTGCTCGAGGAAGGCGTCGTAACGAAGCCGGATGCGACCCGCCAGTTCCTCGTTGTGGGTGCCGGCCGCCTTCAGCTGGTCTTCACCATTGATGACTTCGTCTTTGGCGCGTGAGATCAGCGCGACCATCCCGCCCGGCGGGTATCGCTTCTCATCGAGGCGCAGCTCGTTCATGACACGCTTGACCACGGACAGCCGATCCGCCTCGTCGTAGATGACGAAATGGCGGTCGATTCCATCGGCGCTCCCATCACGCCGCAGAATGCGAACCCCAATGGCATGAAACGTCCCCATCCAGATCGCGCCCGCGGCCAGGTTCAGGAGATTCTCCACCCGGCTGCGCATTTCGCGCGCGGCCTTATTGGTAAAGGTGACAGCGAGGATCTCGCCCGGCTCGGCGCGACCCTGCTGGATCAGCCAGGCGATGCGGTGCGTGAGCACGCGCGTCTTGCCACTGCCGGCGCCGGCAAAGATCAGCAATGGCCCATCGTCCGCGGTCACCGCCGCCCGCTGCGGAGGGTTCAGTCCGGCTAAGAGATCGATCGCCCGCTCCGCGGCAGGCGAGGAAGACAGAGTCAATACCCCGCAAGTTTACCCGCGAGCCGGCGCGGTCATCTCTTCTGTGGAGTTGTGACTAGTGCCGGCGGCCCCGCCCGCGCATCCGACCCGCGGCCATGTCATCCATCTCGTCGTCCTCGTCGCTCCGTTTTTGCCGTGAGGCTTTGAACGACTCCGAGAAGGCGCCGATGAATTGATCACGCAGTTCCATCGTCGACACCTCGAACGCGTCCTTCAACGTCCAGTGATCGTCCGGCGAGTACTTCCGCTCGCAGGCCCACAACAGGAACGTGATCAGTTGCACCTTGATCGCCGCGGCAAGCTTCGACGGGCGCTTCGATTTCGTGCCCTTCTCCTTGCCCTTGCCCTTGCCTTTGGGGCCTGCGGCGTCTGGGGGTGGCGCAACGGCGCCGTCACCGGTGCGAACGCCCCACGCGGGAGCGGTCGGGGCTGGACGGCCGGGGGGCGCCTGGGCGACGAGGCTCGCCCGCAATGCCGCGAGGTCGTCCTTCGGGGCCGCCTTGGGAGGCTCCGGCACGGATGGCGCCTGCATGGGCACGGCCGCGGGCGGCTGGTACGCGGGGATCGCCTGTCGTTTCTTGGGAATCGCCATAGGCGGCACGGAAAAGCTCGGTAGCGGTCGGGGTGGCACCGGCGGCGCGGCAGCGGGCGGCATCATTTGCGGCGGCATGGCCTGTGGCGGCATGCCCTGTTGGGGCATCGGCGGCTGCGGCGGATAGGCCGGAAAGCCGGGCTGAGGCTGCCCGGGGTACGCCTGAGGTGGGTAGGGCTGCCCCTGGGGTTGCGCGACCGGGTATGGCGCGCCCTGCTGATAGGGGGCGGCGGGATAGCCGGGTTGCGGCGGGTAGCCAGCCCCCCATGCCGGCGCCGGGGGCATGCCGGGCTGACCTGGCGGTGGCATGCCGGGCTGGCCTGCCGGAGGCCAGCCCTGCGGGGCTCCCTGCGGAGGCGCATACTGGCCCGGCGGCGGCCCCGGTTGCCACGCCGGCGCCTGGCCGGGGACCGGCGGCGAATATGGTCGCTGGACGGGGGCGATCGGCCGCTGCTGATCCGGAGGGATATAGGGCGCCGAGGGACCCTGGAGCACGGCCTGACTGCGTCGCAAGAGGTCCAGGAGCCGGGCTTTGTCGATGTACAGGTTGCCGGCGAGGCTCGGGTTGACGCCAGGAGTGAACACGAACTGGCCGCTCTGGAATTCCCAGAGGAGATCGAAGGCCTGGCGCGCCCCGCGGACACGGCCGCCGGCGGCGTGCGTCAGGGCACCGCCCTGAAAGGCGTAGACCCACTCACCACGCGGCTCTTTTAGCTCGAGCACGCCAGATTGGCCGTTGTTGACAACCTGGTCGAGCAGCCCAAGGAGCCCGACACGATCGATGGGGTTATAGGCCGGCGCCTTGGCGGCCTTGGCGGCCTGGGCGTCCGGCTGCCCTTTGCCCTTGGCGAAGAGCTTCACACCGCTGTAACCGGCGAGGGGACAAAGTCCTTGCCCGTGTAAAACCTCCGCTACAACGTGTTACCGGCCAGCAGCAGTGCTCTAACCTCGTCGTCGGTAACCTGTGGCCATTCCTCGAAGAAGTTCCCGACCGCGTAGAACGGCTCCGGAGTGGCGAGGCAGACGAATTCATCGACCTGCGGCCTGAGCCAGCCGGCCGTGTCGGGTGGCGCCACCGGGACCGCCAGCACCACATGTTGGGCACCACGCCGGCGCACCGTCTGGATACCCGCCTGTGCGGTGTACCCGGTGGCGACGCCGTCGTCGGTGAGGATCACGGTTCGGTCCTCGAGTACCGGCATCGCTCCCGCGCCCAGCGCCGCCAGCCAGGCCCGTAGCTCCTCGCGCTGCCGCGCCGCCGCGTGCATGATGTCGTCCTCGGTCAGGCCGAGGTGCTGGCTGAGCCGGCGATCGAAGACGAGGACCGCATCATCGTCGACGGCGCCGATCGCGAGCTCGGGATTGCCCGGAGCGCCGAGCTTGCGCACGGGGCAGATTCCCAGCGGCAAGTGCAGGTCGACGGCGATCGCCTTCGCCACGACGACGCCGCCGCGCGGGATCCCCAGGACGACCGTTCGGTCGTGGTCGCGGTAGCGCTGCAGCACGGCCGCGAGGCGCTCGCCGGCATCGATGCGGTCGCGGAAAATCACCGAACTACAATAGGTCGATGTCGACGGCCGCGACCAACATGCCCGGCGTCGGGGACCTGGCGCCCGATTTCACCCTTCCGGGGACGCCCGACGGGGATCCCGTTTCCCTCTCCTCGTTCAAAGGCAGCAAGCATGTCTTGCTCGCCTTTTACGTGTTCGACTTCAGCCCCGGCTGAACGAATGAGCTTACCTCCTTGCGAGGTGATCACCAGCAGTTCGTGAAGGCGGAGACCCAGGTGCTGGGACTGAGCGTCGATCACATCTGGGCCCACAAAGCGTACGCCAAGAGCCTGGGCGATCTCCCCTTCCCGATACTCGCCGACTGGGACAAGTCCGTCGCCCGCCGCTACGGCGTGCTGAACGAAGAGCGAGGCGTCGCCCAGCGGTCGCTGTTTCTGGTCGATTATCGGGGCTACATCCGCTGGCGCAACCCTCACTACGACTGGCGCAGCCAGGAACAGTACGCACAGGTAACCGAGGCCATGCTCGCGCTGCCAATGATCCCGCGGGCCAAGCAAGCAGCCCCCCAGCCCGACCCTCCGCAGAAATAGAAAAGGCCAGCCCGAAGGCTGGCCGTTCATGGTTGAGGGGTCTAGCTCTTGCCGTTGGCGACGACGGCCAGGATGTCCTTCTCGGACAGGATCAGGTACTCGGTCTCGTCGAGCTTGATCTCGCTGCCGGCGTACTTGGCGTAGACCACGCGGTCGCCGACTTTGACATCGAGCGGCTCGCGCTTGCCGGTCGTCTCGATGAAGCGGCCGTTACCGACAGCCTCGACCAGGCCTTCCTGCGGCTTCTCCTTGGCGGTGTCGGGCAGGACGATCCCACTCTTGGTCTTCTCCTCACGCTCGACGGGCTTGATCACGACTCGGTCGCCCAATGGACGTAGCTTCATAAAACCCTCCTTAGGTGGTGACAGTACATTAGCACTCAGTAAGCCCGAGTGCTAATGATAACGGATGGAGCCGGGTCTTTCAAGACGTAGGGTCTGTGAAGCGCTTGTCAGGACGCCCCGGGGGGCGTACCCTCGCATCACGATTTACGGGAGGGAGGAACTCATGAAGAGGCTAGTTCGGCTGCTCGTCGTGCTCCTACCGCTCGCCGTGCTGGCAGGCACTGTTCCGGCTTCGGCCAATGATGAGGCCGCATACCTCGCCCTCGGCGATTCCGTCGCGTTCGGCTACAACCCACTCGTCTTTAACAGCAATCCGACCGACACCGATGCCTACATCGGTTATCCAGAAGTCCTCAGCAAACACGTGGTGAACGCGTCGTGCTCTGGAGAGACCAGCGGCAGCCTCATCGTCGGCCCGCCCGACAATGGGTGTGCCGGTTTCAGGTCTGTGGCCCCACTGCACGTCGGCTACACGGGGACCCAACTGGGCTTCGCGGTCGCGTACATCCGCGCCCACCCAGACACGCAGCTGGTAACCATCGATATCGGGGCCAACGATTTGTTTGTCCTGCTCCGGACCTGCGCAGGATCCAGCAGCTGTTTCGCGGCAGGATTCCCCGTCATGCTGTCCACGCTCGCGAGCAACCTGGTGACCATATACGGATCGCTCCGCGCCGCCGGCTTCAGGGGCCACCTCGTTGCCCTGACCTACTACGTCACTGACTACAACGATCAGAACGCGGTTGCGGCTCTGGGGGCGATCAACCAGGTCGTCGCGGCCGTCACGACGGCGTTCGGAGGACGAGTCGCGAATGGATTCGCCGCATTCCAACGCGAGGCGATGGAAGCCGGCGGCGACAGCTGCAAGGCCGGCCTGCTGATCCGACTGCCAACCGGCGGCTGCGACATCCACCCATCTCGGTTGGGGCGAAAGCTCCTCGCCCGCGCCGTCGAGGCCGTCAACTAGCAAACTAGGCGAATCCGAGGCTCGGGTCTGCGTCGAATGGCGCCGGATCCGGGCCTCGCCGGTCCCACTCGATCAAGGCGGCGGCGCCGATCATGGCGGCGTTGTCGGTACAGAGTTCCGGGGCCGGGATGACCAGGTGCGCAGTCGTCCCCAGGCGCGAGCGCGCCGCCTCACGCAGGCGGCGATTGCGCGCGACGCCGCCGCCGAGCACGATGGTCGGCGCGGGGTCGGCGGCCTGGGCCGCCTCGACCCGCTGCAGGAGGGCGTCGACGATCGCTTCCTGGTAGCTGGCGGCGAGGTCGGCGCGCGCCTGGTCGGAGATCGAGCGGCGTTTGCGGACCTCGTAGAGCAACGCTGTCTTGACGCCGCTGAAGCTGAAGTCGAGGCCCGGGGCACGGGGTCGCGGAAAGCGGACCGCCCGCGGATCGCCCGTCGCCGCCAGCGCGTCGATT
>WNFX01012348.1_pt1 | contig 15907 bp, 9 predicted proteins | sample 5400111 | NCBI WGS metagenome assembly WNFX01 (sample SAMN13153363, study PRJNA577476) | soil metagenome | isolation source: 40 cm soil or saprolite under grassland replicate 1 | place: USA:California | collected 2016-06-15 | reverse complement strand
CATGATCGGAGTGCTGAACGGGTTGGGCGAGAGCAGCAGGTCCCACTGCGCGACGTCCCTGGCGAGGTGGTCGAAGTACGCCGTCCCGCTGATGAACTGGGGGTTGGTGATGTCGAAGCCGATCCGCTTGAGCGGAGTGCCGTGCCAGGTCTGCAGGTAGAACTGGCCGTCGCGCTTGCGGAACGGGAGCTGCATGTCGTCGTTGGAGATCAGGTACTTCGACCGGGCCAGCGCCTCGTAGTACTCCTCGGCGCCGCGGAGCACCCCGGTGCCGCCCTCGGGTACCGGTACCGACCAGTCGGTGATGGCCCACAGGTGCTCGCGGTTGTCGCCGCGGCGGCGCAGTTCCTCGGCGATACCGAGCGGGTTGTCCGCGCAGCTCTTGCCCTTCCAGCTGACGAAGAAGACCGAGTCGCGGATCGGGGCACTGCGCAGCATCGCGGGGTAGAACCCGCGGCGCAGCGCCCGCTGGCCGAAGTTGCCCTGCTCCACCCGGCGCAGCTGAGGCTCCGCGGTGATCATCGGGTCGTCGTTGCCGTTGACCACCAGCCGGTACTGCTTGCGGCCGGCCGGGACGCGTTGGCCGGTGACGTCCCCCAGCCGGTCGTGGTCGTACTTGATCTCGGCCAGCGTGTCCGGCCCGCCGCCGACCGGGCGGACGTAGAGGTTCCATTGGCCGTCCCGCAGCGGGATGGCCGAGCCGAAGAACGGCATCTCGTCCAGGTCAGCCTCGATGCCGAACCGCTCGCCGTCCACCGCGAAGCCGATGACGTGCGAGTCGGCGGACCCGATCCGGCGCAGCATCGTCTCGTACCGGGCGTCCGGGGCCAGCCCGGCGCCCAGGAAGCTGCCGCGCAGCACCAAGCGCCCGCCGGGGTGCCACTCGTGCTCGTCGATCACCGGCCGGGGCGCACGTTCTGATATCACAAAGTCACCGTAGCGGCTCTGGCCGGCCACGGCCTCCCGCGCGCCGAACAGGTGCCTGGTCTCGTTCATGCTGTCCGGCCACGCCACCCTGACCCGGGGACGGCCGGGCCGCTTGACGTAGACGTCCCAGGCCATCCCGTCGTCGCCGGTCACCCGGCCGACCCGGTCCACGACGTCGGTCGCGCCAGCCAGGTCGCCGAGCGGGACGACGGCGCTGAATCTGGCCGGGCCTCCGGCCGCGGGCGGCACCGGGACGGCCGGGAAGGAACGGATCGTCGCGCCCTGGTTACGCACCAGCACGAGCTCGGCCGGGGGGGCGGACGCGGCCGGGACGGGGGTGGCTGGAGCGGACGGGGCCGCGCCAGCTGAGGTCGCGGGCAGCTCCACGTCGATCCGCACCGCCCGCGGGCCGACGTCCTGCCAGCCCACGTCGGCGACGACCGCACCGAGCCGCCACGCCGCCACGTTCAGGCCGAGACCGGCCCAGCGGGCGCCGAACCGCAGGCCGGGCGCTACCTGACGGGGGCGCGGCCGCTCCGCGGGGCCGGGTACCGGGGTGTGCACCCGGGCCGGGCGCCAGACGCCGTGGCCCCGGACCAGCATGTAGCACTGCCACTGCCCAGTGCCGCGGAACCGCCTCGGGCTGACCGCGAACCGGAAGCCGGACCAGTCGTAGTTGGCCCTGTCCTGCTCGGACAGGGCCGTGGCCTCCGGGTTGAGGAACGACCGGACGGGCAACACCACCGGGAGCCGACGGCCCGGCGGGAGCAGCACCGCGATCTTGGAGGTGTTCCGACGCCGGGGGATGTCGACGGACGGCACGTTGGCCCGGCCGGTCACCACCAGCCGGGCCCGTTTTCCGTCCTCCCATTCGATGTCGTCGACCTGCATGTACGGGTCCAGGTCGCGCCAGTGCGGGCGGAATACGCGGGATGGGATGGACACCGGGGAGTTCGTCCGGAACGGCAGGTCGGCGCGGAGCCTGCCCCACCGCCGGACTACGGGAACCTGGCGCACCGGCTGCTCTACGAGCCAGGCGGCCAGACGTGGTCCAGGTAGCCGTTCACCAGGTCGGCGAACTCGGCCCGGTATGCGTCGGTCACCTTGTGCAGGTCCTGGACGTAGAGCCAAAGGTCGTTCTTCAGGGCTTTGCGCTGGTGCGCCCGGAGCAGCTTAGCCGTCGAGTGCGCCGCGATGAACTGGTCGATGTCGTTCATCGCGATCATCCGGTCGCGCAGGTTGGCCACGCTGGTCCGGCTCTGCGTGATCGACAGCCCACCCTGCGCGCGCTCGCGCCAGTAGTAGACGATGTCCGGGATCACGTCCACCGCCCGGGCCAGCACGTGCGCCTTGGTCATCAGCCGGAGGTCCTCCCAGACCACGCCCTCCGGATAGGACAGCTGGTGCTGATCCCAGAAGCTGCGCCGGAACAGCTTGTTCCAGACCGACACGTCGTAGAGCAGCCGCGGCATCCTGGTCACGTGCGTGCCGGTCTGCCTGCCCTTCAGCGCCAGCGAGTGCAGCGCCGACGGGGTGATCCCCTTCGGGCCCACGCGGTCCACGGCACCGCTGACGAAATCAGAGCCCGACCGCTCCAGCGCGTGCAGGAGCAGCTCGTACGCGTTGGACGGCAGCACGTCGTCGCCGTCGACGAAGGCCAGGTACTCGCCGCGGGCGCGCTCCACGCCGCGGTTGCGCGCGCCCCCCGGCCCGCCGTGCTCCGGCTGCAGCAGGGTGAACCGCGGGTCGGCGGCGGCCTTAGCCCGGGCGATCTCGGGGCTGTGATCGCTGGAGCCGTCGTCGACCATGATCACGTCCAGGTCGGGATGAGTCTGCGCGGCGATCGAGTCCAGGCAGTCGCCGAGGTCATCCTCGTTGTTGAAGAACGCCACGACGACGCTGATCCTGGGGGTGGTCACGCTCGATGTTCCTTACCTCGTCAGCCGGCGGCCGGGCCCATTGAGGTTTCCCAGCCGAGCGCCACCGGGTCGTACACGCGCTCCACGTAGATCTGGTGCCAGAGCGAGAACACGACCAGCAGCCACACCTGCCTCCAGGTCACCTCGGGATCGTAGGACCGGAAGCGGCGCAGGATGTCGAGCGCGGCGCCCTTGTCCAGCCACTGGCCGGTCTGCGCCGTGCGGACCACCTGCTCCGCGAAACCATACATGCTGCCGCGGAGCCATTGGCCGAGCGGCACCGGGAAGCCCAGTTTGGCGCGTTCCGCGGCGGCCTGGGGCAGCAGTTCGCCGATGGCCTCGCGGAGCGCGAACTTGGTGGTGCCCGCGGCGGTCTTCTCCACCCGGGCCAGCCGCGCCGCCACCGCGAGCACCTCCCGGTCCAGGAACGGCGTACGCAGCTCCAGGCCGTGCGCCATGGCCATCCGGTCGGCCTTGACCAGGATGTCGCCCGGCAGCCAGGTGTTGATGTCGATCAGCTGCATGGTGGCGACGTCGTCCAGGCCGGCGTCGGCCGCCTGCCGGTACACCGGGTCGGTCACGTCGAATTCGCTGCCGTGCGCCTTCCGGACCAGCAGGCTCGCCTCGTCGCCGTGGTACACGTAGGCGTTGCCGATGTACCGCCGCGGCAGCGGCGTGGAGGTCCGGTTGAGGAAGCCCTTGCCCCGGACGCCGGCCGGCAGCTCGGAGGCGACCCGGCCGATCGTGCTGCGTCCCCAGCCGGGCAGAGCCTTGCCGGCCCGGACCACGCCCGGCTGGTAGTAGACGCCGTAGCCGCCGAACAGCTCGTCGGCGCCCTCGCCGGACAGCACCACCTTGACGTGCTTGCGGGCCTCCCGGGCCGCGAACCACAGCGGGATCGCGGCCGCGTCCGCCATCGGGTCGTCCAGCTGCCAGATGATCCTGGGCAGGCAGGCGAGGAACTCCTCCGGGCCGATCAGGTAGGGGACCGACTTGACCCCGAGCGCGGTCGCGGTGGCCATCGCGTCGTCGATCTCGCTGTAGCCCTCGCGGTCGAAGCCGACGGTGAAGGTGAGCAGGTCGGGTATTGATTCGGCGGCGAGCGCGCAGAGCGTGGCCGAGTCCACCCCGCCGGACAGGAACGCGCCGACCGGGACGTCGCTGCGCAGGTGCACGGCCACCGAGTCGCGCAGCGCGGTCAGGATCTTGTCCGGCGAGCTCGACGACGGGGACCTGGCCGGCCGCAGCTCGGGCCGCCAGTACCGGAACACGTCGACCCGGCCGCCCGGCCGGGCAATGAGCACGTGCCCGGGCGGCAGGGCCCGGGCAGGCGGCACCAGGGTGGCCGGCGCGGGCACGTACTGGAACGACAGGTAACGGCGCAGCGCGTCCGGGTCGATGGTGGTCACCTCGCCCGGCCCGGCCAGCGCCTTGCGCTCGGAGGCGAACCTCAGCTGAGGCCCGGACCTGGGCCGGTGGCCGCCGGTGGTCAGCGCGTAGAAGAACGGCTTGATGCCGAACGGGTCACGCGCGCAGAACAGCTCCAGGTTGCGCCGGTCCCAGATGGCGAACGCGTACATGCCGCGGAGCTGGCGGACCACGTCCTTGCCCAGCCAGGCGTACATCTCGAGCAGCACCTCAGCCGCCGACCTGCTGCGCAGCCGGACGCCGCGGGCGTGCAGCCGCTGGGCCAGCTCCGCGACGTTGTAGATCTCGCCGTCGAAGACCAGCACGAACCGGCCGTCCGCGGACTGCATCGGCTGACGGCCGGCCGCCGAGGTGTCGATGACGGCCAGCCGCCGGAAGCCCAGGGCCAGGTGCTGATCGGCGAAGAAAGCCTCGTCATCGGGACCGCGGTGCGCGACGCGCATGGCGGCACGGCCCACCCACTCGGTGTCGGGCCCTGCCCCGTCTGCCAGGGCCAGGCAGCCGGTAATTCCGCACATGCGTGCCGCCAAAACGATCGGGGTACCTGAATACGTGCCCCGACCAGCCTACTGTTCCCTTTTGATAGTTCGGGTTATCCAGATTCCCGCGCTGGCTTCGGCCGTGGCCACGCATAGGCCGGCCGCTCGTGCGGGCACCAAGGAGGAGCCCGTACTCGCTAGCCGGTTCTGGGCAACCCTCACTTGGGCTGGAAATGAGTCGCGCCCCGACCGCGCTCGCGCTGATCAGCACCTTTGTTCGGGACGTCCCTCACAGCCTGCTCACCCTCCTTCACGGATTCATTGGTCAACGTTGGCCGTCATCGGTCGTCGCCGGTTGCCGCACGGCCCCGGGACGGCCCAGGCCGTCCCGTCAGCTGCCGACGGCAGTGCCAGCATCTTGCGGGTCCCGTCATGCAGCATGGGCGGCCCGGCCAGTGCTGTCTGCCGGACGTCGCGGGCGATCTGCGGATTCAGTTCGCGGAAGCCGGCCAGGACGGCCAGGCAGCGCAGACACAGAATGCGCGCTCGCAGCCTCAAAGCAACCGTGCGCATCTCTCCCAGGCGCCACCACTCGTCCTCCTGAGCCGTCGCGCCTGATCCTCGTGGCTCGAATCGATCAGCACCATTCCGGCCACGTCACCGTGGTACCAGATCGCGAACCGACGTGCGTGCTTGCCTGATCGGGTCCGTCGCGCCACCGATGCGGCCGAGCGCGGGGATCGCTTCGCGGTCAGCGTCTGGACCGGTTCGTCCACCGCCCCCGAACTGGACGGTGCGCTGGCGGCCGTGGACGGGATCGACCTTCGCATGCCCTACCAGTCCGACCCGGTGACCCGCGCCAAGATCAACGCCGGGACGCTCGACTACCTGGACATGCACCTGTCGCACGTCGCGCAGATGGTGGAGGAAGGCTTCCTGGGCCACCTCGACATCGCACTCATCGAGGTAGCCGGCGTCACCGCGGACGGCGCGCTGATCCCGTCCTTCTCAGCCGGCAACAACAACACGTGGCTCGACCAGGCCGACCGGGTCATCCTCGAGGTGAACTCGTGGCAACCCGCCGAGCTGGACGGCATGCACGACATCTACTACGGCACCGCCCTGCCCCCGGACCGCACGCCGATCCCGATCCTCAGGCCCTCTGACCGGATCGGCGTACCCCACCTGCGCTGCCCGCCGGAGAAGATCATCGCGGTCGTCCCAACCAACCACCCGGACTACCCCACGCCGTCCAGGCCGGCCGATAGCAATTCCCAGCTGATCGCCGGCCACGTCCTGGACTTCCTGACGCACGAAGTGAGACACGGGCGGCTGCCCGCCGGACTGCTGCCGCTTCAGTCCGGGGTGGGAAACGTCACTAACGCCGTACTCGCCCAGCTCGACGGCGGCCCGTTCGCGCCGCTGACCGCCTACACCGAAGTGGTCCAGGATGGCATGCTGCAGCTGTTGAGCTCAGGCAGCATGACCGTGGCCTCGGCGACGGCCTTTTCCCTCAGCGAAGACAGCCTCGCCGAACTGCGCGCGAACATCGCGGCCTACCGCGACAAGATCATCCTTCGCCCGCAGGAGGTCAGTAACCACCCGGAAGTGATACGTCGGCTCGGCTGCCTGGCGATGAACGGCATGATCGAGGCCGACATCTACGGCAACGTCAACTCCACCCATGTCATGGGCTCGAGCATGTGCAACGGCATCGGCGGGTCCGGCGACTTCACCCGCAACGCTTACCTCGCGATGTTCCTGTCCCCGTCGACGGCCAAGAACGGGATGATCTCGTGCATCGTGCCGATGGTCAGCCATGTCGATCACACCGAGCACGACGTGCACGTCATCATCACCGAGCAGGGCATCGCCGACCTGCGCGGCCTGCCGCCGCGGCGCCGCGCCCGGCAGATCATCGACCACTGCGCACACCCCGACTACCGTCCCGCGCTGCAGGACTACCTCGGCCGCGCCACCGCCACCGGCCCCGGCAGGCACACTCCCCACCTGCTCGGCGAGGCATTGTCATGGCATGTGCGGTACCTGAAGGAAGGCATCATGCGACCCGGATGAGACAGCCCGCCCTGGGTAATCTCATCCGGCCTTGACACCGGTCCGGGTCCTCAGCAGGCCGTATTCGCCGATTGTCCCAGCCTGGCCGCCTTGCGTGCGAAAATCCTACTGAGCAGCCGACGTGCGCCTGGCGCCGCGACCGCCGGTAATGCCGACTGAGGCGCGGGCTGGCTGAAGGACCGGGGAGGGCATGCATGAGCATGCATGCGGAGGACAGCAGGTACGCTCTGCTGACCGACGGCGTCACGATCGAGATCCGGGCTGCGCGGTCCGATGACTTCGACGCGGTGCGGGACCTGCACGCCAAGATGTCCCCGGACAACCTGTACCTGCGCTTTTTCAGCATGAGTCCGCTGGTTGCCGAGCAAGAGGCGCGCCGGGTATGCCGCGAGCCCGGGCCGGACCACGCGGCGCTGCTGGCCGTGCTAGACGACGAGGTGGTGGGCTGCGGCACCTACGAGCAGGCCGGTACTGGGTCCCGGTCCGCGGAGGTCGCGTTCACGGTCGCCGATGACCTGCAGAACCGCGGCATCGGCATGCTGCTGCTGGAGCACCTGGTCTCGCTGGCCCGCGGCCGGGGGTTCGGTGCGTTTACCGCGGAGACGCTGAGCGAGAACGCGGCCATGCTGCGGGTCTTCGCCGACGCCGGGCTGCAGGCGCAGCGTTCCCTGGTGGACGGCGTGTATGACTTTACGTTCCCGCTGCCCGCCGACGAGGCGGACGCCGCCCTGGGCACCTACCGCGATACGGTCGCCGTGCGGGAGCGGTCGGCGGACGTGGCGAGCATGCGGCCTGTGCTGATGCCGGCCTCGGTCGCGGTCATCGGCGCGAGCCGACGCCCCGGGTCGGTCGGCCGGGCGATCTTGCAGAAGCTCATCGACGGCGGCTTTTCCGGCCCGGTCTACCCGGTCAACCCGGGCGCGGCCGAGCTGGACGGCATCGCCTGCCTGCCGTCGGCGGCCGCGCTGCCCGAGCACGTCGACCTGGCGGTCATCGCCGTCCCGGCCGGGGCGGTGCTCGGTGTCGCTGAGGATTGCGGACGGCGGGGCGTCGGGGCCCTAGCGGTGGTCGCGGCCGGCCTGCCCGGCCCGGCCCGCGCCGAGCTGCTGGAGATCTGCCGCCGCCACAGCATGCGGATGGTGGGTCCGGCCAGTTTCGGCGTGGCCAACCCCGGCATCAGGCTGGATGCCACGTTCTCGGCCCGCCATCCCGCGGCGGGAACCGCCGGCCTGGCCTTGCAGTCCACCGGCGGTACCGGCTTCGTGCTCGTGGAGCACCTGTCCCGGCTGGGCGTGGGGATCTCCTCCTTGGTCTCCTTCGGCGATAAAGACGACGTCTCCGGCACCGACATGCTGCAGTGGTGGGAGTCCGACGACGGGACCAAGCTGGCCCTGCTGTACCTGGAATCGATCGGGAACCCGCCCAAGTTCGCCCGCACCGCCCGGCGCGTGGGCCGCACCATATCATCGCCGCCGCGAACCTCGGCGAGCTGCTCGACACCGCGGCGCTGCTGGCATCCCAGCCGGTGCCCGCCGGGGGCAGGGTCGGCGTGGTGTCCAACACCCGCGGTGCCGCGGTGCTCGCCGCGGACGCGTGCGGCGACGCCGGCCTGCAGGTCGCCGGCCTGGCCGCGGACACCCAGCGGGCGCTGCGGGACATGCTCGGCCGCCAGGCCCTGGTGGCCGGGCCGGTCGACACCACCGTGCTGGTCGGACCCGGCCGCTTCCGCCAGTGCCTGGAGCTCGTCGGCGCCGACCCGGGCGTGGACGCGGTGCTAGCGCTGACTACCACGACCGTGGGCAGCGACCTGGTCCCCGAGTTGGGCGCTGCGCGGCTGCCGGTGCCGATCGCCGCGGCCGTGCTGGACCAGATCGAAGTGGTCCGGCTGCTGCCAGGCCCCGGCGAGGACTGCCCTGCCGTCCCCGCCTACGCCTACGCCGAGTCCGCCGCCCGCGCCCTCGGCCACGCCGCGCGCTACGGCGCCTGGCGGGCGACCCCGCCGGGACGGGTGCCGGACCTGGAGGGCCTGCGCCAGGACCGGGCCAGGGAGCTGGTCGCCGGCATTCTCGCCGCCCCGCCCCGGGGCGGCTGGCTGGCCCTGGACCCTACCGTGGAACTGCTCGGCTGCTACGGCGTGCCGCTGGCCGACAGCACCGGGGTCATCACCGAGGACGCTGCGATCGCGGCGGCGGCACGGTTCGGCGGCCCCGTCGCGCTCCGCGCGGACGTGCCCGGCCTGCTGCGCACCAGCGACGCCGGCGACGTGCTGACCGGCCTGCACGGCGCGGATGAGGTCCGGCGCGGGTTCCGCTCGCTGAAGGAGACCTTCGGCAGGCGGCTGGCCGGCGTCATTGTCCACCCGGTGGTCACCGGCGGCGTCGAGGTGGCGATCAGCGTGCTGCACGAGCAGGTGGCCGGCCCGCTGGTGCTATTCGGGCTCAGCAGCGCCGCCGACGATATGCTGGCCGACCGGGCCGCCCGGCTCGCTCCCCTGACCGGCTCTGACGCCGACGACCTGATCCGGTCGGCACGGGCCGCCCCGCTGCTGCTCGGCCGCCGCGGGGCTCCGGCCGCCGACCTCGCCGCGCTGCGGGACATGCTGCTGCGGGTCTCCCGGATGGCCGATGACCTGCCGCAGATCGCCGAGCTCGAGCTGAGTCCCGTCATCGCCCGCCCCGACGGCGCCCAGGCCGTCGACGCCCGGATCCGCATCCAGGCCGCCGAACCCGCCGACGCCTACCTGCGCCGACTGCCATAACGCACCAGCCAGCGACGCCGAGGCCCCCCTCCCCCCCCCCCGGCGATAGCAGGCCCGCGACCGGAGCGGTCACGAACTCGCCACGGCCGCTGAAAGTCGAGCCCTGTAACATGCCCATCCGGCTCGGCGAATGGAGTCAGCTCGGCTCGTTCACACTCACCAGGACGGGCCGCGGGCAGGAGCGCGCAGCATCCCCCGCATTTTCACGGCCACCACTCCCGGCGCGGGCCAACTTGCGGCCGCCGACGGCCACCCATGGTCATGGACGGAGGTTGTTCAGAGGTTCCGCGGCGCGCCCGGCGACTGCAGGATGCCCTGGACGGCGTAAACAGAGCGGCGTGGCGCCCAGCGACCGGGCAGCGTTCGGCCTCTCTGGCATGCCCGCACACTCAAGGATGCGGATCCGTCGGCATAGGCGATGCCAGGGAAGGTATCACCCGTCGGCTGGCCGGGAGTACGGGTAACGGGTGGAGAATTGTCGGCCGCTCCGTACTTGGCCTAGGCCGGATTCCGGCTCCCCGTTCCCCCGGCCTGGCCTGGCCGGTCCCCGGCGCGGGGCGGACCTCGGCCAGGAAGCCCGTGTATCACCTTGACTATGACCGATTCCGGGCGGCGTTCGCCGAGCCCGGTTAGCACCCTGTCATTGTCCGCCTGGTCCGCCTCGCGAACCTTCTCGATCAGGCCTGGTCTTCCGGCTAGTTGACGCCCTGACGGAAACCACCGCTAGATCGTCGGTCTAAAGCGTCAGCCGTAACCCGTTCATCCCGCAGTTACTCCGAACGGCCGCTGGTGGCTGACCGGCCGCGGATCCGACGGACCAGCCGTGAGCGGCCGAGGATGATCTGCGCGCCCAGGGGTCTGGACGCCGAGGCTCGGTCGTCGTCAGGCCAGTACACCGCATCGGGGCGTGCCGGTGATCGCGCTGGCGGTTGCCGGCGGGCTGGACTGGGCACGGGAGATCTGCCAGCGAGTGCAGCAGACCGTCACCTGGCGCGTGTGACACGGCGGCCTGCGGCGACAGAGAGGTCGTGGCAGATGACCTGCACCCTGCATGTGGCCTGGGACGAGCGGCTGACCGACTATCACTTCGGGCCGGGCCATCCGATGGCGCCGGTGCGGGTAGAGCTGACAATGCGGCTCGCGTACGAGTTCGGGCTATGGACCCAGCCCGGCATTACCTTGGCCGCCCCGGCCCCGGCCGCCGACGCTGACCTGGAGCTGGTGCATGACGCGCCGTACATCACGGCAGTGGAGGCAGTCAGCCGCTGGGCTGAGCACCCCGATGCCCGCGACGGCCTAGAGGGGACCCAGCTCCGCGTCGCGCGGATGTTCGGGCTGGGCGCCGAGGACAACCCGGTTTTCCCCGGCATGCACGAGGCGTCGGCGCTGGTGACCGGGGCGACGCTGGCCGCGGCCCGCGCCGTGTGGTCGGGCTCTGCCCAGCACGGGGCCAGCATCGCGGGCGGCATGCATCACGCCATGGCCGCGCATGCCAGCGGGTTCGGCGTCTACAACGACGTCGCGGTCGCGATTGCCTGGCTGCTGGGACAAGGTGCCGAGCGGGTCGGCTACGTCGACATCGACGCGCACCACGGCGACGGGGTGCAGGCCGCGTTCTACGCCGATCCACGGGTGCTGACGATCAGCCTGCACCAGCACCCGGAGACCTTGTTCCCGTTCACCGGGCTGCCCGCCGAGACCGGCGGGCCGGGCGCCGAGGGATCAGCGGTCAACGTCGCGCTGCCCGCCGGGACCGGTGATGCCGGCTGGCTGCGCGCCTTTCACGCGATCATCCCGCCGCTGCTGCGGCAGTTCCGGCCGCAGGTGCTGGTCAGCCAGCACGGGGCCGACACGCACCGGCGCGATCCGCTGGCTCACCTGGAGCTGAGCATCGACGCGCAGCGCGCCGCTCACGCCGCGATCCACGCGCTCGCCCACGAGACGGCCGACGACCGCTGGCTGCTCACCGGCGGCGGAGGGTATGACCTGGCCGATGTGGTGCCGCGGACCTGGACCCACCTGCTCGCCGAAGCTGCAGGCCAGCCGATCAACGCGGAGACGCAGACACCCGCGCTGTGGCGTGAGTACGTTGCGCAGCGGACTGGCCTGCCCGCACCGGAGCAGATGACCGACGGGGCACCCGCCAAGTTCGTGCCGTTCGACGCCGGCTACGACCCGGGCGATCCGACCGACCAGACGATCATGGCCACCCGCGAGGCGGTCTTCCCTCTGCACGGGCTGATGCCGCTATGACGCGATGTTCCTGCGGCCATGCCGTGCACGTGGACTTCAGCGGGCCGTGATGGCACTCGTAACCGGCACCAGTGAGCCTGGACGTTGCCGTGCTCAGCCGAACCAGCGGGAACTCTCCGGTTTCATCGCGCCAAGGAAAGCTCATCTGACCGCGCCGGGCCGCCGATGCGAACGCGCCATTCAAGCTGGGCGCCGCCGCCGCCCGGTTCTTAACCGAGGTCCCGCCGAGAGCCTGCGCCTGCCAGCGCATGTCCTGCAGCCTGCTGTCGCGGGTAAACGTCGCGCATGCCCACGCCGTGGTCGCTGACGGTAACCCCGGAGTGAAGCCGAGCAGTTCCGCCGAAGCCGCCACCCGTTCCAGGAGGCGGGCGCGCAGGCCCGCGGCGTCGCGAGCCGGGGCATGACTGTACAGTCCGAAGATTGCGTCCCAGATCTCGTGGACCGAGATATCCAGCTCATGGACGGCGGCCTCGATTAGGGCGGTCACCTCAGGCCGGTAAACCCTCCGGCGTGGTCCTTGGGTGGTATCGCGACATGCCGCGCCTGGTTCGTGACTGAGAAGTGACGAGTGTCCAAGGCGATCCCAAAGGCTGCCGAGGGCGGCGTCAGGATCCATGTAATAGGCACTCCCGCGGATGCGGTGGAAGGTCCAGCCGAGACGTTCCGGGATGGCCTGCCGGCTGCGGTCGGCCTCCCACCGGTCGGGACCGTGGTAGGCGTCGCCGTCGAGCTCGACCGCTAGGCGGCCATGCCGGCCTTCCACGACGAGGTCGATGCGGAACCGGCCGACCCGGTACTGGACTTTGACCCGGTAGCCTCGGGCGATGAGCCGACGGTAGACGTCCCGTTCGAAGTCGGAGTCGAAGCGGTCCTCCACTCGGCCGGTGGCGTCGCGTTCGCGGCTGTCAGATAACAGCCGGACGTTGCCGGTCGTAACTTCGGCTGGAACCTGATCCCGCCGTCGAAGCGCACGACCTCGGCGTTCATGTAGTCGTTCTCGATCAGCGACCGGACCAGGTGGCCGAATTCATCCGCCCGCCCCATCCGCTTGGGGAACACCACCGGGGCCGCCAGCCGGGCCTTGAACTCCTCGGCCCCCTCGCGGAACCCGTAGATCGGGGTGTCGATGATGCCCGGGCAGATCGTGTTCACCCGGACCCCGATGGCGGCCAGGTCGCGGGCACCGGGCACGGTCATGCCGATGATGCCGCCCTTGGAGGCGGAGTACGCGATCTGGCCGGTCTGGCCCTCGATGCCCGCCACCGAGGAGGTGTTGATGATGACGCCGCGCTGCCCGTCGGCGTCGGCGGGCTCGGTCTTGGCCATGGCCGCGGCGGCGATCCGCATCACGTTGAAGGTCCCGATCAGGTTGACCGCGATGACCTTCTGGTAGGCGCCAAGATCGTGCGGGGTGCCGTCGCGCCCGACGGTCCGCGCCGCCCAGCCGATGCCCGCGCAGCTGACCCCGGTCCGCAGCGGCTCCCCGGTGGCCACCGCGAGGTCCACCGCGGCCTGCACCGACGCCTCGTCGGTCACGTCGGTGCGGGCGAACTGGCCGTCGATCTCGTCCGCGATCTGCTTGCCGCGGCTCTCGTTCAGGTCGGCGATGACCACCGTGACGCCCGCCGCGGCGAGCACCCGCGCGGTCGCCTCGCCGAGGCCGCTCGCGCCGCCGGAAACGACCGCCGAAGTACCGTTGAGCTCCATGCGGGGGAGCATACCGGCCGCGGTTTCGGCGCCGCATCAGCGGTACGCCGTCGGCCGGGGGCGGGTAACCCGGCCCGTTAGGATTGAGATATATCTTCATACCTCTGCGCTGGTGAGCTATGGTCGGAAGCATGGCCAAGCTACGCGGGAACCCGTGGGCGGTCCTGGTCGTGGTGTCACTCGGCTTCTTCATGACGCTGCTCGACCTGACGATCGTCAACATCGCGATCCCCAACATGATCGACAGGCTGCACGCCTCCCTGGACGCCGTGCTGTGGGTGCTCAACGCCTACGCGCTGGTACTCGCCGTCCTGGTGATCACGGCGGGGCGGCTCGGGGATCTGCTGGGCCCGCGGACCATGTTCGTGGCCGGGATCGTGGTGTTCACGGCCGCCTCGGCGGCCTGCGGGCTCGCGCCCGGAGCCGGCGCTCTGATCGGCTTCCGCGCGGTCCAGGGCCTGGGCGCGGCCATGCTGATGCCGCAGACCCTGGCCATCGTCACGATGACGTTCCCGCCGGAACGGCGGGGGGCCGCGTTCGGCGTCTGGGGCGCGGTGGCCGGCCTGGCCACGATCGCCGGGCCCACCCTGGGCGGCCTGCTCGTGACCGCCTTCGACTGGCGCTGGATCTTCTTCGTCAACCTGCCGATCGGGATCGCGGTCCTCGCCGCGACGTTCTTCATCATCCCGGGCTTCCAGCCCGGGCGGCGGCACCGGTTCGACGTCCTGGGCGTGACGCTGGCCAGCCTGGCCCTGCTCGCCATCTGCTACGGGCTGGTGGAAGGGCAGCGCTACGACTGGGGCACGGTCTACTCGTTCATCACCATCCCGCTGATCATCGCCGCCGGGGTGGTGCTGCTCGCCGTGTTCCTCCTGGTGCAGAAGCTGCGCCAGGATCGTGAGCCGCTCATCCCGTTCGCGCTGTTCCGCAACCGGAACTTCACGCTGATGAACTGGGTGTCCTGCACGCTGTCCATCGGGATGCTGGGCATCTTCCTGCCGCTCACCATCTACCTGCAGTCCGCGCTCGGGTTTTCCGCGCTCAAGGCGGGGCTGACCCTGGCCCCCTCCTCGCTGGTGATGATCTTCGCCGCGCCCTTCCTCGGCAAGCTCACCGACAAGACCGGCGGCAAGTACATCCTGATCTGCGGTCTCACCCTGTTCGCCGTGGGCATGGGCTGGGTCGTGCTGATCGCGACGCCGCATTCCGCCTGGTATGACTTCCTGCCCGCGCTGATCGTGGCGGGCCTCGGCATGGGCGGCACGTTCGCGCCGCTGACCACGGTGGCGATGCGCGAGGTCGACCCGCGGATGGCCGGCGCCGCCTCCGGCGTGCTCAACACCACCCGCCAGGTCGGTTCGGTGATCGGCACCGCGGCGGTGGGCGCGCTGCTGCAGAACCGCCTGGTGGCCTCGCTGACCAGCCAGGCCACCAACGCCTCGGCCAGCCTGCCGCCGCAGGCCCGCGCGCCGTTCGTGAACGGCTTCCGGCAGGCCGCGTCCGGCGGCCTGATCGGCGGCGGCCCGGCAGGTTCCGCCGCCCCGGCGGGGACCCCGCCGGGGCTCGCGGCCCAGCTGCACCGGCTCGGCGCCGAGGTCTTCAGCACCGGTTACGTGCTCGCCATGCGCTGGACCATGGTCATGCCGATCGCCGTGGTGCTGATCGCCGCGGCCAGCTGCTTTGCCATCAAGAACAAGGCAGCCGGCCAGGGGCGCGTCGCGGCGGCGCAGGACGGTCAGATGGCCGGGACCATCAGCTCGCCCGGCTCGTCCGGCTCGCTGGGCCAGAGCCCGGGCAGCTCGTCCGGGACCGGGTCGTAGCGCGCGGGCTCGAACGGGAACCGGTCCGCGAACACCGGCTCCAGGTCGGTGAGCCAGCAGGCGGCCGGGTCGAACCTGGCGAAGAACGGCGAGCCGACCAGCCCGGGGTCGCGCGCCTGGATCATGTGCAGGACGAAGACCTTGATGCCCGCCACCTCGGTCACCCCGTCGACGCACACCTTGCCCGGCGTGGCCGACATCGACGGGCCGCGGACGGTCCGGGCCAGGCCGGAAACGCCCTGGTAGGCGTCGCGGAAGACCTCGTACCCGCGGGCCAGCGGGACCGCGAAGTAGTCCTGCGGGCCGGTGTCCCGCTCGACGAACATGTAGTAGGGGATCATGCCCATCCGGACCTGCGTCCGCCACATCTGGCGCCAGGCCGCCGGATCGTCGTTGATCGACCTGATCAGCGGGGCCTGGGTGCGGATCACCGCTCCGGTGTCCCTGATCCGGCGCACCGCCTCGGCCAGCACCGGCGGCTCGAGCTCGCGCGGATGGGAGAAGTGCGCCATCACCGCGAGATTCCGGCCCGAGGCGACG
>WNFX01003395.1_pt1 | contig 15911 bp, 20 predicted proteins | sample 5400111 | NCBI WGS metagenome assembly WNFX01 (sample SAMN13153363, study PRJNA577476) | soil metagenome | isolation source: 40 cm soil or saprolite under grassland replicate 1 | place: USA:California | collected 2016-06-15 | reverse complement strand
TCGCTGATCGACCGCGTCGACGCCTCCCGGCAGAAGATCATTCAGTACGCCTCGACGAGCCGCTCGACGAACCCGCCGCTCGCGAGCGTCGGCATCGTGCCGGCCGAGTGGTTCGGTGACATGACCGACACGATCAGCAGGGTACGGGTCGTCGAGCAGGATCTGGTGGCATCCGCGCAGGCGCGAGCACGCGCATTGCAGCGCAACGCGATCGTCTCGGCCGCGGTTATCGCCGCCGCCGTCGTGCTGGTGCTCGTACTTGCCCTGCTCTTCACCGTCCTCGTCGGCCGGTCGATGGTGCGGCCGCTGCGCAGGCTGCGCACCGGTGCGCTCGAGGTGGCCGGCATCCGGCTGCCGGAGACCGTCCGCAGGCTGAGCGAAAGTGACGGCGAGAACATCCCGGCCGATGTCGAGCCGATCGACGTGGACTCCGGCGATGAGATCGGCGAGGTTGCGCGCGCCTTCGACCAGGTACACCGCGAGGCGCTGCGGCTGGCCGCCAACGAAGCCGCGCTGCGCGGCAACGTCAATGCGATGTTCGTGAACCTGTCGCGCCGCAGCCAGTCACTCGTGGAACGCCAGATCCGCCTGATCGATGAGCTCGAGCAGGGCGAGCAGGACCCGGAGCGGCTCGGCAGCCTGTTCCAGATGGACCACCTCGCCACCCGGATGCGGCGGAACTCAGAGAACCTGCTGGTGCTCGCCGGCCACGACTCCTCAAGGCGATGGAACCAGCCGGTACCGCTTGTCGACGTCCTGCGCGCCGCGATCTCCGAGATCGAGCAATACGAGCGGGTGACCCTGAACGTGCAGCCGGGGATCGCCGTCCGCGGCCCGGCGGTCAACGACGTGGTTCACCTGATCGCCGAGCTGGCGGAGAACGCGACCTCGTTCTCCTCGGCCGACACGCAGGTGAGCGTGTCAGGGCACATGCTGAGCAGCGGAGGCGTGCTGCTGGACATCACCGACGCCGGTGTCGGCATGGGCAGTGAGGAGATGGCGCACGCCAACTGGCGGCTGGACAACCCTCCGGTGGTCGATGTCGCCGTCTCGCGGCGGATGGGCCTATTCGTGGTCGCCCGGCTGGCGGCCAGGCACGGTATCAGGGTCAGGCTGAGGCCGGCCAGCGGATCCGGCCTGACCGCCATGGTCTGGCTGCCCGATGAGGTGGTCGTGCACGATGGTGCGGGTCGGCCAGGCGCTGCTGGCCGGCTTGGCGATCAGGCGACCCGGCCAGCCATCGGGCCGGTGGCGCCCGTGGCGCCGGGGTCTGGCGACTGGGCCGATGCCGGCCGTACTCCAGCCGAAGATCAGGTTGCCGCCGCCCGTGCTCCCAAGTTCGCCTCGCTGCATGCCGACGCCGGGAGCCCGCTCGGGCCGCCCCGCGTGCCAGGCGCTGGCCCACGGCCCGGGCGCCAGGGCCTGGCCTCTACCGGTCCGCTGCCGGCGGTCGGTGCCGAGCCGCCGCCCGGATACGGCGCGGAATGGCCGGCCGCGGACCAGCAATCCCCAGCGGTCGCCGACCAGCCGGCGGCGGCACAGCCAGCCGCGGCCGAGCGGTCAGCCTCCGACCAGACAGCCACCGGCCCGATGCCGGTCATCGGAGCTGACCAGCCGGCCGTCGCGGGTTGGCCAGCGGACTCTGGCACCCGCTGGCCGGACTCAGGCACCGGTGCCGCAGCGTGGCTGGAGCAGGCTGGCCAGCCTGCCGCGTTCACCTGGCCGTCGCAGAGCAGCGAACAGGTCACCGTCGCCGGCCAGCAGTCCGACCAGCAGCCGGAACCCGACGAGCAGCCATCCCGGCAAGAAGCCCAGCCCGTCTTCGGCGCGCCGATAGCGGGCGCACCGGCCTTCAGCGGTACGTTCCGGACTCAGGATTACCCGCTCAGGTCGGCGGACGGCGAGGTGATCATTCCTCCTCCCGTGTCGCTGGGAGAGGAGAACAGGCTGCCTATCTTCGAGGCGGTGGAGTCGGACTGGTTCCGCCGGGGCCGGCCAACGGTGGACTGGCAGGGCGGCCAGGACGGGCAGACGCCGAGCCGCATCTGGACCTCTCCTGCCGACGAGGGCTGGCGGGCGGCGGAGGCAGCGGTGGTCCCGGCGGCCGGCGGACTTACCTCCGCCGGGTTGCCAAGGCGGGTCCCGCAGGCGAACCTTATTCCGGGGACTGCCGCAGATGCTCCGGTATCCGTTCCTGTGCGGTCGGCAGCAGCGACCAGGGAGCGCTTCGCCAGTCTCCAGCGAGGCATGCGAGAAGGCCGGGCAGCTACCGCGGTGGAAAAGGCGGACGATACAACCCAGGACGTTCCGGGTGATGGGTGACATGAGGGCGCTGACACAGTCATGCTAGTTCTGCGAACTTCAGATCCGATGTCAGAGGGCCGGCCGGACGCGGGAGGCGCAGCGAGCCGCGTCCGGCCTGGCGCCCGTCACGAGAGGAAGGAGCGCCGGTGAGTCCGCTAGTCCGTCCGGCACAGGATCTGAACTGGCTGGTCACGAACTTCGTCGAGAGGGTGCCCTCGGTCGCGCACGCGGTCGTGGTATCCGCCGATGGCCTGCCGATGGCCTACTCGCAGGGATTCCCCGCGGACCGGGTCGATCAACTGGCGGCGGTCACCTCCGGGCTCACCAGCCTGACGCAGGGCGCGGCGCGGGTGTTCGAGGGCGGTGCCGTCTCCCAGACGGTCGTGGAGATGCAACGCGGCCTGCTGATCGTGATGGCCATCAGCGACGGTTCGAGCCTGGCAGTGCTGGCGGCCGCCGACTGCGACATGGGCCTGGTCGCCTACGAGATGGCGCTGATGGTGGAGCGGGTGGGGAGCGCGCTGACGCCGGACATGCGTGGTCCGATGCCCCCAAGCTGGCCTGGTGCTGGCGGGTAGTGGCGGGAGCGACCGGTGTCAATTCCGCGCCCCGAGGAGTGGATGGCGGATGGTGCGATGCCCGCAGTGAGCCCGGGCGGCCATCGGCCGGTGCCCAAGGAGAGGCGCGACCTGAGCGGTGTCGGCCTGCCCGCTGATCTCGGTTCGCTTGAGGGGACACTGGACTTCGTCGCGTCTGACCTGGGCAGCTCACTCGTGCGGCCGTACGCCGTGACCGGCGGCCGGACCAAGCCCAGGTATCAGCTGGCGATCGAGGCGATGGTAGCGGCCTCTAACTACGAGGCGCGCGACCTGTCCGTGCTCAGCCCTGAGTGCCAGTCGATACTCGGCTTCTGCCGCGACTGGCGCTCCGTCGCGGAGATCTCGGCGGTGCTGCGGATGCCGCTCGGCGTCGCGCGCGTCCTGATCGGCGACATGGCGCTGGAAGGCCTGGTCCGCGTTCACCAGGCGGACCATGGCCACGGACGGCCGGACCTTAACCTTCTTGAAAGGGTGCTTAGTGGACTTCGCAAGCTCTAGGGCTACGCCTGGCGCGGACACAGACACCGCCGTCACGTCTGTGAAGATCGTCGTGGCCGGAGGCTTCGGCGCAGGCAAGACCACTTTCGTTGGCTCAGTCTCCGAGATCACGCCGCTGACCACAGAGGCGGTCATGACCTCGGTGAGCGACGGCGTCGATGACCTGTCCCATACGCCGGACAAGACGACCACCACGGTCGCGATGGACTTCGGCCGGGTGACGCTGGACGCAGGTCTGGTGCTGTACCTGTTCGGCACGCCAGGACAGCACCGATTCTGGTTCATGTGGGACGATCTGATCCTGGGCGCGATCGGGGCAGTTGTGCTGGTCGACACGCGCAGGCTGGCTGATTCGTTCCCTGCAGTGGACTACTTCGAGTCGGCGAGCCTGCCGTTCATCGTGGCGGTCAACGGCTTCCACGGTGACTTCCCGCACGCGCTCGAGGACGTCAGGGAGGCCATGTCGCTCGGCAGGAACGTGCCGATCGTGCAGTGTGACGCGCGCGGCCGGTCCTCGACCAAGGAAGCGCTGATCGCCCTGGTCGAGCACGCCATGGCGATGCAACTCAGCGTGCGCTAGCCCGCGAGCCGCACCAAGCCGACGGCTGGCCTCAGCCAGTCGCGGACCTGTCGGCTGCGGTAGTGTGCACGCGGATCGAAGGGGCGGTAGCTCAGCCGGTCAGAGCAGCGGACTCATAATCCTGGCCGTCTTGCGGGTGTGCTGACCTGCGACGATGCAGATCAGCGCCGAACGCTGTGGAACAAATCCGACATTCTTTCTTGCTCGGAATTTCTGGCTGAAGCGCCCGAAACGATCATCAGATGGCCACAGCCCCTGACCCTCGTGCCTAGATGGGTCACGGGGGTCAGGGGCTGTGGCGGACGGGCTAGCTGGTGTGCCGCCGAGCGATCACTGACCGCTTGGCGAGGCGCAGCATGTACGCGCGTAGCGCGTGCTCAGCGCGCTTGCGGCGCTCGTCGGGCGGGAGCACTCCTTCGGGGTCAACCTCGCGTTCGAAGCGAGCGAGGAATGCCTGACGGGCAGGGCGGGTGCGGGCGCTGCGGTCTGCGGTACGGCTCCAAGAAACCTCAGCAGCTATTCTTTTGTTGATGTCTTTCACCTAGGGCAATCACCTCCTTCCGCTTACTCGTTTGTGTGGCGGCCTCCTTTCTTGTTCGTTCGCCAATTTGTTTCTGGCAACGTATTTCCTCCTTTCGGCATGATCGTTCGCACTCCGCGGTCGGCTGGGCCCGGCGCGCCTGGCACGCAGCGATGTCACGGTCGGTGATTGTCCACGTGCATGTGCACGGCCCGGTGTGTGGCCCTACGCGCGCAGGCGCGCGCGAGGCATGCACAAACCGGCGGTTACCCATCGTCACTACCTCGGGGTGGGCGACGACGGCCCCGGCCAGGACCACGAGGCGGTCGGCCCGGTGCGGGACCGGACGGGGGACGGCTGCGCCCCTGAGATCCGTCTGTGCCTGGCACGGCTCGCCACCTGCCACGCCGGACCTGGACGACGCGCCCGGCCGTGGCGTGTTCGCGCAGCCGGTAGTAGACCCACCGTCGCCCCATGCCGCAGGCCGCCACCAGTTCGGCGACGGCGACCCCACCGGGGCCGGCGTGTCTGAGCGCGGCCCACAGCGCCGCCGCCGGCCCGGACTGGTCTGCCCGACACTGGCTGTGCCTGCTCGGCATCCTGGGGCGATCCTGGGGCCGCCGAGGCGGCGTTGGGTCCGGGGCTGGCGCGGCGTGCCGGGTGATCTGGTCTTCGGTGATCAGGTAGGCCCGGTACCTGCGCGCGGTTGTGTGCTCAGGATCAGACAGCAGGAATGCCCCGGGCTGGGTGAGCGTGTGCGGATGCCATCCCGCCATATAGGCCCCTTGGCCCAATACCAGGTCGGCGTCTCGCCTTTCCCGCACGCGCAGGCAAATGCGCACGTCCATTTGTGAGCGCACGGCTTGCTTTCCCATGGCTTCCTGGGTCGGCCGCTGGGTCGCGGCGATCAGGTTGACCGCGACTGCCCGGCCGCGCCTGGCGATCGAGTCAGCGCAGTCGTGGGATTCGTCCGGCAGTTCGGCGTATTCGTCGATGATGATGACGATGGCCGGTTCATCGGGGGTGGGTTCCCAAGTTTTGCGGCCTTCGGCGGCTTTCTGCCGGGTGCGCTGGTTGAGCCGGGTCACTGCGTCACGGAAAAGCTGGTCGGCTTCTTCCGGTGTGGTGGCGAACCGGTGCAGGTGCCTGGCCCAAGGCTGTAGTTCCATGCCGCCTTTCAGGTCCACGCCCCAGATTTCCACGTCCAGGCATCTGATCAGCACGGCGATGATGATGTTGAGGATGACGGACTTGCCAGCGCCGGTCATACCGCCGATCAGCACGTTGCGGCGCAGAATGCTGATTGCAACCGGCTGCCCGTCCTCGGACAGGCCAATTTCGATGAGCTGGGTGATGGACCGGATGAATGCGCCGGGCCAAGGAATCGGGTTCGCGTGCGGATCGGATTCGATCACCCGCAGCGTGAACCGGTCGGCCCGTTCCTCATCAGGAAATACGCGGGCGCTGCCGCGGCGCAGGCCGAGCCCGGATTCTATGTTCGGTATCTGGCTGACCGCGTGCTCAGCGGTCGTTCCTTTCCTGAGCATTACTTTGGCCGTCCACCCCCAAGCGTCTACGACGATGGAGGTGATGCGGGAGCCGGGTAGGCCCATATTCTCGGCCAGGCCCGGCCAGGACTGGATCGTGCGCCAGGCACGCACCCGGGCACGCCGTCGCCGGTGCGCCCACCACGGAATACCGAGAACGATCGTCGCGGTAGCCGCGACGGTCGGGAGCGGTTTCATGGTGGGGCCGGTCGCGATGGCTGCGGCGAGCCAGCCGCCAGCCGTGGCTATGACAGTTCCGGCGTAGGCGCGTTCAATGGTGCGCCCGATGCCGCACTTATCCCACAGTCGGGCCAGCAGCCGGGCCAGCTTTCCCCCACCTGGCCACCAGTCTGGCAGCCGGCGCGGGAATGCCATCACCGTGATCACCAGGCCGGTAACGGTCGCCACGATCGCGGTTGCGCCCGGGTGATGGTGGTGAAGGTTCGTCGCTGTCACGAATAGCGCAGCGGTGATTGCGAATGGGCCGAATGCGGATCGGTTGCGGTAGGCCCACCTGCTGAACGCGGCCAGCGCGACCAGCGACAGCGATTCGTAGGGAATGGGGAACATGACCGGGTAGCCGCCGTGGCGGCCCCGGAATGCGCGGCGCATCTGCCGGCGGTAGCGCCGGTACGGGTTGCCGTACGTCATCGGCGGCCCCGGCCGCTGTCGTGCTCGGCCAGCTCCCAGCGCAGGAATGCGAGCGGGTCAGGCTCGCCATCCTCGGCCGCGCCGAGCGCCGCCCGCATCGCCGCGCGCAGATTCGCTGCTTCCAAACGCGCCGTGGCCAGCTCGTCGCAGAGCTGCCGGGCTGCGCGCAGCAGAAGCGCCATTTGTTCGAGCACGGCTGTCACGGCGATGTTGCAGTGGTCGCACCACGGTGTGCCGGCGAGTGTGGCGAGCCGCGCGGATATTGTGTCAAGGCTGTGCGTCTGGCGTTCGGCGTTGGGTGGATTCGAATTCGATATGTGGGTCAATGACCACCTCCAAAGATCGGCGGGATGGGGCCATAGGCGTCCTTTCTCGTGTCCCGCGCATCCGATGGCGCGCGGGACACGGGCGTGATACGGTCATTTCGTGCATGGGCTCCTGGTTACCGGCCGCTGGTCAGAGCAGCCGGAACAGGCTCTTCGTGATCTGGCTGATTTCGTTCGCCAGACTGGACGATGCCAGGTAAAACCCGAGCGTGATGCAGGCCAGCGCATGCCAGATACGCAGCCCCGCATGCCGGCACAACAGGATTACCAGCACGCTCAGCGTGGCGACCACCGACAAGCTCAGTGTCAGGAAACCACCTCCCTTCAGTTCATGTCTGGCGTCCGGTCAGCGGATGGCGGGAGGTCATTCGCTGGCATGGGCCCGCCACGCCTTACGGCGTGACCAGCGAGCCCGGCGGACGCATTTCTCGCAGGTGTCGGCTCCATCGCGGTCCAGCGCGCCGCAAGCGCACTGGCGGCCGGAACGGCAGCCGGCTAGGCGATGCTCGTTGATCTGATATCACCTCCCTTACCAGACCGTCATATCCTCCTTTCTCCCGGCAAAGTGGTGCGCGCAGCACGACAGCCCCGGGTACCATCGCACCCGGGGAACGGTGTTCCCTGCGGGCCGCCCCCTGCCGCAGCCACTGTGACCGGGCGGCCCGCTTGCTTGTGGCGCTACGGGCTGCCGCCCGCTTGCGCGTGCTCGATCGCCTCGAACAGCCGCACCTCGTTCAGTGCCGGACAGTCCGCGCCGGGCGAGCACGGGCACTGTTCGATGTTGCGGCGCAGCGTGCGGGCGACGCGGCGGATGCGGCGGCCTTTCCAGCCGGTGCCCACCTGGCGGGCCAGCACGGCGACCGGTGACCCGGCCGGCACCTCCAGGCAGCCGGTCAGCAGCGCGTCGTCGTCGTGTTCCTCGCCTTCGCGGCGGAAGAAGCCGAAGATCTCCGTCCTGGCCGCCCGCCCGTCCGGGCCGGTGCAGCAATCATGGACCACGAGCATGAAATAGGAGTTCCTGATATCCGCGCCCTTGCCGTGCTGCGCCGGGCAGCGGCGCGGCGGTATGGAGCCGGTCATAGCACGGCCTCGCGGATTACTGCCCACACCATTTTCCCGCCGCCGGCCGTGTAATACCAGGACCATTGCTCGCTGATCTGCCCGACCATGTACAGGCCCCGTCCGCTCTCGGCCAGCGGATCGGGATTGGCCGCCGGGCAGGGAGGCAGCGGGCTGGCATCCCAGACTAATATCAGGACTCTTTCCTTGTCGGACAGCAGCCATAGTCGCACCGGAGTGAATTGATCCAGCACCAATGATGCCCGGACTGCGTTCGACACCAGCTCGTCAACGATCAGCTGGCAAGTGAATTGCAGGTCGCTGCGGCCCCACTCCCAGATGACCTGACCCGCGTGCTGCCAGGCGCAGCGGGCGGATTCCTTCAGCGGACCCAGCTCCAGAAAGGACTGCAGCGGCCATTCGCCTGTCATGGATACTTCCTGATCATCAAGGGGCGGTGCCAGGAATACCGCTATGCAGTTATCGCCGGCAGCGGGCATGCTGAGGTCAGCGATCGTCGTCGCGCGCTTCATCCTCACTCGCCCCTCGTTGTGATTGCCTGTTACTCAGTACGGGTATGGACCACTGGTGCGGAAGGAATTCCCGCCAGCGGGCATCCGGGTGAACGATCCAGCGGGTCTGCCGGAGTAAACCGACATCGGGACTGCCGCCGACTTGCCGGACCGTCAGCAGATCCACAACAAATCCGGCTGAGTCCGCAACCACAATTCCTGACCGCCGCCACTCGGAGAAGTACGCCATACAATCGGAATAGCCGTCCACTTTAACGACCAGCGACCTGAAATCCGCACCGACCGCATGAGCCAGCCGGGTTGCCGTATGGCTCCGGCACGTGGCAGCTACGCCGCGCTCAAGCCGCATGACCGTGCCCGGAGCCACGCCGGCCCTGCGCGCCAGCGTCTCCTGCGTCCAGCGCCTCGCGAGCCGCAGTTGCCGCAACCGCGCGCCATCGAGCCGGGCCGAATCTGGCCAGTGAAGCCGGTCCTGAGCTGAAGCAAACATGCTGGATTCGGCTATCGCGACCACCTCCTTCGTTGCACACAGGGCGGGGCCGACCTACGTCACTGCCACGGTCAGCGAGTGCCCGCCCGAACGGGCGCAGGTGAGCCTACGGCCGTCGTCGTGATCAAGGTCGCACAGATTGTGCGACCTTCCATCCCGGCCAAGCCGTAACGTTCGCGACCAGTCGTTAGAATGACGTTGGCCCACGTCGTGAGGTGATCCCCCCAAAGATGGACGATCGCGAGCTTGGATCACGCATCGCCTACTGGCGTGAGCGACGCGGTATTACTCAGCGCCTGCTTGCTGACCGGATCGGTCGCTCTAAGAGCTGGATAGAGAAGGTCGAAGCTGGCACGCGCAGTGCCAACCGCTTGCCCATCCTCATGACGATCTGCCGCGAGCTTCGCATCGATCTCCCCGTATTGATTGGGCGCGACCTTGAACGAGATACCCGCGAATGTATTGATGACGCGGAAGTAGAGACGATCAGGACGGCGCTAGAACGCTATGACGCGATTGGCAGCGAGCTGCCGGAGGATTATCAGACTGGCATTAAACAGATGCATCGGCAGTTGACCTACGTATGGGCGGCATTCGAACAGGCTGACTATCACGTTGTCAGCCGTACCCTGCCGACGCTTCTGCTAGACGCCCAGCGGAGCGTAGTTATCGATGAGAATGACGATAACCGGGCTATCCTCATTGAGGTATACCAAGTAACCGCTTCGACGCTGCGTAAACTTGGCGAATATGATCTGGCTTGGCTCGCAGGGGATCGTGGATTCGCTCTTGCGGAACGTTCAGGTGACCCGATACAGACTGCCCTAGTCGGCTTTCGTGTTGCGAATGCGCTGACAGCTATCGGTAGATCAAGGGCGGCATTCGACTTGAATGTGTCGCTAGCGTCCAGGATAGAAACGCACGTCTCGCAGCCTTCAGATCTTTCTGTGTACGGAACTATGCTCCTACAATCAGCAATGGCCGCAGCTAACGAGGGAAACGTGATCGGCGTCCGTGATTTGATTCGTGAGGCCCGAGGCGTCGCGGGTGGTGTCTCTGATGGCGCGAATCATTATCGTCTGTCGTTCGGCGCCACCAACGTCGGCATCCATCACGTCTCGGCTCTAGTCAGCCTTGGGGAAGGCGGTCTCGCTATCGAGGTCGCAGCCAAGATTGATGAGGCCGGACTTAGAATGATCCGGCGTGAGCGGCGAGCGAACCATCTCGTTGACGTAGCTCGCGGTTACAGTCAATGGGGCAAGCGCGACGAAGCATTGGAGAAATTGCTAGAAGCCGAGGCGCTAGCTCCACGTGAGGTGACGTGTCGGCCGGGTGCGCGGAGCCTGATCGAGAACCTGATCGAACGCTCCCGCGCCATGCCATCGACATCACTGAGATTGCTTGCCGGACGAGCGGGAGTCGATACATGAGCAGAGGCACGCTGTACGTCATCGCATGCGCCGCGTCGGCTGCCAGTGAGGTAGGAAAGCTCGTCGCATTGGCCCAGGACGACGATTGGGATGTGTGCCTCCTGGTAACGCCATCAGCAGTCCGGTTCATAGACGCACCAGCGATGGAGAAACTGACCTGCCACCCCGTGCGAAGTCAGTACAAAGATCCAGGCGCACCAGATGTGCTGCCGGACGCCGATGCCATAATCGTAGCGCCAGCCACCGTGAACACGATCAACAAGTGGGGCGCAGGCATCTGCGACAATCTAGCTCTCGGAATCCTGGTAGAAGCGATCGGCAAGAAGTTGCCGATCGTCGCCATGCCGTTCACCAACTACGCTCACGCCGCGCATCCAGCATTCGGTGAGAACGTGACGAAGCTGCGGTCCTGGGGAGTGCGGGTCCTCTACGGCGACGATGTGTTCACGTTGCCCGATCCGGGCACGGGCGGCGAGCATGTCGGGCGCTTCCCGTGGGAGCTAGCCAGGAAGGCGCTGCGCGAGCTAACGGCAGCATGAGATATGAGTGATCGATAAACTCGACAGCCTAGCGGCTATCGTTCAGAATTGCTAATGATCCGGCCCAACTCGGCGTGACATGCGTCTGTGACGTCGTCGGGTATGGATAGGGCAAGCGATATCTCGATCTGTGCTCTCGTCCCCGATGCAATGATTGCCGGTATCGCATCGACTTGCGTAACGAATTCATCTACGAACTGTCGGTACTGATCAATTGGGCCATTCATATATCTGGCAAGTAGGATCAGCAGCTTCCGATACTCGGAAGGAGCGCTAACACCGCGTAGGCTGGCCGCCCAATCCATGAACTCTTCATAGATGCTATTCCATCGTTTAGCAAGGTGGGCCAGCCGTTCAGGATTGCCACTTTGCCCGGAAATGCCGAAAGCGCGTTCGCGCACGGCAGCATCGTTCACCAGCATGTTAAGCTTAGCCATTAATTCCATCGCGTCATCTGCTCGCTGACGCATATAGTTGGATATATTAGCTTCTTGAACCACCTCGCCAGTCGTCATCGAATAACCGATCTCATGGTCCCGATACTTGACTTCGATGCTGTTCCGTTCATGAAGTAGTTGACCAGCGAAGTATAGGAATTCCCAGGCTGGTGGTCGCATTAGAAGAACTTGCTGGCGCTCTGCTTCGGTTCGCGGCACACGCTCGATAGCAACAACAGGAGCTAGCGGTAGGCCAGTAAGCTTGGCCAGCGTGGCATTTACAATTCCGTTAACGCCAACTTGGCGGGCGTCAAGGTAGCCAACGGTAGGGCGTAGGCCATCAAGGGTCGTGCTGTCGAGGCGGATGGGCAAGACATATGTAGTTCTCTGCTCCAATGCTCGGGCGAGAGCACTCCGCCTCTCATGTCGTGTCCACATCTTGTCGGCGTAGAAGCAAGAAATGAACATGAGTGCGTAACGCGCTTTCACGCGATAGATCTCATCGAGATATTCGATCAGATCTTCACCCCACATCTCCGGCTGATAATCAGTATCGTAGAATACGCGTACGCCTGCTTCCTTCAGGCGATTGACGACCTGTTCTACGAACTCGCGGTCTTCTCCGGCGAAGGATACTGCTATGTCAAACTCAAAGGTAGGTTCCTCGGAAGCATCATTCATCGTTGTTCCTATCTAGATTTGAGACCAGATAGCGGAACCGCGTATTCCTTTCTTGGTCATCTGACATGGAGCATTGATGGCACTAAATCCTATCACCGGGAGAGAGTCTTTTGTGTGCTTCGGCGGCGCGTGCGATTCCTCGGCCCTTGGCATAGCGAAGGGGCATAGCGATCGACTTCCAGCCTGCGACGTTCATCAAGTCATCGACGTTGCCGCCGAGGGCTAGCCAGGAGTCTGCGAAGGTGTGGCGGAAGCGATGTGGGTGGCAGTCCTGAATCCCTGCCTGTGTTCCCCTGCGGCGCAGCATAGCGTAGATGCCTGAACTGCCGAAGTGGGACGGGTCGATCCCTCGCGTCCCTATCCAGAGCCACGGTGATGCCGCATACGAGCTACGGGCACGCGAGCGCAGGTAACGATCGATGGCAGCGGCGGCCTTGCTTCCGATGGGTACCCACCAGATGTCCCCGCCCTTGAGCCTGACACGAAGCCGCAACTGGTCAAGGAACACGTCGGTCTCTTTGTCATCGGTTGGATGAAACCGCAGGCCGGCCAGACCGGACAGCCGCAGCCCGGTGTCGATCAGCACGCGGATGATGGCATGATCGCGGCGTGACTCGAAATCAGATCCCTTCGTGGCTTTGAGCAGCGCGGCCAGTTCGGCCTGAGTGAAGAAGGGCTTTGCCTCTGCCGCGACCTTGGGCCGTTCGACGGTCGCCATCGGATCGTCTTTCATCTCACCTTCGGTGATGAGCCAGTTGAAGTAGACACGCAGGTTCCGGTAGTGCTTGGCCGCTGACGCTGGCGACGTACGGCCGCGCTCGGCAGACAGGAACCCCCGGATGCTCGCCGCTTCGAGCGGAAGCTCGTGGTCGGTCAGGTAGGCTTCGAGTCGCTTCACCGAGTCCAGGTAGGAGGTGATCGTCTTGGGTGACTTGTTGGCCGCGTCGAGGGCCAGCTTCCACGAGGGCAGCAGGGCAGTTAAGATCATCACCGCTCCCGAAATCCGATGGTCTTCGGGCGGTGAGCATAAGCCGCGAGGCGGCGGTAAGTCAACGAAGTTGCAGGTCAGCTAGCCACACCAAGGGGCGGTAGCTCAGCCGGTCAGAGCAGCGGACTCATAATCCGCCGGTCGTGGGTTCGAGCCCCACCCGCCCCACGCAGTCTGACCTGGGTTTATGCTGTCTGGCTGGCTCTCCGCCAAGATCGTCGGAGCGCCTGAGTAGAACATCTGGGGAACATCCAGCGTGATCACGACGCGCCCCCGGCCTCGCGGACGTATGCCGCGGTCTGCTCTGCCGCTGCCAGGTGCGCGCGTCGAGCGCACAGGCTGCGCTTGCTGGCGCACCGGGCGGTGGGCACCATCGCGCGCGACCTGGCGCTGTTCACGTGCCCGCGGTGTGAGGACCGCTGAACGCAGCGGCTCAGCGCAGGAGACGGCGCAGATCTTCAGCGGACAGGGCCGCGTCTCCCAGGACCGATCGCAGTGTGCCCTTCGGCACATCCTTCCCGGCGTGGACAGGCACCGTGGTCGCGCGGCCGTCAGGATGCTTGAGCCTATGGTGGCTGCCGCGAATGCTGGTCTCCTCGAATCCGGCGGCCCGCAGTGCCCTGACGAGACGTGCTCCGGTAACCGCAGGCAGTGGCGATTTAGGCAACCTCTAGGTCCAGCGTGCGGGCAAGCTGCTCGGGCACACCGTCCTCATCAATGACCATCTGGACGGCCTCGCGCAGGTCGGCGACGGCATCATCAGCAGTCGGGCCGTTGCCGTTCGCCCCGCCGCTCGCCCCGAGCCAGGCATGCGCGCACCAGATGCCGTCCTCGTCCTGCTCCAGCGTGTAGGGCACGTGCACAGTCCTGGGCTGGCCGCTCATATCGTGATCGTCTCCCCGGAGGTCAGCAAGCAACCTGCTAGTTAGGGTACAGGTACCCGCCTCGCGGGGCCGCTTTCCGCCATGCCGCTTGGTGGACGGCTGAGAACCCCGGACGAGCCGCCCCGGCGCATTCCCCGGCTGTTCCCCGCGCTCGCGGAGCCGCAGGCCAGCCAGGTGCCAGCGGTTCAGCCAAAACCGCTGGGCACCGTCTTTATGTCGCGGCGGACCGAGGGCTGACTAGCGAGCCTGGGGGCGTCGGCGCGCCGCGAGGGAGGTCAGGTCCATTTTCCTGCACTATGGACGTGGCCGGTCTACCGCCTTAACGGCCGCCATGCCTGAGGAAGGGGTCAGCCCCGATGGATGGGGAGGAATTGTGGGAGATCCAGAAGAAGATTCGCCAGCCGCTCGACGCGATCGCCGCATTCATCGTCAGCGGTGACGATGATCTGGCCCGCGAGGTAGCCGAGGGCCTAACCCACGAGGATCTGATTACCCTGGTTCTGTACCTCGAACGCATGTACGCATTCAGCAGTGTTGAGGCATTCCGGCGGTCAGGTGGCATGGACGATGAAGACGCCAAGAAGCTCGCGGCTGAGCAATTCCGGACGGGTGCCGCAATCGGGAGTCTCGGCTTCGGTGAGCCGCCTCAGACGCCTCCCGCCTGACGGCTGATCAGATGCCGTAGGGCGTACGCTGCGGCCCTGTCACTGCGTACCACGCAGGCGGAGGTGCACGATGTGCGCGTGACGCGCCCGCTATACGTCCCGGAGCCGAGTGAAGATCGCCATGCGCCCGCCGCGCTGAGGACGACGGCCAGCCGCGGGCCAGAGCCCGGCGGCGTGTACTACGAGCCCGACGAGATCGAGACGAACTGTGCGTTCTGCACGCTGATCTGGGCGGGTGACGGCTGGCAGCACGATCCCGGTTGCCTCCTGCGAGCGCTAGGCTGATCACTTCGGCAAGTGGCCGGGCGTCAAACCGCCAGCCCTTCTGGTAAAGGCGCGCCCATGACCCGAACTCAGAAGCGGCGAGGCACTGCCTGCGCCCGGCCAGCGGGAATGCCGCCGTCCGCCAGCCCTGCCAGCGCCAGCCTGCCGATCGGCATCGCGGACAGGTCCTTGTATAGGCCGGGCCTCTCAAAGGCTCTCAGGTCATCAAGGCGGTCTATCGTTGCCTTCATGGACGAGATCTTGCCCAGGCGGCGCTCCCGCCAGGAGCCTGCAGAGCCAGTGCCTGTGCCTGTGCCTGTGCAGCCGCCAGCACCCGCGCTCCCGGCCGAGGCCGCCGCGGCTCCTGCGCTCCCGGCCGTCTTCCGGCTGTGCAGTTTCTGCAACAGCCGCCAGCCGCTCGGCGAGCTGGTCATGGTCGCCGACTCGCTGCAATGCGCTGACCTCGAAGCGTGCGGTCAGCGCGCGGCGGCCAGCGGCCTGTATGCGATGCGCGAGGACGAGCTGGAGATCTCCGGGTACGGGGCCATGCAGGGAGCGCTGCCGTGCCGGGACCCGGCGCAGTCCGCGCTGGATCGATCGATGGCGGCCCAGGCCGGGGCCGATGCGGTCGCGATGGCCAGCCGCACGCTGGAAGGAGCGCTGGATCTGCGATGACCACAGCCGTCCTGATCCCGTTCAGCCGCAGCCGCGCGATCGAGCTGGGCAACCGGCTGTGGCGCAAGCGGTTGCTGCCCGCTGGCGATGTGCAGTACAAGGACCGGATGCTGCACTTCACTCGCAACTACCTCGCCGGGCTGGCCGACGCCTTCCGCACGCGGATCCCGCGGCGGTCCGCGCACCGTTGTTCACGACGGGCGGGGAGTTCTTCCTGGCCGCGGACAAGGTCCAGGTGAAG
>WNFX01003393.1_pt1 | contig 15914 bp, 17 predicted proteins | sample 5400111 | NCBI WGS metagenome assembly WNFX01 (sample SAMN13153363, study PRJNA577476) | soil metagenome | isolation source: 40 cm soil or saprolite under grassland replicate 1 | place: USA:California | collected 2016-06-15 | reverse complement strand
GGCGCTGTTGCGTCTGGCTGGCGGCTGGCACGCTGATGCCGAGCCATGGCCACGCGGTCAGATCACCAAGGCCAACTCGTCGAACGCGACCATCAACCGTCGGCTTACCGGCTCCTCGACCGCGAGCTCGTAGTATCCACGCCGCAGATTCTGGACGAACGCATGCCCACCGATGATGATCCTTGCGCTGCCGTCCCGCTTGAGCCCGCGCATCGGGCCAAGCCGTGCCTTCAACCGGCCGTGATCGCACTCGACCCCGTTGTTGGCATACCGATCCGTTCGATGCCAGGCCGCCGGCAGCAGCGCCTCCAGCACCATCGGGTAGGTCGCTGCCCGATCGGTGACGACCTCGGCTGGCCTAACGGCCGTGGTGGCGATGGCCCGCGTAAAGAAGCGGCGAGCGGCCACCCGATCGCGTCGTGGGGAGACGACCACGTCGATGACCTGGCCAGCCTGGTCGATCGCCCGGTAGACATAGCGCCAGGCGCCAGCGACCTTCACATACGTCTCGTCAACTCGCCAGCGGTTCCCGACGGCGTGGCGGCAGGGACGGGCCGCTTCGGCCAGCAGCGGCGTGAATCGCTGGACCCACCGGTAGACGGTGACGTGGTCGACCTGGATGCCGCGTTCGGCGAGCAATTCCTCAACGTCGCGGTAGGACAGCGCGAAACGCAGGTACCAGCGCACCGCGAGCACGATGATCTCGGATGGGAAGCAAGCCCGCGAAGGCAGACCGTGCGCTTGCTGGCATGCGGGGACGGGGAGTTGTCATGCGACAGTCTGCCCGTCCTTGAGCTCACCTGCAGCAGCTGCAACAGTCCCCCTCCAGGCCCGCTCCGTCATCGATCCCAGGGTCTTGGCCTTCCTCTTACAGGCTGCGCCAATAGGTAGGCGCGGTTCCCTGGAAGGCACAGGTAGAGCGGCCGTTCAGGCCTGACCCGGTCAAGCGCCTGTGGCCACGACACCCTCGTGCCCACCGCCGCTGGGGGCGCGGTCCAGGACGCTGCACCAGCTCAGGGGACGAGTGCGCAGCCGCCGGTTCAGCGCGGAGGGCCGGCCGGCGGTGGCCTGGACCCCTCCAGGAACAGACGCAGCGCGGTCGCGCTGATGTCTTCTGGCCCCGCAGCGTCGAGCTTGCTTGCGCGCAGGCAGGCGTGGACCAGCGCAAACAGCGCCTCGACCTGACATGACAGGGGCAGATCACTACGAAGGTCACCCGCTTGGCGGCCGCGTTCCAGGAGCGCAATAACCAAGGAGAAGGCCGGGATGTCCTGTCCGGTGAGGAGCCGCTGGCGAACCAGCACCAGGAAGTCGTCCCCCAGGGCGACCAGGGCACGCACGGCTCGCGCAAGGCCGTCGGCAACCGGCACGCCAGCAAGGTTGGCCTGCGTCAGCTGGCGTTCGGTCTGCAGCAGGGCCCGGTCGACGACGGCGGCCAACATGGCTTGGCGGGTGGGGAAGTAGCGGTACACGGTCCCGCGAGCAACACCGGTGGCCTGCGCCACCGCGGCCACGGTCGGCTCCTTGTACTGGGCGAGGAGCTGGGCGGCCGCTTGGGTGATCGCAGCCGCGGTCGCGTCGTCTGTTCGCCCGCTCACGGCGTCCCGGGATTGAACGTCACTGTTATCATTTCGTGACATGACTGTCCTGTCAGTGTCTGTTCCAATCTCCCGGGGGGAAGGCTTTATCCCCCGGGCGGTGCGGCTCGTCACTAGATTCGGGGGCCATTGGTTGCGATCCGGTCCAGCTTCCCTGCGTCTCGCCCTGCTCCTCCCGATTCTCTGTGAGGAGCCAGGAGTCGTGCATACGGAAGCTGTGGCTGCCGACTCGCCGAGCTACCCGTGATTGGCTCCCGGACCCGCAGTGGAAACCTGCTGCGAGCCTGCCGTACTGGCTCCGGCTGGTCAGAGCGGGGAGTCCGAGGTCCCCCGATGGAGCCGCTGCCCATCGTGGTTAAGGATCCGGCAGCTCCCCGGTCCTTTGGCCGTAAACCATGAGAGCTCAGCAAACAGGGGGGAATCAACATGCGGCTCTCCAGACGCCAGTTCCTGACAGCGGGCGCGGTCACGGGTGCCTCGCTGGTGTTGCCGTGGCAATTGCCCGTTCAGCGGGTGCTGGCGCAGGTGCCGGGCGGGACACTCCCGCCGGGGTCGATCCCCAAGTACGTGACGCCGCTAGTGATCCCACCGGCGATGCCGCGCACCGCCAAACTCCGGGTCCCAGGGGGCAACAAGCAGATCGACTACTACGAGATCGCCGTGCGGCAGTTCCGGCAGCACATCCTCCCCGAGAGCATGGGCAAGCCGACGACGGTGTGGAGCTACGGCTCTGTCACCCACCCGGCGAGCTTCAATTATCCGGCCTTCACGATCGAGGCGAAGTGGACCGCTCCCGTCCGTGTCAAGTGGATGAACCAGCTCGTCGACGCCAACGGCAACTACCTTCGGCATCTGCTACCGATCGACCAGACGCTGCACTGGGCCAACCCACCCGGCGGGCCCGGCGGCACCGACGAAGAGACGCTTGACCCCACGCCGTACCACGGGCCGGTGCCGATCGTCACCCATCTGCACGGCGGGCACTCGACCCAAGAAAGCGACGGCTTCCCGGAGGCCTGGTTCTTGCCGGCAGCGAAGAACATCCCGGCCGGCTATGCCACCGTCGGCTCGCACTACGACCAGTTCAAGGCGGAGGCCGAGAAGCTGTACGGGCAGCCCTGGACACCGGGCAGCGCGGTCTTCCAGTACGACAACGACCAGGCCGCGGCGACCATGTGGTACCACGACCACACGCTGGGGATGACGCGCTCCAACGTCTACGCCGGGCCGGCCGGCTTCTACCTGCTCCGCGGCGGCCCCGGCGACAAGGTCACCGGCGTCCTGCCGGGCCCCGCGCCCGCCCTGGGCGATGCGCCCGGGACGAAGTACTACGAGATCCCGATCGCGATCCAGGACCGCTCATTCAACGACGACGGCTCGCTGTTCTACCCCGACAACCGGGCCTTCTTCGAGGGGCTGAACCAGCCGCCCACCCAGCCGTACCTGGATATCCCGTTCATCCCCGACCAGGCCTGCGACGGCCTCCCAAGCGACATCTCGCCGATCTTCAACCCGGAGTTCTTCGGCAACACCATGGTCGTCAACGGCAACACCTGGCCCTCCCTCGAGGTCGAGCAGCGGCGCTACCGGTTCCGCTTCCTGAACGGCTGCAACTCGCGCTTCCTGATCCTCAAGCTGAGCAACGGGCTGCGGTTCTGGCAGATCGGCGCCGAGGGTGGGTTCCTGCCCGCCCCGGTCCAGCTCGACCAGCTCCTGTTGGGGCTTGCGGAGCGCGCGGACGTGATCGTCGACTTCACCAACGTCAGCGTCGGGACCAACATCGTGCTCCAAAACCTTGGGCCCGACGAGCCCTTCGGCGGCGGCGAGCCGCCGGGCGACTTCGACGCGGCAGATCCCAACACCACCGGGCAGGTGATGCAGTTCCGCGTCGTACCGCGGACCTCCCGCGACACCAGCACCCCGCCCAACCAGCTCGTCCTGCCAGCGCCCCCGCCGCTGCCGCAAGCCACGACAACCCGGCAGGTGTCGTTGAACGAGGAGGACTCACGGACGGTCCGGGTCAGCACCGACGAGCACGGCAACGTCGTCCTGGACTGCGACAACGGCCAACCCTTCGGTCCGCGGTTCGCGCTGCTGGGCACCGTCGCCGGCGGCGCGGGCGAGCCGCTGCGGTGGGACGACCCGATCACGGAGAACCCGGCCGTGGGAGCGACCGAGGTGTGGGAGCTGTACAACTTCACCGAGGACGCCCACCCGATCCACATCCACGAGATCCAGTTCCAGGTGCTGGAGCGACAGCCGTTCGACGGACCACGGCGGGGCTCGGAGTCGTGGGAGGCAGGACGCAAGGACACGGTCATCGCCTACCCCGGCGAGATCACCCGCGTGAAGGCGACCTTCGACCGCGCCGGCCTGTTCGTGTGGCACTGCCACATCGTCGAACACGAAGACCACGAGATGATGCGGCCATACCAAATCGGGTAGGCCGCGCCGCCTCACCAGGTCGGGCCCGACCGAGCCCGGGCAACCGGATCCGTCCCAAGGGAGGCCGGTCCCGGTTGCCCGGGGGCAACGCCGTGCTCGCACGGCACCCACCCGCTCCGGCTCACCGACCTGGCGATCGTCTGCGTCCCCGCCATCCTCGGCTACCTCGCGGTCCGACTCGACCACCGGCTGGAACGCGCGCACGCACGGCCGGCCGAAGGCCCCGCCTGACCCACGAACTCCACGGCGAGCTGGAGCAAGTCCGCGTTCGATCGGGCCTCGGCCAGCTCAAGCCTCACCCCGTCTGCCTCACCTGTCGGGAAGGACCCGATCGCCTCGGCCGGTCTGCCGGCGGTTGTTGAAATGGTCGTAGGCCGTATGGCCGGGTAGCGGGTGCGTAGCGCCTCGGCCGGGGACGGGTCGTCGTTGGCGCCCACGTCGCGTGGCCGGCGGACCAGCCCGCAGAGGCGAAGATGCGGCCGCCGACCTTAAATACGGCGACCTTGTCGCCGAAGCGGTCGTCCTCGACCAACCCGGGGCGGCGTTGGCAGTAGTCCAGCGTTCGTCCCTATCATGCGCCCGATCCCATGCCTGCACCCTGGACGGGATGGTATGGCAGACGTGCCCGGCCGGCCGTCCGTCGCGCAACGAGGCGACCTGCCAGCCCGCCGGCGCTGGTGGCCGCCTCTGCCGCCGGCGATCGTCGGGAGCGGCGCTTGTCAGCCGAGGAGCTACGCCAGGAGCTTTAGGCTCGGACAGCCCCCGCCCACCCTCGCCGAGTACTACCGCGGCGGCCTCCAGCTGGTGGTCGAGCCGGGTACCACGTTCACCTACACCGACCACGGGTTCGCCACGCTCGGCCAGATCGTCGAGGACGTCAGCGGCAAGCCCCTCGACCGCTATTTCCGCGAGCACATCTTCGAGCCCCTCGGCATGGCCGACACCGACCTCGTCCGATCCGAGCTGGTCAGGTCGCACCTGGCGACGGGATACGACCTGCGCTCCGGTGGTCCCAAGGCGGTCACCGACCGCCGGTGGGTGACCACGGCAGCCTCCTCCATCTACTCGACGCCAAGGGACATGGCTCGCTACCTCGCGGCGCTCCTCGGCGGCGGCGCGAACCAGCACGGCTCGAAGCTCAAACCCGAGACGCTTTCCACCATGTTCGAGCCCCACTCCAGCCTGATCCCCGGATACCAGGTGTGGGGCTGGGGTTCTTCCGGGTCAACATCGGCGGGCATCTCGCTGTCGAGCACCAGGGGGTACTTCCCGGCTTCCACTCGCAGATCTTCCTGGCTCCCGACGACGGCGTCGGGGTGATGGCCTTTACCAATGGATCCAGGCAAGCGATGACGTGGATGCCGGCCGAATGCGGACGGCTGCTCAGCCGCCTGATCGGCGTGCCCGACGAGGCGATCCGCACCGATGTTCCGCACCACCCCGAGATATGGAGCGACATTTGCGGGTGGTACCGACCTCGCGCCCAGCTGACCGATATGCAGGCATGGTCCATGGCCGGCGCCGGCGCCGAGGTCGTTGTCAGACGGGGTCAGCTCATGCTTCGAGCCCTGAGTCCGATACCCGCGACCTACAGGGGCTTCCCGCTGCACCCCGACGACGAGAAGGACCCGTACGTCTTCCGGATCGACCTCTCTAGGTACGGGATCGGCACAGCCCGGGTGGTCTTCAGCCGCGAACCTGGCGTGGGACGACGGCAGCTCACCTCGATGTGATCCCGATGTCGCTCCTCAAGCAGCCAGACGGGAAGAACCCGAGGGTAGGGATCAGCGGCGCGCTCGTCGTCGCTACGACCGCGGTCGCCGTTCGCCGCCGCCGCACGACAAGGTGCAGCGAAGGTCCGGCCTGAGCAGCGGCTGCTGTGTCCCGCGTCAAGGATGCTGCTTGGCATCCGGGAGCGAGCGGAGCGGCTGGACAGTGCGATCCTGACCGGCGTACCGGCCGGCGAGGCTCCCGTCGCGGGGAGGTGAGGGCGGTGCCAACCATCGGCCTGCTCAGCAATCACGGGTCCGGCGAGATCTCGGCGTCCCACCGTGACCTGGTCGAGTGCCCGCCGGTCGCCGCCTTCACCACGATCATGCCCGACGGCTATCCGCAGACCTCGGTGGTGTGGTGCGACTTCGACGGCGAGTGCGTGCGGGTCAACACGATGCGTGGCTTCGCCAAGGAGCGGAACATGCGCCGCATCCGCGGGTCACGCTGCTGTGCTACGACCCGCGCCAGCCCTCCGCTATCTCGAGGTCCGCGGCACGGTCGTCGAGATGACCCAGGCGGGCGCGGCCGAGCACCTGGACAACCTCGCCTCCAAGTACGCCGGCCGGCCGATCCGCTACTTCGGCGACGCCTGTGGGGTGCGTAAAGGCGTTCATGCAGCTCGTCGGTACTCGTGGAGGAGACCGCAGAGCCGGTCGCGCCGACGCACCGCGCCTTCCTGCTCCTCGCCTGCCACAATCCTGCGATGATCAGGCCGGTGGTTGCGGCCAGGGCCTGACCCGCCACAATCCTGGCCTGGTGTCTTGTGTTTGACCTGTCGGCCCGAGCTGCGGCCACCACCGGCCAAGCACCGGCCGAGCAACCGTGACCTGATAGGAGCCTGTTCCCCTGACCCATCGCAGGACTGCCCGCCCGCTCGGCCGGCGCGTGCCATCCGCTCAGCACCAGCCGAAGGAGATGGCAGTGACCACGATGGCACATCCGACGCCACGCGCGTGACCGTCGGGGTCGACACCCATGGCGATGTCCACCTCGCCCACGCAGGCGACCAGCTCGGCCGCCGCCTGGACACGTCAGCGTGCCCACCACCCCAGCGGCTCCCGCGACCTGCTCGCCTGGGCCCGCGGGCCCAGGCGAGCCATCGCCTGGGGTGTTGAGGCACCGGCGCCTACGGTGCGGGGCTGGCCCGGTTCCTGCGCGACCACGACCAGGTGGTCGTGGAGGTCAACCGGCCCGACCGCGCCGCCCGCCGGCGGCGCGGCACGTCCGACCCCCCGACGCCGAGGCCGCCGCCCGCGCGGTGCAGGCCGGCCAGGCGACCGCCCTGCCCCAAGGCCGGCACCGGGCGGGTCGAGATGCTCCGCTGGCTGCGGGGCCCGCGCAAGCGCCATGAAGCACGCACCAGGCGATCAACGCCATCAAGGCGCTGCTGGTCACCGCCCCCACGACCTGCGCCAGCAGCTCCGGGACCTGCCGGTCAGCCAGCTCGTCCGGACCGCGGCGCGGCTGCGTCCAGGCGCGATCACGACCCGACCGCGGCAGCCAAACTGGCGTTGCGCACCTGGCCTGCCGCCACCTGGCCTGCCGCCACCAGGCCTGAGCGCCCAGATCAAGGACCTCGACAGCGAGCTGGACCGGCTCACCGCCAAGGCGGCTGCCCGACTCGTCGCGCTGTTGGGGTGGGCACCAAAGCGCCGGCGCCCTGCTGGTGGCCGCCGGCGACAACCCTGGCCGGCTGCGCTCGGAGCGGCCGTTGCGATGCTGTGCGGGTCCTCGCCGATCCAGGCTCCTCGGGCAAGACCATCCGTCACCGCCTCAACCGTGGCGGCGACCACCAGGCCAACGCCGCGCTGCACCGCATCGTGCGGGTGCGGCTGCGCTATGACCCGCCACCCGGGACGACATGGCCAGGCGCACCACGCAGGCAAGTCCAAGCGGGAGGTCATCGGCTGCCTCAAGCGCTACGTGGCCAGGGAGGTCTTCGCAGCCCTCTGCCAGATCAGCCTGGACAAGCCCGCCGCCGCTTGACATCTATAGCAGCGTCGACCAGCGGGTCGGTCTGGCGCCTCAAGCTGGAGCGCCCGGTGTGGGTGGGATCGGCTCGGGGCGCCCCGCCAGTGTTTCCACGGGTGGGTTTCCCCGGGCCGCCTCCCGAACCCGGTGTGCCGTAGGGTAGGCTGCCGACGAGGTGCCAGGTGATCTGGTCCTTTTCCGACGGCCCCCTCCGAACCGGACGTGCCCGGTTTCCGTGGCATCCGGCTCTCCAGTGCTCATCGTGGGTGCCGTGTGGGACGTCCGGCGTGGATGACCTCATGGCAGGCGCGGCAGACGACAAGGATCTTGCAGTGGCGGGATGCCATCCGTGTGGCCTATTCAGGTAGGTGTTCCGCCCCTTGGGGTTGAGGTCTTTGAGGGCACGAATGTGGTGCACTTCGACCTGCTCGGTGGATCCCGCATAGTCCACAAGCATCGGCCAGGAGCCGTTGAACCAGTTCTGACCGGCGGTTGCTCCAGATGCGTGGGGGATTGTCGTTGAGGGGCCGTGGGGTGGTGTCCCGCGCAAGGGATATGCCACCCCATTGCGCCACCAGCGGGGGCGTCCGTCATCGCGGTGCACGCTGACCTGAAGGCCACGGCGTGGACCATACTCGGTGGCGAGGACGGCACGGTAGCGGCGGTAGACCTGCGACCTTCGATCTCGCCGCAGCTATGGCAGTTGATCCTGCGGATGGCCTTGGTGCCACACGCGAATAGCGCCAGCTCCAGCGGGTCCGGGTCGTGGCGTCGACCGCTCCTGCCGGCGGTCGTTGCCAATCAGTCCGGTCACCGGAACAACTCCTCGATGTCGAGCATGACTCGGGTCGCCCGCCCGGCGAATCGGCCGGGCCGGAACGACGCGAGCAGCCACGCCTCGTTTCCCGTGGCGATCTCATCCGCGACCAGCCGGCCGAGCGCCGGGGCCAGCGTGACCCCGCGGTGCGCCACGGCCAGATAGAGGCTGTCCAGGCCGGGCACCGGTCCGACGATCGGGAGCCGGTCGGCAGGCATCGAGCGCCAGGCCAGCAGCTCGCGAGTGGCGCGGGCGGCGCGCAGGACCGGCAGGAAGCGCGCAGCCTGGGTGAGTAGGGCCCGGCCGTGGCGCTGGCTGAGATCGCGGGCGACCGTCTCCTGGGAGCGCTCCCCGAGCAGGACCGAGCCGTCCGGCCGCTGCCGCAGAAACACCCGCAGTCCAGGGCCGCCGGGCAGATAGACCTTGTCAGTGAACGCCGGCATCGGCTCGGTCTCGACCAGCAGGCCGGGGGCTTGCCAGGGTGGGGATCTCCAGGCCGACGTCGCGGGCGACCACGACCGACTCGGCCCCGGCAGCCAGGACCGTGACGCCCGGCCGCAGCACCCGGTCGCCGACCTCGACCCGGATGCCGTCGTCGTCCAGCCGTACCCGGGCCGGCTCGCCCAGCACCAGGCGACCACCGGCCGCCCGCGTGGCCGCGCGGCAGGCAGCCACGACCAGGGTCGGCTCGACCTGCCCGTCCCGTGGGGCGTAGCAGCCGGCCGCGACCGGGCCGAGCTGGGCGGCCGGCAGCAGCCGGCGCAGCTCCTGCTCGCCGGCCGGCACGATCGGGTAGCCTCGGGAACGGGCCCGCTCAACCTGGTCGGCCAGTTCGCGTCCTCGCTCTGGGTCGGCCTCCCAGCACACCTAGCCGTCGCGCCGGAAGCCGACCTCACCGAGACGCTCCGCCCACCGCGACCAGCTCGCCAGGGCCGTGCAGGCCAGTTCGTAGTAGCCGACCGGGTCGGCACCGAAGGCCGACAGCGACGCGAATGACCGCGCCGACGTGCCATGGCCCGCCCGGGCCTCGTCCACATCCACCAGCACCGGGCGTAGATCGTGCTCGGCCAGGTGCAGAGCGATCGCCGAGCCGACGATCCCGGCCCCGATCACCGCCACGCTGGGATGGTCGGTTGGCTCCATGTCGCACCTCTTGTGCGGGCTAGCGTGTCTGAGGTCGACATGCCCACCGGAGGCTCCGACCGGCGTCGATCCCCGAGTATGGGGATGGATGAAAAGTGGCGCTCCGTCGGCTGATCGGACGTGCTGGCGTGGTCGGGCGGAAGCTGTTGCCGCCGCCACGCGTGTTCCATTTGGATGGTCCTCAGCCGACGGAGCGGGGAGCTGGTGGGCGCACCCCGGGTCAGGGGTTGCCCACCAGATGGTCGGGTGGCGTGTCGATCGCATCGCCTCCTCACACTCGTCCGGACAAGACCCCGACCAGCACACTCACTCGTAACCTGCCAGTTGGCCTGGCGTGCCTGGTGTCTGCTGACCGACGCCGTGAGCATGCCACCGGCGTAACTCATGGTCAGGGGCTATTGGTCCCGAGGATTGCCGGCCCGGTGGCCATGACCTTGCCAGCATGCGAGGAGGCCCCGCTCAGCGGCCGGTGGGCCACGTGTGGACCGGCTCGTCGCAGGCCGCGTATTCCAGGTAGCGCTGCAGCGTCGCCGCCAGCGCAGGTTCGCGGCCGAGCCGTGGCTCCAGCGCGGCCAGCGTCCGGCGCTGCCACACCGCGCCGGTCTGCCCGGTGGCCACCCTGGCCGCGATCACCCCGAGCAGACGGTCGGCCTCTGCTGCCGCCACCCCCGCGCGGACCAGCCCTTGCCGGGCGGCGGGCAGCAGCTCGGGCACAAGCTCGGTGGCGGGGAGCGTGCGCAGTCGGCCGCCGTGCCCGGCAGGCCAGCTGAGTTCGGCCGCCAGGCCGTGCTGAGCTGCCCGGTAGAAGCCATGTTCGGCGCGCTCGAACGACAGGGCGTAGGTCCATGACGCGTCCTGGCTGGCCAGCCACAAGGAGAGCCCGACCAGCAGGGCGGCGTTGGCGAGCATGTCGATCACGGTGGGGCCAGATGGCAGGGCTCGCATCTCGATCCGCAGGTGGCCACCGCCGGCCGGGTCGTAGACGGCCCGGTTCCAGCGCCACACGGTGCCCTGGTGCACTCGCAGCTCCCGCAACCGCGGTGCCTGCCCTTCCGGGACGCCGGCAAGCGGGTCGTGGTCGTCAAGGACCGGCAGCAGCGGCTGGTGCAGCCGCACCCCCTCGGTGAACAGCTCCAGGGCTCCACCGCGCAGCCACCCGGTCCCAAACGCCACGCGGCCGAGCCCGCGGCGCAGGCCACGGCCGTCGCGGTCGTCGATCGACTGCTTGCACAGGGGGGATCCGGGTCTCCTCCCACAGCCGGTGGCCAAGCAAGGTCGGCGAGTTGCCGGCCACCGCCAGCACCGGCGCGGTGGCCGCCTGGACGGCGTTGTAGGTTCGCGTGAACTCGACCGGGTCGACCCGCAGATGCACCTGGAAGGAGGTGGCGGCGCCCTCCACGGCCACGTCGTCGCTGGCCAGCTCCAGCGGGTCGGCGCCGGTGATCCGCAGCAGGAAGGCCTCGTGGCGCAGCCCTCGCAGGCGGTGGTTGAGCGCCCGGTAGCGCGGCAGGTCGCTGATGGCACCGGCGCCCAGGTCGGCTCGGCGCAGCGTGGGCAGGATGCCGACCAGCACTGGCCGGCCCCCGTGCTTGCGGGCCGCGTCCGCGACGCGGCCGAGCAGCAGGCGCAGCTCCTCGCCGAGGGTGGCGAACGGTCGGCCGGCCAGCAGCGTCGGCGTGGCGTTCAATTCGAGGTTGAACCGGTCCAGCTCCAGGTTGACGCGGGGGTCGGCCGCAGCGGCGCGGACCGCCCGATTGAGGTGGAGTGGCCTGGCCGCGCCATCGACCAGGAACAGCTCCAACTCGGCGCCAAGCGTGGCAGGGCCCACCCCGAAGCCAGGCCGCTCCAGCAGGCGGGCGAGCGTCGACAGGCATTGCTCGAGCCGCTGGCGGAAGCGTGCGGTGTCGACCTCGTCGAACGCCTCACGGTCGATGCTGGTCCCCATGGCGCAAACCTCGATGTAGGCGAGACCACCGGTCCCGGGCGGGGCCTGGGTGCTAGCCCCACCAGTTCGACGGCGCCTCGGGCAGCGCGATCCGCCGCCCAGTCAGCAATGTCGGCAGGATCCGGATGTAGTGGCCCTTGGCGCCCGGCGCCCACGGGTACAGCGGCAGCCGTAGCACGCGCGCCACCTGATCCGGCTCCGTGATCTCAGCAGCCTCCCACGGACCAGGACGCTCCACCCAGTGCGGGTCGCTTCGTCGACCCCGTCGATCTCGAACGCGACCCGCCCCCTCCGGACGGCCACGTCCAGCTTGGTCCCCTCGTCAGTGCGGAACAACACGGTGTGCTGGTCCAGGACGAAGTTGACCGGCAGCGCGATCGGGCCGCGGTCGTCGACCAGCACCACGCGACCCAGGTGCGTTCCGGCTAGCAAGCGGAAGCACTCGTCCTTTGTCAGCTCCTGCCACCGGACCTCCCCCACGGTCTTCACCCCTCTGCCGCTCGATGCGCCGCAGGCCGGACTGCCGTCCCGCCCAGGCTGACCCGGGCGAGTCCTACTGGCATACGGGCGAAGGTCCGTGCCTCCCTGGGCCTGAAGGCCCAGCCCCTGGGCGTGAAGGTCCGGGCTTCCCCGGGTTGTCCGGCGAGAACGGTGCCCGCGCACCGACCTGCTCGCCCAGGATCACCGCCACGGGCCGCATGGCCCGAGCACGACGGGTCCTGAGGCCCTGGGAGGTTCACCAGCGTTGACCTCTCCTGAAGGCAAGCCGAACGCCCCGGGAGACGGCGCATCGGTCCAAGACTGCCGGAGGGAGGGACGGGCGATGGCCATCATCCTGCTCGTAGAGGACGGGGCGACCGTCAGCCGGGAGGTGACCCGCCTCCTCGAGGCGGCCGGTCACCGGGTCGTGCCCTGCGGTGGCGGGCCAACCCCGCTGGCCGCGTGCCTGCTGCTGCGCCATGGCAGATGCCCGTTCGTCGACAACGCCGATCTCCTGGTGTTCGCCTGCGCACTGGCGCTGCCCCTGTCCGGCCGCTCCTACCGCGGCATCCACCTGCTGCGCGCCTACCGCGCCCACCCCGACTACGGACGGCTTCCCCTTGTGCTGATGGCCGTCGCGCCCCCCCACAGCCTGGGGGGATCGGGGCCGATCGAGGTAGTGGAGACCCACACGGACCCGGCTGCCGTAGTCGCCGCAGTAGATCGACTACTCCAGCCCACCGGGCAGACACCGGACCGACCCTTGCCGACCACGACGACCTAATCTATGCGGTGCTCGCCCGTGGAAAGCGTGATCGGGTGACCGCGGAAGACATTCACGATGCGTGGACTGCCTGGATGGAGATACACGGGGAACATCACGAGTCGATGGTGCCATTCGAGCAACTGCCGCAAGCGGTACGAGTTGAGGACAGCCCGTTCGTCGCCGCGATCCAAGCAGTGGCAAGACGGAAGTAGAAAGGGCATTCAGGGCGGCGTGATGCTCTGGAGCTCCAGCAGGTCCCTGGCCGACACCATGCCGGTCACCTCGCCGCCCACCACCACCGGCAGGTGGCGCACGCCATACGCCAACATCCTCCAGGCGACGACCCATAGCGGCGTCTCCAGGTCCACCGTGGCCGGCTCCGAGGTCATGTACTCGCCGGCGGTGCAGTCGGCCAGGTCGCGCTGGTCCGCCACGGCCCGCACGATGTCGCGCTCGGTGATGATCCCGGCCAGGCGGTAGCCGTCCAGGATGACCAGCGCGCTGATGTCCTTGTCCTGTAGCCGGGCGGCGGTCTGTTGGAGGCTGTCGTCGGCCGCCGCGATGATCGCGCCGGGACGGTAGATGTCGTCCACGATGCCGGTGAGGGTCCAGCTCATGTGCAGTGTCATCGTGGTCACCTCGCCTCGGGTCTGAGGTTGCCGCCAGCCTGACCGCGTGGCGACGGCCTGGGGAGGGACGTTCGGCCGGCGGCCTAGGTGACTTTCGGCCCCGGCGCGGGCGAGGGCTAGGCGAAGATCCTGTCGCACGGGGGGCCGGTCTCGACCCACGCCTCACGAGTGTGTGCCGACATCACCAGGGCGACGCCGTGGTAGTGCTCGTGGCGTCCCCAGGTGCTCGACATGGCCCCCTCTGCGTCGTCAAACGGGTGTTCTGCGGCACTGTAGCCGCCCTGGGAGGCTCAGGAGTCCTGAGGAGGTACCGAAGGGGGGTATGCTCCTCACGCTCCACGCCCGGTTCGCGTCAGCGGCGGGCACTGCGAGTCCGCGAGGCTCGACGCAGATGAGCTGCAGCGCGACCAGGTGCGTGCACTGGCGACCGAACTGCCCGGCCGGACACGAGAATCCCAGCATCCGCGCCACCAGCCGAGGCGATGGACGGCACCGTCACCGCGGCAGATCGCGGCGGCCCCTTCACCTCGACGCTCTCGCGGCTCATTGGCTCCGGCCCTGAACGGGAGAAGGCGTCCCTACTACGCTTGCCAAGCGACCACGTCCTTCACAGTGTCAACGTGGACTGTCCCGCAGGGTTAGGGACTATCGACCTACCGGCTCGCTGCCGGCGCCGCGTAGCCTCGGCGCAACGTACGAGGATGATGACTGGAGGCCCCATTTGCGTCTGCAGCATCACATCCTCTTCGACGGTGCAGACGCGCACCAACATCGCGAGGCGCATTCATGACACGCCAGGATGCACGCAAGTTCTACTACCAGGCAAAGGGCCGCATGTGGACGCTCCGGCGTAGCGGACTTGATGCACTCTTCCCGGACAGCTACCGGGCCTATGCCGTGGAGGCGAACCATTGTGACGCCCTTGGGAGTGCCGGTCGCACACAGCCCCGATGAAGCGAAGAGCTCGCCGGCGTGAGAGTCGCGAGCGGCCGGTCGGCGTCGAGGTGGCCGGCGCGCCGGTCCAGGGAGTGGCAGGCAGCAGACGGGCAGCAACCGCCAACGAAAACGGCGCGTAGACCGTCACAAGTGGCGCCCGGTTCAGCGACCCTCATACGGGTGGCACGGCCGGCGAGGGCAACGATGGCTCCCGCTTGGCGGTAAGGGCTCCCAGCTCGCCCGCAGGGTGAGGCCCCTCGTCGACGACCCCATGGGGTCCCAGAAGTCGGTCGGGGCGGTCACCAGCAGGTCCCGCTTGACGGAGGGCTACGATGCGCCGTCGCTTGCTCGCCTTCTTTGGCGGAGGTCTGTGTGGTCAGGTCGTTCGTCTACCTGGCTGTGGGCGCGGAAATGATGATTCATCAAGCGCGACCGCGTGATACTCGTGGATGAGGCCGCCGAGTATGTGCATCCCGACGTGAGCACCAGACAAGAATTTGGTGCTCTAGGATCTTCGAAGGCGTCCCATAGCCTCTGACCAGGCCGTTGCCAGACTTCGGGTCTGGCAACGATGGCCCGAAACTGCGACCAGATTGCGACCAAGTCAAGTCGCATTTCGTGGTGTAACTCCTGATCGTCGTTGAGGGCCGCGGCCGTGCCGCAGTTGGTGGTCCAGATCGTGCGCAAGCACCCTGGCAAGTCCACCTTCGAGGTGCTGCCGCAGATGGGTGGTCGAGCGGACGCTTGCCTGGATCGGCAAGCATCGCCACTGTGCTCGCGACTACGAGCGCCTGCCCGCCCATCATGCTGCGATGGTCACCTGGGCCATGATCGCGGTGATGACCCGACGCCTGGCGCGTCCTCATCGACCACCATCCATCCACACCAACGTCGCATGACAGTTCTCAAACACTCAGTCAGAGATCAGCGACGTGTACAGGCCCTCGCGCCGCAACAGCGCACCCTTGCCGGCCTTGTCCAGCCGCTCGTACTCCTCCAGGATCCGCGCCTATACCTGGCCGAGGGCGCTGTTGCGTTGTCCGGAGTCAAGGCATGGCGGAGCCGCGACCTCCGCCCGGGATCAGATGGCCACGGCCAGCTCGTCGAACGCGACCGCCAGCCGCCGGCTCGCCAGCTCCTCCACCGCCAGCTCGTAATGGCCGCGGCGAACGTTCTGCACGAACGCATGCCCAGCGATCACGATCCTGGCGCTGCGGTCCTGCTGCAAGCCTCGCATTGGTCGCAGCCTCGCCTCGAGGCGGCCGTGGTCGACCTCAACCCGGTTGTTGGCATACCTGTCGGTGCGATGCCAGGCTGCTGGCAGGAGGTCATCGAGCACCACCGGGTAGGTCGGCGCCCGGTCGGTCACCACTTCGCCGGGCTTGACCTTGGTGGTGCCGATGGCCCGCTC
>WNFX01009152.1_pt1 | contig 15921 bp, 15 predicted proteins | sample 5400111 | NCBI WGS metagenome assembly WNFX01 (sample SAMN13153363, study PRJNA577476) | soil metagenome | isolation source: 40 cm soil or saprolite under grassland replicate 1 | place: USA:California | collected 2016-06-15 | reverse complement strand
CAGAAGCGGCCGTCGTCCCCGTGATGGTTCCAGACCGGGCCCTTGTGCGAGCCCGGCGTGACGAGGAGCGGACCGTTCTCGAGATCCATATCGTCGAGCATCACGCCCACGGCCAGGACGCCGTCGTTCGTGTGGGGATAGAAGGCCCAGTCCTGATGCCATTCGACCGGCGATCCGTACCGGGCCGCCTTCATGTTGAGCTTGGAGCTGTGCAGGCGCAGGTCGGGGCCGAGCAGGCGCGCGAGCACCTCCATCACCGCCGGGCGACGGACGACGGAATCGAAAGCCGGATGCACCTTGTGGGGCGTCTTGATGCGGCGGACCTTCGGCTCGGCCCGTGTGTGCCCGGGCTCGAGATCGTAGACCGCGGTGTGGGTGTCGACGGCAGCGGCGCCGGCCACCAGCTCGGCGATGATCTCGCGCAGCTCGGAGAGCTCCACGGCCCCGAGAAGGTCGGGGACCACGATGAACCCGTCGCGCTGATACGCGTTCCGCAGGGCATCGCTGGTCATGTTGTTCTCCTTCTCCCTGCGCGGGTGCCCCTCGCGCATCGGTGGCATCGTCAGCGCGACATCGTAGCGCGTGCGTGGGGGCCTGCGCAACCAAAAGTGCTCGGCACGTGCATTCACCGGCGGTTCAGCACACAATCGGGGTCGCCCTGAGTCACCTTCGATCGTGCAGTCGAGCGGCTCACCGTGTCGGCGGGGGGGAAACGTGAGCGAGTATCTCTTGCGTCGGCTCGTCTACTTCGTGCCGTTGCTCTTCCTGGTCACCGTGGTGACCTTCTCGGTCGCCTTGCTCCTGCCCGGCGATCCCGCGCTGGCCTACATCGGCGAAGCCAACATGCGTGACAAGGTGATGTACGAGACCATGCGCAAGGAGCTGGGACTGGATCAGCCGATCCCCGTGCAGTATGCCAAGTGGCTGGGCCGCGTGGCGCGAGGAGATTTCGGGCGATCCATCCGGACCCGCGAGCCCGCGCTGGAGGGGCTGCTGGCCCGCTTTCCCGTGACGCTTCAGCTCACCGCGATGGCCATGGTCATCGCCCTGCTGATCGCGGTGCCCGTCGGCATTGTCTCCGCCGTTCGTCCCAACTCCACTGCCGACAAGGCGGGCACCATGCTCGCGATGAGCGGCGTGGCGATTCCGGATTTCTGGCTGGGCATCATGCTCATCTACATTTTCTCCGTCTGGTTCAAGCTGTTGCCCCCCTCGGGCTACGTGCCGATCTCGCAGGGTCTGTGGCCCAGCCTGCAGGCCATGCTGCTGCCCGCGCTCTCGCTGGGCATGGCTCTCTCGGCCGTGGTGATGCGCCAGCTCCGGTCCGCGCTGATCGAAGTCCTGCAGCAGGACTACGTCATGGTGGCCCGGGCCAAAGGGCTACGGGAAACGCTCGTCGTCGGACGGCACGCACTCAGGAACGCGCTCATTCCCGTGGTCACTGTCATCGGCCTTCAGACGGGACGACTGTTCGGCGGCGCGGTGGTCGTGGAGACCATCTTCGCGCTCCCGGGGCTGGGCCGCCTCGCCGCCGATTCCATCTTCTTCCGGGACTTTCCCATGCTGCAGGGAGTTGTGCTCATCCTGGCTCTGGCGGTGTTGCTGGCCAACCTGCTCACCGACATCCTCTACGCCTTCATCGATCCGCGCATTCGCTACGGGTAGCGGGAGGACGATCGTGGGCTGGCTCCGCGCGGTCCTGACCAGGGCACTCCAGACCCGTGGGGCGGGCTTCGGGCTGGTGGTCGTCGCTCTCGTCCTCTTCGTCGCTCTGAGCGCGGACGTGATCGCTCCCTACAATCCCGATCAGGCCCAGCAAGCCGGAGTCCTCACCGCTCCCGCGCTCGCTCACTGGCTCGGCACCGACCAGCTGGGCCGGGATGTGCTGAGCCGCATCATCCACGGGACGCGCACGTCGGTGCAGGCCGGCGTCGTCTCCGTGGGGTTCGCGCTCCTCGCGGGCGTCTCCATCGGGCTGCTCGCGGGATACCACGGCGGCTGGATCGACGACGTGCTGGTGCTCCTCGTCGACGCTCTGTGGTCGTTCCCCACCTTGGTGCTGGCCCTGGCCATCGCGGCCAGCCTGGGGCCCGGCCTCACCAACGCCATGCTGGCCATCGGCGTCGTGTTCACCCCGATCTTTGCTCGGCTGGTGCGCGGGCAGACCCTCTCCGTGCGCGAGCGCGATTTCGTCGTGGCGGCGCGGGCGCTCGGAGCCGGGCCCGCGCGCATCATGCTCCGCCACATCTGGCCGAACGTGACGGCACCGATCATCGTGCAGACATCGCTGCTGGTGGCGTCCGCCATCGTCGTCGAGGCCGCCCTCAGCTTCCTCGGCCTCGGCATCGAGCCACCCACCTCGAGCTGGGGATCGATGCTCAAGGCGGGCTATCAATACATGCAGCAGGCGCCGTGGCTCTCCTTCGCGCCGGGCACGGCCATCTTCGTCACCGTTCTCGCCTTCAATCTCCTGGGAGACGGCTTGCGTCGCGGCCTCGACCCTCGGCTGCGACAGCGAGGCAGCAGCTAGCCTGGAAGGCCTTTTCAGCCGCCGACGCGGTAGCGCTGGATCATGGCCTCGTCGAGGACGAGACCGAAGCCGGGATCCTGCGACACCTCGATCATCCCATCCTTGGCGATGGGGCGATTGGCCCACATCGATTGCCACACGGGATCGCGCTCGGGATCGGCGAAGCACTCCGCGTAGGTGCCGTGGGGCACCGCCGCCATCAGGTGCTGGGCGATCTGCGACTCCTCGTGGTGCGCCATGTCCACGCCCGCCGCGGCGCAGAGCGCGGCCGCCCGCCGCCACTCGGTGACGCCGCCGCACTCCGAGGCGTCGACGTTGACGAGATCGACGGCGCCGGCCTCCAGGAGACGACGCACGCCGTGGCTGGTGATCTCGCTCTGCCCGGCCGTGACGGGAATCCGCGTGGCCTGGCGCACGCGGGCCATGAGGGCGGCATCGTCGTACCAGTGGCACGGCTCCTCGAACCAGCGGATGTCGAGAGGCTCGATGAGGCGAGCGAAGCGCACGGCATCCTGCGCCGACCAGCCGCGGTTGGCGTCGACGGCCAGGACGAAGTCGGGCCCGGCGGCGCGGCGCGCCACCTCGACGCGCTCGGCGTCCTGAGTGGGTGTGAGTCCGCCCACCTTGAACTTGCACCCCGCCATGCCCGCTCGGCGGTAGGCTTCCATCTCGCGCCCGATATCCGCGAGCGTCTTGCCTTCCATGTAGTACCCACCGATGGAGATGATGGGGAGCCGGCTCCGGTAGCCGCCGAGGAGTGTGCCCACGCTCTTGCCGAGCGCCTTGCCGACGAGATCCCAGAGCGCGCAGTCGACGCAGGCGATGGCCTCGAGCAAGGTCTTGCGGTCGCGGCTCGCATGGGAGAGCGCAAACATCGTCTCCCACACGCGCTCGCCCTCGAAGATGCTCATGCCGATCACCCGGGGGGCGAGGGCCTCGTGGATCAGCCGCGTGATCTCGAGCCCGTGCTCGCGGTTGTCGCCGTTGTAGACCTCGCTGACGAGGCCCGCGTCGGTCCGCATGCGCGTGATGACGGTGCTGCGCTTGAGGACGGCGTACGTGCTGCCGCCGAAGTTCCGGGTGAGGGGAATCTCGACGGGAATGGCCTCGACGCTCTCGACGCGCACGTGAGCGTACCCCCTCACCCTGCCCTCTCCCCCAATGGGGGAGAGGGATCAGAATGAAGAGAGCCGCGTGGCGAGAGTGCTGTCTTCCCTCTCCCCCGTCGCGGGGGAGAGGGCAGGGTGAGGAGGCCGTTTGACGAACGAGTCTCCCTCATGAAGCAGGGCCAGCCGAGACTGCCCTCGTCAGGCCCGGCGGGCGAGCGGACCGCGCAGGAGCCGCCCCGGCAGCGCCCCCGTGTGCTTGCCGTCGCGCAGCACCGTCTCACCGTTGACCACGGTGGCGGAGATGCCGCGCGCCCGCTGCACGAGCCGCCGCGCGCCCGCGGGCAGGTCGTTCACCACCTCCGGCATCTCGGGCGCCACGGTGTCCGGATCGAAGACGACGAGATCGGCGGCGAAGCCCTCGCGAACCAGGCCGCGGTCCGAGAAGCCCCAGTGCGTGGCGTTGTCGAAGCTCAGCATGCGCACCGCCTGCTCGAGGGTGAGCGCCTGCTTCGTGCGCACCCAGTAGCTGAGGAGATGCGTCTGCAGCGAGGCGTCCATGATCTGCGAGACGTGGGCGCCGGAATCGGAGAAGGTCACCACGGTGCGCGGATGCTTGATCAGCTCGAGGGCGTGGTCCTGGTTCTCGTTGGCGATGGGCTGGAGGAAGAAGCGCTCCAGGTCCTTCTCGAGGGCGAGGTCGATCATGGCCTCCACGGGACCCACGCCGCGCTCGCGCGCGATCTCCGCCACGGAGCGGTACGGTCCCTGGGGCGCGTCCATGAGGAAGATCCACTCGTAGGCGGCGGCCCTCGGCTCGGCTCCGATGGGCTGGCGCTCGTCGCGCTTCCCCGCTGCCTCGATGAGCCGGCGCTTCATCTCCGGGTCGCGCAGCCGGCGCTTCTGCTCTTCCAGCGGCAGCGCCCGCAGCTCCTTCCACACGGGCAGGCGGTCGAAGGGCAGGCTGGTCTTGAACGAGAGCACCACGGTGAGGGCGCGGCTGTGCACCTGAGCGAACATGCGGCCACCCGCGGCAGCCGTCTCCTCGAGGAGGCCGATGTACTGCCGCCAGAGATCGGGGGTCTCGCGGCGGCTGAAGAGGCCCCAGGTGACGGGGCGCCCGGTGTCGACGGCGAGATCGCGCAGCCGCACGTGATAATCGCGCAGCCCCTCCTGATCGTCGCCGAATCGCTCGCCGGCGATCTCGAAGATGCCGGCGTTCATCTCGCCCATGACGCCCACGAGCCGTCGCACCTCGTTCCACGTGGCGAGGCGGCTGGCCACGGGGCGGCGATCGGGGGTCTCATGGCTCGGCGAGCGCGAGGTCGTCAAGCCCATGGCGCCGGCGGTCAGCCCGCTCCTCAGCTCCTTCTCCATCGCGGCCAGGTCATTCTCATCAGCCGGCTTGTCGAAGGCCCTCTCGCCCATGACGTAGGTGCGCAGGGCGGAGTGGCCGAGATAGCCCGCGTAGTTGATCCCCTTGGGCAGCGACTCGATCGTGTCGAGGAACTCCGCGAAGGTCGTCCACGTCCAGTCGATGCCCGCCTCCATCGCCTTGGCCGCGATGTCCTCGGCGCGCTCGAGATTGCGGATGACGAGGTGCCGGTCGGGCTTGGCGCAGGGCGCGAGGGTGAAGCCGCAGTTGCCCATGACCACGCTGGTGACGCCGTGCCAGCACGAGCAGGTGCCGAGGGGATCCCAGAAGACCTGGGCGTCCATGTGAGTGTGGCCGTCCACGAATCCTGGCGCGACCACTTGACCCTCGGCGTCGATGACCTCGCGGGCCGACTCCCGGATGCGGCCGATGGCGGCAATGCGTCCGCCCATCACGCCGACGTCGCCCCGATACCGGGGCTGCCCGGAACCGTCAACCACCCAGCCGTTCTTGATCACGAGGTCAAGGGACATGGCCTGCTCCTCTCGGTCGTAGGGGGCACATCCTCAAAGTCGCCCCATGGTACTCCAACTCCAGCCCGAGGTCATGGGCGGTGCGTTGATGCGAAATGACGTCTGATCCGCCCACTACTTGACCTTGGGATGGCGCCCCTCTAGCCTGCTTGCATGGCGGCCACCCGAACCAGAATCCCGAGCCCGATGGCACGGATTGCCGCGTGCGGTGATCACGCGATGGAACGGCGCACCTTCGTCGCGCTGGTTTCGGGTGGCCTCCTTGCCGCCCCGTTCGTCGCCGAGGCACAGCCGGCCGGGAAGGTTTATCGAATCGCGTACCTCGGCAATTCTTCGGCTGCGCTCGAGTCCGAGCTCGTCGCCGCCTTCCGACATGGATTGCGCGATCTGAACTACGTCGAGGGCCAGAATATCGCGATTGAATACCGCTGGGCCGAGGGCCGGTACGATCGGTTCCCAGCGTTCGTTGCTGAAGCGGTTCAGCTCAAGGTCGATGTCATCGTGACGGCTGGCACGCCAGCCATTCTCGCTGCGAAAGACGGAACGAGAACGATCCCCATCGTCATGGCCGCGATTGCCGATCCGATCGCCGCCGGAGTTGTCCCCAGCCTCGCGCGCCCGGGCGGGAACATCACGGGATTGACCTCGATGACCCCTGACATCGACGGCAAACGGCTCGAATTGCTGAAGGAGCTGGTGCCGGGCGTGTCCCGCATCGCGGTGTTGTGGAATCCCACAAACCCTACTAACGCGTCCCGGCTGAAGGAAATGCAGGCCGCGGCCAAAACACTTCGCCTCACGCTGGAACCACTCGTGGGCGCCGCAGACAGCCAGGAGCTCGACAAGGGCTTCGGAGCCATCGCCGCGGCCCGGGCGGAGGCGCTGATCATGGACTCAGATCGGGCTTTGCTGGCTCATCGGGGGCGGATCGTCGATTTCGCCAGCCGGCGTCGGCTCCCCGCGCTCTACCCTTACCGGGAATTCGTGCAGGCAGGCGGTCTTGCATCGTATGCGCCGAGCTATCCGACAATGTTTCGGAAAGCTGCCACGTACGTCGATAAGATCCTCAAAGGTACGAAGCCCGCCGACCTGCCCGTCGAGCAACCCACGAAGTTCGAGTTCGTGATCAACCTCAAGGCCGCCAAGGTGCTGAGCCTGACGATCCCGCCGCCGCTCCTGCTGCGCGCGGACGAGCTGATCCAATGACCGACCTGGTCCGGTCTCCGCTCGGCTCACCCGCGTGCCCTCGGCGAGGACGCGCCGTGCTTCCTCCTCGACCGACACGCCGCGGAGGCGGGCCTGCAGCCGCAGCCGTTCGGCTACTTTGTCGTCGAGGTTCCGGATGATGATCGTCGCCATGGGCAGATATCGTTTCATGCTGGCAGCGATACGCAATGTGGCATCAGGCCCGCGCTGTCGAGCGCGCGGTGGAAGGCTCCACGTCGGCTGTTGACGTCGGCTCCGCCGCAAGAAGAGCCGCCCAGATGGTTCGCTTGACCTCGCCCCGTCAACAATCTAAGCTCCCGTCACGCTTGTTCTCCGCGGCAAGAGGCACCTGGCAGGCATCCGAGGAGGGAGACCGATCATGGCCCGCACCTACAATGTCATCGACGCCGATGGACACGTGCTCGAGCCGGTGGATATCTGGGAAAAGTACATGGATCCGGCGTATCGCGAGCGCGCGCCGCGGATCATCGTGGACAAGGACGGCAAGGAGCGGCTCAACATCGAGGGAAAGATCCTGGGCAGCCCGAAGGGTCTGGGCAACATCGGGGCCATCGGAGCCCGGCAGGGTGACGTGGCCGAGCTGACCATGAAGTACGTGGAGGGACGCAAGGGCGGCTTCGACCCGCACGCCCGCATCCCGGACATGGATCTCGATGGAATCGACGCGGCTTTCCTCTATCCGAGCCTCGGTCTCTTTTCCGGGGCCATCCAGGATCCGCCGCTGGCCGCCGCCGTGTGCCGGGCCTACAACCGCTGGCTCGCGGACTACTGCAAGCCCTATCCCGATCGTCTCTTCGGGGTGGCCATGCTCCCCATGCAGTCGATCGATCTCGCCATCGAGGAGATGCGCTTCGCGAAGAAGCAGCTCGGCATGCGCGGCGGCTTCCTGCGCCCCAATCCCTACAACGGCCGGATGCTGCACCACCCGGACTACGCGCCGTTCTGGTCCGAGGTGGAGGAGCTGGACTTCTCCATCGGCCTCCACGAAGGCGCGAGCGGCGGCATGCCGCAGGTGGGCGTCGATCGCTTCACCACGCGCGGGGCGCGGCACATCATCTCCCACACTCTCGAGATGATGCTGGCGGCCATGAGCGTGATCTGGGAGGGCGTGTGCGACAAGCACCCGAAGGCGCGCATCGCCTTCCTGGAGTCGGGCGGCGGGTGGATCGCTCCCTGGCTCGATCGCATGGACCGTCATTTCGACGACAAGGGCTTCAACGACTCGGATCTCTCCATGCGCCCGAGCGAGCTCTTCCAGCGCAACTGCTGGATCTCCTTCGAGCCCGTGGAGGGCAGCCTCAGCGTCCTCGCGGACTACATCGGGCCGCACAAGATCCTGTGGGCCACCGACTATCCGCATCCGGACGGCTTCTTCCCCGGCGCGCCGAAGCTGATCGCGGATAGGCCGGAGCTGTCGGCGGAGACGAAGCGCCAGATCCTCGCGGGCGGCGCCAAGGGGTTCTACGCGCTGTAGACAGGCGAGGGACACACGAGGGAGAGCCATGGCAAGGGTGACAGGGCTCGGACACGTCGGCATCTATGTGCGCGACCTCGATCGGATGGTCGCGTTCTACCGCGACGTCATGGGCATGCAGGTGACCAAGCAGAACTGGCGCGCGGGCGCCGTCTTTCTGAGCGCGGACCCCGAGGCCGTCGACCACGAGATCGCGCTCATGCGCGGGCGGCCCGACGGCGCGGATCCGCATCTGATCCAGCAGATCTCCATGCGGGTGTCCACCCTGGACGACCTGCGGAGCTTTCGCCGGCGTCTCATTGCCGACGGCTATCGCATCGAGGGCATCGTCAACCACGCCAGCGCCATCGGCTGCTACTTCTTCGACCCCGAGGGGAATCGCACCGAGGTGTTCTGGGTCACGGGCCGACCCTGCTGGGTGCCCACGGTGAAGCCCATCGACATCGAGCAATCCGACGAGGCGGTGCTGGCCGAAGTGGACCAGCTCTGGAATCGGCTTCGCGATGTGCCGGTAGGAGGGCGGATGTCTGAGGAGACCGCGACACTCGGGGTCGCTCGACAAGAGTAGGAAGAGTAGAAAGGGCCCAGGAGGGAAGCCGGTCCGCATCGGTCTCTTGACCGTGAAGACGGGGCCGCTCGCCCAGGGCGGCATCCAGATGGAGCAGGGCACCATCCGCTTCCTCAAGGACAGGAACTACACGCTGGCCGGCCGCAAGGTCGAGCTCGTGGTCGCCGACACCGGCGGCAATCCCGCGGGCACCAAGACCAAGACCCAGGAGCTGACCGAGCGCGACAACGTCGACATGATCTTCGGCCCCCTCGCGGCCTTCGAACTGCTCGCCATCACCGACTATGCCGCTGCCGCGAAGATGCCGATCCTGAGCCTCGCCGCCGCGGAGGACATGACCCAGCGCCGGCCCAATCCGTACTTCATCCGCGCCTCCGCGACCTCGTCGCAAGGTATGCACGCGCTCGCCGACTACGCAGCGAAGGAGCTGAAGTACAAGCGCGTGATTACCCTGGCGGACGACTTCGCCTTCGGTCATGAACAGATGGCTGGGTTCCAGCGCGTCTTCGAGGATGCGGGCGGCCGGGTGGTGAAGAAGCTGTGGCCCCCGCTCACGACGCCCGACTACACGCCCTACCTCGCGCAGATCAGCGGCGTGGACGCCATCGTGCAGGGCTTCGCCGGATCGAACCCCTTGAAGTTCATGAAGCAGTACAAGGACCAGGGGCTCAAGCTCCCGGTCGTCGCCGGCGCCCCGGCCGGCGACGATGCGCTCCTGAAATCATTTGGCGACGAGGCGCTCGGGATGATCTCGAGCAACTTCTATACGAACGATCTCGACACGCCGAGCAACAAGCGGCTCATCGACGGAATGGTGCGCGACTACGGCAACATCCCGGGCACCTACTCCGCCGGCCTTTACATCGCCGGCATGGTCGCGGAAGCGGCGCTCGAGAAGACGGGTGGCAAGACCGACGACAAAGAGGCGTTCATCAAAGCGCTGCGCGCCGTGAAGCTCACCGACACGCCGCGCGGGCCGTTCCACTTCGACCATTTCGGCAACGTCGTCGGGAGCTTCTATATCCGGAAATGCGAGCGAAAGGGCGACAAGCTCGTCAACACGACGGTCAAGGCCTATCCGAACGTGAGCCAGTTCTGGACCTACGACGAGAAGTGGTTCCTCTCGCAGCCCGTCTACTCGCGCGACTATCCGCCGCTGAAGACCTGATCTTCACGTAGCGCATGAGCCTGTGGGTGGTGTTGGCCGTCAACAGCATCACGCTGGGCGGCCTCCTCTTTCTTCTGTCCGCCGGCTTCTCCCTCATCTTCGGGTTGCTGAAGATCCCCAACCTGACGCACGGCTCCTTCTTCATGCTCGGCGCGTACGTCGCCACCAGCCTGATCGCGCGGGGCTTCAACTTCTGGGCGGCCGCCCTCGTGGGCGGTCTCTTCGTCGCCGCGTTCGGCGGCATCATCGAGCGCCTCATCCTGCGGCGACTGGCCGGCGCGGAGCTGGCGCAGGTCCTGGTCACCCTGGGGCTGTCCTTCATGATCGCGGATGTCTGCCTCATGGTGTGGACGGGCGATCCCATCCGCATCGATACCCCGGGCGGCTTACAGGGGGCGACGTCCATGCTCGGCATGGGCTTCCCCACGTATCGTCTCGCCATCAGCCTCATCGCGGTGATCTTCGCGGCGGGGCTGTGGGCGCTCCTCGACCGCACGCGCCTCGGGGCCATGATCCGCGCGGGCGTCGACGATCCCGCCATGGCCCGGGTGGTGGGCATCCGGGTCTCGCGACTCTTCACCGTCGTCTTCTGCCTGGGGGCGTGGCTTGCCGGCTTTGCCGGCGTCATCGGCGGGCCCATCCTCTCCGTCTACCCGGGGCTCGACCAGGAGATGCTGCCCCTCGCCCTGGTCGTGGTCATCCTGGGAGGGAGCGGCAGCCTGCTCGGCTCGCTCGTGGGCAGCTTGATCGTGGGCTTTCTCTACAACTTCGGCCAGGCGATGTTTCCCGAGCTCGCCTACGTCGTCCTGTTTCTGCCCATGCTCATCGTGCTGGTGGTGCGGCCGCAGGGCCTGTTCGGACGGCAGGCGCTGTGAGGCGCCTCGCCGCCATCGTCGCCCTCGTGGTCCTCGCCGCGCTTCCCCTCTGGGTCAGCGGCACCTACTATGTCAACATCGCGAGCCAGATCCTCTTGTACGCCATCTTCGCTCTCGGCGTGAACGTGCTCGCCGGGCATGCCGGGCTCGTCACCCTCGGCCACGCCGGGCTCTTCGGCATTGCCGCTTACGCCGCCGCCAAGATCATGAATGCTGGATACGGGCACCTCACGGTGGCCACGGGCGCCCTCGCGGTCACTCTCGTGGTCGCGGCGGTCTTTGCCGTGCTCGCCCTGCGCGGCACGGGGCTCGGCTTCGTCATGATCACGGTCGCCCTCGGCCAGATCGTGTGGGGGGTTGCCTATCGGTGGATCAGCCTCACCAACGGTGACAACGGAATCATCATCACCGGCCGCCCGAACCCGCTCGGGCTGTCGCTGGCCACGCCTGCGCGCTTCTACTGGGCGACCCTCATCGTGTTCGTGGTCGCCGTCGTCTCCATGGCCATCTTCGTCGCCTCGCCCTTCGGGGCGAGCGTGCGCGGCACCCGCGACCAGCCGCGGCGCATGAACGCCCTCGGCTACCACGTGTGGATGATCCGCTTTCTTGCCTTCCTCTTCTCCGCCTTCTGGAGCGGCGTGGCCGGACTGCTCTACCTCTACTACAACCAGTTCGTGAGCCCGCAGGCGGTGGCGTTGACGGCTTCGGCCGAGGCGCTCCTCATGGTCATCGCGGGCGGCTCGGCCACGCTCCTCGGACCCATCGCGGGGGCGGGGCTGGTGGTGGTGATGAAGAACGTGGCGAGCGCATACATCGAGCGCTGGAACTTCGTCCTGGGCGCCATCTTCGTGGCCATCGTCGTGTTCATGCCGGAAGGTCTGGTGCCGGGCGTGGCGCGCCTCGCGCGCCGGGCGCGCGGGCGATGACGGCGCTGGGCGTGCGCGGCCTCGAGAAACGGTTCGGCGGCTTCCGCGTCACCGCCGAGGTGAGCCTGAGCGTCGAGCCCGGCGAGCGCCGTCTCATCATCGGCCCGAACGGCGCGGGGAAGACCACGCTCTTCAACCTGATCACCGGCGAGCTGCGCCCCGATGGCGGCTCGGTCACGCTCTTCGATCGGGACATCACGGGCGTGGCCAGCCGCCGGCGCACCCACCTCGGCATCGCCCGCACGTACCAGATCATCACGCTCTTTCAGGGCGAGACGCTGCTGCGGAACATCACCCTGTCGCTGCTCGGCCTGTCCCCCCTTCGCTGGAATCCCTTCGTCAGGCTCGGCAAGCGAGATGGCCTGGTGGCCCAGGCGCGCGCCACCCTGGCGCGAGTGGGCCTCGACCATCTCGCCGATCGTCCGCTCGCCCAGACGTCCTACGGCGAGCGCCGTCGCGCCGAGATCGCCATGGCCCTCGCGCAGAATCCCAAGGTCCTGTTGCTCGACGAGCCCTTCGCGGGCCTCTCGATCGAGGAGCGCCGGGATGTCCTCCGACTCGTCAACGAAATACCGCGAAGTGTCACCATCGTGATGATCGAGCACGACATGGACGTGGCCCTCGACTTCGCCGAGCGGATCACCGTCCTGCACTTCGGCAAGGTCGTGGTCGAGGGCACGCGCGGCGAGGTGGTGGCGCACCCGCGCACCAAGGAGATCTACCTTGGCGAGTGACGCGCTCGCGCTGCACGAGATCGACGCCTTCTACGGCGACAGCCACGTGCTCCACCGCGTGTCGCTGCGTCTGGGGGAGGGGCGGCTCCTCGGCCTCCTCGGCCGCAATGGCGCGGGCAAGTCGACCTCCATGAACGTGACGGTGGGGCTCCTCCCTCCGCGCCACGGAGCCGTCACCGTCTTCGGCAGCCCCGTCGCCGGTCGCACCCCGGAGGCCATCGCTGCGCAGGGCGTCGCCCTGGTGCCGCAGGGGCGCCGCGTCTTTCGCAGCCTCACCGTCCAGGAAAACCTGGCCGTGGCCGGGCGCAAGCCACGAGGTCGCCTGCCGATGCTGTGGACCTTCGAGACCGTCTTCGCCCTCTTCCCGACCCTGCGCGAGCGCCACCAGCAGATCGCCGGCTCGCTCTCCGGCGGCGAGCAGCAGATGCTCGCCATCGGCCGCGCCCTCATGTCGAACCCCCGCGTGCTCCTGATGGACGAGCCGTCGGAAGGTCTGGCTCCGCAGATTGTGGCGGAGGTCATGTCGACCATCCGCCGCCTCAAGGAACAGGGGCTGTCCATCGTGCTCGTGGAGCAGAACGTCAAGCTGGCGTTCGACGTGGCCGACGACATCGTCATCCTCAACAGCGGCCGCGTCGCCGTCGAGGGGCAAACCGCCGAGCTGCAGCGGCGCGGCCTCGACCTGCGCCAGCTCCTGGGGATCTACTGAGGGGTCAGATCTTCAGCAGGCGCTCCAGGTTCCCGGACAGGATCGCCTCTTTCTCGTCCAGGGAGAGGCTCTTCATCCCGAGGATCCATGAGACGGGCCAGTCCAGGGCCATGTCGTACGGCCAGTCCGTCCCGAACACCACGCGATCGATGCCCACGGTGTCGATGAGGAAGCGCAAGGCCTCCTCTGTGTAGACGATGCAATCGTAGTAGAAGCGGTTGAGGTACGCGCTCGGGGGCTTGGTGATGTGGGCGCGCGCCTCTGACCGCACCTGCCAGCCGTGGTCCATGCGGCCGATGCCGTAGCAAGTATAGCCGCCGCCGTGGCCGAGCACGATCTTGAGGTCGGGACACTCGTCCATGACGCCGCCGTGGACGAGGGTGGCGAAGGTCACCGCGCGGTCCACGAGGTTGCCGATGGTGTTCGGCAAGTGGTAGCGCTTGCTCCGCGGGCTCACCAGCGTCTCGCCGCCCTGGTGGAAGAAGACGAGGGCGCCCAGCTGCTCCGCGGCCTTCCAGAAGGGACGGAACTCCGGCTCGTCGAAGGTGCGGCCCAGGACGTGATCGTTGATCTCCACGCCCTTGAGGCCGACCTGGGTCATGCACCGCTCCATCTCGGCGATGGCGGCCTTCACATCCTGCATGGGCAGGGTGCCGAGCCCGGCGAAGCGCTGGGGCCACGTCCGGACCATCTCCCCGATCTCGTCGTTGGTGGCCTTCGACGTCGCCGCCGCGACCTTGGCGTCCAGATGGTAGTTGTAGAAGCCGACGTAGGGCGAGACGACGTGCACGTCCACGCCCAGCGAGGCCATGTCGGCGAGGCGCTCTTCCGGTGTCCAGCGGGCGCGCGGCGGGAGGAGCTGGCGGTGGCCGCCCACCACCGCCGTCTCCGCCCCTCGCGCATCCTTCTCGCGGGTGATCGTATGCCAGGCGCCGCCGTTCTCCGTCGCCCGCCAGAAGCATTGCGGCGTCAGATGGGCGTGAATGTCGATGCTCCGCATAAGGTCTCCTTGGCTACGGGCAGACGGTCTTGAGGAACTTCTCCGGCGGCCGCTCTCCCCACTGCGAGACGAGCCCCTCCTCGGCCGAGAGCAGGTTGGAGCCGTTCTTGACGTTCAGGCGATCGGTATCCGACCAGTGCTCGTGCACCCGCCCCCACGGATCCGCCCAGTAGTCGTAGATCTGGCTCCCGAGCAGGTGCCGTCCGATCCCCCACATGTGCTCGTACTTGCCGAGCTGCCTGAGGTACTCGTGGCCCATGAAGACGTCGTCGATGTCCTGGACCTCGAAGGACAGGTGGTTGAGCCCCGCGCGCTCGTTCCTGACGCAGAAGAACACGTGGTGGTCGACGTATTCCCGGCCGCGGTCGCAGCGATTGAAGGATCCGATGATGTTGTCCTTGCTCCCCGCGTAGACGTCGTCCGAGCAGATGAAGCCGAGGTTCTCGCGGAACCACTGCGCCGTCTCCTTCACGTCGGGGACGGCCATGACTCCGTGGCCGATCCGCTTCACTCGCGAGCCGCCTTTGGGCAGCCGCATCAGCGCGCCCGCCCGCTTCAGCGAGTCCTTGCCGAGATTGAGGGGCTGGCGCCTCACGGTGATGGCGGGAAGCCTCTTGATCCCGTGGACCACCTCGATCTGGTAGCCGTGAGGCTCTCGCAGCCGGACGCGCTTGCCGCCGCCGGGCTCGTCGATGGACTCGACGGGCGAGGCCCCGGGCGCCTTGGCCAGCTGCTTGAGGTCGTCGAGGCTGGGCGCGTAGTAGGCGAAGCCCACGAACTTGGGATCGCCCTTTTCCGTGACGTGGATGTGATGAGCGGGATCCGTCCCGCGCATGTAGAGCGCGTTCGCCGTCCTCTCCGCCTTCACCATGCCGAAATGGGTCAGGAACTCCTCCGCCACGTCGAGATCGGGTGCGCGCAGCCGCCCGTACGCCAGGTCGGTCACCTTGATCAGTGCCATGGTCTTCTCCACTGTCTTCCCGCGTGGTTGTTCATCTGGTTCGTCCCATCGGGCCGCTCGGGGGCCCCAGGGAACGTACCGCATCCTCCGCTCTTTGAACACGCCCCCTACCGCGGCTCAGGGGGTCGCGGTCACCAGCACGATGACGCCGAGAATGATCACGAGCGCGAGGAGGAGCAGGACGACCGATCGTTCGAGCGCGCCCGCCCGTCGGGGGAAGAGCTGAAAGACGAGCACGGCGGCCAGCACGATGACGCAGATGGCAAGCAGCCTGAAGGCCCTGACCTCGATCGGTACCATGCGTGGCCTCCCGCGGCGCCCGCTTCGCTAGGCCCCGTAGGTCGTGGGATTGATGATCCACCATCCGCGCGCCTTCATGCAGTCCAGATAAGGGCGAACCGCGTCGTTCTCCGCCGGGGTGAGCTGCACGCCGCCGAGCGTGCGGGGATCATCGGCGCCCACGCCCGTCTCTTGTCGGCACGCCTGGCGATCCTTCTTGAGCTCCCCTTGCGTTCCCCCCGCCTTGTCCCACGTCTTCTCCGAGAAGGAAGCGTAGCGAGCGCCGCCCGCGCACCCCGCCACGAGCGGGAGCACCAGGAAGAAGTAAAGAAGCCTGCGGTGGATCATGCGTGCCTCCTCGTGAGAGTGGCGTGACGGCGCCGCCGGATCCGCGTCAGGCGCGCTCAAGCCGAGTCTAGCAGAGTCGGTGGCGCCTCTTCAGCGGGTGAGCGCGGG
>WNFX01003388.1_pt1 | contig 15928 bp, 16 predicted proteins | sample 5400111 | NCBI WGS metagenome assembly WNFX01 (sample SAMN13153363, study PRJNA577476) | soil metagenome | isolation source: 40 cm soil or saprolite under grassland replicate 1 | place: USA:California | collected 2016-06-15 | reverse complement strand
TGCGTCATCATGGGCGCGCGGCACGTGATCAAGGATCGCCCGCCCAACCTGGTGCTGGCGGGCGTCAACCGCGGCCGCAACGCGGGCGAGGACGTGATCTATTCCGGCACCGTCGCCGGCGCGCTGGAGGGAACCATCCTCGGCATTCCATCGGTGGCGCTGTCGCAGGCCTACAGGTCGCGCAGCAACCAGCCGCCCCATTGGGAAACGGCGGTGCGCTTCGGTCCCGACATCATCCGGCGCGTGCTCGCCGCCGGAATTCCGCGCGATGTGCTCATCAACATCAACTTTCCCGATTGTGCGCCCGCCGACGTCAAGGGCATCGCAGTGACGACCCAGGGTCGTAACCGGCAGGAGCGGCTGCAGATCGACCAGCGCCAGGACGGCCGCGGCAATGCCTATTACTGGATCGCCTATGTGCGCATGCGGGCGCAGCCGCCGGCGGACGGCAGCGATATTTCTGCGCTCGCCGACAATCGCATCGCCGTCACGCCGCTGCGGCTCGACATGACGGACGAGCCGTTCATGACGCGGCTGGCGGAGCTGTTCGATTGAGGGCGCGGGAATCAGGAATCACATCGCCCGCTTTCGTGGGGACGACAGTTAGATGGCCCCGATTACTGCTTGCCGCCTTCCAGCGCGTTTTGCAGCATTTGCTTGAGCCCATCCATCTGAAACGGCTTCTTGAGCATCGGCCGGTCGCGATAAGGTTCGGGCAGGCCGCGTTCGCCATAACCGGTGGCGAAGACGAACGGCGTGCCGCGGGCGACGAGGGCATCGGCCACCGGCGAGACGGGTTCGCCGTCGAGATTGACGTCGAGGATCGCGACATCGAAGTCGGCGGTCTTCGCCGCCTGCAACGCCTCGTCGAGACGCCCAGCCTCGGCGGTGACGGTGTACCCGAGCTCGCCCAGCATGTCCTCGAGCAGCATGCGGATCATCAGCTCGTCTTCGACGACGAGGATCCGCTTGGCCGGCATCGCCGGCTGGACTTGTGCGGCAGAGGTCATCTCTCTCCCCCGGTCTTGCGATCGGATTCGCAGCCGTGAGGACAGCAGATCGTCAAGGCGAAGTTGAGGCGCCGCCGGGAGGCGCCGGACGGCTTTGGTTCCACGTTGCGAGGTCGCCAAACAATTGGATTTACGTCGTTTTCACCGTGCTCCCTAGCCGAAGGCGGGTTTTCGGCTAAAGTCGATCAGGAGGCTCGGCGTGCCCAAACAACCGCCTGGCGACGACAGCGTCGGCCGCATGCAGTTTTTGCTCGGCCTGCGCAAGCGCGGCATCAGCGATCCGGCGGTGCTGCGCGCCATGGACGAGGTGCCGCGCGAGCATTTCGTCGAAAGTTCCTTCGTGGACAATGCCTATGCGGACCAGGCGCTGCCGATCGCCTGCGGGCAGACCATCAGCCAGCCTTACGTGGTCGCCTTCATGACCGAGCAGCTCAAGGTGCGACCGGAGCATCGTGTGCTCGAAGTGGGCACCGGCTCCGGCTATCAGGCCGCGATTCTGTCCCGGCTCACGCGCGAAGTGATCAGCGTCGAGCGTTATCGGACGCTGGCGGACACCGCGCGTCAGCGATTGGCGGCGTTGGGCTACGACAATGTCGACGTGCGGGTCGGGGATGGTCTTGCCGGCGTTCCGGAAGGGGCGCCCTTCGACCGCATCATGGTCACTGCCGCCGCCGAAACCATCCCCGATGCACTCCTCGGCGAGCTTGCCGACGGCGGTGTGATGGTGTTGCCGCTGGGGCCGCACGCCGGTCCGCAGCAACTGGTCAAACTCACAAAGGGTGAACAGGGAATTAAGCAGGAGGATTTGATCGGGGTACGATTCGTTCCGCTTTTGCCTGGAAAGGCGCGCGAATTGTAACGATTTTGTTCATGCGGCGGCAAGGTTGCGGCGCCGTAATCGCTTAAAGTCATATTAACCCGCAAGGTGTTAACTCGACGCTTGGGTTGCGTACGAGTAGGGTGCGATGTCGGGGGTTTTCGAGATGTTGCGCTCGCGGCTTTCACCGCGGGCAGCCGTGCTGGCGCTGGTGACAATCAGTGTTGCCGCCTGTAGCGGGGACACGTCTCGATTCAACGACAATCCGTTTGCTTCCCTCACCAATCCCGCGCCGACCGCAGGGATGCCGCAAGCGCAAACCGCGCAGGCGCCGCAGCCGCGTTCGGGCACGAGCACGTCCGTCGCCGTGAATTCCGGCGCGGCGTCCGAAGCCACGGGATCAGTGCTGCGCAAGCCCACGTCGTCCGGCAATTGGAGCTGGGACGGCGGGGCCGCGATCACGGTCGCAGCAGGCGAGAGCATCGATACCATCGCACGGCGCTACGGCGTGCCGGCATCCGTCATCATGCAGGCCAACAACATCGCCGCGCCCGCAACCCTTCATCCCGGCCAGCGATTGGTCATTCCGCGCTACAAGCCATCGCGGGTCGCAGCCACGCCGCCGCCGCGCCCCGCCGTGCCGACACCGGCGCCGGCCGCGAGCCCCGCCGGCAATGCGAATGTTCACGTAGTTGTAGCGGGTGACACGCTGAGCAAAATTGCGCATCGCTACCACAAGTCGGTCAACGAGATTGCCAAGGCCAACAACATCCAGCCGACCGCCACGCTCAATGTCGGCGACCGCCTGACCATTCCGGGCGCGCAGGCACCGGCGGTGAAGGCCAACGCTCCGGCGGCCGCCACGCAATTAAAGCCGGTGGCATCGGCAGCGCCGAAGGAAGCCGAGCCGGTGCAAAATGCAAACGTCGTCGCGCCGACGGATCCGCTGGACAAGGAGGCCGCGAAATTGGCGGAAGGTACCGGCGCGGTGCCGAAGTTTCGCTGGCCGGCGAATGGCCGCGTGATCGCCGGCTACGGCCCCACGACCAACGGCCAGCAGAATGACGGCATCAACATCGCACTGCCGGAGAACACACCGGTAAAGGCCGCCGAGGAAGGCGTCGTGGCCTATGCCGGCAACGAGCTCAAGGGCTACGGCAACCTCGTTCTGGTGCGCCATCCCAATGGCTACGTCACTGCCTACGCCCACGCCAAGGAGCTCTTGGTCAAGCGCGGCGATCAGGTCAAACGCGGGCAGGTGATCGCGCGTTCCGGCCAGACCGGCAACGTCAACGCGCCGCAGCTGCATTTCGAAATCCGCAAGGGGGCGTCCCCGCTCGACCCGACGCGGTTCTTGAATGGCGCCTGACAACGGGCAATAGCCGCCGGCGCATCCGCGCCGGATAGCCGTCCCACTATCTATCGGTTGTCTTGCGTCCTCGGTCCTCGAGCCTCACCCCGAGGCGGCCGGCGAGATCCTGCACATATTGCCAGGCGACGCGTCCAGAGCGCGCGCCGCGGGTGGTCGCCCATTCGAGCGCCTCCGGATGCGTCTTCTCGCGCGGATGCGCGAGGCGGTAATGGGCGACGTAGCCGTCGACCATTTCCAAGAATTCATCCTGGCTGCAGCGGTGGAAGCCGAGCCACAGGCCGAAGCGGTCGGAAAGCGATACCTTCTCCTCCACGGCTTCGCCGGGATTGATCGCGGTCGAGCGCTCGTTCTCCATCATCTCGCGCGCCATCAGGTGGCGCCGGTTCGACGTGGCGTAGAACACGACGTTGTCCGGCCGACCCTCGATGCCGCCTTCGAGCATGGCCTTGAGCGATTTGTAGCTGGTGTCTTCGGCTTCGAACGACAGGTCGTCGCAGAACACGATGAAGCGGTAGGGCGCCTCGCGCATCAGCGCCATCAAGTCGGGCAGACTTTCGATGTCCTCGCGGTGGATTTCGATGAGCTTGAGCGGCCCATTGCCGCCCTTGCGCTGTGCATGCGCGGCGTTGACCGCGGCGTGAACGGCCTTGACCAGCGACGATTTGCCCATGCCGCGCGCACCCCACAACAACGCGTTGTTGGCCGGCAGCCCGCGCGCGAAGCGCTCGGTGTTCTCCAGCAGCATATCGCGCACGCGATCGATGCCTTTGAGCAACGACATCTTGACGCGATTGACGTTCGCGACCGGCGCGAGCCGCCGCGCGTCCGGATGCCAGGAAAAAGCGTCAGCCGCTGCAAGGCGGGGCGCTTCCGGCGTGCTAGGTGCAAGGCGTTCGAGCGCACCCGCGATGCGCTCGAATGCGCCTCCCGAATCGGCAGGCTCCATGGCTGTCCTTCGGCGCGAGGAGGCCGTCGACGGGGGCTTTCGAACGCGTTTGGCCATGGGGTGCAATCGGGTTCGCTGCACCCTTACCGGGGCGCCGGCAAGCCTGCAAGATCGCCATGCGCACAGGCCGAATCGGCCGGATTCTCGGGGCAAACCAGCGTTGCAATTGGGCGGCTGCCCGTTATAGTCCGCGCCGATTTCGTTGGCCGATCGACTGTGGCGGCGCCGGCGCGACGCGCGCGGACAAAGAGCACATTAGACCGCAAGCACAAAGGACCGAGAGATGTTCGTGACGCCCGCTTTTGCCCAAGCGAGCCCCATGTTCGGCGGCGATATGTGGATGCAGTTGCTGCCATTCGTTCTAATCTTCGTCATCATGTATTTTCTGATCCTGCGGCCGCAGCAAAAGCGCGCGAAGGAACACCAGGAACTTGTCAAGAACTTGCGCCGCGGCGATACCGTCATTACCTCCGGTGGGCTCGTCGGCAAGGTCACCAAGGTGGTCGACGACGATCAGATCGAGGTCGAGATCGCCGACGGGGTGCGGGTGCGCCAGGTGCGCGCGATGGTGTCGGGCGTGCGCGCCAAGGGCGAGCCGGTCAAGGACGAGGGCGGCTCAAGCTGAGCGCCGGCTCAGTCGACGCGTGAACCGGGACAAGCCATGCTTTATATTTCGAAGTGGAAGGCAGCGGCGATTCTGCTAACGGCGCTGATCTGCTGCCTGTTCGCCGTTCCCAACTTCTTCCCGGAAAGCATGGTCAAGCGCTGGCCGGCATGGGCGCAGCGCCACATCGTGCTCGGCCTCGATCTGCAAGGCGGCTCCCATATCCTGCTCGAGGTCGATGCCAACGATGTGCGCCGGCAGAAGCTGTTGGCGCTGCAGGACGATGTCCGCCGCGTCCTGCGCGAGGCGCGCATCGGACTGACCCGCGCCCCGCTCGTCCGCGGAAATTCGGTCGAGGTGGTCATTCGCGACAGCGATCTGCAACAGGGGCTGGCCAAGCTCAGGGAACTGTCGCAGCCGCTCGGCGGCTTCCTCGGCAGCACCGGCGCGCGCTCGCTCGATGTGGAGAACGCCGGGGGCGGGGTCGTGCGGCTCAGTCCCACGGAGCCCGCGCTGCTCGAGCGTATCCGTCAAGTCGTGGATCAATCGGTCGAGATCATCGGCAAGCGCGTCAACCAGCTCGGTTTGGTCGAGCCATCGATCCAGCGCCAGGGGAACGATCGCATCCTGGTTCAGGTGCCGGGTCTCGGCGATCCCCAACAGCTTCTCGATATTCTCGGCAAGACCGCTAAGCTGACGTTCCGCCTCGTCGACACGTCGGTGCCGGTCGAGCAGGCGTTGCAGGGCCGTCCACCCCCGGAATCGGAAATCGTTTACGGCTCGAAGGCGGAGAATCGGCAACCCTATCTTCTGGAGAAGCGGGTGATCGTGTCGGGCGAGGAGCTCACCGATGCGCAGCCCGGCTTCGACCAGCGCACTAGCGAGCCGATCGTCACGTTCAAGTTCAACACCTCCGGCGCCCGCAAATTCGCGCAGGTCACCCAGGAGAACGTCGGGCGGCCGTTTGCGATCGTGCTCGATGACGAGGTGATCTCCGCTCCCGTCATCCGCGAGCCGATCCTGGGCGGCAGCGGCCAGATCTCGGGTAACTTCACCGTGGAGTCTGCCAACAATCTCGCGATTCTTCTGCGCGCCGGCGCGCTGCCGGCCAAGCTCACCGTGATCGAGCAGCGCGTGGTGGGCGCGGGCCTCGGCCAGGATTCGATCGAGAAAGGCAAGCTCGCGTCCTATTTCGGCGCCGCGCTCGTCGTCGTCTTCATGGTGGTGACGTACGGGCTGTTCGGTGTTTTCGCCAGCATCGCCGTTGCCGTCAACGTGGGAATGATCTTCGGCATCCTGTCGCTGCTTAATGCAACGCTCACGTTGCCGGGCATCATCGGCATCGTGCTCACGATCGGAATTGCGGTCGACAGCAACGTGCTCATTTACGAGCGCATCCGTGAGGAGGTTCGCACCGGCCGCACCCCCATTACCGCCATCGACGCCGGCTTCACGCGCGCGCTCGCGACCATCCTCGATTCGAACATCACGACCTTCATCGCGGCCGCGGTGCTATTTTTCTTCGGCAGCGGGCCGGTGCGCGGCTTCGCCGTGACGCTCGGCATCGGCATCGTGACGACCGTCTTCACCGCCTTCACGCTGACGCGGCTGATCGTGGCCTGGTGGGTGAGGTGGGCGCGTCCGCGACAACTGGCGATTTCATAGGCGGGACCGACGTGCGCCTGTATCACTCCATCCCGCTGCTGCGGATCGTTCCTGACGACACCAAGTTCGACTTCATGCGCTTTCGGCGCATCAGCTTTCCGGTGTCCGCGGCGTTGTCCATCGTCGCCATCCTGCTGTTCTTTTTTCATGGGCTCAATTTCGGCATCGATTTCGTCGGCGGCACGCTGATCGAGGTGCAATCGAAGAGCGGCGCGGCCGATCTCGCCAAGATGCGCACGGCGCTGAGCGGGCTCGGCCTGGGCGACGTGCAGCTGCAGGAGTTCGGCGGCCCGGCCGACGTGCTCATCCGCGTCGCCCAGCAGCCGGGCGGCGAACAGGCCCAGCAGGCCGCCATCGGCAAGGTCCGCCAGGCGTTGGGCAGCGAGGTCGACTATCGCCGGGTGGAAGTGGTCGGCCCGCGCGTGTCGTCGGAGTTGTTGGCCAAGAGTACCATCGGGCTCGGGCTCGCGATCTTCGCCATCCTGATCTATCTCTGGTTCCGCTTCGAGTGGCAGTTCTCGCTTGGCGCCATGATCGCGAACGTGCACGATCTCGTGCTGACGATCGGATACATGTCGTTGACGCAGATCGACTTCGATCTGTCGAGCATCGCGGCGCTGCTCACGATTCTCGGCTACTCGCTCAACGATACGGTGGTCATCTACGACCGCATCCGGGAAATGCTGCGCCGATACAAGCGCATGTCCATGCCGGACCTGCTCAACATCTCGGTCAATTCGACGCTGTCGCGCTCGATCATCACCCACGTGACGGTGACGCTTGCTCTGCTCGCGCTGCTTCTCTTCGGCGGTCATGCCATCCACAGTTTCGTGGCGACCATGATCTTCGGCGTCGTTCTGGTCGGCACGTATACCTCGGTCTTCATCGCCGCGCCGATCCTGATTTATCTCGGAGTGGGGACGACGCGCATGGAAGCCGAGGAACCGGCAGAGAAAGCCAAGACCTCGACCGCGAAGTCGTAGCCCCGCCCGCGCGGGAGCCATAGTTTGCTAGTGTCCCTTCGAGCCCGACGCTCGCACGAGAATGCGCCGCAAGGGCTCGCCGGCTTCGCAAGCGGGACACCTCGCCCATGCAGGATGCATTCGCCCATTGCGAAGGGCTCTTACGTGCGGCGGACAAGGATCGCTTTCTTACCACCTTGTTTGCCCCTGCTGAGCGTCGCGACGCGCTGTTTGCGCTCTACGCCTTCAACCTGGAAATCGCGCGCGTGCGTGAGGTCGTTCGCGAACCCGTGGCGGGGGAAATCCGGCTGCAGTGGTGGAGCGACGTGTTGGGCGGTGCGGGCCGGGGCGAGGTCGCGGCCCATCCGGTGGCGGCGGCGCTGCTCGCAACCATGGCACGCTACCGGCTACCGCCGGAGCGGTTCAAGGTGCTCATCGATGCGCGGAGATTCGATCTCTACGACGAGCCGATGGCGACGCTTGCCGATCTCGAAGCCTACGCGGACGGCGCCGCCGCGAGCCTCATCGCGCTCGCGGCGCAAATCCTCGCTGCCGGCGGCGAGCCGGATATCGGCGTGCTGAGCCATCATGCCGGTCGTGCCCATGCGCTTGCCGGGTTGCTCGCGGCGTTTCCGGTCCATGCCGCGCGCGGCCAGCTCTATATCCCGCTTGAAATCCTGGCGCGGCACGGAGCCGACCGGCAGGAGGCCAAGGGCCCTCCGGCGACACCGCAATTGCTCGCGGCATTGGCCGAACTGCGAGCGCGAGCTTGCCGCCATCTCGGCGCGGCGCAGGAGCTGCTCGCGACCGCCGCGCCCGCCGTCATGCCCGCGCTGCTGCCGGTCGCGCTCGCGGGGCCGACGCTCGCTCGCATGGAGCGGCGCGGCTACGATCCATTCGTGCCGGTTGCAATCGCGCCGTGGCGGCGACAGTGGCTCATCTGGCGCGCGGGGCGGCGGCCGCGGCGGATCTTCCGTTAAAACGCAAATCGGTCGAGCAGGTTGCGGCGGTCGGCAACGATGCGCGCCACCAGGGCGCGCTCGTCGTCGCTTGCGATCAGCGATTCGATCAGATCCACTTGGTTCATGGCAACGAGCTCGAGGATCTCGCTGCGCACCTCGCCCGAAACGCCTCGCGGCAATTGCCCGGTCACCTGCAGATGCTCGGGCGATTTTGGGGCCGTCTTTGCCGCCGTCTCGGCCGCGAGAAATTCGCGCAGGCCGCGCTCGGTGAGCCCTGGATCGCCTTCGACGAACGCATAGAGACCGGTCCCGACGCGGCGATCGGGAAAGGCCACGACCACCGCCTCGCGCACCTGCGGGTGCGCCTTGAGCCGCGCCGCGATGCGGGGTGCATCGTAGAGGAGCCGCGTCCCGCCGCCCTCGCGGTCGCTGACGTGCAGCACGTCGCGAGTGATCCGGTAGTAGAGCTTCTTGCCGGTCGCCATCCAGACCCGGGTCAAAAGGCTCTTCTTCGCGAGCACGCGTCGCTCGGCGGCGGTGAGCGCGTCGGGCGCATAGCGCCGCTTGTGCTTGAGCAGGTGCCGCAGGTCCTCGTAAGCCGCGATGCGGAAAAGCCAGGAGCGGCGCGAGAAGTGAGCGGCAAGCTGGAAATCGGTGAGATAGGCGCGTCCGTCGCGTCCGCGCAGCCAGTTCTGCTCCTTGGCGAGGTCGTTGTGGCAGATGCCGGCGCGATGCAGCTTGCGCAGCGCCACCTTGGCCGAGCGGAAGAAGCTGCGCTCGCCGCGCGGCTTGGCGATGTGGAGCGGCAGGCCATCGATCCAGCCGCGGATGAGCGCATCGCGACCGGCGAACAAGAGCGGCGGCGCGATGCCGAGCTCGCCCGCGATCGCAAGCGCCCGCCGCTCGCGCGCGAACAGATGGCGCGCCACGCCGAAACTCCACCACGGGACTTCGTCGATCCGGCGCAGCACCGCCTCGACGTCGCCCGCGCGGGTGCCGAAGCGGCCGCGCTCCACCGTCGAAAGCAGGTCGCGCTTGAGCACCACGCCGCTCGTCCAGCATTCCTCGATTTCGCGTGGCAAGCCCATCGGTGTTATTCCGCCGCGGCGGCGCGATCGGCGCCGGTGATCCAGCGCTCGAGGTCGGCGAGGGCGCGGCGAGTGAGCGCGCGCTTTTTTGCCAGCGCCTTCTCCGTGCCGCGCAAGCGCTGTCCGCTTTCGCTCTTGATCGCGTGCGCGAGCGGTGGAAAGAGGCCGAAATTGACGTTCATCGGCTGGTACGAGCGCGCGCCGGCCGGTTCGGCGCCGGAGGCGGTTTCCACATGGCCGCCGGTGATATGAGCGAGCAACGCGCCATGCGCCGTGGTCGGCGGCGGCGGCGTGAGGTAATGGCCGAGCCGTTCGGCGGCCGCGAACCGGCCCGCGAGCAGCCCGATGGCGGCGGATTCCACGTAGCCCTCGCAGCCGGTGATCTGACCGGCAAAGCGCAGGCGCGGCTCGGCATGGAGCCGCAAAACGCTATCGAGGAGCTTGGGCGCGTTCAGGAAGGTGTTGCGATGAAGGCCGCCGAGGCGCGCGAATTCGGCCCGCTCGAGACCTGGAATGGTGCGGAAGATGCGCGTCTGCTCGCCATGCTTGAGCTTGGTCTGGAAGCCCACCATGTTGAACAAGGTGCCAAGCCGATTGTCCTGGCGCAGCTGAACGACGGCATAGGGCTTGACCCCAGGGGCGTGCGGATTGGTGAGGCCGAACGGCTTCATCGGCCCATGGCGCAAGGTGTCGGGGCCGCGCTCTGCCATCACCTCGATGGGCAAGCAGCCGTCGAAGTAGGGCGTCTCCCAGTCGTGGAAGGCGACCTTGTCGCCGGCGAGCAAGGCGGCGACGAATGCGTGGTATTGCTCGCGCGTGAGCGGACAGTTGATGTAATCGGCGCCCGATCCACCAGGTCCCGCCTTGTCGTAGCGCGACTGCAGCCAAGCGAGCGACATGTCGATCGTGTCGCGGTGAACGATCGGGGCGATGGCATCGAAGAAGGCGAGCGCGTCCTCTCCGGTGAGCTTGGCGATCGCTTCGGCGAGCGCCGGCGAGGTCAGCGGTCCGGTGGCGACGATCACGCTGTCCCACTCGGCGGGCGGCAATCCCGCGACCTCCTCGCGGCGGACGTCGATCAGCGGCTGCGCGGCCAACGCCGCGGTCACGGCCGCTGCAAAACCCTCGCGGTCGACTGCCAACGCGCCTCCGGCTGGGACCTGATTGACGTCGGCCGTGCGCATGATTAGCGAGCCGAGCCGGCGCATTTCCTCATGCAAGAGCCCGATGGCGTTGTGCTCGTTGTCGTCGGATCGGAAGGAATTCGAGCAGACCAGCTCGGCGAGGGCGGCGGTCTTGTGGGCCGCGGTCGTGCGCAGCGGACGCATCTCGTGCAGCACGACCGGGACGCCGCGGGCGGCGATCTGCCAGGCCGCCTCGGATCCGGCAAGCCCGCCGCCGATGACGTGCACTGCTCGCAGGCGCTCGTCGGTCATGGGACGAGATTATCTCGTCCCGTTTCTGGTGTTGCAAATCGGGCTGGCTGAACGCGGAGGAGATCGGGTCGAAACTGCGAGCTGGGGTTCCAAGGCCGCAAAAGCGAAAGCGCCCGCGGGCGGGCGCTTTCGTGGAAGGTTTAAGAATTTCCGCGGTCAGCGCTGTCCCACGCGATCCGCGGGATGTCCGATCGGGTGATGCCGATATCGGCCAATTCGCGGTCGCCGAGCTGATAGAGCTCTTTCAGGCTCGCGTTGTAGCGCCTCCAAGCGCGGAGGAAGTTGACGATTGCGACCAACATGGTTGTTACCTTTCTCCCGGCCCGGCGCCGGGCAATCTCAAGTCACCAGGTAAATAAGATTCCATGGTGCGTTGCATCAGATACCATGTTGCGCCGCAGTTATGCGAAATATGCATACCTTAAATCATTGTTTCTTCACAAAGATCGAGCGATTCGCGCCGCCGGCCGGGGCGCGAAAACGTCGCTGATTTTAGGCCGAGCCCGCCGACCGGCCTCACGCGCCGGCGGCGCTGGCGCCCCCGAAGCGCTCCTTCCAGCGCGGGATGACCTCCCGGTTGTAGACATTGTCCGGGATGCCGCCCTTGAGCGCGGTGACCACCGAGCGCGTGGCCCAGGCTACGCCCTGCCGGAGCTCGCCTCCCTCGGTGTAGGAGGCGGAGTGGGGCGAGAGCAGCACGCGATCGCTGAGCTTGCGCAGGGGAGAATCCGCGGGCAGCGGCTCCTCCTCGAAGGCATCGATGGCGGCGCCGCGGAGGCGCCCCTCGTCAATCGCGCGGGCGAGGGCCTTTTCATCCACCACCTTGCCGCGGGCGGTGTTGAGCACGATGGCGTTCGGCTTCATCAGCTTGAGCTCGGCTTCGCCGAACATGTAGCGCGTCTCCGGCGTGAGCACGACGTGGAACGACACCACGTCCGACTCCCGCAGCAGCGTCTGGTAGTCGACCGGCGTGACGCCGTGGGTGAGAAAATGCGCCGGCGGCACATAGGGATCGTAGGCGATGATCCGCGCGCGCCAGGGGGCCAAGAGCTGCGCCACCCGCGTTCCGATCCGCCCGAGGCCGACGAGGCCGATGGTCTGGCCGGGAAATCCGTCGGAGGCGCGGCTGCCGATGTAATAGGCGAAATTGTCCGCCGTGCGCCATTTGCCGGCGCGCACATCGGCGTCGCGCTCGGCGACTTTCTTCAGCAGCGACAGCATGAAGGCAATGGTGGTTTCGGCCACGCCGAAGCAATTAGATTCGGTCGGCGCGTGGCAGACCATGCCGAGCTCGGTGGCGGCCTCCGTGTCCACGTCATCGACGCCGACCGTGTATTTGGCGACGATGCGCAGGCGCTGCGAGGCCTGCATGATGCGCCGGCTGATCGGGGTGTGGCGCATGGACGTGCCCATGAGCGCAACCGCGTCGCGCGCCGCCTCCACGACGGCCTCTTCGTGCGTCAAGCGCGGCAATTGCCAGGCGCGGTCGCCGAAGACGAGTTCGCAGCCCAAGCCTTCGAGCGCGTTGACGGTCTCCGGCGGCTCCTCGCGCGGGGCAAAGATCAGGATTTTCGGCTTTGACATGGAGGCTCCGTGGTTGGATGCCGGGGAACCGGGTCGTTCGTTTCGTGGAGAGGAAATCGCGGCGGAGGCGGCGGGGAGGAGATCAGTTGAGCTTTATTCCACTATCCTTGAACACGCGATCCCAACGGTCCAGCTCTTTGCGCACGAAGGCGTCGAATTCCTCCGGCGTGCTGCTGGCCGCGCTGATGCCCGATTTTTCCAGCTTCTCGGCGATGACGGGATCGGCATACATCTTGACCACTTCGCGTTGAATCTTGTCGACGATGGGGCGCGGCGTGCCGGCCGGCGCCACCAGCCCGATCCAGGTCGAGATGTCGTCGAGCGCCGGAATGCCGGCTTCGACCGCGAGCGGCCTGACCTCCGGCAAGGCCGGCAGCGGGCGGCTGTTGAGCTTGGCAAGCGCGCGTAATTTGCCGCTCTGGATGAGCGGGAGGCTGGTGGCGGCGCCGTCGATGATGTAGTCGACCGTGCCGGTCAAGAGACCTTGCACCGTGGGCGCGCTGCCGTTGAACGGAATGTATTGCACGTCGAGGCCGGCCTCGCGGTTGAATAGATAGCCGGCCAGGCGCGTCGTGATGATGCCCGCGCCATAGTTGAGCTTGCCGGGACTGGCCTTGGCGCGCGCGATCAACTCTTTCACGGTCTTCGGCCCATCCTCGGCGCGAACGCTCAAGAGCGACGTGTTCTTGGACGCGAGCGTGATCAGGGCAAAATCCCTGAGCGGATCATAAGACAGGTTGCTGGCGGTGATGGGATTGAGCACCATGGTGACATCCATCACGGCGAACAGGGTGTAGCCATCGGGCGGCATTTTGGCCACGCGCGCGGCCGCGATCGCGGTATTGGCGCCGGGCTGGTTCTCGATCACCACCGGCTGGCCCCACACCTCGCTCATGCGTTGGCCGAGCACGCGGGTGAGGATGTCGGTCGGCCCGCCCGGGGGAAACGGCACGATGATGCGGACCGCCCGATTGGGATAGCTCCGGCTGTCGCCGGTTGCGGCACCCGGCCGCTCCTGCGCGGCGGCCGTCCCCATCACCAGCGCCGACACCATTGCAAGCGCGATCCAACGACGGGTCATGGCGTCCTTCTCTCAGTCGAACTTGATGCCGGTTTCCTTGATCACCTTCTCCCAGCGTCTTGCCTCCTTGCGGATGAAGGCGGAAAACTCATCGGGCGTGCTGGTCACGGGGTAATTGCCGGTCCGTTCGGACTTCTCCTTGACGGCGGGATCGCTCAAAACCCTTGCCACCTCGGCGTGGATCTTCTCGATGATCGGCTTGGGCGTGCCCTTCGGCGCCACCAGCCCGAGCCAGACGGAGATGTCCTCGAGATCGGGCAAGCCGGCCGCCTCGGCGAGCGTCGGGATATCGGCCATCGATGGCGGTGCATCGCGGTCGAGCTTCGCCAGCGCTCGCACCTGACCGCTCGCGATCAGCGGCGCGACGATCTGGTTGGCGGCGTAGATGAGTTCGACGCTTCCGGTCAGCAGGCCGTTGACGGTCTCCGGCGTGCCCTTAAATGGCACATAGACGATGTCGAGTCCGGCGGCCTTGTGGAACAGATGCCCCATGAGCTGCGCCGTGATGGTTCCGGCGCCATAGTTGAGCTTGCCCGGCTGCGCCTTCGCGCGAGCCATCAGCTCCTTGACGCTCTTGGGTCCGCTCGCAGTGGAAACAGTCAGCACCGATATGGTCTTTGCGGTTAGCGTGATCGGCACGAAGTCGTCGAACGGGTCGTAGGGGCAGGTTCTTGTGCACGAACTGGTTCATCAGCAGTCCGGGTATTTTTGTCTCTCTAAGCGAAATCAATGGTTTGTGCTGGCGCAAACAAACCAATACAGGCCTGGGGCAACGTTCGGGGCAACACTACACGGTTCGCCGAATACCGCACCAGCGAGCTCCGTAATCGCCCTAGGAGGCATCCTAGCAGCAGTCGAAGTTGTCGCGATCGGGAGTTTGCAATCACCGCTGCCCAATTCTATTTGTTTCCACATGTTGCAGCGTACCCTCCCGGCCGGGTTCATCGCGCCGTGCCTTCCCAGCAAAACCGATAAGCTGCCCTCCGGGAGCCTATGGCTGCACGAGATCAAGCACGAATGCTTCCGCGTCATCGCCCGCAAGGACGGCGCTCGCGTTCGGCTCTACAGCCGCCCTGGTAATGACGTGACTTGGCGCTGATCCGTCGGGGCTGGTTGGAATACCCGCTGACTGATCGGTGCCAATTCGATATCCTGCGGTGCGGCCCCCGCTCGTCGTGGGGAATTGCATGCAATTCGGTCAAAACCGGCGGGATTTCATCACGCTGCTCGGCGGAGCGGCGGCGTGGCCGCTCGCGGCGCGGGGCCAGCAGCAGCCGGCAAACCTCGCCCGCATTGGGTTTCTACGGGCAGCAGGTCCAAATGATAAGGACTTCAACGCCTTCCGTAACGGCTTGCGCGCGCTCGGTTACGTTGAGGGCCAAAACGTCGTCATTGAACAGCGGTATGCGGCGGGCTCCTACGACCGCGTGGGCGAGCTTGCGGCCGAACTCGTCCGCCTGAATATGGATGTGATCGTGGTGGACGGACCGGCGGCTGCGAAGCCGGCCAAGGCGGTAACAGCCGACATCCCGATTGTGTTTACGCTCGCGACCGATCCTGTTGCGGACGGCTTGGTGGCTAGCATGGCGCGGCCGGGGGGCAATCTCACCGGACTTACATTATCCGTGGGTTACGCGTTGGTTGGAAAACGTGTGGAGCTGCTCAGGGATATCAAGCCTGACCTTGCTCGATTGGCGATCCTAAGAAACCCCGCCAATCCTTCCGCCGGTTCTTATTTGAGCGAGGCAGAAAAGGCAGGCAGGGCCCTCGGCCTTACGATGCGGACGTTCGATGCTCGAAGTCCGCGCGATCTACAAGCCGCCTTTGCCGCGATGGTCGAATGGCAGGCCGACGGCGTCGCCACTCTCAATGATGGGATGTTATTTAGTCAGCGCGAGCGCGTTGTAACGCTGGCGCGAGAAACCCGCTTGGCCGCAGTGTACCCCGAGACTGCTTTCGTAGAGGCGGGCGGCCTTATTTCATATGGCCCGAGCCTTCCCGATCTGTTCCTACGCGCCGCCTCTTACGTCGGCAAAATTTTGAAGGGCGCGAAGCCTGCCGACTTGCCGATTGAGCAGCCCACCAAATTCGAGCTTGTCGTCAATCTCAAAACAGCGCGAACGCTCGGACTGACGATCAGTCGAGATTTCCTCCTGCGCGCCGACGAGGTGATTGAATGAAGCGCCGCAAGTTCATATCGCTGCTCGGCGGCGCAGCGGTTGCGTGGCCGCTCGCGGCGCGCGCAGCAGCCGGCGATGCCGGTGGTTGGTGGCTTCCTCTACACAGGCCTGCCATCCGACGCCGCCGCGTCTCGTGTGCCGTGGTCTGTCGAGGTCTGAACCACACAGGCTTTGTCGAGGGCCAGAACGTCGCGCTTTGGAGGAGGAACGGCAGTGTGCAA
>WNFX01013017.1_pt1 | contig 15937 bp, 12 predicted proteins | sample 5400111 | NCBI WGS metagenome assembly WNFX01 (sample SAMN13153363, study PRJNA577476) | soil metagenome | isolation source: 40 cm soil or saprolite under grassland replicate 1 | place: USA:California | collected 2016-06-15 | reverse complement strand
TAATATAAATCAAATCCAATTAGTCCATTTTATTCGATCAAGTATTTGGAGAAAACAATGTCTACTAATCGGTTTGATAATCATACTACCCTTGTGGTGCCACTGTCCCACTTTGGACGCGGCGACTTAGCGCTCGCGGGTGGAAAAGGCGCCAATCTTGGTGAGTTATCTCAAGCAGGTTTTAACGTTCCTCCCGGATTTATCATCACTACGGCTGCTTATGATCTCCTTCTTCAAGAAAACGACTTTCAAACTCGCCTGGCGAGCTTACTTGCTTCTCTCGATCTTAACAATCCGGACTCAGCTAAGAATGTTAGTCAACAGATTCGCGAGTTATTGCAAGAAATTTCCATACCTAGACAAATCGAAGACGAGGTTCTGAAAGCTCATCGAGAGTTGGGTGGCGGCGCGGTCGCTGTACGTTCGAGCGCGACCGCTGAAGATTTGCCTGAAGCTGCCTTTGCAGGCCAACAGGAAACTTTCCTGAATGTAACAGGCGAACAAGCACTGATAGAGGCCTTGCGCGCTTGTTGGATGTCACTATGGTCTGAACGCGCCATCCTTTATCGTGCCCGACAAAATGTAGATCAGAATACCGTCAAACTTGCTATAGTCATCCAAAAAATGGTGCCCGCTGATGTAGCAGGTGTGATGTTCACAGCCAACCCAGTCAGTGGGGCACGTGACGAGTTAATCATTGATGCCAACCCGGGACTTGGAGAGGCAGTGGTCAGCGGAATGGTCACACCCGATCATTTCATCCTGAATAAGCGCTCGCGACGCATTAAAGAACAACGGCTTGGCAAAAGAGAACTCATCATTCGTGCCAAAACGGGAGGGGGCACTGAGCAAGTTACTTCAACGCAGGAAACAACGAATGCCGCGTTAGCACTTCAAGCAATACGTAAGCTCGCGCAGTTAGGATGCGGCTGGTTGTTCCTATGCTAGCCGAGATGTGGCCCACGCGCCCTTATCCACTTGATATGACAACTTTTACCGGCACGGTTGAACGCGCAATCGGTAACCTTCTTGTTACGATGATTGGCAAGAATGCACCGAACCCAGATGAGATGCTCGTTGAAGAGGATGGCGTGGTCATACGCTTCAAACCACCAGCAGTTCATCCCTCACCAAGCATGCTTATTATGCCGTGGATCACGATGTGGCAAACGCGCCATTATGACCCATCTCATTGGGAAGCTGATCCTTTGCTGGCTGAGTTTATAACGAAGGCACGCGCCCTTGAACAACGTGATCTGAAATCCCTTTCATGGACACAGAATATTGACACACTCCATGAGTCGCTGGCATTGATTCCACGCGCGATGGAATTGCGCGAACGTTACCTTCCTCAAGCACTTTTGGGATTAGCAGGCCTGTGGCTCCTGCTTGCACTGACACGCCACAGTGACTGTTTTGGCGTGTTGGTATCGGGTGTCAAGACCAAGACGACTGAAACCAATCAGGCTCTTGAAGATCTAGCAACGCAAATTCGAAATGACCCAATACTGCAAGACTTGTTTCGTCACAATGATGCGCACACATTACAATCCGCATTGCAAGCATCACAGGCAGGAAAAGCTTTTTTGGAACGATTCGAGTCATTCCTCGAACAGTATGGTCACCGCGAGACGGCGCTTACTATTTCACAGCCAGCATGGAAAGATCAACCGGACAACGTATTGGCAATCTTAAAAGTGTTGGCAGAAACGCAACCGCAACAACCCGACAGTTACAAAGCCTGGCAGCGAACACGCGATGAGTTATTAGCACATTCAATTCTTGGAATACGCCTTCTGCGTAATCTTTTCCTAAAATCACTAATGACCACACGCTCACTATTTCAGATCCGTGAGGACACCCATTTTTATGCAACCCTTGTGCAGCCCACAATTCGGCATGTAGCACTTGAACTCGGCAGACGACTGGTACAAGCAGGCGTGCTTAACGAGGTTGAAGATGTATTCCACCTACAATTGGATGAACTTGAAAGCTTCGGAGAACCATGGCCACCGTCAAAAGAAATGATCGAACAAATCCATGCCTTGATAACTCGTCGAAAAGCCAAGCGTGAGAGTTTGGCGAACAAGCCAATGATTGACCCCCGTCTGCTAACCACCTCATTTCAGACGCAGACAGGAGAAGATGTACTCTTGAATGGAACATCTGGGAGCCCGGGCGTCGCGCGCGGTCCAGCAAGAGTCGTGCATGATGTCTCAGAATTTGGAAAACTACGAGCCGGTGACGTGCTAGTTTCTCCTGTGACCAATCCTGCCTGGACACCTCTTTTCCAGCGTGCTGTAGCAGTGGTTGTCGATACGGGAGGCACGGCCTCGCACGCTGCTATCGTCGCTCGCGAATATGGTATCCCGGCCGTGATGGGCACAATGAATGGCACAAAGGAACTTAAGGATGGTCAGTGGATTCAAGTAGATGGGTCGCGCGGGTTGGTCTTGAAAGCAGAGGAGCATAAATGACACAGGTTAAAAATACAGAACGGAGCCGACCTGAACTTGTCAGCACTATTGTACAGGCTTATATGGAGTTGTTCATGACCATGCAGTTCAACGCCGTCTCTCATTGGCTGATGCTTGAACTGACTTTTGCACAGGCTAGGGCCTTGTTCATGCTGGCAGCCCGGAAAGAGCTAACAGTTAGTCAGTTGGCGAGATTGCTGGGTGTAGGAAATCCGACAGCTAGTATTCTTGTGCAACAATTGGTTGAACGGGATCTTGTCACTCGCACAGAGCATACGATCGATAGACGACACACGGTAATCAAGTTGAGCCCAAAGGGTGCAGAGATTGGAGCGGGCCGCCGAAAGCAACGCGAGAAACAATGGCAGCGTTGGTTAAGCCAGTTGAGTGATGATGAGTTGAATGCGCTTGCACGTGGCTTGAATGCGATCGTAGCAGTCGTGAAGAAAGAGTTAGAAGATGAAATGCAGCAGATGATTCCACCTAAACCTAAGCCCGAGGACACTCGCACAAGGAAGAAGAATCAATGAGCGCAAATCATCGAGCTATCAAGGAAGATTCCGCAGAGAGCTTGAATTAGCGCGCGCTAAGTTTCATATATTATTTGCTTTTTAACCTCCAAGTTTACGCGATGTTGGCAAGACGGGTAAATGCACTGCCAATGTAATTCGCAGCCCAGCTTCCAAGGATGCGAATAGAATTCCATTCTTTTTGCTTACGCTGACGTATTTCGCCTGTTTGTAATGCAGTGAGTAAATCTTGGGTGGTGTACCCATCGAATTCCGTTGCGCCGAGACCGATGGCTTCCACTACATGCGCATCACTGCTGGCTGTTTTGAGTGATATTCAACTGGTCAGCCAAAACGCCTGCATAATGGTTGCTCATCTTATCTATCGCAGTGGCGCTGTAAGTTTCGATGGCAATCAACGTCTGGGCTACCTCCGGGTTGCGAAGTGCTTTCAAAATCGAGTAGGCGCTTAAACTTTTCATTCCCATTCCACCCGCCATCGGATGGGGAGCGATACAGAAACCACCCAACTCGCGAACTTTCAAAACCGTTTCAATCAACGACAGATTGCGTTGAATCTTCTCAGTGACGTTCAAAGTCAATAAATCACCCTCAGCAGTGGTCACTTCAATCGCAGGGACAACTTCCAGACCATAGTTAGGTGCGAGTTCCAGTGCTTTTAAAGAGCCAGCAATTTCATCATGGTCAGTGATAGCGATCACATCTAACCCAATTTGGTGAGCGCGCCTCAGAACAGCAGGAACAGAAGCAGTGCCATCGTAGCTGTAAATGGTGTGTATGTGCAGATCAGCCAGTCCCATATTTCTCCTTTTTGTACACCATGAGTTTAACAAGGAGTGATTAACCGCAAATCAAGAGTCATTTAAGGTTTAGTTAACAGATTTCCCCATTTAAAAATTGCTGGCTTAGATTGCAAATCTTTGGGCTGATAAAAAATTCCCCGCGGAGCTTCCCACCTTATGATTAATTTGTGTGACTCTTAGCTAGATCCTTGCCGGTTTCCCCAAGATGGGCAGTAAATAATGCTAAAGGAAGGTTTTTCCGTTACCTTTGGGACCATCGTCTATATTAGCGGGTGCATCTTATCCGTCTCGTGAAGGCTTTCGTCAGCCCGCTTCGCCGCTACAAATGCCAGCCAGAGAAGAACGGTGACGGCGACAGAAATTACAAAAAAGGATGAAATACAGATTTGCAACATAACGCCTCCTTAAGAGATCGCACTTCAGATGCACAGCTGACAAAAGACTGGTTTTGTGCCATCTGTCTTGCAAAACGCATGATACCTTCCCTTCCTTAAAAATGGCCCAGCAATTGGCTAAAATCCGTTTACAGTTTTGATAGGACGATTCGCTTACCAAAATGATGAAACGCGAATTGATCCGTCAAAAGGATGGAAGACATTTTGCCAAAATCTTCTTATCCATGTCACGGGACATGAATGTTACAGGCTGCCCGTTGCAGATCAGCCAGGCCCATATTTCTCCTTATATAGTTTGAGTCTAACAAGGTGGAGTTAAGGACAAATCAAAGACAGTTTAAAGCTCGGTTAACAATTCTACGCGCCGTTTAAACCACAAGAGCCTGGGAGGAGGACCAGGCTCTTGGGAGGAGGAGAGTGAAATGCTTTCTTAGCAGGTTCAGTGTCGCTTTGCTTTCGTTTCCTGATGGCACAGGAAAGTACGTCGCTTCTGTCTTGTATCTACAATAATGACTGTCAGCAATGCAGACACAGTTGCAATAAGAAACATTTCCATGCTCATAGGATAGCACGGAGTCGAAGACCTGTGCTTTACAGGGAGTTTGCGGACACAAAACAATTATGAAAACACAGGTAGTGATATTGTGATAAGCGACGTAGCGCAAGATGCCATCTTGCGCTACGGAAATTTCAACTTAATGAGTTTACCAATCGTTAACAGGCCTTTCCAGGGGTGTTAATTATCCCGTGTTAAATTAAGGTAGCTAATTAGCACATGTGGAAACTACTTATGACGCACAAATCATTGAGCTGGGAAACACAAGAAATAAAAAACGAGGTCCTTCTCCTGAGCAGTATGGTGGAAGAGGCCATTATGGATTCTGTTGTGGCTCTCAAAGAGAATGACTTGGATCGTTCCTATCAGATCCTCCAAAACGATATGAGTATCAATAAGAAGTGCTTCGAAATCGAGATATCTATTATTGTCCTCATGGCCACGCAACAACCCATCGCCCGTGAGTTGCGCATACTCGCCGCCAGCCTGGATATTTGTACGGATCTAGAGCGTATGGGGGATTATGCAAAGGGGATTGCAAACATCAACCTTCGGTCAGGTGGATTAAGCATGCCAAGGATCTCGAATGATATTTATTCCATGGCAGAGAAGGCGGTGGACATGCTCCATCGTGCTATGACAACGTTTGCTGATGATGATATACAGACCGCGACGACCATTATCCGTGAAGATGATGTGATTGATGAGTGTTACACCAAGTTATATTATGAGGCGGTGAATAACGTTTTGGGAGATGCTCGAAACATCGAGCGCGCGAACTATGTCATATGGGTGGCTCATAACTTGGAACGATTGGGAGACCGCGTGACAAACATATGTGAACGAGTGATCTACATTGTCACTGGGGAGATTCCTCAGGAATCTCCTGCGCCAACGGAATTCGGACTCTCGCTTCATAAGGGCTAATGTTGAAAATCGCTGCGATTGACGCGGGATCAAATGCCATGCGCATGGTGGTTGGTGAGGTAGATAAATCATGGCATGTAAACGCACTTGAGAATATTCGCCTGCCTGTGCGTTTGGGTCAGGATGTTTTTAGCAAAGGGTATCTTGAGGAAAATACGATCCAGCAGACTGAAGAAGCTTTTCTTCGTTTTAAGCATATGGCAGAGCGTTTCGATGTTCATCATTTGCGCGCAGTCGCTACCAGCGCAGCCAGAGAGGCTAGAAATAATGATCTCCTGCTCGAACGGGTTTTTCGAACCAGTGGAATAGAAATTGAAATTATCAATGGGGAGGAAGAGGCGCGCCTTATCCATTCGGCGGTGGCGCATACACTTGATCTGAAGAATAAGCGCACTTTATTAATTGATATTGGTGGTGGCAGTGTTGAGGTGACCCTCTCTACAGGGCGAAGCATTATTTCCACGGACAGTTATGACATGGGAACGGTACGCTTGCTGAAAAAGCTGAATAGCGAATCGAAACATTCCTTTGGGAAATTGGTAAGCGCGTACGCGGAAGCCGCGCGGGATCGTATCGACCAGGACCTCGGGGATCAGAAAATCCAAATTTGTGCGGGAACAGGTGGGAACGTGGAAGAGATCGGTCGTCTCCGCCAAAAACTATTTAAAGCGGAAAGCAATCGCTGCATCACACTGGAAGAACTGGAAAAGTTGATCGTGCTTCTTGATGGCATGACTTATGAAGAGCGTATGCGTAAATTGAAACTTCGCCTTGACCGCGCAGATGTGATCCTGCCTGCCTCCATCGTCCTGCATTTGATTGCCAGCGAGGCGGGAGTAAAACGAATCGCGATCCCCAACGTTGGCTTGAAAGATGGCATCTTGTTAGATATCGCTGAAGATCTTTCGAAAAATTTGCGTCTGCGACGTGGCGAATATTTCTGGCAAGCGCGATCCGAGGCTCGTAAACTGGGTGTTCGGTACAAATCCGGAAATGGATTGATGAACTGATATGATACCCTCTGAAACCCAAGATATTGACTCAACTTCCCTTGTAAATCAATTCTTGCTTGAAGCACTGGATCAACGTTGGAAGAATTATCGTGCTGAACTCAAACGTTGTCGCATGGAATTTTCCAACGAGGCAGTTCATGATTTGAGGAGCGCGGCACGGCGTATGCTTGCTATTATTCGACTCTTAAATTCTATCTCTCCGCGCCCGCGCCTGGAAAAATTAAACCGTGCTTTTAAAGATCAATTGGATGAATTCGACGATTTGCGGGATACGCAAGTCATTCTTGCTGAAATTTCCGAAACGATACAGGAGCTACCACAACTTCAAGTGTTTCAGAATTATCTGCAAGGTGTTGAAAAAGACCTTCTAAAAACCCTCCGTAAAAAATTAAAAGTCATTGACCTCTTTGATGTTTCCAAACGTATCCGCAGGATGCGCGGATCTCTGAAAACACAATCAAATGACGATCTTGTTTCGCAGATCTTTCAGGCAGTGGATGATGAGTTTCTCATCGTCAAACAACGTCAGAATTGGATTAACCCGGCTCAAGCCAGCACGATCCATCGTGTGCGGATTGCCTTCAAAACATTTCGTTACATGGTGGAAATCATCAACCCCTTATTGCCTGATTTCCCATTCGAGAATCTAAAACGGATGAATGATTATCAATCCTTGATGGGTGAGATCCAGGATGTGGAGATTATTATGCAAGCCCTCGCGGATGCGCCTGTACACGCCTCTGCCTTCGACCCTGAACCTGTTCGCCATTACTATGAGGGTTGCCATGCTGAAGCCATTTCCGCTTATATGGAAGCCATGAATCAACTCGATACCTTTTGGCGCCCTGCGCCAGATCAATCTTTTCCCTGGGAGAAATAACATGGCAAAAAAATGCGTCAGATTGCCAAGGGCTTGCGCAATTTGGGTGTAGAATTTGACCTGATCCTTTCCAGCCCCTATGTCCGCGCGCGTGAGACAGCTGAGATCCTGGCAGATGTGTTCAAAATGAAGAAAGAGATTGGCTTTAGCGATAACCTTATGCCCCTGGGAAACCCTGAACTTTTGCTTGGTGAAATCAATGAAAACTATTCGGTGGATAGTATAGCGGTGATAGGTCATGAACCGCATTTGAGTACTCTCATTGGTCTACTTGCAGCGGAGAACGCGAAAATTGACGTCACGCTTAAAAAGGGCGGGGTATGCTATCTCTCAGCCGATGATCTGCATCATCATGATCACCGCGCGACCCTGGAATGGTTGCTGACGCCCGGCATATTATTCTGATTAACGTAAATTGCCTAACAAAATTTCCCTGCTCAAGCCGCCGGGAGCATAAGTTTGTAAGGGAATTATGGTTAACCTGAATAGTAGAAATTGGCGATAAATAAGAAAAACAGAATGCCTGAATCCATTGATCTTTCTTCACCATCCCTTTATATCAACCGCGAAATCAGTTTGCTTGAATTCCAACGGCGCGTCCTTGAGGAGGCGTTGGACGATCGCAATCCACTTCTTGAGCGAGTGAAGTTTCTCGCCATTTTCGGCTCGAATATGGATGAGTTTTTCATGGTGCGCGTATCTGGCATCCGTAAACAAGCAGAAGCGCACATCATGGAGGTTTTCCCCGACGGTTTGACTCCGCCCGAGGTGCTGGCTGCGATACGCAAACTATCCCTTGAGCTATATGGAAGTGCATTGCATTGCCTTAATAAAAAGATCCTCCCGCAGATGGACAAGGCAGGAATCCATCTCATGGATTATCACAAACTCACAGAGACTCAGACGCAAAAAGTTGATGATTACTTTAAAGAAGTAGTGTACCCCGTATTGACTCCCCTGGCGCTTGACCCTGGACATCCTTTCCCGCATATTTCAAATCTGAGTTTGAACCTTGCGATCGTCATCAAGGATAAGAAAGGCAATGAAAAATTCGCACGTCTGAAAGTGCCAGATACTTTGACGCGCCTTGTGCCGATCAAACGTTCTTCCGGTAGCGCGCGCAAAGATGGGACGATCCCTCATCATCACTATTTTGTGTGGCTCGAACAAGTGATCATGGCGAATCTTGCATCGCTCTTCCCTGGACTGGAAGTCGTTGCTGCATATCCCTTCCGTATCATTCGCGATGCAGATATTCAGATCCAGGAAATCGAGGCGGATGATTTGCTCGAAACGATGCAACAAAGCATTCGCAAACGCAGGTTTGCTTCTGTGGTGCAGGTGGAAATTTATGAAAGCATGCCCGATAATATTCGTGAGCTGTTGATTGAAAACCTTGAGATCAGACAAAACGATGTATATATTTTGCCTGCGCCACTCGGTTTGAGTAGTCTATGGCAGGTCTATAACAATGTCGAAAGGCATGACCTGAAGTTTCCCATCTATCATCCCGTTGTGCCAAAGATTTTTAAAAATGCCTCACTGGCAGGCGACATCTTTGAGGTGATTAAGCGGGGAAATATCTTATTACATCAACCCTATGATTCCTTCATTCCAGTCATCGATTTTCTGCGTGCCGCGGCGCGTGACCCCAATGTATTGGCGATCAAGCAAACGGTTTACCGCGTTGGACAAAATGCACCAGTGGTGGAAGCATTGCTCGAAGCAACGGAGCGTGGGAAACAGGTAGCGGTCCTGGTGGAACTTAAAGCGCGCTTTGATGAGGAGAGCAATATCGGCTGGGCGCGCATGCTTGAGCAGGAGGGTGTCCATGTTGTCTATGGCTTGGTAGGTCTCAAGGTCCACTGCAAGGTAATTATGGTGGTGCGCAAAGAAGGAGAGGGCATCCGTCGTTATCTTCATCTTGGTACGGGAAATTACAATGCTGTTACCTCACTAATTTACGAAGATATTGGGCTTTTTACCTGCGACGAAGCGATTGCCTCTGATATCACTGATTTGTTTAACCACCTGACTGGCTACTCTACAAAGCACGATTTCAGAAAATTGCTCGTTGCGCCCTTTAATTTGCGTACGGGATTCGAGAAATTAATTCGGCGCGAGATCGAACAGGCGCGCTCTGGTCACAAGGCACATCTTATCTTCAAAGTCAATGCAATTGTAGACCCATATTTTATTGCGTTGCTCTATGAAGCCTCTCAAGCGGGTGTAAAAGTGGATTTGCTCGTGCGTAGTATGTGTTGCCTGAGACCGGGTATCAAAGGCGTAAGTGATAATATAAAAGTGATTAGTATAGTCGGGCGTTATCTAGAACATAGCCGACTATATTATTTTTACAACGGAGGACAGGAAGAGATTTACATCGGCAGCGCTGATCTGATGCAGCGCAATCTCGATCATCGTGTCGAAGTGATCTTCCCGATTGAAGATCCAAAACACGTTCAACACTTGCGCGCAAATATCCTGGATGCCTATCTACAGGATAATTCAAGAGCACGAATGATGCAATCTGATGGGACATACAGTCGCTTGGCACCCAAGGATAAAGAGACCAAGATGGATGTACAGGAGTGGTTAATGACCCCAGTACCTCAAAAAATTGATATTCGCCCAGTCAAATCCAATTACGAAATATAGAGCACATTTCATATTGAAGATATAAACATTTTCAGCGTGTTTTTGTTACTGATTAAGGTGTTGCAATTGGGATCGTAAAGTAGAACGTGCTGCCTTGTCCCTCGACGCTCTCTGCCCAAATCTTTCCCCCGTGCGCTTCGACAATATGTTTGGCGATAGACAAGCCTAAGCCTGTTCCACTGCCAGTTCTGGATTTATCGACTCGGTAGAATCGCTCGAAGATGCGCGAGACCTCATCTGTAGGGATGCCGACTCCCGTATCGCGAACAGCGAATCGAACGGAGCCGTCAATTGAGTCTGCAAAAAGAACGACTTCACCCCCCGAATGTGTAAATTTAACTGCGTTATGGATAAGGTTCACCAGTACCTGTTCCAGCCGCTGGGAATCAATCTGGATTTTTGGCAGGTCATCCTTACATTCCACGCGTAATGTGAGGTTGGCGCGCTCTGCTTGAAGTTGCATCCGTTGAGAGGCAGAGTTAAGTAGATCGTGAGCCTCGACAGACGCGAAGTCTAGAGAGAAGCGGCCCGATTCGATCTTAGAGAGTTCCAGCAGTTCATTTGCCATTTGAGTCAGCGCATCCACTTCGATTTGAATCTGGTCAACGAATCGATGCGCCGCAGGCGGATCATCTAATGCGCCATCCTGAAGGGTTTCGGCTAATGCTCTTAGGGAAGCGAGCGGTGTACGGAGTTCATGGGAAAGATTGCTGACGAAGTCTCTGCGCACGGTTTCGAGACGGCGCAAGCGGGTGAGGTCCTGAACGAGCAAAAGACTTCCGCTGGTGTGCTTATCTGGAATGACGACAAGCTGCAAATATTGATGACGTGTAGGTAGTTCAACAGACTCGCTTTGCATCTGACGCGTTTGCTGGCAACGTCGCCAGGCCTCCACAAGTTGGTGGTTGCGCACAACTTCTGTGATACTGCGGTTCAGCGGATCAGCGAACTGAAAAAGCCTGCCGGCGGCTGGGTTGGCAAATTGAATCAGTCCTTGCGCATCGGCGATGAGCACGCCGTCGGTGATTTGGTCGAGGACAGTGGCAAGGCGCGAACGTTCGGAATCCAATATCGAATTTCGAAAGTCAAAAGTCGAGATGAGAGAGGTAATCGCACTAGATAGACTTTCGAGTTCTTCTTTTATATCAGTGGGAAGTTGACTGGATTGTTGTCGAATGGCTTTGGCGTATTCATTCAGATTGTGGCGCAAAGTATAGTATCGCCATGCATACCGCCCGGCGATGATAAGAATAAGAATTGTAAAAATGATAATGTAATTCATTAGGAGTTGAAAATGGAGTCCAAAGTCTCCTGACTTTGGAATTCCAACGACAGGAGTCGTTGAGTCCATCATACTAGAAACGAAGTCGCGGAGTTTTTATTTCTGTGTCTTTGCGAAGCATACTCGAAGAGTACCTTGATTCAGTGGTTCAAATCGTAAATCCGAAACTGTAAATCGTTTCATCCCTCAAACCGATATCCACCGCCTCTTACAGTCACGATGCGAGTCGGATTGCTTGAATCATCTTCGATCTTTTGTCGCAGCCAGCGGACATGCACATCAACGGTGCGGCTATCACCTATAAAATCCCAGCCCCAGACCCGCTCAAGGATGAATTCGCGCGAGAGCATTTGTCCTTTATGTTGTGCAAAGAAGACGAGCAAGTCATACTCCTGTGGCTTGAGCGCCAATGGTTCACCCTCGAGAATTACTTCGCGGCGTGTGAGATTGATTATGAGATTCCCGAATGCCAACTTCTCGTGCTGCTTTTCCGTTACATTTGATTTACTAAGTTCTTCTTTTAATAAGCGTGAGCGGCGTAATTGAGCTTTGACACGTGCCATCAACTCGCGCATGGAGAAGGGTTTGGTCAGGTAATCATCCGCGCCCACTTCAAGGCCGACGACGCGGTCAATTTCATCATCACGTGCGGTGAGCATCAGGATGGGAGTGATCATTTCCTTGCGCAGAATACGGCAGACCTCGAAACCATCTATTTCAGGCAGCATCAGGTCAAGGACGATCAGATCAGGCTTGAGTCGCCGCGCCGATTCAAGCGCGGAGCGACCATCGCCGACGGCTTCCACAACAAAGCCGTCCTTTTTCAAGTTGTAGGAAAGGGTATCACGCAGAGCGGGTTCGTCTTCAACGATGAGGATCGATTCAGGCATAATTGTTAACAAACTATACCATAAGATATTTTTGTCAAAGTTAAAGTCTTGTTAATGGGAGTCATACTCGGAATGCAAAATCTTTGCGGAGCATCCCCATGGGGGCCGATTTTGCTCCAAAGTCAGGAGACTTTGGACTCCGCATTTCGCAATGGTATTCTTATGAAATGACTGTAAAATTCAAGGGATCCTCCTCATCTATTATCCAATATGGCTAAAGAATTTTACTTCGACTGGAAATGGGAATTGCAATCCTCTCCTCAAGCGATCTGGCCGTTTGCAGCGGACACGAATCGCTTTAACCGCGATACAGGTCAGCCGGAGATCGAGATGCTGGATAACGTGAAGGGGACCAAACATCTGAGAATGAAACTCCCGATTATCAAGGTGGAATGGGAAGAGGAGCCTTTCGAGTGGACGTATCCATATTCATTTGGGATTCTGCGAACCTATAGCAAGGGACCAATCGAGGAAATGCGCGTGCAGGCGAATTTTGATCCACTCGCTGATGGAGGTACGTGCGTTAGGTATCAAACATGGATTAAGACCAGTAATGTCCTTGTGCAGCTTGTTATTCCATTTGCGATTGGCGTCATCGCGAAAAACAGGTTTCAGAAGGTTTTCCGTTACTATGACCGTATCGCAAACAAACGCGGCGCGGTGCTTGAGGTCTCTCGCCCAGGTGGACTCAACTCAAGAGGCCGGGCCCGCTTCAAGTCCCTGAGTGAAACGGTCATTCAGCAAGGCACAGATCCGTCATTAGTTGCGCGTCTCGAAGATTTTCTAGATCGTGCCGATGAATTATCCATTCAGCGCATTCGACCCTATGCGCTCGCTGACCACTGGGAAGTGAATCGACGTGCAGTGCTTGAGATGTTCCTGCGTGCGACGCGAGCGGGCATTTTCGATATGTCATGGGATTTGCTTTGTCCATCCTGCCGCGGCACAACGGAAGGACATACCAACCTGGGAGATGTGCACAGCCAGTCCCATTGCAATACCTGTCAGATCGATTTCACTGTGAACTTCGATCATAACATCGAGGTAGTCTTCAGACCGAATCCCTCTGTGCGAGCTGTAGAATTCGATGCGGCCTTCTGCGTTGGGAGTCCGCAGTTGCAGCCACATGTAGTATTGTCGCAAAGTATCGCGGCGTTACGTTCATTGCCTCTCCTTGCAAAACTCGAGCCTGGGCGTTATACCTTGCGGGCCTCGAATGTGGCAGGCTCGATCTCTTTGTTTGCGGATGCGGATGGCTTGCCCAAATTGGACATCCGCGTGACTTCGTTTGGATGGCCTCCCGAACAGGGACACATCTCGCTTCTCCCGACCCTCAACCTGATCAATGCAACTGACGCGGATCAAACCTTTCAGCTTGAGCGAACTGCCTGGAGCGATCAGGCTTCGACCGCGGCTGATGTGACTGCATTACAAGTCTTTCGAGATCTCTTCGCGAGCGAAGTGGTGAGGCCCGGTGAAGAGATTTCCATCGGCTCTGTCACGCTGATGTTCACCGATTTACGTGACTCGACGCGTTTATATCGCAGAATCGGGGATGCCTCAGCCTTTGGACGCGTGCGTGAGCACTTCGAAATATTGGAGAAATCGATTGCATCTGAAGGCGGGGCGATCGTCAAAACGATGGGAGATTCAGTCATGGCAACATTTCGCAACCCTGTCGCGGCACTGCGTGCAGTTTGGAACGCGCAAACTCAAATTGCTGAATACGGCGAACCCATGCTCTGGCTTAAAGTAGGCATACACAAGGGACCATGCATCGTTGTCAATTTGAATGATCGTTTGGATTATTTCGGTTCTACAGTTAATATCGCGGCGCGTTTACCTGGTTTCTCGCAGGGCGGTGAATTGATCTTTACTGAAGAGATTTATCATGACCCCGAAATACAGGAATTTCTTGCCCAAGCGATAAAGCCCACTTCACTGGATCATTTTACAGGAAATGTGAAGGGATTCGATGAGCCGTTTACAATGTGGAAGTTGAGAGTATAGCTTAAGAGGTAGGTAATTGTTTTTGTTGTTTATCTAAGACTTTTCCGACTCGCAATGAGATGAGTGCGAATATCACCATTGCAAAAGGAGCAATTCCAAGCAGTATCCAAAACTGTGCCCAGTTCAGCAAGTTTTCATTCAGCGCGCGGCGAAATAGATAAATTGAAAAAGGGAGAGTAATCACGGTTGCAGTAATTACTCCTGGACTAGAATTTAAATGGCAGGCGCTTTGACCAACTTTCCATGAGCGGCGCTTCTTCCATGTTATGCAGTGCGAAGAAGATTGGTACCAGCCAGAGCAACCGATCAAATGAAATCGAGTCGAGGAAAAGCATTATTTTCGAGAAGGCAAATGAAATGTTTCTGTTCCTGAGAAATGATTTGTCAATCCTTCCGAATCCAGAGCCATCACACGGCTGGGAGCAAAGAAGGCAAAATCGAAATTTGTTTCCTCGCCCGCTTTCTTTTTAGGAATTGGCATAAGACGTGCTGTAAGAGGCTTGTCAAGCCGCAAAGCCAATGCACACAAGTCCAGTAGCAGGGGAACCAACTGTCCTGACGTTGTGTCCCCCGGGAGTGGAATCGTGTCTAATCCCGTCCCGCAGACTGCCGAATAAAGCAATACAGCTTTGATAGTAAGAGTTCCTTCTGCGGCGCGCTTGGCGAGAACTGAGTCTTCGAGGATTGGCTGCATGAATCCACTAAAGCCTACGTGGGGGAAGTTCGCGCGGTCTACTGCTTCAGTCAAGATAGCCGCGGCAGCAAGAGAACCATGCAAGCCAATTTTTGGAACACCCATTTTTTCAACGGCATTGCCAAGCGAATGAGCATCGTCTGGATAAGGAGCAAACGAAAAATCGATTCCTCCAAATTTACAATCCAACGATTTCGCAATTTTCGCAAGTTTCTTTCCATGCTTTTCAATTTGAGCGAGTAAAGTCTTGCGACCCTCTTTGAGAGTCCTGGCGCCATTGAAAGCCTCAACCGCCAAATCAGCGGATTCAGTTGCAATCGCGAAAGCCGGTTTCTTCTTGTCATGATACGCAGCAGGTAAGAATGGTGTCCCAGCCTCCACATTCGCCAGTGCAGCAAATTGCAGATTAGCAAATCCATTTGGCTCGATGGATGCACATTTGACGATCACCTCTGCACAGGCGTGAATAGCAGATAGGACGATGCCACGCCTTCGGTTTGCCATCATCCCACCGAAGAAAATAATTTTGGAAGCAGAAATCGCTTCTGGAATGACTTCATAACTACGCGGCCATTCAGGCAAGGCAGGACCCAAAGAAACATATCCTATCTTGAGTCCTTGAGCCATATGATCAATTTGGCTTGTGAATTCTGGTAACCGGCTGATATTTTCAGTACCCAATAATTCAGAAAACGGAACAGTTGCCAGTCGCACCGTCTGCACCTCATATCCCGCGGCTTCATAAGCGGACTTGGCTTTAGCTAGAAACGCCCCAGCCTTTTGCAAGACTTTTTCATCTAATGGATATTTGGGATTGCAAAA
>WNFX01006176.1_pt1 | contig 15939 bp, 15 predicted proteins | sample 5400111 | NCBI WGS metagenome assembly WNFX01 (sample SAMN13153363, study PRJNA577476) | soil metagenome | isolation source: 40 cm soil or saprolite under grassland replicate 1 | place: USA:California | collected 2016-06-15 | reverse complement strand
TTCACCTGGCCACGTCATGCGTTCCGCGGCGGCCACGTCGCTGGCCACACGCACCAGCTCGGCTCCGCCGCCACCCGGCGCGTCCGGCGCGGCAAGCTGCAGCGAGTGCTCGATCATGTCGGCCAGCCACTCGGCCTGCTCGACCATCTGTTCCAGCCGGGCGCGGGCGGCCGGCGGCAGGCCGGGCTCGGCCAGCGCGGCAGCGGCCAGCGCGAACATGCTGGCGAGTGGCTGGCGCATGTCGTGGCACGTTTCCCGCAAGATATCCACGCCCCCGGGCGTTGCGTCTACCCCAGCACTTGGCACAACTATCACCTGGTCCCCCGCTGGAACGTAAGGACATCCCCTGTGGAAGCCCCGCGCCCCGGCCCATCCCTAGTTGAAATGCGAGTAAACGCACACCAACACTGAGATGACGCGCAGGTTGCTGCCGGGGTTGGCACCAACGAAGGACAAATTGCCCGGTTCCTCCCGGCCGCGGCATGAACCGTGATGGGGCGGGTCACCCGTCCGGGTGGGCCGCGTACACCAGCAGCAGCCACAGCAGGCCGTAGGAGATCGCTGCCACGAGCAGCACGTACCAGGCGCCGCGCAGCCACCACCGCCAGGGGCGCCTCATCCGTCCCGTCAGGGCATGGGCCGCGCGTGCGGGCATGTGTGCTTGACGCGCGGCCAGCAGCCCAGGTTCACATCAGCGGCCTTCCTGCTGGCGGGCGATGATGGCGGCGACCTGCGCGGCGTCCAGGCCGTGGAAGTGAAGATGAAGGCCGCCGGGTGGTTCACGCTGGGGCGCAGCCGGTAGTTCGGCCGTTCGCCGCGCCTGCGGGAGCGGCGGGGCGGCCCGCGCCACCAACGTTCTCGGGGGCATGGCGCGGGCCGCGTCTTTCCGCGAGCGCCACCGCCAGGCGATCAGGCCCACCAGGCTGGCAGCACCCACGCCCACGATTACCCCCGCGGCGATTAGCAAAACGCGGAGCAGCTCGGCGGCGGCGTCCAGGACCGGCCCGGCGAGTTTCACCGCGAGCGCGGCGCCGATGACTACGAGCACGGCTGTGCCGATGCCGCTGCCGCCGCTGCCGTGGGTGTGGGCGCCGTCAGGAATCCCCATGACTGTCCTCCTGCTGCTGGTACCGGGCGGCGGCCTGCCGCCCGTGGCGGATCCGGCGGGCGAGCCGGTGAACGGTGCGCGAGCCGGTGCGCTGCACCCGCTTGAGTCCCTTGCAGCGGGGGCAGACCGGGCGGCGCCGGGGCCCGCGCTTGATGTGGCCGGTGCCCTTGCACTTGGGGCAGGGGCCGAACGGGGCCAGGTACAGGAACCCCACCCGGGCGGCGATGATGGCGAGCACGGCCAGGACGAGATGGGCGCTCACCGCGGCTCACCCGTCCCCGCAGCTGGCCGCCCCGGCGGAGTAGCCAGCGGAGTAGCCGTTGCTGTAACCGGCGGCCTCGCCCTCGGCGCGGCCTTCGGCCCAGCCGGCCAGCTTGCCGTTGATGTAGCCCTCCTTGTAGACGCGGCAGGCGAACCGCTGGCAGTCCTCGTCCTGGCAGGCCTGGTAGAGGTGCTGCTTGCGTGCATCGGTCAGCACCCCCATGGGGTCCCCGGGGCGCGACCTGGCCGACGGGAGCCACCAGCCGCGACCGCGCAGGCCAGCGCGGGCGTGCCGGTCGCGGCGGTCGCGGCGGCAGCCTGATTGCCCAGGTCACCGGCGGTCGCGCCAGTGCGACCCGCGGGCGGGGTCATGAGGCACCCGCCAGCGTCTCGACGTCGGCGCGGCGGCAGCCCTTCAGCGCCTTGCCGCCGGACTTGACGTCGACGCTGCGCACGTCGCGCGCCCGGCACTCGGCCGAGATGCTGTCGGCGGTCACGCCGTCCCAGCGGGCCGGGAACCGGGAGGCGAGCCGCGCCGCGAGGTCGCCCCACTGGAGCCCGGCGTCGCTGCCGAACACCGAGAGGACGTCGGTCAGCACGTCCCGCGGGCCCTCACCGGCGCCTTCGGCGGCGTGCCCTGTGAGCGTCCCGGCCGCCTCGCGCAGCGCCCGGGCGCGGATGGCGATCCGCTCGGCGGCGTGCATGTCGAGGTAGAACGTGCGGACGACCTGCGGGGCGGGCCCAGCGCCGAGCAGGTAGCCGAGCCCGGCGTCGATCTCCGGCCGGAACGTGGTGGCGCGCAGGCCGTTCTTGTACGCCGAGGTGCCGAGGATCATGTCGTTCTCGACCTGGCCCATGACCTTGAGGCAGAACCGGGTGCTGACGTTGCCGGACACTCCGGTGGGCAGGCTCGCCTTGTCGGGGCGCTGGGTGGCGATGATGAGGACCACGCCGAACGCTGGGCCGATCTTGATGATGAACTCGGCGTCCAGCCCGGCGGCCTTGCCGTGCTCAGGATGGGCGAACAGGTTCTGGGCCTCGTCAAAGACCGCAACGAGGAGCCAGAGCTTGAGGCTGCGCTTGGCGGCGATCTGGCGGGTCACCCGCTTGTCCGGGCACAGCTCGCGGGGCAGCGCCTTGAGCCGCTCGGTCCGGCGCATCACCTCGGCGCGCAGCAGCCGCAGCGACTCGGCCGCATACCCGATGTTCTCGTCATCTACGCCACTCACGAACCGGTGACTGATGCGCTCCATCGGGTCGAGATCGCCCGACCCTTTGAGCTCGTGCACCCACATCTCGGCCAGCGGATCCAGGGCCACGCCGCACGCCAGCACCCGCACAGCGGCGGTCTTGCCCTGCCGCGGGATGCTGCCGAGCAGCCAGTTGCCGTAGATCAGCGGGGCCTTGACGACCCGGCCGCGCACATCGGCCCCGTAGGCGATGGGCTGGAAGATGTCGGCCTGCCCGCCGCGGGCCAGCGGCCACGGGCCCTGCTTCGACTTGGCGACGTCCTGGCGGCCGACCCACAGTTCGAGCCGCCCGGCGTGCTCGCTCGTGACGGGCTCAGGCCAAACCGCGCCCGGGGGGCGGCGGAGCCCGGAGGCGAGCTGCTCGCGGCGTTCGGTGACCATGGCCGCGGTCACCCCGTAGGGCAGGTCGACCTCGGCCCGCCAGCCGGGGCCGTCCTCACGCACCGGGGACGGGAACACGAGCGCGCGGCCGTCGCGGAGCCAGCGGTCGATCCCGGCGATACCGAGCGACCCGAGCGCGCGGGTGATCACGTCCTGCGTCGGTGCCTGGACCGTGGCCGGGAGGGTGGCGGAGGTGACGATCGGCTTGTGCGCCGGGCGCCCGGTGCGGGCGAGCAGCGGCAGCGCGACGGCGCCGAGCAGGACCCACGCCCACGCTGGGGCCTGGGCCAGGATGACCAGCACGGCCACCAGGCCGGCCGCGCAGCCGACGAGGATCCCGCCCCGCGCGGCGCGGGTGTCCTTCGCGGCCTATGGATCCGCAGGTGGTCCGACAGCAGCCCGTCCGCGGCGGCCTGCCGCTCCAGCCTGGCCATGTCCGGGACGTGCCACCAGGCCAGGAGTGCGGCCAGGGTGCGCCCGAGGCCGACGAGCGCCCACCACGCGGTCAGCACCAGATACATGGGTACCCGGACACCGTGCCAGGCGGTGTGGTAGGCCGCGGCGCCGCTGGCCAGCTTCACATGCTCACGCGCCGCGGCCCAGGTCCGCCAGTGGGCGGGGATGATGGCCTTACGCTGTGGCCGGCCGTCCGACAGGTCGGTGTACGCCGGGCCCGGCGCCTCGGTGACCCGGGTCTCGGTGCCCGCGTCCTCAGCCTGCAGCGGGACAATCTGGCCGCCCGGCTGGTCATTGATCTGATCGGTTGACATCCTGGTGATTCCTTCCTTCGGGAGGGGACTCGGGCCGGGGCTGGTCTTTGTCGGGATCGCACCCTGGCCCGGGGCTTACTCGGTGGGGTGGCCGTTGCTCTCGGCGAGCACGGCCTGACGTACTTTCGTCGCCTGCGCACGGGTCAGCGGGAACTGCTTGCGCAGCCCGTCCACCGACCACGGATTCCCAGCCGCCGCGGTGGCACGCATGCTCGCTTTCGCCGCCTCGACGACATCGGACGCGACGCCGGCGAAATCCCGAACACGTTCGGTATTTGCGGGCCGGTGCTCAACGACCCGCTTGAGCACACCGAGGCCGATAGCGAGCGCGGCAGCGGCGGCGATCGGCGGCACAGCGGCGGTCACCCGGACGGCGAGCACATGACTGCCGGTGTGGCCGACGTTCCCGGCGACCGACACGGCCAGGCCGGTGAGGGTCACCAGCCAGGCGCCGATCCTTGACCGGCGGTTCCAGGCGTCGGCGAGGGCGATGAACAGCGCCAGCTCGCCGACCGCGATGAACACGTCGACCTGGATCGGCCAGACGTCGGCCCACAAGCCGGACAGCTCGTGCCGGATGGCCCAGTCGTACAGGGCCCGGTAGGACTCAGCGAACGACACCAGCGACGCGGCGGCCACCAGGGCGGCGATCACCACCAGCGCCAGCGTGCGGGAGCGGCCCAGGACGCCGGCAGCGAGCGGGCGCGGTTCACGGGCCGGCTTTGGCTGCCGCTGGGGCAGGTGCGGGCGGCGGGGCAGGCGGATGCGCTTCATCTGTCCTCCTCATCGGGGCAGTACGGGCAGAGGCAGCCGGGGCCGTGCCGGTCAGCGCCTACCGCCGGGCCTGGCCGTAGCCGGACTCGGCGAGGTCCGCCGCGGCGATGTCCGCCTCGTGCTGGAGCTGCCGCGCCACGGGGGTCTGCGCTCACAGCGCCCGGAGCTCGCGCTCCACCCGCTCCTCGAGGCGGGCGATCCGGTCCTCGGCCGCGGCCAGGTCCTCGCGGAGCCCGGCCGCCAGAGCGAGGGCTTCCCGCGCGTCCTGACTGGTGCCGTCGAGGCCGTACACGTCGGATGACTCGTGCCGGTGGTCGCTCACTGCTCGCCTCCTGCGATCCGCTCGATGTGCTCCAGCGCGTACTGCCGGTCGTCAAACTCCCAATCGAACGCGGCGAGCACGGCCCGGATCTCGGCCAGCTGGCGACCCTCGTCCTGCCGCTCGGCGAGGACGGCGAGGACCTGGCCGAGGAGGCGGCGCAGCTCGGCGACCTCACGCATCAGCAGCGTCGGCGGCATCTGCTCGACGCTCCGCTGCCGCGCCTCGGCGAGGAACCGGCGGGCCAGCTCGGCCCGCTCATCCGGCGCGCTCACCGCGCACCGCCGGGCGCGCAGTCACGGCAGCGGTCACCGGCCGGGCGGCGCCCGATCATCTGGCCGCCGCAGCCGAGGCACGTCCACGGCTCGCTATCGACGCCGCCGTCCCGGTACCGGGCGAGCAGTGCGTCGGCACGGGCCAGCCCGACGTCCTGGTGCTCGCGGATCTCGCCCACGAGCTGCTGCCGCGCCCGGTGCAGCTCGGCCAGCATGGCGTCGATCGCCTCGACGGCGGCGTGCCCGGCCCGGGTGACTTCGGGCTGGGCCTTGCTGTCGTCCCGGGTGCCCCAGGTCACCAGCGCCGCGTCGAGGCGGCCGAGGTGGACGTCGAGGCGGCCGGGCACGTCGTGCAGGTTCACCTGGGCGCTCACCGGGCACCGTCCCGGACGATCACAGCGCGGTCGATGACGACCAGCTCGCCGACCACGGCGCGCATGTACGCGCGGGACAGCTGCCCGGCGGTGTAGGCGTCGAGGTAGCGGGCGAGGTGGTCACCGGTCGGCTTGGCCTGGCCTGGCACACCGGGTGCCGTCTCGCACAGCGGGCACCGGCGGGCGCGTGCCGCCTGCGCGGCGGTGATCGTCCGTGGGATTGTGTCGGTCATGGTCATTCCGTCCTCTCGGTAGGTCGGGTGATCTAGGGCCGCGGCTGCGTTACCGGCGCAGGCCGCGGCCCGCCCTTGTAAGGGCGTGGGGGAGCCATTCTGGGGAGCCAAGTGGCGGGGAGAGCGGCGGAGAATCCCGGAGTGATCTGGAGCGGGCGCACAGGCGGCGCCGGCTAGCGTGAACCGTCCTGGAGCGCTGTGGAGTGCCGGGTTAGCCGCACATGGGATAGCGAAATAACCGCATCCCGGGCCCGTAGCCGGGGGTGAACTCGGCAACCGGCGCGCGGTTCTCGCGTCCACCAGCCACATGCCCCGGGCGTGGCCGGGCTGACAGCGGACCTCCCCGATGGTGCCGATGATCGCGACCGCGCGCCCGGTGAAGGTGAACTGGACCGGGCCGCCGGACAGGCGCAGGTCGTGACGGACGAAGGCGGCCTGGCGCTCCTGGGCCTGGGCCGTTCTCCTGCGTTCCGCTGACGCCAGTCCGGGGGCGCTTCAGACTAGCGGTTGGCGCCCCGGCGGACGGCCAGCGCTGGATCATGCCCCGGTCACCCGACGATCAGCCCTGGAGGTCCCCATTCACCGCCTGGTCCTGTGGAACATCGACCTGACCCTCGTCGACGTGGGGCGGGTGACCCGGGCCGCGTACGCGGATGCCTTCCGTAAGGTGACCGGCCGGCCGCTGGTGCGGCTGCCGCAGATGGCCGGACGGACGGAGTCGGAGATCTTCTTCGATGCGCTCGCCCTGAACCAGGCCGACTCCCTCGCCTCCGCCCCGGCGGGCGAGGAGGTACTCGGCCGGTTCGCCGCCGAGCTCACGTCGGCCTTCCACGCCCGGCGGGACCTGCTCACAGAGCAGGGCCGCCTGCTGCCCGGCGCCCAAGCGGCCGTGACGGAGGTGGGGGGGCTGGCCGGCGTGGTGCAGACCCTTCTCACCGGCGCGCTCAAGCCGAACGCGATCGAGAAGCTGCATGCCTTCGCCCTGGAGCGGTTCTTCGACACCGAGATCGGCGGGTACGGCTCCGAGGTCTTCCCCAAGGGCGCACTGCTGCTGAACGCGCGCACGCGGGCGGCGGAGAAGTACGGCGTGGAGTTCACCGAGGACGCGACGGTGTACATCGCCGACTCCGGCCGCGACGTGGTGGCCGCCCAGATGGGGGGCGCACGCTCGGTGGGGGTGGCCAGCGGGCGCTCGTCAGCCGGCGAGCTACGGGAGGCGGGCGCGGACGTGGTGCTGGCCGACCTGTCCGACACCGCGAACGTGGTCCGCGCCGTCGACTGGCTGACCACCTCCGTACCGGCCGGCTGATCCCACCAGCTCGGCGGTAGGTCGGCGCTTGTCGCCCAGGAGCCGGAGCGGGTACCAGCGGCCGGTGCGTTGCTCCTCGCCTCCGCCGGGGGCACGCTCGCCGCCGGCGGCCTGGCCGCGGTGGCCTGGGTGGCCTTCAAGGTGGTGCGCTCTCGTACGGCGGGGGATTTGTGATCATCCCGCTGATGCAGCGCGACGCGGTGCCCACCTACCACTGGATGAGCGCGGGGCAGTTTCTCACCGCGGTCGCGCTCGGGTTCCGTGGCAAGAATCCGTGATGAGACGGCGTTGCGGCCGTGCGGTGGAGGCTTGATGCTAGGGCGTATGCCGGACAACGAGGCGCTGGCGGGCACCGGCCTGCCGGGGAACGGTTATGGGGACGTGCTGTGGGTGCCGTCCCCCGAGGTGGTCGAGCGTGCGCGGGTCACCGACTACCGGCGGTGGCTGGCCGCGCGAGGGGTGAGCGTGGGCGAACCGGCCGCCTACCACCGGCTCTGGCAGTGGTCGGTCGATGAGCCGGCAACGTTCTGGGGCTCGCTGTGGGACTACTTCGGCGTACTGGGCGAGCGCGGCGGCGGGCCGGTGCTGGCGGGCGGCCCGATGCCCGAGGCAAGCTGGTTCCCCGGCGCCACCCTCAGCTACGCACGCAACGCCCTGCGGACCGCGCTGACGGACCCCACCAGGATCGCGGTGATCGCCCGCGGCGAGGAGGGCCAGCAGGCCACGCTGACCTACGCCGAACTCGCCGCCGAGGTGGCCCGGGTGCGGGCCGGGCTGGCGGCACTCGGGGTGACCAGGGGCGACCGGGTCGCCGCGTTCCTGCCCAACATCCCGGCCGCGCTGATCGGGCTCCTCGCCACCGCGAGCCTGGGCGCGATCTGGTCCTCGTGCTCGCCTGACTTCGGGCCGCACAGCGTGATCGACCGCTTCGCGCAGATCACGCCGAAGGTGCTGCTGGCCACCGGCCGCTACCGGTACGGCGGCAAGGAGTTCGACCGGCGGCCGTCGGTCGAAGCCATCGCCGCCGCCCTGCCGGGCCTGGCCGCGGTGGTCATGGTCGGCGAGCCGGGCGGGGACGACTCGGTCACCGTCCCGCCCGGCGTGGCCATCGTGCCTTTCCACACGCTGCCGGGCGCCGCGGACACATCACTGGAATTCACCGACGTGCCGTTCGGCCATCCGCTGTGGGTGCTGTACTCGTCCGGGACCACCGGCCTGCCCAAGGCCATCGTGCACAGCCACGGCGGGATCGTGCTCGAGCACCTGAAGGCGCTGTGCCTGCAGCAGGACCTCGGCGCCGGGGACGTGTTCTTCTGGTACACCACCACCGGCTGGATGATGTGGAACTACCTGGCCGGCGGCCTGCTCGCGGGCGCGGCGATCGTCGCCTACGACGGCAGTGCCACCTACCCGGGCACCGACGCGCTGTGGCGGATGGCCGCCACCACCGGGGTCACCTATTTCGGCACCGGCGCCCCCTACCTGATGGCCTGCGCCAAGGCCGGCCTGTCACCCGGGCGGGAGCTGGACCTGACGGCGCTGCGCGGCATCGGCTCGACCGGCTCCCCGCTCCCCCCGGAGGGTTTCCGGTGGGTCTATGAGCAGGTGGGCACCGGCCTGCAGCTCGGCTCCTTCTCCGGTGGCACCGACCTGTGCACCGGTTTCGTTGGCCCTTCCCCGCTGCTGCCGGTGCGGGCGGGCATCATCGCCGGACCCTGCCTGGGCGCGCGGGTAGAGGCGTACGACGCGGCCGGCCGGCCGGTCACCGGCGAGGTCGGCGAGCTGGTCATCACCGGGCCGATGCCGTCGATGCCGACCGCCTTCTGGAACGACCCGCGCGGTGAGCGGTACCGGGCCAGCTACTTCGACGCCTACCCGGGCGTCTGGCGCCACGGCGACTGGATCATGATGCTGCCCGACGGCGGGTGCGTCATCTTCGGCCGGTCGGACGCCACCTTGAACCGGGGCGGCGTGCGGATGGGGACCAGCGAGTTCTACCGGGTGGTGGAGCGGCTGCCGGAGATCGCCGACAGCCTGGTGGTCGACACCGGGCAGCTCGGGGCGGATGGGCGGCTGATCCTGTACGTGGTGCTCGTCCCCGGCCACGAGCTCGACGACGGGCTGATCACCCGGCTCAAGGCGGAGCTGCGGGCGCAGCTGTCGCCCCGGCACGTGCCGGACGAGATCCATCAGGTGCCGGGCGTGCCGCGGACGCTGTCGGGCAAGAAGCTGGAGGTCCCCGTCCGCCGGATCCTGCTGGGGACCCCGGTGGCGGAGGCGGCCGACCCCGATGCGCTCGCCAACCCCGAGGTTCTCGCGCTGTTCGCTCCGCAGGCGCCGCCCGCGTAAAGTCAAAGTCCAGTCAGGCATAACGATCAACGGCGATCGAGGAAGTCCGCGTGACATCACCAGGGCGGCGGGGGGCCACTCCGGTGCCCGACGTTCCACCCACCGGACGCCGTTTCGGCGAAGAGGGCGGGCAGCTCACCTACGGCGGTTACCTGCGGCTGGACGAGCTGCTGGCCCAGCAGGTGCCGCAGGCCGACCCGCCGGCCCACGACGAGCTGCTGTTCATCACCGTGCACCAGGTCTACGAGCTGTGGTTCCAGCAGCTGCTGTACGAGCTCGAGACCGTCCGCGACGCGATGATGGCCGGCGAGACCTGGCGGGCGCGGCATCTGCTGCGCCGGGTGCACGCGATCGAGCGGCTGCTCATCACCCAGGTGGACATCCTGGAGACGATGACCCCGCAGGACTTCCTCGAGTTCCGGGCCAACCTGGCGCCGGCCAGCGGCTTCCAGTCGGTGCAGTACCGGGAGCTCGAGTTCCTTTCCGGCTGCAAGGACCACGCGTTCCTGGCCCGGTTCCGGTCCATCAGCGCTAGGCAGCGTGCCCGGCTGGAGCGGCGCCTCACCGAGCCGTCGCTGTGGGACGCCTTCCTGCACCTGCTGGCCTCCCGTGGATTGCCAGCGGGCACCGACCAGCAGATCCTGGAGTCATTGCGGGTGGTCGCGGGCGACCGCGCCGCCCACGACGATCTGTGGCAGCTCGCCGAGGGCCTGCTCACCCACGACGAGCTGGCGGGACTATGGCGGGCACGGCACGTGGTGATGGTGGAACGGCAGATCGGCACCAAGTCAGGCACCGGTGGCTCGACCGGTGCACCCTACCTGCGCAAACGAGTACCGCTGCGGTACTTCCCGCTGCTGTGGGAGCTGCGGGATCACCTGTAGGCGCGGGCCGGCGGCCGGCCGTGGGGCGCGCCAGCCGGGGTGGCAAGGGAGACGGAACAGATGTCGGAAAGCACGGCCGAGGTGACACACACCCTGCTGGCGGAGGCGGCCAAGGCCGCCGAGGCGGCGGGCGCGGACAGCATCGGCGTCGGCGACCTGAAGCGGTATCTGGAGGCCTACTACCGGCACGTCCCCCCGGAGGATCTGCTGCCGGCCGGCCCGCTGCGGGCGGGCCTGGTCGCGGCCGAGCACGCCCGCGTCGCGGCCCGGCGCCCTCAGGGCCGCGCCCTGGTGCGGGTGCACGCCGCCGGCGAGTCCGCCGCGCTGGAGGAATCGCGGGGCGTGGTCGACGTCGTCACCGACGACATGCCGTTCCTCGTCGACTCGATCACGAACGAACTCGCCCGGCACAACCTGGACAGCTACCACATCGTCCACCCCCAGCTGATGGTCCGCCGTGACGTCAGCGGGGAGCTGCGGGAGGTCGTCGGCCCGCCCACCGAGGGCAGCCGCGGCCACGACGAGATCACCGAGTCGTGGATGCACATCGAGATCGGCACCGCGGGCGCCGACCCGGCCGGGCTCCAGGACGACCTGCGGCGGGTGCTGGCCGACGTCCGGGTCGCGGTCGAGGATCACTCGAAAATGCAGGGCCAGGCCCTGCGGGTGGCCACCCAGCTGGGCACGGAGGGGGCCCGGGCCCCGGCCGAGACCCAGGCGCTGCTGCGCTGGCTGGCCGACAATCACTTCACCTTCCTCGGCTACCGCGAGTATGACCTGGTGGAAGGGCCGGACGGGATGGCGCTGCAGGCGGTGCCGGGCACCGGCCTGGGCATCTTGCGGCACGACAAGCCCGGCTCGTCATCCTTCGCCGCGCTGCCGCCCGAGGTGCGCGCGCGGGCCAAGGACCCGCAACGCCTCATCCTGACCAAGGCCAATTCCCGGTCCACCGTGCACCGGCGCTCCTACCTGGACTACATCGCGATCAAGCGGATCAGCGCGAGCGGCGAGGTCAACGGCGAGTGCAGTCACGACGGCCAGGACCTCACCGAGATCCTGGAGGGTTACCCGAGGGAAGAGCTGTTCCAGATCTCGGTGGAGGAACTGACCCCCATCGCGCTCGCCGTGCTCCGGCTGCGCACCCACCGGCAGACCCGGCTGTTCCTGCGCAAGGACATCTACGGGCGCTTCATGTCGTGCATGGTGTATCTGCCCAGGGACCGATACACCACGGCGGTGCGGCTGCGGATACAGCAAATCCTGCGCGAGGCCCTGCACGGGGTCGCCGTCGAGTACAACGCCACGGTCGGAGAATCGGCGCTGGCGCGGCTGCACGTGGTGGTCCGGGCGGAGCCGGGCACGTCCCTGCCGGACGTGGACACCGCCGCGCTCGAGGCGGCGGTGGCGGCGGCCGCCCGGAGCTGGGACGAGGATCTCGCCGCCGAGGCCACCCGGGCCCTGGGCGAGGAGCCCGCCCGGGCGCTGCTGGACATCTGCTCCGGCAACCGGACCGGCTCCCCCATCACCCTGACCGACGTGCTCCCCCGGCTCCAGAACATGGGCGTCGAGGTGGTCGACGAGCACCCCTACGAGTTCACCGGGCCCTCGCTGGCGAAGCCGTTCTGGATCTATGACTTCGGGCTGGCCCGCAGCCGGGAAGCACCGGGGCCATCGCATCCGGAGCAGGTCAAGAGCCTGTTCGAGGACGCTCTCATGGCGCTCTGGCGGGGGAAGGTCGAAGACGACGGTTTCAACGCCCTGGTACTCCACGCCCACCTGACCTGGCAGCAGGTGAGTGTGCTGCGCGCCTACGCCAAGTACCTGCGGCAGGCGGGCACCACCTTCAGCCAGCGCTACATCGAGCGCGTCCTCGATCAGAACATGGCCATCACCCGGCTGCTCATCCGGCTGTTCGAGTCCAGGTTCGACCCCACCCGCCAGCCGGGGGAGGCCGAGCGGAGCGAGGCCATCGCGGAGGAGATCCTCGGCCAGCTCGACGAGGTCGCCATCCTGGACCACGACCGGATCCTCCGCAGCTACCTGGGCCTGATCCAGGCCACCCTGCGGACCTCCTACTTCCAGGCCGATCGCGTCCCGGGCCAGCAGGCCTCCCCGGATGAGCCGCCCTACCTCGTGGTCAAGCTGGACGCCCGGCGGGTGCCGGAACTTCCCGCGCCCCGGCCGCGGTTCGAGCTGTTCGTGTACTCGCCGCGGCTGGAGGCGGTGCACCTGCGGTTCGCGTCCGTGGCGCGGGGCGGCCTGCGCTGGTCCGACCGGCGGGAGGACTTCCGCACCGAGATCCTCGGCCTGGCCAAGGCGCAGGAGGTCAAGAACTCGGTCATCGTCCCCTCCGGAGCCAAGGGCGGGTTCGTCTGCAAGAATCTGCCCGACCCGGCCGACCGGGAGGCCTACCAGGGCGAGGTGCGGGCCTGCTACCAGACCTTCATCCGGGCGATGCTGGACGTGACCGACAACCTGCGGGGCGGCCAGGTGGTGCCGCCGCCGGGCGTGGTCAGGCACGACGGCGACGACCCCTACCTGGTGGTGGCGGCGGACAAGGGCACGGCAACGTTCTCCGACACCGCCAACGAGATCTCCAACACCTACGGCTACTGGCTGGGCGACGCGTTCGCCTCCGGCGGGTCGGAGGGATACGACCACAAGAAGATGGGCATCACCGCCCGCGGTGCCTGGGAGTCGGTCAGGTTCCATTTCGCGACGCTGGGCACCGACGTCGACGCCGACGACTTCACCGTGGCCGGGATCGGCGACATGTCGGGCGACGTGTTCGGCAACGGCATGCTGCTCTCAGAGCACATCAAGCTGGTGGCCGCCTTCGACCACCGGCACATCTTCATCGACCCGGACCCCGACCCCGCCACCAGCTTCGCTGAGCGGGAGCGGCTGTTCGCGCTGCCCCGCTCCTCCTGGGCGGACTACAACACGAAGCTGATCTCGCCCGGCGGCGGGGTGTGGCCGCGGACGGCCAAGTCGGTGCCGGTGTCCGCGCAGGCGCGCGCCGCCCTGGGCCTGGACGACTCCGTGCTCACGCTCCCGCCCGATCAGCTCATCTCGGCCATCCTAGCGGCGCCGGTGGGCCTGCTCTGGAACGGCGGCATCGGCACCTACGTCAAGGCGAGCGCGGAGACGCACGCCGACGCCGGTGACCGGGCCAACGACGCCGTCCGCATCGACGCCCCGCGGCTGCGCGCCCAGGTGGTGGCCGAGGGCGGCAACCTGGGCCTGACCCAGGCGGCCAGGATCGAGTACGCCCTGGCCGGGGGGCTGGTCAACACCGACTTCATCGACAACTCCGCCGGGGTGGACACCTCCGACCACGAGGTCAACATCAAGATCCTGCTGCAGGAGAGGGTCACCGCGGGTGAGCTGACCCCGCAGGCCAGGAGTGAGCTGCTGCAGGAGATGACCAGCGAGGTCGCCGCGCTGGTGCTGCGGCAGAACTTCCACCAGAACCGGGCGCTGGCCGCGGCCCGCGCCCAGGCGGCGCAGATGCTCCACGTACACGCGCGCTACCTGCGCAAGCTGGAAAGGGATCGGCGGATCGACCGCGACATCGATTCCCTGCCCGGCGACAAGGAGATCGCCGAGCGCCGGTCGGCGGGCCTGGGCCTGACGGTGCCGGAGTTCGCGGTCCTGCTGGCCCAGACCAAGATCTCCGCGGTGGACGACATCCTCGACTCCGACCTGCCCGACGACCCGTTCCTGCGCGAGGTGCTGTCCGCCTACTTCCCGGCGCCGCTGCGCGTGGCCTACGCCACCGAGATGGGCGACCACCCGCTGCGGCGGGAGATCATCACGACGGCCGTCGTCAACGACATGGTGAACAGGTCGGGCACCACCTTCTTGTTCCGCATGAACGAGGAGACGGGCGCCTCGGTCCCCGACATGAGCGGCGCCTGGCTGGTGGCCCGGGAGGTCTTCGACATGGCGGGGTTCTGGGCCCAGGTCGAAGCGCTCGACGGCCAGGTGGACGTGGCCACCCAGCTCGCCCTGCTGCTGGAGGGCCGCAAGCTGGTCGAGCGGGCGGCCCGGTGGCTGCTGCACAACCGGCGCCCGCCGTTCGACATCCGGGCCACCATCGAGTTCTTCAGCGCCGGGATGGACGCGATCGGGGCCGGCCTGCCCAAGCTCCTGGCCGGGCGTGACCTGGCGGGATTCACCGAACGGCAGGAGGCCTTCATCGCCCGGGACGTGCCGGTGACCCTGGCCGAGCGGGTGGCCGCGATGGTGCCGGCCTACTCGGCGTTCGACGTGGTGGAGATCGCGGCCGCCACCGGCCGTGAGATCGAGGAGACCGCGGAGGTGTATTTCGACCTGGCCGACCGGCTGCAGATCGCCCGGCTGCGCGACCAGATCGTGGCGCTGCCCCGCGACGACCGGTGGAACACGATGGCCCGCGGGGCGCTCCGGGACGACCTGTACGCGGCCCACGCCGCGCTGGCCAGGGACGTGCTCATGGTTACCGGGCCGGGTGCTCCCGAGCAGCGGCTGGCGGAATGGGTGGCCCGCAACGGGCCGGCGGTGCAGCGGGCGACGCAGACCCTGACCGAAATCTGGCAGACCGACCGGTTCACGGTCGCCACCTTGTCGGTGGCGGTCCGGGCCATCCGTACCCTGGTCGCGGCGGGCACACTGCCGCCGCATCAGTGATGCGAACTCGTCCGCCGGATCGCGCGGTCAATGGTGTGATCGTCCGGCCCGACCCTCCCGCTCGCGTAGGCTTTCCGGCATGACAAGTACCGACCCGGCAGCCGAAATCTCGGAACTGTCATCGACCCTCGACTCGGTGGCTGCCGTCCTTAACCCGGACGCGATGTCGAAAGAAGCTGACCGTCTGCGCGAGGAGGCAGGCGACCCCGGGCTGTGGGCCGACCAGGCGCGGGGGCAGGCGGTCACCCGGCGGCTGTCCTACCTGGAGGGCGAGCTGGCCCGGCTGGACAAGCTGCGCCGGCGGCTCGACGACACCAGGGTCATGTTCGAGCTGGCCGAGGGCGAGAACGACGAGCCGACCCGGCGAGAGGCGGCCGCCGAGCTCACGGCCCTGCGCAACGAGATCGACCAGCTGGAGATCAGGACGCTGCTGGCGGGGGAGTACGACTCCCGGGAGGCGCTGATCACGATCAACGCGCAGGCCGGCGGCGCGGACGCGGCCGACTGGGCCGAGGGCCTGCAGCGCATCTACCTGCGCTGGGCGGAGCGGCACGGCTACCCGACCGAGGTCTACTACACCTCCTACGCCGAAGAGGCCGGGATCAAGTCGACCACCTTCGCCATCCACGCCCCCTACGCCTACGGGACGCTGCGCGGCGAGCACGGCACGCACCGGATGGTCCGCATCTCCAAGTACGACAACCAGGGCCGCCGCCAGACCTCCTTCGCGGGCGTGGACGTGATCCCGGTGACCGAGCAGGCCGACCACATCGACATCCCCGAGGACGAGATAAGGGTCGACGTCTACCGGTCGAGCGGGCCGGGCGGGCAGGGCGTGAACACCACCGACTCCGCGGTCCGGCTCACCCACCTGCCGACCGGGATCGTGGTCTCCTGCCAGAACGAGCGCAGCCAGATGCAGAACAAGGCGACCGCGATGGCGGTGCTCCAGGCCAAGCTGCTGGAGCGCAAGCGGGAGGA
>WNFX01003381.1_pt1 | contig 15940 bp, 16 predicted proteins | sample 5400111 | NCBI WGS metagenome assembly WNFX01 (sample SAMN13153363, study PRJNA577476) | soil metagenome | isolation source: 40 cm soil or saprolite under grassland replicate 1 | place: USA:California | collected 2016-06-15 | reverse complement strand
CGCCGTGCGCAAAACGCTCTCCACGGCCGTTGTGGTCGCCCTGGCCGACGCCGGGAAGGCCCGGTGGGCCCTGTCGTGGTCGGAGCAGGCGGCACTGGTGATCGACGAGCCGTACGGTGACGGCCTCACCGAACTTTTGGACGCGTCGGTGGCCGAGGGCGGCAGCACGGCCGGTCTTCGTGCCCTGCTCGCGGCGGCGAGCGCCGACACGGGAAACCGCCCGGCGATGCGCCCAGCGGTGCACTCGGTCCCCACGAGTGCCTGACGCCCGGGAACCACCGGCCGGCCTGGCCCGGCCGGCGTCACAACATCGAAGTCCGCCCTGCCGAAGAGGGGAGTCCACCAGCATGGGACTCAGCACACGCATCACCGGGCTCATTCGCGAGCGCGCCAGCGGGCAGCAGGTTCCGGCTGACGGCGCGGACGCGGAGCCGTACGTTGCGGACACCGTCAGGCACGGGCTGGTGCCCGACGATCAGGTCAGTGCCGAAGAGGTGCTTGACGACGGTCTTGCGCACGCCACGGCCGCCACGGCGGGCGGCGATTGGCGGCCGGCGGCCGCGCTGCTTGCCGCGGTCGGCCGGAACTGGGACCTGCGGGCGCATTACGCGCACCGGCTCGGCATGGCCTCGACCACGGACGACGGCTGGCTGAAGGCATGGCGGACGGCCACGCCGGGCGCGGCCGACGCGACGATCGTGCACGCCGAGTCGCTGGTCGCGCTCGCCTGGGAGGTGCGCAGCGCAAAGCGGGCACAGCATGTTTCCGGCGACCAGTTCGCCACCTTCCATCGCATCCTCGGCGACGCCGAGAAGACGGCATTGTCCGCCACCACCATGGTCCCCGACGATCCCACCCCGTGGGCGACCCTGGTGACGATCTGCCGTGGACTTGAGCACGGCCCCACCCACTTCCAGGCCGTCTGGTCGCAGCTCACCGCCCGCGCGCCGCGCCACAGGAGAGGACACGAACAAGCGCTGCAGTACCTGTGCAAGAAGTGGTTCGGTTCGCACGAGCAGATGTTCGCGTTCGCGTGGAAGGCCGCGGCGGCCGCGCGGTCGTTGACCCCGCTGCCGCTCATCGCGGCGTTCGAGTACTGGGCGCAAGAGGACACCAGCATGTTCAAGACCACCGAGATGCAAACCGCCGCCGATGTCGTGCTCCATGACTGGCTGGATGGCGAAGGGTCGGCGAGCCCGACGGCGATCACCGACCGCAGCCTCGTCGCCATCGCGTACACCTTTGGCGGCCGCGGCGCCGCCGCGCTCAAACAGTTCCGCATCATCGGGCCGCGAGCCGATTCGTGGCTCTGGACGTACTTCGGCACCCCACCGGAGAAATTCCTGCAGATCCGCAACCTGGCGTGCATCAAGGCCGAGAACGCGGCCGGGCAGTGAGCCTGGGTATGCGCCATGGCTGCCACCGATAATTCGCCGCTGATACGGCCGGTCGGCTGCGGCGTGGGCGCGGACATCAGCGGCGTGGACCTGACGCGGCCGGTGTCCGACAAGGTGATCGCGAAGATCCGCGAGGCGTTCGTGACCTACGGCGTCGTGTTCTTCCGCGATCAGCATCTCGGCGACGATCAGCACCGGGCCTTCACTGAGCGCTTCGGCGAGGTGCTCACCGTCCAGGAGCTGCGCAAGGAACCCGACCAGACAAGGAACATCGGCGAGAGCTGGCACGTCGACATGACATTCCGGCCGGATCCGCCCATGGCCACCATGCTCGTCGCCCGGGAACTGCCCGCCTATGGGGGCGACACGCTGTGGGCCAGTATGACGCTGGCCTACGCGGCGTTGTCCGATGGCCTAAAGGCGACGCTGCGCGGGATGCGCGCGGTGCACGCGAACGTTCGCAATCTCGGGTTGAGCTACGACCAGACCGCCCCGCCTGAGCCGGGCCCCGACGCCTACGACGCCGCAGAAGGCAGCCTGCACCCGGTTGTGGCCGAGCATCCGGAGTCCGGCCGGCCGGTGCTCTACGTCAACTCCGAGTACACGGCGCGGTTTGAGGGATGGACGCGCCGTGAGAGCCTGGGGCTGCTGTCGTACCTGTTCGGTCACGGCCAGCGGCCTGAATTCGGTGTGCGGTTGAGGTGGCGCCCCGGCACGATCGCATTCTGGGACAACCGGCAGGTCTGGCACCTGGCCGTCAACGACTACCAGGGCATGCGGCGCGTCATGAGCCGCTCGATGATCAAGGGTTTCCCGCCGATTCCGGCAGGCTGAACACGCCAGCGCCGCGCCCGGGGACTTTCGACCCTGGGCGGGGTGCAGGGCTGCGCAAGGTAATGGAGGTGTGGGAGAAGGTTGTCCATGTCCCGCATCAGCGTTGACGGTCTCGATCGCAGCATCGGCAAAACCAGCGTGTGCCTGGCCGCCTGCGCTTCCGGCGGGCGCCGGTCGACGAGAGGTGATCATCATGAACAGCAGCGTCAAAGACGTGATGACCAGGAGCGTGGTAGCCGTCAGGGAGACCGCCGGGTTCAAGGAGATCATCACCGCGATGCGCCGACGCCGGGTGAGCGCTTTCCCTGTGCTTGACTCTGGCGATCACGTCGTCGGCGTGGTGTCCGAGGCGGATCTGCTGTTCAAGGAGGTCGGGCCGGAACCCTTCACCGGATCGGCCAGTTCTCTGCTCGCGTCCGGCCGCCGCGGGGAGCGTGCCAAGGCGGCTGGTGTGACCGCGGCCGAGCTGATGAGCAAGCCCGCCATCACGATCGGGCCGGACGCGAGCGTCGCCGAGGCGGCCACGATGATGTACAACCGGCGGGTGAAGCGGCTGCCGGTGGTGGATCACACCGGCCGGCTGGTCGGGATCGTGAGCCGGGTCGATGTGCTGAGCGTCTTCGTCCGGCCCGACGACCAGATTCGCGGCGAAGTCATCACAGAAGTCATCGCCGGGAAGTGCGGGCTCAACCCGGACGCATTCGAGGTCAGTGTGCGGTCCGGCATTGTGACCATCACCGGGCAGGCCGATCGGCGCGAAATCGCTGCTCAGCTGATCGACGCCGTCTGGCACATCGAGGGCGTGGTCGAAGTGCGCGACAGGGTCACCTATCCGCCGGCCGACGAGCCCACGGTCGCTCCGGCGTTCTGACCACGGCGAGATTCGCCGCGCCGGTGACGGGCATCTCGCCGCCGCTTGCCTGCGGGCTGGGGGAGTTACAGTCGGTTGGTGCCGATTCAGCAAGACCCGGTCGCGCGGACATAGGAGCAGGCAAATGGCCGAAACGCCCGTCATGGATGTCGACCCGTTCGCCGACGATTTCCTGCGCGAGCCTGAGCCATTCCATGAGCAGATGCGTTCGGCCGGGCCCGTCATCTTTTTGCCGCGCTACGGGATCTGGGGGATGGCCAGGTTCGCCGAGGTCCATGGTGCGCTTCGTGATCATCAGACGTTCTGCTCCGCAGCAGGCGTCGGGCTGAGCGATTTCAGGAAGGAAAAGCCGTGGCGGCCGCCGAGCCTGCTGCTCGAAGCCGATCCGCCCGCCCACACCCGCGCGCGGCGGGTGACGGCACGGGCGCTGTCGCCTCGCGTGCTCGAGCGGCTGCGTCCTGGCTTTGCGCACACTGCCGAGGAGATGGTGGCCGGCCTCGTCGCACGCGGCACGTTCGACGGGGTCACCGATCTCGCCGAGGCCTATTCGCTGCAGGCCTTCGGCGACGCGGTCGGGTTGGGCCCGGCGGGCCGGGAGAACCTGCTCATCTACGGCGACATGGTGTTCAATGTGTTCGGGCCGCGCAACCGCCTTTTCGAGGAGTCGACGGCAGCGGCCGAACCGGTCCGCGCCTGGATCGCCGAGCACTGCAAGCGCGCGGCCCTTGCCGATAACGGCCTGGGCGCCGTGATCTACTCTGCCGCCGACGCGGGCGAGGTCACCGAGGATGAGGCCGGCTTGCTGGTCAGGTCGCTGCTTTCAGCGGGTATCGACACGACCGTGCACACCTTTGCCTGGGCGCTGCATGCCCTGGCGAGCGACCCGGCCCAATGGGCCGCGCTCCGGGACGACCCGTCGCTGTCCCGCGCGGCGTTCGAGGAGACGCTGCGGCATGCCTCGCCCGTGCAGACCTTCTTCCGCACGACGGCCAGGGACGCGGAGGTGGCGGGGGCCACGATCCCGGCCGGGGAGAAAGTCTTGTTGTTCCTCGGCGCCGCGAACCGGGATCCCCGCGAATGGGAAGATCCCGACCGGTTCGACATCCGGCGGCACGCCATCGGGCATGTGGGTTTCGGGTCGGGCATTCACGCCTGCGTCGGGGCCGCCGTCGCCCGGCTGGAGGCCGAGGTCCTGCTCCCCGTGCTGGCCAGGCGGGTCGGCACGATCGAGCTCGACGGCCCGCCCCGCCCGCGCCTGAACAACACCGTGAAAGGGCTGGCGAGCCTGCCCCTCCGCGTCAAGGCGGCAAGGATGGCTCATGGCGCATGACACCACCACCACCCGCCAGCGGGTCGTCGTAGCCGGAGGCGGGTTCGCGGGTTTCCACGCCGCGCGTAGGCTCGCACGGCTGGCGAAAGGTCGCTGGAGATCGTTCTCATCAGCCCGACCGACTACTTTCTGTACCTGCCGCTGCTGCCCGAGGTAGCGGCGGGGATCCTTGATCCGCGCACGGTGGCGGCACCGCTCGCCCGCAGCTGCCACGGTGTGCGGCACGTGCTCGGCGCGGTCGCCGAGATCGACATCGCCGCCCGGCAGGTGGCGACTCTCGATCCTGAAGGCAACCGCCGGGTCCTTCATTACGATCAGCTGGTGATCGCGCTGGGCAGCGTCAACAAGCTGCTGCCCATCCCGGGTGTCGCCGCTCACGCGCACGGGTTCCGCAGCATCGCCGAGGCGCTGTACCTGCGCGACCATCTCGTGCGGCAGGTCGAGCTCGCCGAGGTGAGCGACGACCCGCAGGAACGTGACGCGCGCTGCACGTTCGTCGTGGTTGGCGCTGGGTACACCGGGACAGAAGTCGCTGCCCAGGGCCAGTTGTTCACCCGGGCCGCCGCGCGCCAGCGGTCAGGCCTGCGAGACCAGCGCCTGCGCTGGCTGCTCATCGATGTCGCGCCCCGGGTGCTGCCCGAGCTTGACCCGAGGTTGTCACGCACCGCGGGCCGCGTCCTTGCCGCGAGGGGGGTGGAGGTCCGCACCGGAACCAGCGTGCAGCACGCATCCGCCGACGGCGTGAAGCTCTCCGACGGAGAATTCGTCGCCAGCCGGTCGCTGATCTGGTGCGTGGGCGTCCGCCCCGATCCGCTGGTGGAGCGGCTCGGGCCGCCTCTGGCCAACGGCAGGCTCGTTGTTGACGAGTACCTCAGCGTGCCTGGCCACCCCGAGATCTACGCCTGTGGTGACGCGGCCGCGGTCCCCGACCTGACCAGGCCGGGCCAGTTCACCGCGATGACGGCACAGCACGCCGAGAGGCAGGGCAAGCTCGTCGCCGGCAACATCGCCGCCGCACACGGGCTGAGGGGCGGCAGGATACGGCGCCGCGCATACAAGCATCACGACCTTGGTTTCTTGGTGGATCTTGGCGGTGCGAAGGCGGCGGCCAATCCGATCGGGGTGCCGCTGTCTGGCATTGTCGCCAAAGCCGTGACCCGCGGATACCACCTGCTGACCATCCCTGCCAACCGGGTCCGCATCACCTCCGATTGGCTGCTTGACGCCCTCTTCACCCGGCAGGCGGTTCAGTTCGGGCTGGTGCGGTCCGGCGCGGTGCCACTGACCGCGGGAACGCCGGACCACCCAACCTCGCCAGGAACCGGCGGCGGGGGGCCAGCGCGGGCGTGACCGATGGCACCTCGGCGGCGGCGTTTACGTTGTAACGGGCGGGCATACCCTTCACAAGAAGGGTTTTCTGACCGCGAAGAGGTGGCAGGCAAGTGGTCGCAGCGATTGTCTGGTGGCTTGTTATCGGCCTGGTCGTGGGTGGAGGCGGCCGCCTCCTTGTCCCAGGCCGGAACCGGCTCGGTATCCTGCTCACGATTGGCATCGGCATCGTCGGCGCACTGATTGGCGGCTTCGTGACAACCGCGCTGATCGGCGTCGGCCATGTGATCATCACGCTCATTGTCTCGCTCGTCATTGCCGCGCTGCTCGTGTCCCTCGTGAGCCGGCGCCGCGTTCGCAGATGAGCCACTGCGGCCGCGGACCGGGCCGGGGCTGACGAGATCAGGCGCGCTTAGCTGAGCAACCCGGGGTACAGCAGCGCGAGCTCGGCCGGATACGCGGCGATGAACCGGAGTTCGTCGTCGGTGAGGGGGCGGCCGGTGGCGGCGTTGCAGAGCTGGACAAGCCGGAACGTCAGCTCGTCATCGGCAACCTCGACGCGCAGGCCAGCCATGACGTGGCGGAAACCGGCCCGGCCACCGTATTCGCCGGTCAGCACGACCCGGCCCTCGCGGGTGTGCCAATCCTGCGGAAACGGCCCGAGCGTGTCTTCGTCGTACAGCTCGTAGTTTCTATGGTCCTTCAGCGCGCCGTCCGCGTGGATACCTGACTCATGGGCGAACGCATTGCGGCCCGAGCCGACCTGGTTATAGGGCAGGGGCTGGCCGAATGCGTAGCTTGCCCACAGGGCGCAACGGCGAGCCCAGGTGAGGTCGAGCGGGTCTGCGATCTCGGTGTCGCTCATGCCGAAGCCGTGCAGGAACGCCAGGATGCACGAGAGCAGGTCGGCGTTGCCTGATCGCTCGCCGATGCCGTTGATGCAGGTGTTGATCCAGGCGTCCTGCCCGGCGTCGAGGTCGCCGAGCGCACCGGAGACCGAATTCGCGACCGCGAGGCCAAGGTCGTTGTGGCAGTGGGTCTCGACCGGCATGCCGGTTGCGCTGGCCAGCTTGGCGAGCCGCTCACGGATGCGCTGTGGCGTGTCCCCTCCTGTCGTGTCGCAGTAGCGCACGCGGCTGGCGCCTGCGTCCCTGGCGGCGAGCGCGAATTCGGTGAGGAAGCCGTCGTCGGTTCGCGACCCGTCCTCGGCGTTGACGCCAACGGTTTTGGCGCCGCCCGCCCTGGCCGCCCGCACTGCTTGTGTCATCTCGCGGATGATCGCGTCGTGGTCCAGGCGGCCACGGAACTTGCTGCGCAGCATCTGGTCCGAGGTGGAGATGGACACGTTGTAGTGGGCCAGCCCGAACGGCAGGGCCTTGTCAACGTCATCGCGGACCGCGCGGCACCAGCCGGACAGGCGGAGGCCGCCGAAGGCGCCGGCCTCGGCCAGCGCCACCTGTGCGCGAACGTAGGGTGCCTCGTGAAACAGGCCGGGAAAACCGATCTCCGACTGGGCCACCCCGAGCTTGCCCAGGTAGAAGTTCACCATCGTCTTGCCGAACTTCGACAGCCCGGTCCGGGCCGTCTGGACTCCGTCACGGTTGGTGACGTCAAGGAAGTGGATGCGCGGCATGATCCGCCCCTCGTCTCTGCCTTCCACCAGATCGCTGTATGCCACCAACTTGACATGCTGGATACGGGTGAATCAATATTGATTAAAATCAACTAGGGTGGGAAGTTGGCCGGACGGGAGCAGGCTGCGCATCTCGCGGGCAGTGTGGGCGGAGCGGGCCAGGGTTCGGGCTTGGCGGGCGGAGCCGCCCCAGCGGGCGGCGCCGCAGCGCAGGCACCAGCGTCCGGGGGCTCGGCAACGCGAGCCGTCGGCCCAGCGGGCGGCCCCGCAGCGCAAGCACCAGCGTCCGGGGGCTCGGCCCGCTGGATTGGGGTAACGGAGGCCTGCACGCGGCTCGGTGTGAAACCGGCCACGCTCTACGCCTACGTCAGCCGCGGCGTGCTGGCGCGGCGCCGGTCCACCGAAGGGCGCAGCCTCTTCGCCCCCGCCGAGATCGAACAACTGGCCCGCCGTGGCAGGCCACGGCGACCGCACAGCGCCGGCGGTTTTGTCATCGAATCCCAGATCACCGCGCTTGAGGACGGCCGCCCCTTCTATCGCGGCCGCGACGTGCTTGAACTCGCCGCGTCGTGGGGGTTCGAGTCAGTCGCCCAGTGGCTCTGGACCGGCACATGGACGGAGTCGGCGGTCGCGGGGTCAGTGCCGGACTGGGGCGAGGTGTGGCGGGCCGCGCCCGAGGCGCTGGCCGCCGGGCGGGCCGCCCAGTCCGGCCTGCCCGCCGAGACTCTCCCGCTGGAGCGACTGCAGGTCATCACCACCGCGCTCGCAGCCACCGATCCCGCGCGGCTCAATCTCGACCCGCCCGCGGTGGTGGCCGCCGGCCAGAACCTGATCGCCGGAATGGTGGACTGCCTGGCGGGTAAATCCTCCTCCGGCGACACGATCGTGGAGCGGCTGTGGGCCAGGCTGACCGCGGCACCGGCGGAGCCTGCGATCGCCGACGCGCTGCGCGCCGCCCTCGTCCTGCTGGCCGACCACGAACTCGCCGCATCCACCCTCGCCGCACGGGTCGCCGCGTCGGTGCGGGCGGACCCGTACGCGGTCGTCAGCGCCGGCCTCGGCGTCCTGGGCGGCGCCCTGCACGGGGGTGCGTCGCTGGGCGCGCAGGCTTTGCTCGCCGAGGTGGATGACCCCGGGCAGGCGGGCAGGGTCGTGGGAGAACGGTTGCGCCGCGGCGAACGGATTCCCGGCTTCGGGCACACGATCTACTCGGCCGACCGGCGCGCGACCTTCCTGCTCGACCTGATCCGCGCTGCGGCGGGAGGGCACCCGCGGCTCGCCGCTGCGGACGCGGTCGTCGCGGAGGCGAGGCGCCGCCGCCTCCCTGCGGCCAACATCGACTTCGCGCTGGCCACCCTCGCCGACGTGACCCAGATGATCAGCGGGGCGGGCGAGGCGATCTTTGCCGTAAGCCGCAGCGCCGGCTGGCTCGCGCACGCGCTCGAGCAATACGCCTGCCTGGCTCCGCTGCGCCCCCGCGCCGTGTACACGGGCCCCGCGCCTTCCCGCTGGCGCTGATGCCGGGCAGCGCCAAACGGCGTGGTGAATGCGGCGATCACCACACTGCAGCGTGGTCGTTGCCATTCACCACATTGCTCGGGCCACATGCGCTCCGCAGTCCACGAACCGGCGCCCACCGCGGCAGCCGTTATGGCTGTGCTGGCCCCGAGGGGACCGCCCGGAACCCCGCCAGGCGTCCCTGCGCTGCGGTTCTGGCAGCGCTGCCCGAGCGGGGGTCCGGGGGTCGTCCCCCGGACCGACAGGGCCCCCGCGGACCCGTCGGCGGTGCACGCCTGGCCGCCATCTAGACCGGCGGCGAGTTAGCGGACGGTGTAGGCGGCGACGGCCTGTTCGAGGAGTGGCTCCGCCTGGCGCCATTGCGCGGCCGCGGCGGCGGCGACGATGACACTGGCACCGGTTCGGCCCTGCGCCAGGCAGGCGATCTCCTGGTAGTGGTGGCCGCCCTCCCTGGTGATGTAGTCGTCGATGACGCAGGACCCCGTGCCGCCACGGAACTTCAGACCACTTGCTGCGGAATCCTCATGGGCCGACGACGCGTCATCGGACCGCAGCCGGCTCAGCTGGAAGCTGGCCCAGTCGCCCAGGTTCTCCCCGCTCTGCCGTGGGGTCGCGTTGAGGTACAACACGATCGCACCGGTGGGGCCGCGGCTGGCGACAGAAACAGAGCCTTTGTCGCCGCTGACCGGGCGCATCGACGGCGGGTAGGACATCACCGCGGTCCCGTTGGGCAGGGTCAAGTGCGCCCACCCCGCGGGCGCCGCGTTGGGGACAAACCTGGGGAAAGGCGCGGCAGGCGAGTTGCGGGGCACGACGAACGCGACGACAGCGGCGGCTACCGCGGCGACGAGCGCAATGCTGAGCGCGATCAGTCCGAGCCGCTTAGAGCCTGTTCCGAAACGCGGGCCCGGCTCCCGGGCGCGGCTGGCCCGCTCGCTGATCGAGCCACGGTTGCTCAACAGGCTCTTACGGCCGGTCATTGGTCTCCCTGTAGTGTGCCCGGACCTGCCCGACCCCGCCGCCCGGCAGGCCCGGGGTCACTTGCCGGCTCGGCTAGATGTTGCCGTCACCGTCGCTCGGGCCGCCGTTGTTGTCGGCGTCACTGTCGCCGCCGTTGCCCTGGGGGATCGTGCTGCCACTTGACGTGTGACTCTGCGCCGCCGCGGGCTTCGTCGCCGTGGCCTTCGACGAAGGTTTCGCGGACGGGTGCGACGCAGCGCCCCCGCAAGCAGCCGCGAGGGTGAGTGCGGCTAGCAGCGCAACCCCCGCGATCGATCGGGTCAGAGTAAACGACATGTGTAGTCCTTCGCGTTCGCGATTGTCGGTACGGCGACCGCCGTAAGCTACACAACTCACACGGCACAGGCCCCGCTCGGGTTCAACCTGAGTGCGAAGCGTTCGTCTGAGTGCGGCTCAGTTGGGTCGCGGTGGGACCGTTACCCGGCGCCCGGCGGGCGAGCCGCAGGCCCGGCCAGTTACTGCATCTCACGCTTGAGCCTGGCCAGCTCGTCCTCGACATCCTGTTGCCGCTGCGCGGCCTTCGCCCGCACCTCGAGTTGCGGCTGCGCCGCAGGGACGTCGAGCTGTCGCTGCGCGGGTCCCGCCTCGGCGGCCCGTTCGCTTTGTTTGCCTGTTGTCGGCTGTCGCTGCCTGCCCTGGGTCAGGCTGCGCGCCTTCAGCGCGCCCGCGACGAGGGCGGCGATGACGATCCCCACACCGATCCAGAGCAACACGTGCAGGAGCGTAGAGATGATGCCAAAAACGACGATGACGCCGATCACGATGACGATCACTTTGATCCAGCGCATCAGCCGCCTCCTCCCGCGCCGGGCCACATGCTGCGATGCGCGCGGCGTCTTCATCCAGTACAAGCGGCTTGGTCTTCCGTGGCAAATCGTAACAAGCCCCGCGCTGAGGTCTGGCCACGTCGCGCCCGTGGCCGCCTATCCATGACCACGATCATGAAACTTCTGGCTGCTGAATCTCGCTCGCACGCACCGGGCCGCCGCCAGGGTCGCCTACGCTCGCTATGCGGGAAAACCCTCCCGCTCGGTTGGACCGCACCACACTGGACCGCACCACAACTGGACCGCAGAGTACGCCAGAGACGGGCGTGAATCGGTGAACATCGGAAGGCTGGCGGAGGCGTGGCACCACCTCGTCGCCGTGCAGCAACTGCCGCCGACCTGGCTGGTGGCGGCGACCGGCCTGCTCGCGCTGGCGGCCGTGCTTCCCCGCCGGGCCTGGCTCATCTCCCGCAACGTGGTCACCCTCGCCCACGAGGGCGGCCATGCGCTTGTGGCGCTCGCCGCCGGGCGGCGGCTGGACGGTGTGCGCCTGCACCGAAGCACCGCCGGCGTGACCATCTCAGCGGGCAAGCCTTACGGCGCGGGCGTTGTGCTCACCACCGCCGCCGGGTACACGGCACCTCCGCTGCTCGGCCTCGGTGCCGCGGCTCTGCTCGCCGCCGGGCACCCGATCGCCATGCTGCTGATCAGCCTGGTGCTGCTCGCCGGGCTGACCTTGTGGATGCGTAACGGCTACGGGCTGATGGCGGTGCTGGTCGCCTGCCTCGTCGTGCTCGCGGTGTCCTGGCTCGCAACCTCGCTCGTGCAAGCCGTGTTCGCGTACGCGGCAACGTGGTTCCTGCTGCTCGGCGCCGTGCGGCCGGTGGTCGAGCTACAGGGGACCCGGCGCCGCGGCCGCGGCGTCACGGACGCTGACCAGCTTGCGCGCCTCACCAGCGTGCCCGGCGTTGTCTGGGTGGGCGTGTTCGGCGTCGTCGCCCTGGCCGCACTCGCACTCGGTGGTAGCTGGCTCCTGCGCTGACACACGGGCCCTTGAAACCCGCCAGCCAGCGCACACATCCGCCCATTATTAAGGCCCACCCACCCGGGGGCCTCCGCCTACTGATGATTCTCGCGGTCTGTCAAGGCGGGCAGGAGGGCGAACGCGATTCTGTGGATAACTCCGCGTGATTGCTCGCACATCCACAGATGGTTCGCCGCGCGGCAGCCGTTAAGGAGTCGATAGCGGCTGCTGTTACGGCGCGAGTTACGGCGCGGGTTACGGCGCGGGTTACGGCGCGCCCGCGGCCTTCGCGGCGTCTGCGTGCCCGCGGTCGCGCCCGCCGAGCGCCTTGCGCATCACGAACCGGTCGAGCTGGACGTAATCGGGCGACCCGGCGGCGGCGCCGTAGTGCGTGACGGTGATCGACGTGGTCCCGCCGGGCTCGGCAGGCACAAGGTCGAACGACGCAAAACCATAGGGCGTCTGCAGGTCGCGATAGGCAGACCAGGGCGCAGGCTCGGTAGTGGTGATGGCGGGGTGCTGGTTCTGCGGGTCGCCTGGGCCGACGTCCACGATGAGAACGCCGTCGTGCGGCATGTCGAAGCCGCCGACCGGTGTGGGCGTGGAGTGACCGCCGCCACCGATGATCATGTGGACGGTGCCGTCGCTGGTGTCCACCACGGCCGGGTCGCTGCCCTGCGGGGCTGGGGTGAGCAGGTCGCTGGCCGCCAGGATGCCGCGCACAGGGAAGGTCCGCTCGAAGTGGTGCTCGTGGCCGGCCACGACAAGATCGACACCGTAGGCGTCGAAGAGCGGCATGAACTCCTGCCTGATGCCGAGGTCAGCCCCGTTGAAGTGGGCCGAAGACATGGCGACCTGGTGCATGCAGACGATGATCCAGTCGACGGACCTGTCGCGGCGCGCGGCCGCGAGTTCGCGCTCCAGCCAGGCACGCTGCAGGCCGTGGCTGTACCCGCGGATGTAGGGATTGTCGCCGTCCGCCTGATAGCCGGGCACATGGTCCCGGCGGAAGGCGCTGAAGGCCCCGTCTTGCAGGCATACGTCGTCGTTGTTGATGGACAGCACCCGCACCGGCCCGGCCGTGAACGCGTACCAGTTCCCCTTGAAGTCCCGCGACCCGTTGTCCGGCAGCTCGAAGCGGGTCTCGTAGGACAGGTATCCCTGCGGTCCGTTGCCCACCTCGTTCTCGTGATTACCTGCGCACGGCATCCAGGGGCGGTAGCGCGCCGAGCGCATGTTGTTGGTGAAGAACGAGGTCCACGTCGCCACGGGCGCGTCACTCACGTTCGCGTAGCACAGATCCCCGTTCACCAGGTGAAACAGTGGATCGAGCGCATCGACGGCGTCGACGATGTATCCGGCGTTGGGGGTATGCGGCCCGAGCCCCTGACCGACGGCAGCGGGCACCGACTGGTCGCCGAAGCTGGTGAAGCGGAATCCCCTGGCCCGGCCGTGCGGCGCGGTGCGGAACGTTCCCGCCTCGGGCTGCGCGCCGTCGTGGAGCACTTCGTAGATGTATGCGGTGTCCGGAGTCAGGCCGGACAGGCGCGCATGGTAGGTGAAAACTTGCTCACCGGTCAGCGCTTCCGTATAGACACGTTCCTCCGCAGGCACGTCCACGCCGAAACCGTGGCGCGCGCGACCGAGGCGCAGCCGCGGGCGTGCCACCGCGCCGGCGGCTGTCCAGGACACCGCCAGCTGCGACGCGGCGTCGGCACCGAACTGGACGTGGAGTTGCTCAGGCGGCGGTGCGCCCGCCGCGCCTGGCCTGCGGACCAGGGACGGCGCCCCCTTGAGTGCGGGAAGCAGCGGCACCGTCGCGGCCAGCCCTCCGGAGATCAGCACCTTGCGCCGTGACACCTCGCGTCGTTCGCTCATCATGCTCTCCCTGGGGTGAGGTGCCGTCCTGTCAAAGACGGCCACCATCCTCACCGTCACCGCTGCCGTGCGCGTGCACGCCAGGTGAACGATCTGGTTCGCGTTGGTGAAGCCTGATCAGCGGGCGAGGTTGAACATGCCGAGGGGCCGGCGTCGCACGGCGGCGTTGCGTGTCGCGGCGGCGCGCCACCGGCCCTCGACGCGGATGCGCCTGACGTCACATCTCGGCTCCGTCGGGGCTCAGGATGGGCCGGACCTCCATCCCCCACAAGCGCGCATCTGGCCACTTGATGGCGATCTCGGTGGCCCGCTCTTTGCTGTCGCAGTCAACGATGCAGTAGCCGACGATCTGTTCCTTGGCCTCGGCGAAGGGACCATCGGTCACGGCGGGCACGCCGCCGCGCACCCGCACCGACGTGGCTGCGGATGGGTCGGCCAGCCCTTCGCCGCCCACCCACTCGCCGGACTTGATGAGCTCGTTCACGATGTCACCGGCCTCGGACATCACGGCCTGCCTGTCCGGCTCAGGCATGCTCTGCCAGGCGGCCGGGTTCTGGTAGATCAGCAGCATGTATTTCACGGAAGAGCTCCTGCAGGTCGATGGCGCCGGGGACGGCGCCGCTCAGCTATGAGTCGGAACCGGTCCCGCTGTCTCGACGCCAATCCTTCGCGGATTTCTCGCGACCGGTGTCGAGATCGTGTCATCGGCTCCGACTCCCAGCCGAGAGGCAACCGTTCCAGTCTTCGGCTCGGCCGGTCACCCAGCTCAGCCTCGGCTTCCCGACCACAGGAGGGACACGATGAACACCACATTCACGACCGTCACCTCGGCCGACGGTACCCCCATCGCGGTCGAGCGGACGGGCGACGGCCGGCCGGTGATTCTCATCGGCGGGGCCTTCAACGACCGGTCCACCGTCGCGGGTCTGGCCGCCGTGCTGGCCCCAGACGTCACCGCGTTCGCCTACGATCGGCGCGGCCGAGGCGACAGCGGGGACCGTACGGACAGCGGGGACCGCGCGGACAGCGGCGACAACTTGGCCGTGGAACGCGAGCTGGAGGATCTTGCGGCAGTGATCAAACACGCGGGCGGATCGGCGGCGGTGTTCGGGCATTCGTCCGGCGGGGTACTTGCGCTCGAGGCTGCCCGCCGCCGCCTTGCCGTCGACAAGCTGGCCGTGTACGAGCCGTCGTACGTCCCTGACGGCACCCGGGCCCGCCCAGCGGCAGACATGATCGACCGCATCAGGGCGCTGCTCGCGGCCGGGCAGCGCGACGAAGCAGCCGCGCTGTTCATGACCGAGCAGGTCGGAGTACCCGCCGAGATGGTCGGGGGCATGCGAGCCAGCGAAATGTGGGGCTGGTTCACGGGACTCGCCCACACGTTGCCGTATGACCTCGCCGTATGCGGGCCCGGTTGCGTGCTGCCAGCCGATCGCCTCGCGACGATCGAGGTGCCGGCGCTCGCCATCGACGGCGGCGAGAGCTGGGATTGGATCCGCGCCGCCACGCGCGGCGTCGCTGACGCCATCCCCGGTGCGCGCTACGTCACCCTTGACGGCCAAGACCACGGCGTGCTCAACCAGCCCGAGGCGCTCCGTCCCGTGCTTATCGACTTCCTCGGCTGACTTTCAGTCCCGTTGCCCTTGCGCGCCGGTCAGTCGCCGCGCTACCTGCGCGCGTGGGCAGCTCGGGTGGCTGATCCGTCCGGCACGTTGCCGCGCAGCCGGTCGAGCATGCGCTCGAGGTCGGCCATCTCCTCGTCGCCGAAGCCCGTACGCAGCTGGGAGTCGAAGGCGAAGGCCGCCGCGCGCATCCGGTGGAACGCCGCCTCACCGGCCTCGGTGAGTTCCACCAGATGGATCCGGCGATTCGCCGGGTCGCGCTGGCGGGTGACCAGACCGCCCGCATCCATGGCGTTCAGGTGGTGGGTGAGGGTCGCCTCCCGTATTCCCACCGCCTCGGCAAGCTCCCGCTGGCTGGCGAGCCGCCGGGTCTTGAGTGAGATCAGGATCAGCCAGATGGGCACCGTTCCGTCCGCTGCGGCCAGCGCATCGTCGAACGCGCGGCTGACGACCTTGGCGGTACGGGATAGCTGAAGGCCGATCGGAGGTCGGCTCGGCGGGCCGGTGGGCGCGGCGGCAGGCGGGCCGGTGGATCGGCCTTCGGGCGGCCCGGTCGATAGCGGCATACCTTAAAGTTATCACGACGCATAGAAGTCTAAAGGTTTGAGAATCTAATTCTTCGATACTTATAGGCTTGCGAAACTGTCGAACCTGCTCGAACCGGGCTTTGGGCCGGTTAGAACCTGCTCAAACCGGGCTTTGGGCCGGTTCGGG
>WNFX01004232.1_pt1 | contig 15941 bp, 11 predicted proteins | sample 5400111 | NCBI WGS metagenome assembly WNFX01 (sample SAMN13153363, study PRJNA577476) | soil metagenome | isolation source: 40 cm soil or saprolite under grassland replicate 1 | place: USA:California | collected 2016-06-15 | reverse complement strand
CGCGGCCCGTCGGGATCGCTTGCCCGCAGCGTGATGTTTTCAGGATCCATGCCGAGCGCTTCGCCCACCACCTCCGGGTACACCGTCTCGTGCCCCTGCCCCGAAGGCCCTGCGAGCACGTACAGGAAGGCGTTGCCGGATTCGCCGAACCTGATCATCGCCTCTTCCTTCGGCGCTCCGCCCGCGCCCGCGGGTTCGATGAATACTCCGCAGCCTATGCCGCGCAGCTTCCCGCGCTTCGTCGACTCCGCGCGGCGCGCGTCGAAGGTGTTCCATTCGGCCTGTTTCACCGCTTCATCCACCAGCCCGTGCGGGTCGCCGCTGTCGTAGACCGAGTGCGGGTGCGGCGTCTTGTAGGGGAAAGCGTCCTTCGGGATGAAATTGCGCCGGCGCAGCTCCAGGCGGTCGATCTTCATCTCGCGGGCTGCCTCCTCCACCCTGCCTCCTCCACCAAGCGCTCGGCGAGATAGCAGACGTTGGGCCGGCCCGCGCCGCGGTAAGCGGTGGTGGGCGTCGTGTTGGTCAGCGCCAGGCGATGCCGGCCGTACATGACCGGGATGCGATAGAGATTGATCGCATGAAGGCCGGGAGGCAGCGTGTTGATGAGCGGGCCGGGAGTGGAGAGGTAGGCGCCCGTATTCACGATCCAGTTGATCCGGATGGCGAGGAAACGCCCTTCCTTGTCGAGCGCGAGCTCACCAGTCAATTTTGCCGCGCGTCCATGATAGTCGGACAGGAAGGTCTCCGAGCGTGAGGAGGTCCACTTCACGGGTCTCCCGAGCGACTTCGCCGCAAGCATGGCGACGCAGTATTCCGCGTACGCATCCGAGCGGATTCCGAACCCGCCGCCCACGTCCTGGGCGTGGACCATGATTCTCTCCGCGGGAATGCCGGTGATGCCGCTCGCGCTTCCCCGCATGAGCGAAAGGCCCTGCGAGCTCACATACAGGTCGTACTTGTCGGACGCCGCATCGTATGCGGCGAGACAGGCCTTGGGCTCCATCGGGTTGCCGACCATGCGCTTGCTGTCCAGGGTGATGCGCGTGAGGTGCGCAGCCTGCGCAAAGGCCGAGTCGGTTCCCGCCTCGTCGCCGTACTCGTAGTCGAAGCAGAGGTTGCCGGGTATCTCCGGGTAGAGCTGCTCGGCGCCCGGCGCGAGAGCGGCCTCCGCATCGACCACCGCGGGCAGATCGCGGTACTCGACCTCGATTTTCTCGGCCGCATCCTGCGCGGCGAGCGCCGTCTTCGCCACCACGAGCGCGACCTCCTGGCCGACGAAGCGTACGCGTCCGTTGGCGAGCCCGTCGCGGTGCGGAACCTTGATGGTCGCGCCGCCGCGGCCCGGGTAGCGCGCGAGCTGCGGCGTGGATTTGAAGCCGGCCCTGGCCGTATCGGCGCCAGTGAACACGGCGACCACACCCGACGACGCCAGTGCGGGCGACGTGTCGAGGGAGACGATTTCCGCATGCGCCCGGTCGGAGCGCAGAAAAAACCCGTGAAGCTGTCCCGGAAGATTCCAGTCGGACGTATATTTGCCCTGCCCCGTGACCAGCCTCAGATCCTCGCGCCGGCCCTTGAAACCCGCACTCATCGGTCTGCCTCCGGATTGATTCGAAAATGCGCCCAAGAGCCGCGGGGCAACGACCCGCGGCGGATCGATCTCAGGAATTCAAAACCGGACCGTCAAGCGACTTGGGCTGGAGAGCTACGCGCGCCGCTCGGCGTGCACTGGATCACCCGGTTTCGCCCGGCGCCCTTGGCCTTGTAGAGCGCCACGTCCGCGGCGCGCAACACGGCCTGGCCGGTATCGCCGTAGGAGGGAAAGCTCGCAAGCCCTATCGAGACGGTGAGCTTGAGCACGCCCTCCCCCGCCGGAATTTGCGCCTGCTCGATCGTCCGGCGCACCGCCTCCGCACGCGAGCGGAGTGCCGTCTTTCCCGCACCGGGAAGGATGATGACGAACTCCTCTCCGCCGGCCCGACAAGCAATGTCTTCTTCGCGCACGCAGGAGGCCAATTCCTCCGCGATCCCCCTCAAGGCGCGGTCGCCGACTTCGTGTCCCAGGGTGTCGTTGACTCTCTTGAAATGGTCCACGTCGATCGCCATGACGCCGACCGTTCCTCCGAGGCGGCGCGCGCGCAACACTTCGCGATGCAGGCTTTCATCGAGCTGGCGGCGGTTGTACAGGCCGGTGAGCGGATCGCGCATCGCCTGCAGATTCAGTTCCAGCTGGCACATGACCTGCCGTCCAAGGATGCGCAGTATGTCGAGCTGCTTCGCCTGCAGCTCGCGGGGAACGAAATCGATCACGCACAGAGTTCCCAGCCTGTAATCCTGCGGAGTGATCAGAGGCGCCCCGGCGTAGAAGCGCACGCGCGGTGATTCGACCACCAGCGGGTGCTTTGCGAAGCGCGCATCCTCGCTTGCGTCGGGGACGACGAAGAGGTCGCGCTGGCGAATGGCATGACCGCAGAAAAAGTCCGGGTACGGTACCTCGCGGAGGTCGAGGCCATGCGCCGATTTGAAGAACAGGCGGTTCGTGTCCACCAGGCTCACCAGCGATACCGGCGTTTCGCAGATGGTCGACGCGAGGCAGGTAAGATCGTCGAAGCGGGCCTCCCGTCCGGTCTCGAGCACGCAATAGCTGCGCAAGGCCGAAACGCGCGCGCTCTCCTCTGCGCCGGAAGTAAGGCGGCGCGGCTGCGCCGCGGCGCGTGGACGTTCGACCTTCAACCGAGATTCGATTCTTGCGATCCCCCTGGGACGTAAACTTACTACGTGCGAGGCACCGGGTAAAGCCGCGCGGCGACGCTCGAGCACGCCGTGAAAACAGATAATGTGCTTCCTGAAACCCTCCCGGTAACATGTTGCGGCCTAAGGGCCTTTCGAATCCCATTCGAATCCTCAGCGCGCGGTTCCCCACACCTCGGTCGCGACCTCGACTACGCGCTCGAGTTTGCGCCGCTGCACTTCTTCCGAGATCGGGTTCCCTCGGAACGTGCTCGCGAAGCCGCACTGGGGGCTGAGGCACAGATTCTCCAGCGGCACGAATTTCGCCGCTGCTTCGATGCGCCGTTTCAGTGCGTCCTTCGATTCGAGCGCCGGCACCTTGGTGCTCACCAGCCCGAGCACGATTCTCTTGCGCGAGTGCCTCGGGAAAAAACGCAGCGGCTCGAAGCCTCCCGAGCGCTCGTCGTCGTATTCGAGGAAGTACGCATCTACGTCGACCTGGTTGAGCAGGACCTCGGCGACGGGCTCGTAGCCGCCCTGCGCCGCCCATTGGCCCATGGAATTGCCCCGGCACAGATGGATCGCGGCCACCATCCCGGCGGGCCGTTCCGCGATGGCCGAATTGATCAGATTCGCGAAGCGCTCGGGCATTTCGTCCGGCTCGTACCCGTCCCGTCGAAAGGACTCGGCGAGCTTCGGGTCGCAGAGGAAGGCAAAGTTCGTGTCGTCGAGCTGCACATAGCGGCAACCGGCGTCGCCGAGCTGCTTGAGCTCCTCGCGGTAGACCTCGGCGATGTCGGCGTAGAACTCCTCGAGGTCCGGGTACGCCTCGTAGCTCACTGCCGCGCGGCCGCCGCGCAGCAGCATGGTGGGCGACGGAATCGCCTGCTTGGCGGTGCGCTGGGTGTTCGCTTTCACGAACATGAAGTTCTCGACCTCGATCGGCTGGCCGTGGCGCAGCTTGCCGACGATCGTGAAAGCGCGCGGCGCAAAGGGCTTGCCGGTCACGGTGCGCTCCTCGTCCACGCCGCTCACCGTATCCTCGATGGCGAGCCGCCCGGCGGCCCTCGCCCCGCCGAGCTTCTCTATGAAATCGGCGTGAAACGAGCTGCGCCGGTACTCGCCGTCGGTGATCGCATGGAGCCCCACGGATTCCTGAAACCGGATGACATCGCGGATGCAGCGGTCCTGCAGCTCGTGAAGGGCCGCCGCGCCGACCAGTCCCTGCAGGGCCTTTTCGTGAGCCGCGCGCAGCTCCGGCACGCGCAGCAGGCTCCCGACCTGGTCCGCGCGGAAAGGCGGCTCGCCGGTCTGAGTCACCCCCATCTGGAGAAGGCGAGCCCGATGCCGGTTCCCGCCGGCGTGCGATACGACGGCGTGTAGGAAATCCAGCTCAACTCGAGGTCGGCGGCGGCGCTCGCCACGACGATCCAGTTGCGTATCTCCGAGCTCCCCGCCTTCAGCCGGCGAGGATCGAGGCCTGCGAGGAAATCCAGGTCCTTCCTCCGCAATGCCTCGATGATCGCGCGGTCCAGATCCTCCTCGACGACGAAATGGCTCAAGCCTCCGGAGGCGACCAGGCCGACGCGTAGCTCCTCGGGATAGGTCTCGATCAGTTCCTTCAGCGATTTGCCGAGCCGTACGCAGCGCCTCGGCAGAGGCGGGTTGGGCGGATTGTAGGTATTGAGGAAAATCGGAACGACCGGCAGTATCCGCGCGCCGCTGTCCTTCAAGTACCAGCGGTGCACGAAGGAATAGGCGTGGCCCTCGTGCTGGTCGCCGGCTAGCCCCGCGACCGCCGCGACGTCGAATTCGCGCTCGATCAGGCCCTCGATGAGCGCGAGCGCAAGAGGCCGGTGGCAGGGATAGTCGACGTCCCCGTCGTCTTCGAAGCGGCGCATCTGCGCGCGGTTGTACCACTCTTCCGGCCAGCTGAACCGCTTGGCGTTGGCGCGGCCGGCATTGCGGATGCTCTCGCCGTAGTAGATGCCGATCGAAGGCATGTGCAGGTCCTGGAAGAGCTCGTGCTGATCGTCGCCGACGATGATGAGGACGTCGAGCTTCGCCGAGGCGATCTCGGACCTGAGGCGCTTCATCGCGTCCTGCACTTCGTTGAAACGTTCCGTGATCGCCCGGTCGGTGATGAGCTGCGCAATGTGAGGGGGCGCGCCTGCGAGCACATCGGCATAGGAGCGCGGCCTGCCTTCGCGGTCGTAGTACTTCATGCGAAGGTCGCTCTGGCGAAATCCCCTGAGCCAGTCCTGCAGCTCGGCCGCAAGCATGACGCTGTGGGAGGAACCGAACGCGGCGGCGACGCGCGCCATCTTCAGTCTGCCTTGGCGCCGGACTGCTTCACGACGCGCGTCCATCGCTGCCGTTCCCGGGCCGCCCACGCGCCGAACTCCTCCGGCGGGCCGCTCCGGGGCACCAGACCGAAGGCCTTCATCTTGCCTTGAGTCTCCGCGCGCTCGATCAGCTCGTTCAGGACCGAATTGAGGCGCGCGACGATTTCCCTGGGTATTCCCGCGGGAGCGACTATTCCCGTTCCCGAGGTCGATGTCACGGCGGGATAACCGCTCTCGGCGAGCGTCGGAATATCGGGCAGATCCGCGTCGCGGCTCGCGCCGGTGATGGCGAGGGCGCGCACTTCGCCGCTCTTCACTCGCGTGCGCACCAGGTCGAAAAGGACATCGGCCTGTCCCGCGATCACTGCGGTGAGCGCCGGCGCTCCGCCCGCATACGGGACGTTGAGCGCCTGGATCCCGGCTTCCATCCTGAACAGCTCGTAGGTCAGGTGCGGCAGCGTCCCGACGCCGGCGGTGGCGAAGTTGAGCTTGCCCGGATTGCTCTTCGCCCAGGCGACGAGTTCCTGCACGGACCGATACGGGAGCCTCGGGTTCGCGACGAGCAGCTGCGGTGAATCGGAGACGAAGCCGATCGGCGCGAACGCGGTGGCGGGGTCGTAGGGCATGTTCGTCCCCTGGAGCGCGGGGTTGACCGCGAGCACGCTCGTATTCGCGTAGAGCAGCGTATAGCCGTTGGGCTCGGAACGCGCGACGAACTCGCCCGCCACCAGCCCGCCCGCGCCCACGCGGTTCTCGACCACGAAGCGCTGGCTGAGGAGCCCCGACAATCCCTCGGCGATGAGCCGGCCCGGGACGTCGGTGGGCCCGCCCGCGGGCGCAGGAACGATGAGTCGAACGGGGCGTTGCGGATAAGACTGCGCGGCGGCGTCGCGCGCAGGCCAGAAGAGCATGGAGATCGCCGCGAGCGCCGCGACCAGGGAGCGCCGATTGATCATGCCGCATATGATAGCCTGTAGCTCCGCCATCCCCGCGAGCAGGATTCATGAAAATCGGCTTCGCACCGCTTGCGCTCGCGGCCATGCTGTCCTGCGCGGCGCAGGCGCAGGCGCAGGATTATCCGGTGAGGCCGGTGCGCCTCGTGGTTCCCTACGCCGCCGGCGGCAATGCCGACATCTTCGGCCGGACCCTCGCCCAGAAACTCGGCGACGCGCTGAAGCAGCCGTTCGTCGTCGAGAACCGGGCCGGCGCGAACGGCGGCATCGGCGCGGACTTCGTCGCCAAGTCGGCGTCCGACGGCTACACGCTGCTCGTGACCGCCAACGGCCCTATCGTCGTCAACCCCGTGCTGTATGCCAAGGTACCCTACGACCCGATCAGGGATTTCGCGCCCGTCGCCCAATGCACCGTGTACCAGTACGTGCTGGTGACGCTGGCCGGTTCGTCCATCAAGAGCATCGCCGACCTCGTCGACGCGGCGCGCGCACGACCGGGGGCCGTCTCCTACGGTTCCACCGGGGTCGGCGGCGGCAACCATCTCGCCGGAGAGCTGTTCGCGCTCGCGACGGGTACCCAGCTCACGCACGTGCCCTACAAAGGCAGCGCGCCGGCGCTCGCCGACCTGCTCGGCGGCCAGCTCACTTTCATGTTCGATACCGTGATCACGTCGGTTCCGCAGATCCGCGCCGGAAAGTTGCGCGCGTTCGCGGTGTCGAGCGGCAAGCGCGCCTCGAGCCTGCCCGAGGTGCCGACCATGCAGGAGGCGGGTATCAGGAATTTCGACATCTCGCAGTGGCAGGGCGTGCTCGCTCCCGCCGGCACGCCCAGGGCGATCGTCGACCGCCTCAACGCCGAGCTCGTCGGGGCGATGCGTTCAGCCGACGTGCGCGAGCGCATCGTCACGCAGGGCGGCAACGAAATCGTGACCGGCACGCCGGAAGACTTCGCTGCGCTGATCAGAAGCGATCTGCAGATGTACGCCAAGCTGATCAAGGACGCCAGGATTCCGGCGCAATGAAAATCCTCGTCCTCCCCGGCGACGGCATCGGGCCCGAGATCACGGCTGCGACGCTCGCCGTTCTCGATCGCGCCAATGTCCTCTTCAAGCTGGGGCTCCAGTGGCGGCACGAGGAAATCGGCCTCCCCGCCCTGAAGAAGGAAGGCACGACGCTCCCCGCCCGCGTGCTCGAGGCGGCGCGCTCCGCGGAAGGCGTGATTCTCGGACCGCTCTCGACCTACGAGTACCCGTCGCGCGAAAAAGGCGGGATCAACCCTTCGGCGGAGTTTCGCGCCAAGCTCGATCTCTACGCCAACATCCGTCCCGCAAGATCGCGCCTCGGCGTGGGGCTCACCGGCAAGCCCGTCGATCTGGTGATCTACCGCGAGAATACCGAGGGCTTCTACGCCGACCGCAACATGCACGCCGGCCTCGGAGAGTTCATGCCGACCGAGGACATGGCGCTCGCGGTGCGCCGCGTCACCGCGAAATGCTGTGAGCGCATCGCGCGCCGCGCCTTCGATGCGGCGATGATCCGCCGCAGGAAAGTCACGTCAGTACACAAGGCCAATGTCTTCAGGATCTCGGACGGTCTATGGCTGCGCGAGGTGCGCAAGGTCGCGAAGGAGTTTCCCGGGGTTCAGCTCGAAGAGGTCATCGTCGACGCCATGGCGGCGCTCCTCTTGCGCGAGCCGATGCGCTTCGACGTGATCGTCGCCGAGAACATGTACGGCGACATTCTTTCCGACGAAGCGTCCGAGCTCTCGGGCGGACTGGGCCTAGGGGGCTCGATCAACGCCGGCGACGACCATTGCGTCGCGCAGGCCCAGCACGGCTCGGCGCCCGACATCGCGGGCAAGGATCGAGCGAATCCCGTCTCGCTCATCCTTTCGGCCGCCATGCTGCTCGAATGGCTGGCCGCGCGCCACGGCAAGGACGCTCTCGCCGCCGCCGCAAGGAACATCGACGCGGCCGTCGACGCGGCCCTGAAGAACCCCGCAACGCGCACCGCCGATCTCGGCGGAAAGATCGGCACCAGCGAATTCGCAGAGGCCGTGGCGGCGAAGCTCGGTTGATACGGCCTCTAGCATCCATTTGTAGCGGTGCTATCCTATTTCGACGCCGACCTTTGAAGGAGATTCCATGACGCGATTTATTTCCCTAGTCATAGCCGCAATGCTGGCGGGGTGCGGCGTAGAAACTGCCAGCACGGCTGCCACCGCAGCCGCGCTCAAGAAGCAGGAGCTCGAGCAAAGCAAGAAGACCCTGGAGCAGGCCCAGCAGAAGATCGGGCAGGCCATGGAGCAGCTGCAGCAGTCGCAGCAATCGCGCGAGGCCTCGGAGAAATAGCGGTTACTCTCAGGTCCGGGTCACGACCGGCGCATCGTCGACCGAAGGCTCGGGCTTCGCCTCTGCCCGCATCTCGTCGAGGGGCGGCTCTTCGGGCAGCTCGGTCTCCGTCTCCGTCGCAACGACCTCGCGCGCGAGGAACCCGCCCGACTGGTGGCGCCACAGCCTCTCGTAGTGGCCGCGCGAGGCGAGCAGCTCATCGTGAGTGCCCTCCTCGGCGATGCGGCCGGCCTCGAGGACGATCAGGCGATCCATGCGCGCGATGGTGGACAGGCGGTGAGCGATCGCGATCACCGTTTTGCCTTCCATCAGACCGAGCAGCTGCTCCTGTATCGCGAGCTCGACCTCGCTGTCGAGCGCCGAGGTCGCCTCGTCGAGCACGAGGATGGGCGCGTCTTTCAGGACGACGCGCGCCAGCGCCACGCGCTGGCGCTGTCCGCCGGAGAGCTTGACCCCGCGCTCGCCTACGTGGGCCTCGTAGCCCTTGCGGCCCTTCCAGTCCTGCAGACCGACGATGAATTCGTGCGCCTGCGCCTTGCGCGCCGCCGCCTCGACTTGCGCATCGCCCGCGCCGGGTCTGCTATAGCGGATGTTGGCGGCGATCGAGCGATGCAGGAGCGAAGTGTCCTGCGTCACCATGCCGATCGCCGCGCGCAGGCTCTCTTGCGTCACTGCGCCGACGTCCTGCCCGTCGATGCGGATGCGGCCCCGCGCCGGCTGGTAGAAACGCAGCAGCAGGTTGACCAGCGTCGACTTGCCGGCGCCCGAGCGGCCGACGAGGCCCACGCGCTCGCCGGGGCGGATCGTGAGGTTCAGGTGGTCGAGCACGGGCTCGCCGTCGCTTCTGCCGTAGTTGAAGCTCACGTCCTCGAAGCGGATCTCGCCGCGCGGCACCTCCAGCTCGCGCGCGCCCGGCAGGTCGCCGCCGACGTGCGGTACGGCGATCGTCTGCATACCCTCCTGCACCACGCCGATGCTTTCGAAGATTCCCGTTACCTCCCAGCTCACCCAGCCGGCGACGTTCGCGATCTGCCAGGCGAGGGGCAAGGCGGTCGCCACGACGCCCGCGCCCACCGCGCCTTGCGCCCACAGCCAGATGCCGATCGCGGCGGTGCCGGTGAGGAGCACCGCGTTCATCAGCGAAAGGCAGAACATGAATTGCGAGATGAGGCGCATATGCGCGCCGATCGCGCCCTGGTGCTCGTCGATCACCTCGCGCACATACGCGTCCTCGTCGGCGAGCCGCGCGAAGAGCTTGACCGTGAGGATGTTGGTATAGCTGTCGACGACGCGCGCCATCACGTGTGAGCGCAGCTCCGAGCTGGTCTTCGCCAGATCGCGCATGCGCGGCACGAAGTAGCGCAGGAACACGATGTAGCCGAGGAACCACGCGAGCGTCGGCACGCCCAGGCGCCAGTCCGACGCGGCCATCAGCGCAAGCGCGCTCACCCCGTAGACCGCGATGTACCAGACCGCGCGTATGCTCGCCATCACGCTCTCGCGCAATGCGTTGGCGGTCTGCATGACGCGGTTGGCGATGCGCCCGGCGAAATCATTCTGGAAAAACGGCCAGTTCTGCCGCACCACGTGCCAGTGGCTCTGCCAGCGGATCATGCTGGTCACGCCCGGTATCAGCGCGTTCTGGCGGATCAACATGTCGGCCAGATTGGCGAGCGGGCGGACGACGAGCACGAGCGCCACCATGCCGGCGAGCAAGGGCCACTGCTCGTTGAGAGCCGCCTGGCGGTCGACGGCCTCCATCAGCGATACCAGCTTCCCTATGAACACCGGGATCACGGTGTCGATCAGCGCCACCGCGAGGCTGGTGATGAACATGAGCGCGTACCAGCCCTTGGTCTGGCGCACGAAGTGCCAGTAAAAGGAGACGAGTCCCGCCGGCGGCTCGCCCGGACCCGTGCTCGCCGTTCCGCGGATGCGTGATTGGAGATACTTGAACATGAGGATGGCCGCTTCGCGGGCGCCTCGCCGCCGGAGCGTTCGGACTCTTCCTAGTCCGGGGGCAGGCGCGCTCGCGCCCAGCCTATCGCGCGGCGTGCTTCGCGCGCTTTGACCGCGGCTTTCAAGCGGATCCAGTCGGCTGCCTTCTCGGCCTGATACAGCGCGGTGGCATCGAGGTGGGTCCGGGTCAGCGCGAGCAGCTCGTCAGCGCGCGCCGCGTCGCTAAAGGCCGAGGCGGCATCGGGCAGAACATGGGGGCGTCCGCGCGGCGAGGCCTTGGCGAGGACAGCCGGAAGGTGTTCCAGCACGAACCGCCAGCCCACCTCGACCCGCCCGCTGTCATCGCCGATGTGAGTGAGGTTGAAGACCGCATCGCTCGGCGGCAGCTCATCGGTCAGCATCAGCTCCATCAACCGCCGCAGCAAGCTCGGGTCCCGCACCTGCCGCAGCGCGGATTGCGCCTCCCACTTGTCCGTCATGTCGGTGGCGCTGCGCATCCGCTCGAGCAGCGCCTCGAACGCCGCCGGGTCGGCGTAGCGGCCGACGATGTTCAGCACCGCGGGCCGGATCGCCGCATCGATTGGCTTCTCCGCGCGCGCTGCGAACCGGGACTGCGCTTCTCGCACGACCGCTTCGTGCCCCGCCCTGCCGAGCGCCTCGATCAGCGACCTGCGCAGCAAACCGGTGTCGGCGGGCTCGCCCGGCCGCGGGTCCCAGCCGACGCTCGCAAACGGCGCCTCCAGCAGCCGCGCGACGTAGCGATCGAAGACGGCCTGGTCGCCAGGCGAATCGATCAGCTCGCGCAGGAAGCGCAGGGCGCCGGTGACATGGTCCCAGATCGTGCGGTCGGTCTCGGCGCCGAGGTTCTCCACGAGCGTGAGATAGCGCGTCGCGTCGGCGCGCCCCGCCTGCGCGAGCGCCAGGGTGTCCGAGAGCAGCCGCAGACGGTCCGGGGCCGGAAGCCGCTTCAAGGCGAGCGCGAGCCGGCGAAAGTTCCGGTCGTCGTACTGGCTCCGGTAGTAGCCGCTGTCGCCGGCGTTTGCGAGCATCGCGCCGCAGCGTTCGAGGCGCAGTTTCTGCGAGTTCTGCTCGAGAAGCACGGTGCGCCTCCTCCCTGCCCCGTCGGCGAGGATCACGGGCACATTCCACGCAAGCGGTGCCGCCTTGAGGTCGTTGAGCGTGAAGCGCTCCTGGGCGAGCGTTACGACGGCGGCGCGGTTTTCGCACTGCTGCAAGACTTTCACGACCGGGTATCCCGGCTGCTCGGTCCAGCCTGCGATCAGTTTGCCGATGTCCTGCCCCGATGCTCCCGACAGATGGTGCCAGAAGTCGGCCGTGGTCGTATTGGAAAAGCGATGCGCCCGCATGTAGCCCCGCACACCCGCGCGGAAAGCGTCGTCGCCGAGATAAGCCTCGAGCATGCGCAGGACCGCGGCTCCCTTGGCGTAGGTGATGGAATCGAAGACGTCCATCGCGCGCACGTCGTTCTCGACCGGCGTCTGGATCGCGTGGGTCGTCCTGCGCGCGTCCTCAGACAGAGCCTCCTCTTTCCAGAGCGCTTCGCGCAGCCGCATTCCCCAGCGCGGGTTGAAGCGCTCGGCGGCCTTGCTCGCCATCCACGAGGCGAAACCCTCGTTCAGCCACAAGTTGTCCCACCAGGCCATCGTGACGAGGTTGCCGAACCATTGGTGCGCGATCTCGTGCGCGATGATGCCGTAGACCCCTTGCTGCTGGCGCAGCGAATCCTCGCCCGGGTCGTACAGCAAGCGGCCTTCGTTGTAGGCGATCGCCCCCCAGTTTTCCATCGCGCCGGCAATGCCGCCGGGAAGCGCGATCTGGTCCAGCTTGGCCAGAGGGTAAGGCTCGCCGAAGTAGCCGTTGTAATAGCGCACGATCTCCTTGGTCGCCTGCATCGCGTACCGCGCGCGCTCGCGCTTGCCTTTCACGGTGTGGATGCCGAGCCGGATTCCATCGACGCTGTCTTCCAGGAGGTCCATCTCTCCGACGAAGAGCGCCACCAGATACGTCGACATCGGCAGCGATCTGGCAAAGCTCACTTCCTTCCTGCCGTCGGGCCGGACCTCGACCTTGGACTGCGGCATGTTCGAGACCGCGGTCAAGGACGCGTCGATGACCGCGACGATCTCGAAGCTCGCGCGAAACACCGGCTCGTCCCATCCCGGAAAGAGCCGGCGCGCCTGCACCGGCTCCATCTGGGTGGCGAGCATGAGCTTCTCCACGAGCCGCCCTTGGTCGCGCTCCTTGTACGCAATCTGGTACAGCCCTTGGGGATGCTTGCCGATCTTCCCCGAGTAGTCGATGTCGAGGCGGTAACGGCCGGGCGCGATCGGCGCGCTCGCAGGCGCCAGCGTCACCGTTTCGCGCTGCGGATCGAGGCTGGGCGTGAGGCTCGTTTCGGCTCCCGTGCTCGCACGCAGCCTCACCGACTTGAAAGTCAACTCGGCCGCGTTGACCACGATCGCCCGCACGGGCCGGGCGACTTCGATGTCTATGGCCGCCTCGGCGTCGAAGCGGTCGTAAGTCGTCGCAGGAACGATGCGCAGCGCGTAGTGCCTGGGCACTACGTCTTTGGGCAACTTCCCCGGGGTCTTCGCGAAAGAGAAGCGCGGCTCGGCGCTTGCCGAGGCGAGAGAGAGCAGCAACGCTGCCGCGAGGGCAAGCGAGTGGGCCGCGGCTCGATGTACGGTTCGCAATGAGTTCGAGCCGCCGTCAGTTCGCGAGCGGATCGGGGCGGAGCTGGAATTTCAGGACCTTCGACTGCGTGCCTTTGCCGCCCTCGACGTGGAAGGGTGCCCGCGTGGCATAGGTCGACCACAGGGCCCTTCCCTTCCAGCCGGCGCTCGGGTCGTCGACGCGCCCGTCCAGCCCCTTCGCGTAAAAACCCATGGGGTAAGGCACGCGAAGAATCACGAACTTCCCGTCCTTGAGCGCAAGCAGCGCGTCGTTGGCGTTGCCGGTCGCAATCGGCGTATCGCTGCCCAATCCGAAGGTGTCGTGCTGATCCACCCACGAGTAGTAGCTTGCCTCGGCGCTTCCCGAGTCGCTCACGCCCTTCAACTGCGGTCCGGGGAATGGGTAGAGCGTCCAGCCTTCGGGGCAGTGCTTGCCCGTGGCATTCGGGCCGTTGAGCGGCCCCTTGCACTTGCGCCGGTCGAAACTCGCGAAATGTCCGCTCGCGAGCGGCGCCCACACGACACCCTTGCGATCGATGTCCATGCCACGCGGCGAATAGCCGGGGAACGGCGGCTCGAACACTTCGGTGAGCGCGGTCTCCGGCGGATTCGATCCCGGATTCACGCGGATGATGTAGCCCGGGTATCCCAGCACCGAGCCCCAGATCGAGCCGTCGACCGGGCTCGGGGCGAGCCCGTAGAAGCCGGCCACGATGCGCTTGTCCTTCTTCGGGTCGATCGGATCGTTCGGCCCCACGTAATCGTCGCGCTTGCCGTTGCCGTTGGTGTCCAGAATGAACGCAGTCCAGCCTTGCGCCTTCTGCTCATCGCCGGTTTCCTCGAACACTTTTCTATTGAGCCACCCGAGCACCTCGTTCGCCGCGCCGCCGGAACTCGCCCAAAGCGTGTTGTTGGCATCCTCGGCGAAGTACAGATGATGCGTGCCGAAACAGGTGTCGATGAGCGTGAACTTCCCGCTTTTCGGATCGTACATGGAGAGCTGGCGGTTGGAGCGTACGACGGGAAAGATCCTTGCCGAGGGATGATCCGACCCTTTCCCGCAGAAGGCCGGGTTCGCCGGCCCGCGCACGCGCGAGGTGAACCAGACCCTGCCCTTCTCGTCGAACATCGGGTTGTGCGGGCTCGTCTGGCTGTCCCAGATCGGCTCGGCTCCCCAATAAGGAGACGGCGCCATCGGGTTGCTCCGCGTGGAAGGCGTTTTCGGATCGCGGACCGGCACTTTTATTTCGCTGCGCTCCAGGCCTTGCGGCCGCTCGGGCTTCGATGCGGGCAGCTCGCCCGCGGCGATGCGGTCGGTCCAGTTGGCAAACTGGCCCAGCATCCGCGGAGCGTCTAGCCTGCCGATGTTATTCGTCATGTTGGTCATGGCTTGACCGGAAGCGATGCGCCGCGCCCAGGCTTCGAGCGAAGAATTGAAATGGCCGAGCTCCTTCGGAATGGTACGCGTCGCCTTATTGCCGAGCTGGTGGCAGGTATAGCAGCCGTCGGTCTTCGTAAGGTCGAGCCACTGACCCTGATTGGCCGCCTTCCCAAGGGGAAACTCGCTTCTCTCCGGAACCTTCAGCATCGAATACCAGTAGATCGCCGGGTAGTACTCCGCCGCGGCGGCGGCGCTAGTCGCGACCACTGCGTTCAGGTCGAGGATCTTTCCGGGCGCGGCCTGCACCTTGGGCGAATCGATCAGCCCGTAGCCGCGCACCCACACGCTGTAGTTGGCTTTCGGAAGCTCGGGGATGAGATAGCGCCCGCGGTCGTCGGTGACCACGATCTTGGTGAATTTCGTAGGAAGCTCGGTCGTCTCCGCGATCACCCAGACTCCGGCCTCGGGGCCGTTTGCGCTCGTCACCCTCCCGGCAAGATCGCGTTCGCCAATGCCGGCGCCCTGCGAGGCGCCCGGCGGAACCTGGCACGCTGCCAAGACGAGGGAAATGCCACTGATCACCAGGTTCATTCGCATGCTTCTGCTCCTCGCGTCCATCCGTGCGAAATTGGACAATTATGCCGCCAAAACGAATGGCGGGAAACCCGAACTCGGACTACCATTCGCCCGCGGTTACACGTAGTGGGAAGGAGGAGCGACATGTTAAAAGTATCGCGCGTCATAGCGGTTGCACTCGTTGCGGCAGGGCTCTCTTCCGTCGCCTCGGCCCAGAAGTTCGACAACAGGAGACTGTTCTTCGGCGGCGGTTTGAGCCAGAACAGCGTTTCGAACTTCGACAACGCTACGGGCTTGCAAATTTTCGGGGGCTACAATTTCCCCGCTATCGTACGAAACTTCTACGTCGACGCCGAAGCCGGCTACATGGATACGGGCAAATTCAAGAGGACGGCTCCTACCGCCGAAAAGAAGGACAAGGGGCTGTGGGGGTCCGGCGTGGCGAGGTACATGGTCGCTCCCCAGTTCGAGCTGCTCGGCCGCCTCGGATACGACTTCGGCGATGACGACGGTGTCATGTTCGGCATAGGAGCCGGGTACATCGTCAGCAAGAACCTGAAGCTGCGCCTCGAATTTGTTTCGCGCGATACCGTGGACTCGTTGCAGTTCAACGTCGTTATCAATCCCTGGTGATCGACGGAACCGGCTGAGGTCGGCGCAGTCCGCCGGCCGAAAACAGGCACCGGGCGCGCCCGGTGTTTTTTTTCTTCCCGTGCCGGACTCCCTTCATTCCCCGTTCGATTTTCGCCGCTCCGTCCTGATCGGTCCGGCACCTCTTTGCCCCTTGCTCCTTCGGAGCTCTCCGAACATTGCGAGCTCCCAGGGCCGTATCGCCATCACGAGGCTCGTCCCTTCGCGCATTTCGTGCGCGAGGCCCTTGTCCTGCTCGGCGAGCATGTCGAATTCCTCCGCGAGCTTGCGCATGCGCTGCTGCAGCAACCCGTTCGATCTCT
>WNFX01003378.1_pt1 | contig 15952 bp, 16 predicted proteins | sample 5400111 | NCBI WGS metagenome assembly WNFX01 (sample SAMN13153363, study PRJNA577476) | soil metagenome | isolation source: 40 cm soil or saprolite under grassland replicate 1 | place: USA:California | collected 2016-06-15 | reverse complement strand
TCACCACCGCCCGCAGCCACGGCCGCCACCCCCTCACCGCCATCCGCGACGCCCTCACCGGCAACGCCTGGATGCCACCGCAACCAGCGTGATCAACTAGCCAGGCACCCCTGACTGGTTACGCCGACAGCGCCGCCGCAAGTCACAATAAAGGTCAGGATCGGCCAACTTGCTCGGCATGGGCATTCTGGCGTGCGGGTCAGTTAGACCCCTGCTGCGGGGCCATCAGCCTGTGCCCGGCTCCTGGATCTCCCGCCTGCCGGTGTGCTAATGCGGGTGAATCCCTTGGGCGCCGGGGTACCTGTCTCGGTCTCGATAGCCACAGGATCGATACTCCGATCATCGCTTCAGATATCACTTCGACAGTGAGGACGGAGACTCGATCGCCGTCCATACCCGTGGCACTGTGGCCCTCAACCATCCATCCACAGCGGACACTGGGTGACATCTTCCTGACGCCCTCCGCCGGCCGGGACGCCGGATCGCCGATTATTCGCTTCCAGCTGCCGATGCTCACCCCCGTGTGGAGGCGCGCAGATTATCCATTCGGCGGCGGGCGGACTTCAGTCGGTGCCGCACGCCGGTGCGGTCTGCCCGCACTATGTGCTGCCTCTGGGTTATGAACACTACGACGCACGGGTGCGGTGTCTCGCGCAGTCTCCCGTTGCTACGTTGGCCAGGCCCTATTTCCGGCCCGGAGTCCTGGCCGACCCTCGGTGTCTGGCATCACGCGATCAGGTGAGTACTCGTGAGACGTCCAGGCACGACCAGCTACAGGGGCCGACCTTCCGTTTGCGCTCCGCCCCGGACCCACACCGGCTCTTCGGTCACGGGGCCGGCAGCGTGCGTGAGCTCGCGGAGCAGGGTGCGGAGTTGTGATGCGAGCGGGTAGGAGTCGACAACGACGCTGATCGTGTTGGACGTCAGGTCCAGCCGGGCCGGGTCAGGCGGTGTGCGCGATCACAAGTTCGCGGCCGTGGTTCGGTGCCGGAAGAGGGTTCGGTACTCCTGAGGCGAGGTGCCGAGATGCCGGTGGAAGGCGGCTCGGACTCCGGCGGGGGCGCCGAGCCCCGTGAAGCGGCCGATGTGTTCTACGGGTTGGCTGGTCGTCTCCAGCAGTTCACGGGCGCGGTCGAGGCGCGCGCCGGTGAGCCAAGCCATCGGCGAGGTGCCGGTCTCCTCGCGGAACCGGCGGACGAGGGTCCGGCGGGACATGTGGGCGCGTTCGGCGAGCGCGTCGATGCTGAGCGGCAGGGCGAGGTTTTCGAGCATCCAGTCCCGTAGCGGGGCAAGTTCGCTGCCGCTGGATTTCGGGAGGAGCCGTTCGATGTATTGCGCCTGGCCGCCGGCTCGCTGCGGCGGGGCGACGAGGGCTCGGGCGCATGCGTTGGCAGCGGCGGCACCGTGGTCGGTTCGGATCAGGTGGAGGCACACGTCGATTCCGGCAGTCACGCCGGCCGAGGTGAGGATATCGCCGTCGTCGACGTAGAGCTGGTTGGGCCGCACGTCGATCTGCGGGTATCGGCGCTGCAGCTGGTCGGTCAGTTGCCAGTGAGTGGTCGCCCGGCGCCCGTCGAGCAAGCCGGCTGCGGCGAGGGCGAACGCTCCTGCGCAGATGGATACGAGCCGGGCACCGCGGCGGTGAGCCGCCTGGAGCGCGGTCAGTGCGTCGGCCGGCACGGGAGCGTCAACGTCCTGGTATCCCGGCACGATCACGGTATCCGCGCCGCTCAGCGCGTCGAGCCCGGCCGTGGCGGTGATTGTGAAGCCGGAGGTCGGCACCGCTCTCGTTGACACCGGCGTGCAGACGGTCAGCTGGTACTGGGGTTCGGAGCCGAAGATCTGCGCCGCGATCCCAAGTTCGAGCGGGAACACGCCGGGCAGGACGAGAACCGCGACGTGATGCGCCGGTACCGTCATGGCCCGATTATAGCGGTCAATGGCCTGCGGGCCACTGTTGGGGAATCGGCCGGATTCGTACGGTCAACGTATGAACGACGTACCCGCCCTGCCTGCGGGGCCGCTGGCTGCCGCGAGCCTGTCCATCGTGCAGGCCACCGCGAGCGCGCCGATCGCCGGCCACAGCATCCGTACCTTCCTCTACGCCCGCCTGCTCGCCGAGCACGAAGGCAGCCTGAACGATGCCGCCTACGACGAGAACCTGCTCTTCGCCGCCTGCGTCATGCACGACCTCGGGCTGGGCAGCCGCGCCCCAGGACAGGCTCGGTTCGAGGTCGAGGGCGCCGACCTGGCGGCCACAGTGCTGACCGAGCACGGTGTCGCCGCACCTGAGGTTGACCGTGTCTGGGAGGCCATCGCGCTGCACTCCTCGGTCGGCATCGCCCACCGACGAGGACTGCTGACCTACCTGACCCACCGCGGCGTCTTCATCGACAGCGGCCGCGATACCGGCCTCCCCGCCGACCTTATCCAGCGGGTCCGCACCGCCCACCCCCATCGAGCGGGGAAACGCTATCTGGCGGACGCGATCGCCGACCATGCCTCGCGCTCCGAAGCGGCGGCACCGCCGGGCTCGCTCGGGTTCGAGCTGCTGCGCCAACGACGAGCCGAAGCAGCGCTCGAGCGTTGAGCCGCCCACGGGTGAGCGTCCGGAGGGCCAATCATGCCCGTACCTGAGGTCCCACTCACCGAGCTGCTCGGTTGATGACGTTGTGGATGTCTCCGCTAAGAACAGGAGTGTCGCCCGTGTTTGAAAGGTCCGCGCCGAGTTCGCCTTGCCGCCGATCACCCAGGCGCCGGCGACCGGCGCCGGGGCCGAGATCAATGTTCCGGCGCGCAGGAAAAAGAAGGGGGTCAGCAGGGCGAAGGCGATGGCGACGCCGGCAATCTCATCGAGCCCGCCAGCGCCCTCCCAGCTCCGGAGCTCACCCTGGACGTCCACCAGCGCCTCACCCAGCCGGCGGGCTAGCTGCGGGTGCTGCGCGCCGCGCGGGTCGGTCGCGACTGCGGCTTCCGCGCGGCCGGAAAGGCCGCATCGATGAGCACTTGGGCGGCCGCCTTCGCCGCGGTGGCGGCGGCAGGGCCACGCTCGAGCCGCGACTGGACGAGGGCTCCGTCGTACAGCAAGGTGAGCTGTCGCGCCAGGCCGGCCGGATCCGCCGCGCCCAGCGCCGTCGCCTGCCCGGCCATCACCCCGAGCAACCACGCGCGGACCTTGCGGGTGACTTCGGCGGCCGCGCTGTCAGGCTCCGACTCGGCGGAGGCGTTGGCGAAGGCGCAACCGCGGAACTCCGGCTGCTTCACCGTGGTAACGAGCACATCGAACACCGCGAGCAGCTTCCCTCTCGGGTCATCGTGCAACTCCATCTCGGCTAGCACCGTCGCCCGGCGCGACGCGTGACGCGCCTCGAGGTAGGCACGCACGAGCTCCTCCTTGCTGCCGAACGCGCTGTAGAGGGTGGCCTTGGCGACGGCAGCCCGCTCGATGATCGTGTCGATGCCGACGGTGTGGACTCCGTGTTCGTAGAACAGCTCGCTGGCCGCATCGAGTAGCCGGTCCCGGGCCGGCCTGGTGTCGCTGGCGCGGGTGCTCATGCCTGAAGTGTAACAGACAGGTCTGTCTGATCGGGATCGATCCGCCGTCGCGGAACGGGCCGGCGGCGGTGCGATCACGACCGGGTGCGGCCATGCAGGGCGCTCAGGCCCGGACAGGATCCTGATCTCCGGCCGTCCGGCACCGGCGGCCCGCCGACGAGAACAGAGCCCTTGACAAGACAGACAGGTCTGTCTATTGTGCCGGGGGACGGCTGACGCCGATGTTGGGAACGCTTCGGCCGCCCACGCCGGCGGGCCAAGCCCCCCAGTAAGGAATGAAGAAGGAGAACCTCTGATGAGTACCGGAACCGCGTCGCAGATGCCCACCTACTTCCGGGTCCTTGACGGAGTCCGGGTGAGGTTCGCCGACACAGGGGCGGACTCCGGCACGACCGTGCTGATGCTGGCGCCGTGGCCGGAAAGCCTGTGGGCCTTCCGTCGCATCTGGGACCGCATCACGTCGCTCGGGAGGGTTGTCGCCATCGACATGCCGGGATTCGGCCACTCCGATCAGCCCGCTGAGCTCATCGCTCCCGAGAGCTCCGGAGCGTTCCTGGCCGGCCTGATCGACCAATGGGGACTGGGCGCTCCGCATATCGTCGGTCCTGACGTTGGCACAGCTGCCGCGCTCTTCCTCGCGGCCAAGGCGCCAGAACGTGTCACGAGCCTGACCATCGGTGGTGGCGCTGTCCGCTACCCGATCGAGGCCGGCGGTGCGCTCAAAGACATCATCGAGGCCCCCAGCCTCGATGACGTTCGCGGGCTCGACGCCAGAACCAACATCGGCTACGCGGTCCAGCCGGCGGCACCGAGCGAGACAGAGCCTGAGGTCCACGAGGACTACGTGAGCGCATACGACCTCGGCCGGTTTGCAGAGTCGGCCCGGTTCGTACGGCACTACCCCGAGCAGAACCAGGTGCTCCGAGACCTCCTGCCGGCGATCACGACCCCGACCCAGATCGTGGCAGGCCGGAACGACGAGCTCGTGCCGTGGCCGAACAACCAGTATCTCGACCAGCTCCTCCCTAACAGCGAGATTCACCCTCTCGACGCCGGTCACTTCGCATGGGAGCAGGCCGCGGAAGAGTACGGGCGGCTGGTCACCGAGTGGGTCAGCGGCGGGTACCGGCGCGTCATAGCCGGCTAGACCGCCGGCGCGACAGGCACACCATCCGGTGGCCCGAAAGCCACCGGCCGCCCCGTCACGGCGGGGCTACCGGCCGCGCGCAAGACGCCGAACATCCGATCGGCCACGGTCCTGCCCACCCTTCACCTGGCGCCATGTGGCGCCACGTCGGCGGGACTCAGCGTCAGGGCTGGCACAGCACCCGATCACACCGTGTCACGGCCTCCTGGCAGGCTGCAACGCCGGGTCGCCGATTCGGCGCGATTTAAGTGGGCTGGGCTTGGAACGGTCGCGTGGAGCGCAGATCGTCCGTTCCTGCGCGGCTTGTTCGGGGGCGGCTGCACCTCCTCAGCCGGGAGCCCCATGAGCGAGATCGGCTGCTTGCGGCCGGCCTGTGGTACGCCGAGCTCCGATGGTCACTTGCAGACGGTACGGCTGACCGCTTACAGCGACGTGAACCTCTGCTGGGTTGTGTCAAATGACATGTTCCCGGCAGCCTCGAATCCGCCGAAGGGCGGTCCGATCCGCGTGTGCGGTGGCATAGCTACGCATCGACCCCGGCCTCGCCCAGTCTGGCCGCCGCAGCACCATCTGCCTCCGGCGGGCGGGCAGGCGCTGTTCTGACGCCTGGGTCTCGACATCCGTGGAACTTGCGGGGCGGTAGCCGACGATTGCGGTGCGGCGAACCTGGGCGCGCGCAGCGAAACGGGATGGTCGCAGCCTGGCAGCGCCCTGGCGGCCAGGATTGCATCGGGCGCTGCCTCATCGAGTGCGCCTCGTGCTAGCCCGGCGGGTCGTCGGCCTCGTGCAGGCCGGATTCAGTGGCGCCATGCCTGAGAGTGTCGAGGCCGAATGCGGCGATGGGGCCGTGCACGCCGGCTGGGAGGGTGGCGCCCAGCGCCGCGGTGTGGAGGGCGCCCCATGCGATCAGGGATGGCGTCGTCTGGTAGGGCTCGGGGCCTGTCAGGGCAGTTGTGGCCAGGGGTGCCCCGGACGGGTCGCGGGCGATCGCGATGACCAGGGAACGGCGGTTGCTGTCGGGATCGCGGGCGGAGCCCGGGAGCCGCTGGGACCGCCGCGTCACGGCTGCCCGTGCGCTCGCCGGCCGCAGGAGAGGAGCGGTGAGCGTGGCGGCGACCTGCATCGGGCGCGTCCACCGCCGAACCAGCCGAGGCACCTGTCGATGCTGTCCAGTTGCGGGACGGATTCCGGCAGTCCGAGGTGCTCTGATCCGCTGACAGTCAGAGCCGGCCGGCGCACGGCGGCGTAGCGGAAGGTGCGCACGCGCTGGCCGGTGCGCTCGTCGACCAGGCGGGCGGGAGCTCCGGGTCGCGGGCGGCGGTAGGCGAACGCGTGCTCGGCCACCGCGCCGGCCAGCGTGGTGCGGGTGCCCGCCGTGGTCAGGGTGAAAGCGCCGCGCAGGGTGCTCCGGTAGCGCAGTTCGTCCCCGTGGCCCGGACGGGTCAGGAAGTAGCCGATCTCGATCCGGGTCGCCCAGCCGCGCTGGCGTGACGCGCTTCCCGCTCCCGCTCGGATGCTGAATGATCGTACTGGCATAGGGAAAGGAGCCTGACGTGACTAGTACAGCAGGCTTCCGTGACTATGGCGGATATGGCGCCGCCCTGACCCGCGACCAGACGCGCAGCTTGTTCAGCCAGACGATGGGGTACGTCGCGCTGACCGCTGCGCTCTTCGCCCTCGGCGCCTACCTCGGCCGCGGGGTGCCGCATGGCCCTGGCTCGGCCTGGTTCATCGCGGCCTTCATCTGCCTGATCGCGATGCATTTCACAGTGCGCAGATCACAGCAGCTCACCGTCGTGCTGCTGTCCGGGTTCGGGGTGCTGATCGGGCTGGCGGTGGCGCCAGTGCTCGGCTACTACGCGGGCACCGATCCGAGCGCGCTCTGGTCGGCCGGCGGCGCGACCGCCCTGTTCATCGCCGGATTCGGGGCCGCGGGGTACGCGACCAGGCGGATCTGACGGCGCTCGCGCGGATCTGCTTCTTCGCGCTGGTCGGCCTGATCATCTTCGGCATCGTGCTGATCTTCGTGCGGATTCCGCACGCCAACGTGATCTACTCGGTCATCGGCCTGGCGATCTTCGCGGGCCTGACGATGTTCGACTTCCAGCGGCTGCGCAGGTCGAAGGACATCAGGTCAGCGCCGCTGCTCGCCGCGTCGATCTTCCTCGAGATACTCAACGTACTCCTGTTTCTCATTCGCCTCTTCCCTGAGGAGTGAGGCGCGGCGGCCTGCGGCGCACCCGCCTGCTCAAGCAACATTGGATCTGGACCATTTTGCCGCCCGGATTGGGCGTTTTGTCGAACCGAGTCAGATCCAGTGTTGCGGTGGGCTGTGGCGCTGACCCTGGGTCAGGGCCGTGGGCCTGTGGCCGGGGCGCGGGGCCGGGGCTCGGAGCCGGGCGGCCTGGCCACTCTCGATCCGGCCGTTGTCGACGCCCTCGACGCGGATGTGCTTGTCGGCCGCTCACCGCCCCGCCGGGTGCGTGGTTGAGTATGCAGATGCACCTGCCCGCTGAGGTCGGCCTGGCGATGGTCCGCCGCGGTCGTGAGCAGGCCGAGCTGTCCGCGGCGCTGGCGCCCTCCGCAGTTCGCCGTCCGCGCCTTCACCGGCAGGCATGCCGCCATCTGGCTCGTGCGTCAGTGCGGACTAGCCCTGCAATGATATTGCGAAGGTTACGATTAGGTGACTCAGAGGTAATTGGCAGGCGCCATATGTTCTGCGTTAATGGTGGACGCGGGATCCGCGTGCGCCGGGAAGGCGCATGGTGTGGATCTTCTAACGATCCTAGCGTGTCGCGGTAAATGAGATGGACGCCATGGGACCGGATATCCCGAAACGGCCGTTATACCGCATAGCGGCCGTGCTGGAGGTCACAGCCGGCGTCCGCGGACCTCACCGGCGAGCCTGTGACTGTCAATGCCACAGTAAACCTCTGCAACATCGTGGGATGCGCGAATCCGGGCATCACGGCCGTATCAAGCTCCAAGGACGACCCAGCCGCCCGCGCAGCACATGCCGGCAGCACAGGACCAGACCAGGCAGAGGCTGCCGGCCGGCCCCGCACCGCGCTCACGCGCTCCGGCGAATCGCGGGCTTGCGGGCCAGCCAGGCAGGACCAGGAACGAGATTCCGTTACGCACAGCACGTTGCGGCGACCGAAGAGGAGGCGGGTCATGCATCGATGGGTGGCAGCAGGCGGATTGGCTTTGATTGTTGGCGCTGTGCCTGCCACGGCTTTGGCGGTATCGGGCCCGGCCGCAGGCGGCGGCGTCTCGCCGGTGAATTGCCAGTCGACCCGGTGGACGACCACGAAGGTGACGGCGGGACGGAAGTTCGTGCCTGTCAAGGCGCTGACGACGGGCTTCGCCGCGGTCTTCCCGGTCACCGTCACGGTGAGCGGCGTCGTGGCTGGCCAGCCCGTAACGTTCAAGGTGATCGACCACTGGATCATCCCGAACCAGACCGCCCGGCCGGGCACCGTCACCGTGAGGCCTGCAGGCAGGCGGGCCACGGCGTTCAGCTTCACCTGGGTGGCTCCCGGCAGCTCCGCCGCAGTCCGCGGCCACACCGTCACCGTCGACTGGCGCCGCACGACCGCCGCAGGGCAAGCAACGCTTGTCAAAGCCGACGTGGCTGTGACCTACCGCGCCGATAGCTGCTTGTAGGAGCTGACCCGTCCTGATCCGGGTGCTGCATGACCGATGCGCCGCACCGGCGCTGGCATCGCGCCCCTGGCGCATGACCGCCGCCAGGCGGCGAGCGCTGGAATATGCTCAGCCCGACGTCCTGCGCGCTCGGCCCTTGCTCGTCCAGGCGCAGAGCGACCAGTTCGGTGCCACCTAAGCAACATTCCCTTCTCTTCGGGAGAGCGCGCCGAACGAGCCTTATTGTCATCCGCCTGCCGTTGGCGGTGGTCACGGAACGCGATCGCGCTGCCGGTGAGCTCCGGCAAGCGCGTCGGTCGGCGGGTGGCTTTCCGGTCGGCTTGATCGCCGTCGGGGCTCGGGGTGTGGTCGTGCCGTCCCCCGGTTTGAGCGATCCTTGGCTGCCCGGCCCGGCGGGTCGCTGACCGTGCCCGCGGAGCAGCACCGGTCCGGCTGCGGGTTAGGGTGCCGTGCGGAGGGCGGCGAGCAGGCGAGTGACGTCGGTGCTGAACAGCCCGGAGTACCACAGCTGCATCGTCTCGCCGGAGGGGCGCTGATACTCCGGTGCTCCGTACGCCGAGCGCCTGCCCGGGTCTTCGGTCAGCCGCCGGACGGTGGTGCCCGGCCGCGGATCGCTCCAGGCCAGGTCCTGGGGGTGAGGTAGCTGGAGGCGTTCAGGACGACCAGCTGCCGGTCGGTCGGCGGGTGGCGAAGTACCGACGGAGCTTGCGGTTCTCCAGCACGGCCAGGGTGCCGCTGACCGCTCCGGTCCCGGTCGCGGGCGGACGGGTTGTAGCGGTGGATCAGGATCTCGATCTGCTCTCCTGGTTCCAGGTGCCGGGCCAGCGCGGCCTGAGCCTGCCGGGGCAGGGTGCTCTTGCGGAGCGGCATGCGCGCTTCCGTCGTCTGGTCCCGCACCGGTCGGCGCTAGCGCTGCCGCGCAGTAGGCCCGTCTGTGCGCCGGGCGCGCCTGGGCTGGATGAGGGTGCTGCTATTCGAATGGGACCCACCCGAGCGGCGCCAGAGTGGTGAGGTCGCTGGCTTTCAGGCCGGTGTCGGACAGGGTCCACAGCGTGCTGCCGATGACGAATGCGCGGCGGATCTGGCTGCCTGCCGGGAAGGCGGGTACGGCCGGGTCGGTGATCGTGGCGAGCCTGGTGATGGCGTGGTCGCCGACGCGCAGCACGATAGCCGCGCTGACGGGCCGAAGCGGCGCCACCTGGCCCTGGGACGGTGGCGTGGACCCCGGCCCGAGCTGCGGCACAACGGCTTGGGATAGCTGCACGGGAATGACCAGGAGCCTGGCGGCTGGCCAGTACAGGAACGCGTGCGGGTCGAACTCGGCCTCGGAATGCCCGAACTGCAGGTGGTAGACGGCTAGCCGGGCCGGCGCGGCGAGGTCGGAGACATCGAAGAGCGAGATCTGGGTCCCCTGGATCTGGCCCAGGGCATTGGTCCCCTGGCCGATGCCGATCACGTGGCTCGCGTCGATCGGGTAGAGGTAAGCGGAGTAGCCGCTCAGCAGCAGGTCACCGGTGACCCTGGGCTGTGCCGGGTCGGACAGGTCGAGGGTGTACAGCGGATCGACCTGGCGGTATGTCACCACATAGCCGACCGGGCCTGCGTAGCGCACCGCGTAAATCTGCTCGCCCTGGCCCAGGCCGCCGGCCTTACCGATGATGACGAGCTGGCTACCGACCTGCTCCAGCACGTAGACCGCGGATTGCGGCGGCTGCCCGGTCCAGCCGGACAGGCCGGTCGTCGTGGCGACCCGGAGCGCGCCGTTCCATTCCGACAGCGCGTACTGTGCCGTGCCGGATGAGCCGAGCAGCCAGCCAGGGACAGTGCCCGATGCCTGGTACACGGGGCGGCCTGGCCCGGAGATATCGAATTTGTAGAGCCCGGTGTACTGCTGCGGCAAGACAGGCGTTGCTATGGCCGGGCTGGCGGGACTGGCGGGGCTGGCGGTTCCGGGCACCGCCGGGGTGACTGGCGGGGCCGCACCGATGGGCGGCATGCTCGGTTGCTGGTCGCTGGCGATGTACAAGCTGGCGCCGTTCGAATAGACCGTGCTGCCGTCGGCGATGACGGTCACGGGCTGGCCATCGCCGAGTGAGCCGCGGCTCAGGTCGAAGGTCAGCACCGTCAGCATCGAGGTGCCGGAGTACGTGGCCGCAGCAGGATGGCTAATGGCCGCGCAGCCCACCAGGCCGGTGCGCCGCACATTGCCGGCGGTCAGCGCGTAGCGCGGCAGCCAGGAGCTGAGTGTGGCACGGGCGAGCACCGCCCGGTTCGCCACGGTGGCCTGCTGCCCGCTCTGTGCGTAACCGAGCGGGAAGAATACCCGCGGCGCGGAGTGGACCACCACGCGCGCAACCGAGCCCACCTGGCGGGCGTCCACCAGCGAACCATCCATCGTGTACTGGCTGATGATCCGGGGAATCCTGGCCGACAGGTCGATCAGCATCAGTCTGGGCCCGATGATCGGTTGCGGGCTGGCGTATGCGCCTGCCAGGGGGTAACCCTGGTCCAACAGGACCAGCGCGTGATCGCCTGCCAGGAGCAGGCCTGCGGGCATCACGCTGCCTGGCCCGGCCCCGGCCGACAGGTCCAGAACGCCCGTGAGCTGCCGGGTCTGCGCGTCGACGACGCGCAGCACGCCGCCGATGACCGTGACGATGCGCCGGCCGTCGGTCTTGACCAGGTCGGGTTCGTTGACCCCGGCCTCCGCGGTGTTCGTGCCTGAGTAGGAGCCAGGGCCGACGACCGGGCCGGCCTGGCCCGCGCCCGCCGTGCCGCCGCCAGCCTGACCGGCTGCAGCCTGGCCGGCTGCACCCAGCGGCGGGCCGGCCGGACTCCGGGATCCGGCCCCCGCCATGCCGCTGACGGCGAACCCGCCTGGCCCGACCGCTCTGCTCGCCGCCGCCCGCAGGTTCCGCAGAGCGTCGCCGCAGCTAGTGAACCTCACCAGCGCGCCCGCAGCCCGAACAGCGCCGGTGCGGACCGGCTCGGTCTGGCCGGCAGCGCAGCCAGAAAGGACCAGCGCACCCAAAGCGAGAACCGCGCCGGCGCGCACGCCGAGCGCGCCAGCCGGGCGACCCGGCCGCATATCGCGCGCCGGGGTGTTTTCGGCAGATTCCATGGCGCTTGGACGTGACAGCCGCACTGCCGGTTCCGCCCATGGCGGGTCAGTTCCTGGTGAAGGCCTGGAGCGACTGGAGGTGGGCATATTCCGGTAGGCCGTTGGTGAGGTGCCAGATCGCGAGATAGAGGTGACGGGCAGCCAGCAGGGCTGCGGAGCCTCCCGCTAGCCACGCATCCGCCCGCCGCCGGCGCCCGCGCCGGGGACGACCTGGCGAAGGACATCACCGCGCGGGTCCTGGCCATCCTTGATGCCCGCGGCCACAGCGCCGGCACCGCGGTGCCCGTCGCGGACGACACGCTGGCCTTCGTCATCTGCTCCGTCGCGCCCGAGATGGACCCGGTCTATGCTGCCATCGCCGCGGCCGCACAGGCAGCCGGCCTGCACGCGGAACGAGTAAGGACGCCCGCGGCGACTACCGGATCACCGAGACGATCCTGGCAATAATCGGCCAGGCACGATTCATCGTGCCTGGCCGACCTCACCCACGAAAGACCCAACGGCGACTTCGGACTCGGCTACGCCCGCGGCCTGGGCAAGACGGTCATCACCCTCCCGCGCACCGGCACCGCCGGCCACTCCGACGTCCGCGACTGGGCCTACCTGGAATACTTCGACTCACGGCCCCTGGAAAACGATCTCATCGAACGACTCAGATATGAACTCCAGACCTAGACGCGCAAATGCAGCTAGGCAACAGCAAAAAGAAGAACTGACCCGCGACTTCACCGCTCAGAATATCTATTATGCTTGCCACGGTCACAAGGAAAGGCCGCTCGAAGACCGCCCAGATCGGCGGATATCGCATGTGTTGCATTACCGGTGACCGGTCACGCAGCGTTGCCAGGTCGATGGTGCCTTGATGGTGGCACGTGAGCGCCGACGCGTTCTGACTGTGGATTCATGGACTCCGGCCTGGATATCTCGGCGCCTTACCCGGTCGGGGAGCTAGCTAGGCCATGGCCCTGTGCCGGCGGTCGACTCAGCTCCTGCGCCGCAGCCATGTCCCGGTCATGCTGCTAGATATCGCGGATGCGTCAAGGGTGCCGTGCCATCAGGACGCCGGGGAGTAGTTGCCGGGGCCGGCGAGCGGTGTGCCGGGCGGCACCGGGTGCCGGACGTGCCCGGCTGCCGCCCGGCCGGCGGGTCAGGTCCCGCCGCGCACCTCCGGGCGGCGCTGTCCCCTGGGCGTACCCTCGAAGCGGTTGCCAGCGACGGTCAGGCAGATCGCATCGCTGCTGTCATGCCGAGGAGGATCACGGTGAGTACGGCACCGGCTGTGCGGCTGCTGCTGGCCGATGTTGACGGCACGCTGGTGACCAGCGGCAAGGTGCTGACCAGCGGTGCTGTTGAGGCGGTGCGCAGGATCGGTGCGGCCGGCGTGCTGTTCGCCATCACCAGCGGCCGTCCGCCCCGGGGGATGGCCATGCTCACCGGGCCGCTGGACATCCGCGCTCCCGTCGCCGCCTTCAACGGCGGGCTGCTGGCGGGCCGGGACATGTCGGTGATCGAGCAGCGGGTCCTGCCCGAAGAGCTGGTGCGCCCGGTGGCCGGGTTGCTGGCGTCGTTCTCCCTGGACGTGTGGCTGTACCGGGGCGCCGGCTGGTACGTTCCGGACCCGGCGGGTGCCCACGTGGCACGCGAGGCATGGACGGTCAAGTTCGAGCCGACGGTCATGACCGGCCTGGCCGGTCTCACCGATGGCGTGGTGAAGCTGGTCGGGGTCAGCGATGACCTGGGCGCGGTGGCCCGGGCGGCACGCGCGGCGCACGACCAGTTCGGCGACCGCGTGACCGCGGCGCGCTCTCAGCCGTATTACCTGGACGTCACGCACCCCGAGGCCAGCAAGGGCGCGGTCGCCCGGTGCCTGTCCGCCCGGTATGACATCGCGCCCGAAGCGATCGCGACGATCGGCGACATGCCCAACGACGTGCTGATGTTCGCCCACTCGGGGCTGAGCATCGCGATGGGGAACGCGAGCCCGGAGGTGCAGCGGGCGGCCAGGCGGATCACGGCCTCCAACGACGAGGAGGGCTTCGCCGAGGCGGTCGACCGGTTCATCTTGCCCCGGCCCTGACCCAGCTCCGCGGTCCGGGCCAGCGTCAGCGGACCGCAGGGCCCGGCACCCGCGGCGCGGCACTGCGCCGCCGCCGGCAGCCAGGACCCGCCTCAGGGCGGCTGGCGACCGCAGCTGCCTGCCCTGCGGTCTGGATATGGCTGCCAGAAAGCGGCCCGCGCCCGAGGACGCGGTCACCGCCCGCCGCGCCCTGCCGGGCGGGCTGGCCCGCGGGACCGGGCTGTCCGGGCTGGAGCCGCTGCATCCGCGCAAGGACACCTTTCCCGGCGAGGTCTTCTTGCACCTGGCCGCCGGCGCGCTGCACTGGCGCGGCGCCAGCCGGGCCGGCCCGCTGCCCCCGGAGGCCACCGGGGGGCGGTTCCTGCCCGAGTGCAGCTTCCGCGGACGGCAGAACAAGAAGCTCCAGTTCGCCGTCCTGGCCGCGGCCGCCCTGCAGGGCGGGACCGAGCCGGACCTGCTGGATGAGGCCGCCTGGTGGCAGACCGGCGACTTCTGGGAGTACGCGCTGCCCGCAGCTGTCGCCTGCATCCGCGCCGCCACCGACCGGGCGGGCGTGCCCATCGCCCGGGCATGCAAGGAACTGGCGCACCACCGGACCCAGCCCCATAACACCCCGGTATGTATGACGAGGCCACTAGCCGATAGCCGCTCACGCGCGCCCAGAACGAGCCCTGCTTTCGCCTGCCGGCCGGCCGAGCCGACGACAGCGTGTGATGTTCGGGCCAGACGACTCTGACAGTGCGTCGTGCGTTCGGCCGCGACTGCGGAGGTACGCAGTGGGCTGATGTATGCACTTTGCTGGTGATCGACTTGTCCGGCTGGACGCCTTGCCCGTGCGCTTCGCTGGCGAGGAAGCCCGTGGCGGCCCGCGCGAAGCCTGGCACCCGTGTCCTTTCTCAAACGATCTGCCACGCGGCCAGCGCGGTGGTGACCAGCGGAGATAGCAGGTCCGGTGAGACGGCCCGGGGACGCTGTCGCAGCAGATCTGACCGGCCAGCGGCATCCTGGCCACCCCGTCTCAATGAACTGCCGCGTCAGGACGTGAAGCTTCAACGCGCCGACACTACGACGCGCAACCGGAGCCTCCCCGTCTCCACAGATCTGCTCGGCCACCAGCGGATCGAGGCAACTTGCGTGAGACACGAGCAGATGACGTGAGAAAGGACAACCCGGTTAGCTGACGCCTAGCTCCTCGACCGACATAGTCTCCATGCGGCCTCTCCTCGGCAGCACCAGCGTCCCAGCGCCCGCCCGTACACGTGCCCGGCAGATCCTGGTTACCGGTAGGCGAGAGCAACCTCAGGCAGCGCCAGCTCAGGTGTCATGATGTGCCGGGAAAGCCATCTGCGATCGTTCAGTGTCACCTGCTCCCGCCCTGTCCCGGTGACAACTGGGTGACAAATGATCTTCGAGGCGCTACCGACTGGACTGATCATGCCTCTGACCTGCTGGTTCGGGTGGAGCTAATGCAGCGCTACTCGAAACTCGCAGACCTGTCAAAAGTAGGACGTTCTACCAGAGTGCGGGCTGTACCAGTCGGTTCTCGGTCACGTGTCCATCGGGTTGAGAAGCGTCTGGGTCCGGAGGCAGTGGCGCAACTGGTGGCTGAGTACGAAAGTGGAAGTTCGACGACAGTGCTAGTGAAGCAGTTCGATTTGAGCAAGGGCGCAGTGCTCCGCATTCTGGATGAAGCTGGTGTCATACGGAGGCAGCGCAGAGCTACGGCAGAGCAACTGAATGAGGCAGTTGAACTGTATGCCCAGGGCTGGTCACTCGTCCGCCTGAGCCAGCATCTCGGCTTCGGTCAGAGCACGGTGTGGTTGTGGCTCAAGGAACGGGGGGTGGTGATGCGGCGGTCGTGGGAACGCGGAAACCCAGCTGAGCAGATGTAGACATCAACTACGCCGACGAACTCGGAGTCAAGTTACAAGGCGTCGATCATCGCTATGGCTCGCTTAGCTCTGCCTCCAACTGCCTTGCGGTTGCCGTTCCGGCATCGTACTTGGCCGGTTAAGTTGTCCTTGGCTGGCGTCGGCAAACCAGCCGGCCCATCGACCGATGAAGTCGCTCAGGTCGCCGACGCTAATAACGGTAAAGGGCCAGGCCGCCTGCCACTCCGCCATGCCACTCCACACAGCTTTGGCGGCCTCCTCGCCCGGGTCCAGCGCGAAGGGGTCTTGGCGGCCCTGGCGCGCGATTAGCGGCGAAACCATGAAGGCCGTTTCAAACCATTGGTATCTTCCCGCTTCTCGCGCATCGCAGTACCAAAGCGAGTGACTTCTGCCTTCGTATCCGTATCGGTTTGGTGGAATTTGGATGCTTATGGCCGAATGGGCTATGACTTCAAAGGCTGGAGGCGTCCACGAGCCCCAGGGCTTCGGTGGAG